>Ga0102832_1001663_pt1 | contig 15969 bp, 8 predicted proteins | sample EBPBio282013_DNA_FD_88942 | JGI IMG/M metagenome (GOLD analysis project Ga0102832, IMG submission 88942) | Wastewater treatment Type I Accumulibacter community from EBPR Bioreactor in Madison, WI, USA - Reactor 2_5/28/2013_ DNA (Illumina Assembly) | ecosystem: Engineered > Bioreactor > EBPR >...
CCCGTAAAGCTACAAATTTGAAACTTAAAATTCAGTGTTTAATAAAAAATCAAACTCAACAACTCAAAAAAGACAGTATGTTACAGATTTATACTCCAAAATCATGTACCCAACATTATGCGACCCAATAACACTTTTCCCTTTATTTTTGCCTGAATAAGCCGAGGTTGAAGTTTATTACGCACCTTGTTAAGTTATACTGGGAGGCAGAAGAACAAGGGGAAGTCTTTCCATCGGATGGATGGACAGAGGTTAAAATGTAAAAAATATCCTGATGGTTTGTGGAATGAACAGAAAACTCGTTGATTAAATTGTTACTGAGGCTTTAGACAGTTAATGATAAAAAGAAAGGGAGTAAAATTATAAATAAAGTTTTTATATGATTGTTTTAAATGAATCTTAAATTTTTGGAAAGTTTATTAAACTTATTTTGTAAGTTTATTTTATAAGTTTTAAAGCAAAAAGCTATAAAAAGACAATTTCATCAGTAAAAAACAATCAATAACAAAACCAACCAAAATGAAAATCATAATCTTTTCTCTACTTATCATCTTGATCATAGCCCAACAAGACCAACTAGTAGTCTAACAACCTCGACCATCTTATTTGTCAACTATCCCCAGTTTGAGAAAGGCGGCGTATTAATATAAGATCTACGCACCACAATAAGGGCAAAATTAGCAAGAGGTTAAAATTGTTGCTGTTAGTGATTAGGTTAAAGTTGTTGATGAGAGTCTTGGGAAGGATGTGAAGGGAGCTGTTGTTGGTAGGGTCAACTCGCCGACAAGAGTTCAGCACATTGTGCCAGCCAATCAAAAGAATAATGATAAAAAAGGTCAATAATTTACGACACTTCAGCAACCTCAAATTCTTTTACCTCAACAACAACAACAACAAGAGCAACCCCAACCTCAAATTCTCTTACCACAACAACCCCAGATCCAACCGCAGATTCTCTTATCACAACAACCCCAATTCCCTATCAAAACATAACCCCAATCCAAACCACAACAGAAACCATAGCCTATCATTGCTTAAAGAATCTAGCAACCAAGAGAACAAAGACCAGCAAAACAATTGAGATCAGCCGACTAATTCGCTGAGATTCAAATATATGGCAAACCCATTGTACTCCAGCCATAACCTTAACAATTTTATGTTAATGTAAATGAACAAAAACCTACATTACTATCTCAATAGACTCTTATCAATGCACAAAACATTAATAATAACAACAACAGACAACAATTTTCTATTATTGGCAAATAACAACAGCAATAGAATAAACAATCAGGTTAACAATTAATTTATGGCACATAATTTCCTAATATTGGACAGTTGAAAAACTGGAATGCTAATCAATTATATGTTGCACCAGCTCATTCACAATGAGATCAAACAACTATAGTTGTTTTTAAATTAATTAAATAATGATATTTTACTTACTTTTTGTCTACTTCTTTTTTGGTATTTTTTTATTGGATTAAAGAATTACGCATAATATTACTTTTTATATTGATTTCAAATCAAATAAAAAAATATAAGGATTTATTTCTCTTTTGTATTTTATTTTATAAAAAGAATCTAACCAAATTTAATAAAAAAGTAGTATTTGATTGAATTTTAATAAACAGCTGTAAAGAATTAGCATGAATTATTAATCAGATTCTCAAATCAATCGACCTCATAGATTAATTATTGCCAAACCTTAAGACTATCAATCATCACAACAGTAAAGAAGCTCATCAGGAAAAAAGGTCTTCATAATTAGAAGAAAAATCAGCACATCGCCATCTACTATTAACAAAGACTATGATAAATAAAAAAGCCAAATAAAAACTAATGAAAAAAGTAATCTCAAAATTGGTTCAAATCTTTTATAAAGATAAAAATAATTGAGTTCTTTAGTAAATGTACAAAACTCACCTGAAATGAGAAATAAAATGATTAGTAATCCATAAAACAGTCGTGAAAATTCTTACTAAGCTATGCATTTGAGCGTAAAATAAAGCCGCAAATAAGGCCATCCCAGCCTACAAGTGAGCAGAGGACAATAGTACGAAAATGAGCTTGATATGATCCAGAAAGATGTTTAATTTTTTCGGTTTGAGTTACAAATGACAAAGAATAAAAAAACATAACTATAAAATGTATTACTAACCAAACAATAATAAATCTAATGCTCAATATATAACATCTACACTTGTTTTAACAAAACATTCTCAAACTAGACCATAACAATGAGCGTATTAGATAAATGTTTTCCCTCGTTATTGGATAAGAGGAATTTCAAACTATTGATCAATAAATCAAATACAAAGTAAATTGAACAAATATCACTATCTTAGATAGAGATAGATATGAGGTTTGTTTTTAAGTCTTTGAAGTTGGCTTTTGAGGCTATTTAAGAGGGTCAATAAAAGTTGGACTAAATGAATGTTAGGGTTGAATAGGATCAGAATAGGGTTAAGGATTACGCTAATTAAATTAAATTCTTGAACTAATAAAATCACAAATTAAAAAGATAAAATAAGTAGTTAAGGCAAGAGATTTTAATCAATTAAGAGTAGAGAAAGGTGTTAATAAATCAACATCAACAATAAACTGCTTTGTAATTGGCAAAAAGTAATCAATTGACAAAAAGTTATGAAACAACACTTAAAGACATTAGAAAGTAACAAAAACCCTAAGTTGATAAAAGGACAACATTCAAAAATGCTTAAGTCCAAACAGAATAGAAGAGAATAGGCTCTGCAGCTTCGATAAATAAATACAGATCAAATCATAGATTAGCAACAAACACAATAAATCGTTAATCTCCATATCGGCATTATACATTTACGAGAAGTAACGATGGTTCGCTTAGTTTGTCAAAATAAATGAATGCTACGTCGTTATCCAAAATTAGGCAATTACATCATTAGTAACAACATTAGAAATAGCCTTAGGTATAGACAGTAAAGAAGACGAAATTCTCACCCATTGTTATCAAAGATAAAAAGAATCCAATCATTCAAAACAATAACAAAAACAAAAGATTGAAACAAAGCAACAAAAACAAGAAACCCACGATTCAAACATCATCATATCTCAATCATTTGATACAAAGCTAAACTATATTAAAGGGTGATGAAACTGTAGAAACAATCTAATTTGACAAAAAATAGTAATCTCAAATCTAAAATAAATAAAAATCTAATGCCAAATCCATACTAAAAATGCGTAGACCAATTCATAGAAGTAGGAGTCATAGTCATCAGTAATTATCCAACTCTAAGGAAAAAGTCTCAATGAATGTTTCTATCAATAATATCTCTTCTCGTGTATATTCGACTTATTCGTTAAATCCATTGAATAAATATGGTGAAAAAAGACTTTGTAATTAAAGCAATTCTAAAAAAGTTAGGAAGATCACACAACTTTCTCAGGAAAGCTAAGAGCTTTAATAAAGGATGAAGTAACTCATGTAAGAGGAAAAAGCACTTATGGACAAATATAAACATTTGGAAAAAGTTAAGGTTTCAAGGGAAAATAAAAAATCAAGGCAAAACAAAACTTCATTGGAAAACTCAAGAAAAAAAATATGAACATCAATTTTTTATTCATTTTAATAACAGTAAAATTTTCCTTTATAATCAAAAATCATAAAATTATCCTTTTATTCAAAAGTTTTTCTTAAAATCATAAAATTATCCATTTTGCAATTGAATTAGATTAAATTGATTGATAAAATAAATAATTATAAAAAATATGAGCCATCAATGAGGCATATTTTTAAGGTTCTATTAAGAGCCTTGACTTTAATTAATAATTATTTCTTCATTTCTTGATCCTGCTTATTCGAGCTATCACAATTAGCTTCGAATTAATACGTCGTGCAATCTTTCTTTTTTGAGCGTAAGAAAGCTTTAATAGATATTTAAATTAATATGACTTAAAAATTGCAAATAAGATTATTATGATTAGTATGGCTGCGGTGAAAGATGGGGTCATTATAAATACTGATTAAATGCATCATTATCGTAGGGGTTTCACCTCGGTTAAGGGTTCGATTGTCGTCAGTGTGCTATTTTTCAGTTATTTCGGTACCTTGTTATACGCTTCTGAAGTAGCTTCAGAGTTTTGGAATTATCTTTCATGTATCCTTTCACGTAGATAAGCGCTTCATTGGGAAATTATGCGATTTTCTGTTTTAGACATTAAAAATACTTGATGTTAAGGGGCTGTAATTTTGGACTTTCCGATCCCTTAAATGTATTAAAGTTCGCGATAATCTCTGGCCAATTTTTATGGCACAAGTAGTTTCATTTCAACGTATTCACGATCGTATTTGAAAGAGTTGCTTGAGCTCTTGCTCTTGCTTCGTTTCTTTCTGTTTTATTATCTTCTGTCGCGCTTGTCTCTCGATCTTGAACGGTGAGACCTAAATTATTTGTCTTTTTACATTGAGCTTGATTTTGATTATTAGTTTGAAAGATAATTTTTAGGATTTTTCTCGCTTTCTTTTTCTTATGAAGGTTTTTTCTTTTATTATTCAGATTCACCTTCAATCAAGCCTTACTATTCGCTTTTGTCACCTTATTGAAGGAATTTATTCGGAGGTACTGATGTGTAATGCTTGATTGGTGGTGAAAGAGGTGTCGTTTGAGCACTTATAATGTTGCTCTCAATTGGTTATGTCGGAAGATTACAATGTTATATCTCCATCTCAGTGGTTACTTTTTAGTTTTAAAGATGAAGAGGAATTGAGTTTTTAAACTGTTGAACCAAGTTTTAATTTATGGACTTCCCGCTTTGTAAAATGGGTCCTCCATTTTTGAAACATTAAATTTGTTCCAAAATAAAACATGTGGCATCAATTTTGTTTTCAATCGTTCCATTAATCGAGATGATACATTATTTTGTATCCTTTTAGGCTTCTCGATCTGATAATATTTTTATTTGAGCTCCTCCTGACCTTTAAATAATATCTTTTATCATATAACCCTCTAAATAAAAATATGTTTACTTTGTCCAATTAATTTTGTTACATAGTTGGCGGGTATTAAAAGTTTTAATGTGTAGTCAACATTTTTACGATCCTATCCCAGCATAGGATGTAAAACGTTAATTATCATTACAATGTATGCTTGGACATCTTCAAGGCGACCGTTGATAACAAGAATTTCTTCATCTTCTTTGATAAGATGATTCCTTTTGTCGGTTTCCACGCTTATGGAGCATTTTGTCTATTCTTCAATTTTATCAAGGAGAGAACGTTTTTTTTTAAGGAGGTAGCGGATGACTTGATACGAAAACAAAAATTTCGTTTTTATCTTAGCCTTAGTGTAATCAAACTGTGAAGGCTCTTTTTCAATAGCATATGCTATAGACGATTTTTCCTCTAGTATTTAATATATCATCTTGCAGGCTTTAGCGACATCAGGGTAATGGCCTTGTATTTTGGCTGTTCTGTAAGTCATTTTATTAATCGGTTGATTAACAACAATTTTCGTATAACTTTCCCTCATGATCTTATTGATCTGATGTCCCTTGGTTCCGATCAAAAGCGAAACCATTCCCTAGGGAACGAAAATTATTATCGAAAATTGCTACTTTTTGACTGTTTTGAACACCTGATACACATCGTGCAAGAGACTTTTCGCGCACATGTATTTCTTTTCCATGTCTGTGTCGTATATCTACATTAATTGGTTTCAGAATTACCTGTATATTTCTTCCGTTCAAGTCTGGAATACCTAAGTCGGGGTTAAACTTTATTGACTCGACATGGTGTTCCATTATCAAGGAAGTGAACCAGCTTTCGACTGGCTCAAGTTACTTCAGGATTTAATTTCCAATGAATAATTCAAATCCAAAAATTTTCTTTTCCTGGAGTTGTGGCTGATACGAATGATAAGAATATGATCTCGCCTACAAATCAGCTGAACTATTTTTTATTTATGACATACCTGCCGTAATAAGAAGTTGGCTCTGATTGGCGACGTGAAAATGGATTCATAAGAGACTACATATTGACTTTTCTGTATACCTGAGAATAGGGAAAATCTGACATTCTTTTAATTTGGTTTAATTAATTGTTTAAATGTTTATTTACTGCATTATAATTCATGGAGAAAGCTTAAATTATACGAACCAATTATTTAATTCAAATTTTATTGACGAATTATAAAACTTATCTTATATTTTTTATTCTTACTCAAAAATACTTAATTTTAAAGCAATTCAAATAATTTTATATCTAAAAATTGAGATAATTTTCAATGATCATTAAATAGAGAAAAAAATATAAAGAATCTCAAATTGGACCATCATCAGAGACGACATCATCATTATTATCGTCTTCATATTTGTCCTCACCTCCTAATGAAATTCTTTATCCATCATCAACTTCTAAGTTGTAATCATTGTCTTAAAATTCTGCTTTTACTTATTTAAGTTTTTTAGAATCTTTTGATTTCAAATTTTTAGTTACTTACTCGCTTGATGACTACATCTGTTACTCGTCAATTTGACCATTTTGAAGACCTGACATATTCTAGACGTAGAATCTCTCAAAGAAACCGATAAAGTTCAAATGATAGATATCTGATGAGCAGAGTGATAGTTATTGGATTATGAGCTCAATGTACTTATGTTAAAGTTCTAAGTTTTGGAACATTTCTATCAAATCCTCTTTAGCTACTGTTTCTTCCCCATTCTTTATCTTTTCAAATGCAGTCTCCAATTCCTACGGATATTCTGTTACCATTTATGCGATTCTCAACAACATTTCTTACTCTTCTTTTTCATTAATCAAATCGAAATCTTCAATAACTTTTCTTAGCTTTGTTAGTAAAGCTTGATTTGAAAGAATGCCATTTGGTTTTGGATTCTAGCTTTCGAAACAATATTGCAATAATATGTTTACATATTTTTCTGTGAGATAGAAAGGCTCATTCAAGAACATTCCCTTCAAATCATTTAAAGCAAATTGTTGTTCTTTAGCCGACTCGATATCTTTCTTTAACTCTTCGTAAGGATATCTTTGAGCCTTCATCCTATAAGTAAGAAGTTCCTTTATTTCGGACAAAAACTTTTTATTCGGCTTGTAGCCAGCAGTTTATTTTTTGTCTTTCTTTTTCTTATCATCTTTTTTCTTTTTTGACTCGTTTTCTTTGACATAAAGAGGCTACTCTTCTTCCTACGCTTAGAAATCTTTCCTGTATTGGTCAATTTCAGTGTCTTCTTTAGGGTTAGAAAGTTTGCTTTATATTTTAATGGACTTTTCTTATTTATTTTATTCGAATTCGTTCGAATAATCATCATCGTAGTTTTCTTATGCATCATTGTAATACTTTTATTAATCGTCTGAGTCTTTGTTTTATGTTTACTTTGCCTTTTCTTATTTGGTCGATTTAATTTATTTTCTTGATGTGACTTTTTTATCATCCATAAAATTATTTTCTGGCAATCTTTTTTATGATGCATTCTTTTTATTTTATTCCTTGGCTTATTTTTACTCAGATTGATTTTCTTTTTCTTTTTATCTCTCTGTTTATTAGAGTTTCAATTTTGCTCTGCTAAGTTCTTATTTAAGTTGTTAATTTTCTAATTGAATATTTTTGAGTTGTTAATTTTATTTGTTGTCTTCTTACTTTTTAGTTTATGTTGTCATTCTCACTCCAACCAAGCCTTGACTCTTGTATGGATTTGAACTCATGGGTCTGGTAAGCTTTGGCTTTTGACTGTCAATTTTTGACTGTGCCAATGAACCTTTAATCGTATTGGATTGCGTCTTAATCGAACTTGTTCCCAACCTTAAATTATTCAGTTACCTTTTAAGATCTTATGCTTGCCTGGTCACTTCATTGAGTTTTCTTTTATTTATCGCAATCTATCTTTGAAGTTTATTCTCTTTAACCTGTGTCTTTTCGATTTCGGATGCTCTTTTTTACTCCAACTATTGAATGTATTATTAATATTTTTAGTTGGCTTCTCTGATTTGAGAATAAGCCTCTTCTTGGTATTAGATTTTTCTCTTCAAATCATTGATCTCTCTAACAAAATCATCTTGTTGAAGCAATTGCTTATTCATATCCTCTATTAAGTTTACAATTCGTTTATTTTATTCAAGCAGCATTTTCTTCTCAATTTCTATCTCGTTTATTTTCGTGTATTTTATTGCCTTTTTTATTTTCGCATTTTCTTGCTTCAAAAACTCGTTTTCTTACTTTCCTTATCGAACCAACTTCTTGAGGTTACGAATCATCATATTTTCTTTCTGAAATTAATAATTTCTTACTTAGTTTGGTTTATTGTTATAAATATTGACACGACTGTTTGCCTTGTTCATGCCTCCTTTTTATTGGTTGACTTAAAGATGTTTTGTCATTTTATCTTTTTCTTTTTCTAAGATAGTAATTCTAGTTTTAAGTCTGATATTTTATTCGAGTGTTTCATTAAGATTCTGTTTAAGCTGAAGGGCTTCAGAGTACAATCTTTATTTATCTTGATAAATTTTCTTAGGAAGAATTCTAGCAAAATCGTTAGTAGTTAAGTCAGGTTTCATTAGCTTGACATTCTTTCGATATCCTTTAGGAATACTTTATTGCTATTGTAGTTACGATTAGCTTCCTTGTCCCCAATAGCCTTTATATCCAGGCTTAGCAGATTGAGGTCTATATTAAGAGCAATTATTACCTTCTCATTTTTTTGTTATTTAGGTTATAGAAATTTATGTTTAAAATAATTTTGTGAAACTACCTTTATTAATTTATTAAACAACTATCTAAGAGTAAATAAATATCAATTGTAAAATTCTTTATTGCATTATTTTGGCTTAAATTCTTCATTTTGTAATCTCTAAGTTTCTACAAAATATAATACGTCGTATATCTTTGATTTTTAACGCCATAAACTATTTTCCATTCCTTTTATTTATCAATTCTTAGCCAAAGTTAATTATCTCAGCAGGTAAAATAAATTTCAAGGTAGAATTTCTAAGTAATTTTTTAATAAAACTGAAATCCAAGTTATTGAAGGCCTCAGTTAAACATCAGGTGACAAAGCCTTGATAATCAAATGATTTAACATTGGCAGAACAAGGTTTTACCCATAATTTTCAAGTTACTAAGGGTTGAAAAGTATTTTGTTAGAATAATTTTTTTCTTGATATTCACGAAGTAGACACTAAGGACTTGTAGATATTATGTCTCGACCATAAAGTAATTAATAAAGGATAACTCCGAATGAAAAGACATCACATTTATCAGAGAAAGATTGACATTACTGAGCAATTTATGGGCAACCATAAGGATATGTATAGGCTGGAGTTGTATCTAAATTTTTAATATATTCTTTACCTTAGTAAGGGACTAAAGGATGGTAAGCCTCTCCAAAATCTATTAACTTTATCGAAAAGTTTTTCAAAAAAAGAATATTTTAAGGCTTTAGGTCTAAGTGAACAATTTTATTTAGGTGCAAAAATCTCAAAGCTTGAGCAACTTGACTCATGATAAATATGATTTTCTTAAGATTTAATGAATTCCATCTATCTGTAATTAAGTTTCCCAAATTGTAACCTGGCTGTCCATAACAAGTTGTAAGTTCACTTAACAATGACTTCTCGTACTTCCTGACATAGGATTTTTGCACATCACTAAAGGCTTCGGGATAAACGTATTAAACTTTATAAAATCTTGGAATTAAGGCACACGACAATCCTTTCAATCTGTTGACAATTTATATCTAATGCAACTGTTTTTCCTCATATTTTCTCCTTGCTTTGAGATCATTTGCCTACTTTGGAGATTTTACGACTAAATATTTGTTTTTGACTTTGTAAGTTTGTCTAATACATTATTCAATGTCGAATTATGTCTTTGGATTATTCAAGTACCAAAAATTAAAAGATCCAAATTATATTTGACCGAAACCACTCTCACCCAATAAATTTAGTTTCTGATTTTCATGGGGAAGCTCTAAAATGATGCTATTGTACATGTACTTATTTTATATGACTGGATTATTTGGGCCTAAGGCTTGCTTTATCGGTACAATTTGTGGTATTTATAACAAGTTTTTTGTCATTTATTTTTCTTTGGCGCTCATATAAAACGATTACTTTTATTTTCCTTCAAAAATATCGTGAAATTGCATGTACAATGACTAGGATCTCATTTTAAACAAATTAGCCTCTTTCATGTAACGAATCTGTTATTAAATTTACTTTTCTTCAGTCATGGTAATATCGACAACTTGTTAATAAAGTGCTGAGCCTTCAGTACAGTCAAATCTTAATTAAATCGAAGATCTTGCCAAGTATCTGAACAGCTAAAATTTAACAAAATTTTATTCATTTTCTTTGATATTTTGTTTAACAATTGTTTCTTACTGAATATTAGCATTGAGGAGTCTATTAAAGATGTTTTTAAAGGTATCTTTGGTTTCAGAAACAAGGAGTTTTAACATGTTTTCAACATAGAGAGAAAAAGAAAGGTTTTTAGTTGAAGTTTTAGTGCTGAATCTAAAAGTACTGGCTAGGTTTTCATTCAAGACTATTTTTGGTAGAATACATTAAATAGAACCTTTTTAATTGATATAGACTTTAATAAATCTAGGCTCGAATTGTCTGCTTCTATTTATTTCCCTAATGGCTTAGAGTTTCTTCTTAAAAGGCGTGATATAAAAAGGTACTTAATCTTTGACTATTGTGAACTTCTATTGTCTACATAATGAATCGTGACTAATTTCTACCGAGTACCAAAGATCGAATAAATCAAAGATTCTTTTCTTGAAAGGTATAATAAGTTTTAATGTTTTATTTCCTTAGTTTTTGTTAATGGAAAAGGCAAATGTTTAAATGTTTTTATGATTGAGATCATGCAGAGATAAAAATTTCTTGATTAAATTGGTTTCATTATTGTTGTGTATTTTACTCTTTTGATGTTATTTTTTGTTTATTACAAATAATTCATCTTCAATTATTAGACTCATATCAATGATTTCATAATTATTATTTAATTTACTTACTTATCACTTTTCACCGATTTCCTGATCTATTTTATTTCTTCTATCATAAATTTGATTCTTACTTCTTATTAAAACTTTTAAAAAAATGGCCTGATTTTAATGAAAATTTAACTAAAGATGGTAGGTTAATTGAATTCTTTGAATTGTAAAGAGTAATTAAGATGATTTTTTAAAAAATTCATAACAAAATTAAAAGTGACTTTTTTTCGTCCAATAATTTTGGAAATATTTTTCGAAAGGCTTTTGAAATGATTTTAAGCATCTTAATATTTTTTTGTTTTAATTGTTTTCCTTTATAAATAAAAAACATTAGAATAAATCAGATCTCCTAAATTCGATATAAATTGTTTCCAAATATAAAATAAAAGAAGAAAAAATAAAACAATAATAGAACATAATGTCAGCTACAATATCAAACTGCGTAGAAATATGCAATAGTCCTACAAATAACTCAAAATCGAAAATGCTTTTTAGTTTCCCTAAAGCTCCTCGTTTTCATGGTGAAAGTCGAACAATGTATTAAATTTCTATAACAAAGGTGTCAAACTTTTTATGAATTTGATAGAAAGTATCCTAAAAGATCAACGAATTTTGGTTATGGAACGAAATATGATTTTACTAAAGAGTATTTATTTTATTTTATTGAAGAGCTCCAGTATCTCCACCACCAAATAATTATGAAACCTTTTCAGAATTCAGTCCATCTACAAAGAAAGGATTCGGCTTTGGTTCTGGCAGATAATAAATGAAAGTCACAGGTCCACTTGTTTAAACATTGAAAAACAAAAATCCAGGACCGGGCTCATATCATATTCCATCTTCTCTTGATCGAGTTTCTTACAGCTTAGGTAAAAAGATCGTTACAGATGATCATTGGAAAAAAATCATACCTGGACCAGGTCAATGTAATTAATTCATGATATTTAGATAACTGTCCAAACGCTATTAATGAAAAAGGAACATATTTCATTTCTAAGTTTAAGAACAGTAAAGTTGCAACAATAAGTTTGTTGAAAAGAAAAGATTCAAACGCTAAAGATGTCCCGGGTCCAGGGGCTTATGAAGCCTATGATAACACTTCACCTTAAGGAAATTATTTGAGCTCTAAACATCACAATAGTTACGCAAGACATTTCCCAAAACAAAGCAGATCTACATTCAATTTGAAGTCTAAAACTCCAGGACCAGGTTTTTATCGTTTACCTTCTTAATTTGGGTATTATGAAAGTGCCAAAGTTCATACATAAACCAAATAAAATAATTTAGTCTAAAAAGATTGAAAGACTAAATTTATTTTTATATGATTTTCCAGGTTTTTTATTTATTTTACTTTTTTAAGGCCAATAAATACTCTTTTTGAAAGTTAAGATATTAAAAGTTTCGAAATTAAAATGAGATAAAGATCATGTAGATCAAGCAGTATGAACTTTTTAAGTTTTTTTTCCAGTTCCACAGACTTTGTTGCATGAAGCGGCGCAATCAGCTCCCATCAAGTAAATGATAGCTCCAATGACAGCAACTTTTTCCCATAATCTGGTGCAGCCAATACATGGAATTTTAGTGAATGGTTGATGTTAGATATAAAGTAAAGCTGATAATCCTAAGAGGACGAAAATTTTGAAAAACCAAGTTCTCATCAAAAGCATAAGGACTGATGATCCTAAAAGTCCGACGACGACAAATCTTCCATACTCTAAGATATGTCCTGCAATATGGTCAGGAATGCATTTGCATGATTCGAGTGCTGAGAGAAGTTTAGCATTGAATTATTTGGCAACAGTTTGATTTTCAAAAAGAACGTAAGCTTGAAAAACTAAGCTAACAACGATAAGAAGCTTTCCGAGACCGGTCAACATAAATCCAATTCAATTAATATTTATTAACACGTTTTGATTTGATTTTTTTATAAGCTTTTATAAAAATTTCAAAAATTAATTTCGAATTTCTTCATTTAGTATTAAAAACCCTTTAAAAAAATGAAAAATATCAAGTATCTATTTTCTAAAGAATGTTTTTTACCATTTTTGAATTTTAGAATCCAAAATCTCATTCAAAAGAACTAACTTTGTGAGTAACTTTAAAATTTTATATGAAATCTCGATTAAATTGACTTCAATTATTTTTGTTATTGTAGTATTTTTAAAAGAATTGATACAAGAAAGCATATTGTTCTGAATTTTGTATAGCTCCGAATCTATGTTACCGCATTTTTCTGACAATTTTAAAGATACTAAGTTGATTTTTTTTCAAGAAGAGATCAGATTTAAGCATTAATAATAAAGCCGCAATTACCCCAGATCTACCCAAACCAGCACTGCAATGTATCAGAATCCGTTTATGATTTTTTATATGTTAGATTAATTCATTTATGTGTGATAATTATAATGGAACTTTCTTGTCTGGCCATTATGAGTAATATACATGCTCGTAAGTATGATTGCCAAAAGATTGTCCCAAATTTATTTTTTTAATTGTAAGGTAGTCTTCAATCTTTTTTTCGTTTTCTACAATACATTAAACTCCTCCAACTGTACTGCAGCCAATGTAATCACTACAACGGCTTTTACCACTTTCGACCAATCTACAAAGCATGACAACACAGTCAATTTTCTATTGATGAATTAATGATCTAAAATCTAAAATAGTGTTTTAGGTTGGCCCTTGCGTTAATATCAGTTTAAAATCGGAATTCAATTCAGAAGCGAACAAAGGGATAAAGTTTGCATTGATGTACCCATGCTAATTGTTTTTATCATAACTTTTAAGGACAACTCGACTATGTTAATCTTTAGATTTATTGAAAATTCTTACATACAGCTTGTTAAGGATAACGGTTTTTCTTATTCTCAAGAACAGTATTTGAGCGAAGTCTCATCCTGTGTTTTTTAGTCTACGTTAATGCTCTGATTAGTTAAAATTCGCTTTCTAAGTCACGAATTTTGTATTATTCATCAATTTTTTCTAAGTTGAATGGCTCTTCAATAATTTTGATATTCTCACTCATATCGATTAAATCGTCAGATATTTCTCTCAGATTCTTCTCCATTTTAGTATTGTTCCTTTTCTCCGAAAGTTTTTCAAATTATATTTTTGTGTTTATAAATTTCAAAACGATTTGAGATGATTTGTCATTATTAAATTTTAAGATATCTAAAAAATGGTAGATTGGAAATCTTCAATTATCATTCTGTTCTTAGCTTTCACTAGCTTGGTTTTCATCATCAATTAGGATAGAGAAAACTTCGCCTTTGAAATTGACTCAAAGACTTTAAAATTTCATTCTAACTGGACTTCTTCTTTCAACAAATTACAAATGAAAGATCAATTGCAAGAAGCTTTAAGAATTGATTCAATTAGCAATCTTGACTTATCCTTTGCTCATTCAAATTTCAAGCCCTAATTCTTAACTGAGCTCTTCAAGACTCCTTTCTCAGCAAGCTTGGAAACAGTTAAACTTAATTTGGGCAGTATCCAATTAGATACTAAAGATATCGAACATTTGTTGTCTTTAGTTCCTAACGGAATAAAAAAGCTTGAGCTTCACTTGGATTCTATTTCTTTCGGATCTGGATTCGGAGTCTCTTTGGCCTATCAACTCAATAGATTTACTCTTCTCGAATCTTTAACTGTGTCACTTCTTCTTTCTTTACCAAAGCATCAAGAAGAAATTGGAATCTTTTTCAAACTTCACAAACCAAGAGAAAGCTTGAAAGAACTTAACCTTATTTTGATTGGAAATGACTTCCAACCAGCTCATTTACAAAGATTCCCAACTTACATGAATAAATTCGACTTAAATAAATTTGAACTCAATCTTTATGCCAACAAAGTTGGTGCTTAAGGCGCTCAATTGATTGCTTAAGGCATTAAAACTCAGCCTCATTTAAAACAATTAACTCTTGACTTTTATTTCAACAACATTGGAGAAAATGGAACAAAATATATTTGTGACTAAGTTTCAAACCTTCAACATCTTGAAAGTTTGTCATTAAACTTTGATTTCAACTACATTAAAAATGAAGGTGGAAAATAAATTGGAAACATGCTTGAAAAGGTTAAAAATCTTAAAGAATTGGATATTGGTGTTGCTTCTAAGAACTTTGGATACTTGGGATTTAAATCTGTCATTGATGGAATGAAAACCCAAACTGGATTGAGGAAATTAAGCCTCAGATGTGGTGTTAATAGAGTCGGTATAAATGGTGCCAATATTGTTAAGGAAATGCTTGCTGGTATGCCTCATCTTGAGTTTTTGAATATTGGTTTTGTTGAAAACTACATTGGAGATGAGGGAATAACTATTTTAACAGAGTCAGTCTCAAAAATGTCAAATATTAAATCTTTGATATTGAATCTTGGATTTAATGATGCAAAAAGCTATGGACTTATTAACACTTTTAAGGCTTTATCTAATGGGGCTTATGATTACTTATTTGTTAGTCTTTCTCATAATTAATTCAGAGATAAAGATATTGAGCTTATTGTCAAATTACTTCCACAACTTATCGAAAAAAATAAACAATTTGATTTCGATTTTGTTGATACAGCAATTTCTAAAAAACTTGTTCAAAGCATTAAAAATATTTTTGCTCAATCGAATGAAAAGTTTAATAAAAGATCAGATCTTGCAATTAACTCCATTATTGCAGATGAACAAAAATCTTAAGAAGCTACTCAAAATTCTGAAATCAATGATAAAAAAAATAGTGATATTTAAAAACAAAAACAAAAACAATAACAATAAAGAAAAGCATTAGAAAAGTAAGAAAAGAGAAGATAATAAGAGTAGAAAAGACTTGAAAAGGAAAGACTTGAAAAAGAAAGACTTGAAAAAGAAAGACTTGAAAAAGAAAGACTTGAAAAAGAAAGACTTGAAAAAGAAAGACTTGAAAAAGAAAGACTTGAAAAAGAAAGACTTGAAAAAGAAAGACTTGAAAAAGAAAGACTTGAAAAAGA
>Ga0102832_1001665_pt1 | contig 15960 bp, 16 predicted proteins | sample EBPBio282013_DNA_FD_88942 | JGI IMG/M metagenome (GOLD analysis project Ga0102832, IMG submission 88942) | Wastewater treatment Type I Accumulibacter community from EBPR Bioreactor in Madison, WI, USA - Reactor 2_5/28/2013_ DNA (Illumina Assembly) | ecosystem: Engineered > Bioreactor > EBPR >...
AAAAGATTGTTTGTTGAGAATTTCATCTCGAAGATTATTGACCGAATTAGAGGATTTGTTAGAAGATGAGAATTATTAGAAATTTTAGCTGTAAAACTTTATTTTTGAAACGTAAAACTTATTTAAACGATATTTGAAAGAGGTTGAGCGCATAAGACCAAAAAGCATTTAAAATAAAGCTATTTTATTATCTTAAACGAATTAAATATTTTATTTATTTATTTTCTTTTAAGCTCATTATTACTACAAAAAAATATATTTTTAAAAAATGATAAATTTAATTGAGATACGATAATATATGCACAAAATAAAAAATCATGAGATCTCTTTTTTTCCTAAAAGTTTTGTAAGGTAATTTTGATAGTATTTGACTAAATTCATATTTTATTTTTCCTCACTGAAGATGAATAGGGTAATGATATTCTCACTTTATTGATAAAAAGCGTTGGCTAATCCTCCATTTTTCATCAAATCGCTTTCTAAATCTTCGTCGTCGATTAAGTGTGAAATTGAGAGAAGTCTTGATTCTTTGTTTTCGACTAAATTAATGTCACTAACTTTTCCTTTTGATTTAAAATAAATGTTGTTTTCACTAAAATAACGATAAAATTTACACTGAACCGATTTCCAAGTCTGGTCTGATTTCGTATGGCAAAGATGAAATAAGAACGAATTCATTGACTCCAAGTTTTTTCAATTCGCTTACAATTTATTTTGCCAAATCTCTTTTTCTAGCGAATCGACAATATGATCTGAATTGAAGTATGATAACATTTCCTTTTTGATACAATTCAACTGGCAATCCAAGAGATTCATTTTCAATTCCTTAAGGTAAGTAACCGATTGATGGCTCCATGTATTTGGTTTGAACATAAGCAATTCTTTTGAAACCATTCTTTTTGATAATTTCATCACAAGTCAATGCAGGAACGTTTCCAATTGATACACCTGAAATAAGAACCAAACTTCCTTTAAATTCTGGGATAGTAGAGTCAATAAATTTGAGCATACTTTAAAAATACTTTAAATTATAGATCTTGATATTATTAAAGGCACTCTCTAAATAAAAGTAAAAATTTTTAAAAGAAAAATGGGATCAGAATATTTTTATTTTTATAGTCAGATTTTACCGAATATTGTTTTAGCACGTTTTTATCTTGCTGGCTGACTTGGAGTGTTTTGATTGATCAAATTATTTTATCGAGAATTTTTATTTGATTTGGATTCTTCGAATTTAGAATTATTTTTGCTCTTAATCAGATTAGCAATCGTCATTTTCATACTCCATTCATTAGAAACTGTAGCAGATGAAGATTTCATAAAATCTTCATATTTTTTACCGTATTTATCTGCATAACTCAGAAAGTCTTTTAAGATTCCTCGAAATTGAAGTGTCTTGTCGAGTTTTTTTCTGAAATTAGCAAAACCTTTTTGACTGTAAAAGGTTACTAAATTTTCAATCGAGTTATTTTACATTACTTTTTTGCAAAATTTTTCTGGAAGTTCTTTTCTTCTAATTTCAATGTTTTCCATTTTTGATGTCAGTAAAGACGAAGCATCTTTCATTTAGAAATTAACCTTTGAAGATTATTAGTTAAGGTATTTCATGGAATCTTAAAGCACATTGATTTGATTTCGTATAAATTTTTCAAGTTTATTTTTAGAATCGAGAATTGAGTTGGAAACATTTAAATTTTACTTTTAGAGAAACTTTTAAGTTTGTCGGTTCGCGATTCCAATTTAGGTTTATATTTTAGTGTAAAAATTTTAGATCTTCATGATGTTGCTATTTTGATTTTCAGCTTCATGTTAAGTTAAACATTTTTCACATAATTTTACTTGACAGGAACAATACTTTGTCATACAGATGTAAACAAAAGGAAGAGAATGATCTTTGCATAAGTTTTATATTTAAATCTTCTGGAGTGTAATCATGTTCTTGAAAAAAGTATTTTAATTAAATGTTTGTTCTTAATAAATTGAAAAATTTTAATGAACAAAAATACCCTTAGAGACTTTGAATTTAAAAAAAAAAATTAAACGATCATGCTATAAAATTATTGTATGCCATTCTCCATTTGCGAGATTTTGTCAAAAAGGTTTATTCATAAGATCCTTGGGAATGTAAGATATCTTTGTAAAGTTTATGAATTTACAAAACTTACAATGGATTTTTTACTTTTTAAGAATCATTTATTTTTTTCCAATAATTTTCAAGTTGCTTACAGCTGAAATCTAAGACTTTAATGAAGCTTGAAATAAGACTAAGTTTTTCATCGACTTTTTATCCTTCTTAATGTTAATTGTCAGTTTGTTTGAACCATTCCCTTGAAATCAGAGTCTAAATTTCTTTGATTAATTTGTCTGCATTATCAGAGAGCTATTAGATTTAGATACTTTAAAAATGACTTCGCAATTTTTATATAACAAATGGTAAATTTTTAGCTCTGAAATATGGGACATATACTGGAAAGTTAAAAAGTTTCTTAGACTTTTAATATGTGAAATCAGACGTCAGAATATAAATGAATGGGTTTATGCTGATATTATCCTTCATAAATGGAAAACTACTGTGTTAAAAGCGACTTAAACCTTTTTAGACATTGTAGACTTTAATTATTTATTCAAAGAATCTCGGATTGAAGCAGAATTTTGTATACTCATTGGTAAAGAATTATGAATTACTACTGTACTGGCTTCGGATGTTCGTGTAGACTCTGTTACTGGGTATAAATTTGCTTTGCTTTTCTCAATTCGATTTTTCAGATCCAGAACTATCCAATTGTCAAGGGTAGCTGGTGTAGCGACAAAAATAATATGAGCTTGCTCTGCTATTTTATCGTTATCAAAGAAGACTTTAATCCCAAAATTGTCGCTATAAAATTGCAGATGATGAGGTTGTCGTGTTGATACAAGAATATTCGAGGTCTTAAGTCCTTCTTTATGTCAAAAATTTTTACATTTTGTAAATATTAATAAGGTATTAATAATTAGCCTTCCCATGATCCCACCGCCTATTACTCCAATTTTTAAATCCTAAACTCTCATAGCTTTGGTTTTCTAACTAAAAAAGGATTTACTTCAAGAATGTCAAGAAATGCAAATATTATGAAGTTAATTTCCATTAATGTTAATGTTCTCAGAAGTTGTATTTCATGAAGTTTGGAATATGAACGAGATAAAATGCTCTAATTATTTAATGGAAGATTCTTTAAGAACTCAGCCATTTCAGGATCTAAATTCATTAATGTCTTAAGACTCTTTCTTATTTCTTGCTCATATTTTTATTTCTTAGTTTTTTACATTTTTAATTTAAAAATTATATCTGATTTTTTTGAATAGGAAATGATAAGATTACATTTACATATGAACAAATCATTGTCTTGATTTAAGATATTGATTAAGAAGCTTGACAGTTGCTGAGTTGATTTGAGGCTCTTTTTTATCGACTTGTCCTGTTTTTAATATTTCTCTGACTCTCTTTGCCAAAACTTTTCCAAGTTCAACTCCGAATTGATCGTAACTGTTGACGTCAAACAAAAATCCTTCGATTGATGTTCTGTGTTCATATAAAGAAAGCAATTGACCACATTTGTAAGCGTTAAGCTCTCCAATGAATAATAAGCTGCATGTTGGTCTGTCTCCTGGGAATTATTTGTGGGGAATTAAAGCTTCATTCTCCTTTTCTTCAATCAATTTTTGTCTGGTTTTTCCTTCTGCCAATGCATCAGGCTGAAATAAAAATAAATTTTACTTGTGAGAAGAAATTTGACATTAATTCATCATGATTGCTTACTGGTTATCCTTCAACGTTAGTTGGTTGTTGAGATTTTGTGAATCCGATGAATTCGATTGGAATGACTCTTCCTTGATGTAAAAGTTGGAAGAAACTGTGTTGACCATTTGTTCCGGGTTCACCAAAGTTAACAACTGCAGTTTGATACTTAATTTCTTAGCCCTTGGTATTAATTCTTTTTCCATTGCTTTCCATATCCAATTGTTGAATATGGGGAGCGAATTTACACAAGGCTTGGCAATATGGAACAATAGCACGAGCTGAATGTTCTTGGATCATAGTTCTGTAGAATCCCAAAAGACCCAACAAAAGAGGAACGTTGTTCTTTTATAGAATTAAAAAGTACCTTAATTTATTTTTCTTCAATAAGATTTCTATCAATTGAGTGACCTCCTGCTAAGAATTCTTGGACAACATCAAATCCAAATTGAACAGCCAATGGAAGAACACCAATTGCACTCCAAACTGAAAATCTTCCGCCAACGAAATCCCAGAATCCGAAGACGTTTTCAGGTGCGATTCCAAACTCACCAGTTTTTTGGAGATTTGTTGAGCAAGCGCAAATATGTTTCTTGACAATATCTTCAGTGGAGATATTTCCTAAATTTTTATAACCATCCAATAACCATTTTCTAACACATTTAGCGTTCAAAATAGTCTCAGCTGTAGTAAAAGTTTTTGAATTGACTAAAACAAGGGTTTATTCAACATTCAATCCTTGAACAGCTCGATCAAAATCGATTGGATCAACATTTGCCAAAAATCTAATGACTCTTCCTTCACTTGCTTTCTTGTAAGCTGGGTGAGATCTGAGGGCTTCATAAACAAATTAGATAGATAAATAGCTTCCTCCAATACCGATGACGATCAAATTTTTGAGTTCTTTGCCTGAGGCTCCTCTGTGTTAACCAGTTCTGATTGTCTTAGCAAAAGCTTAAATTCTACCCAAAACTTCATGAACATCCTTTAAAACTCCTTTGATAAATTAATTATCAGTTGGATGAATTGATGAATTCAAAGGAGCTCTTAAGCATGTGTGAAGAACAGCTCTGCCTTAAGTGAAATTAATGTGTTCCTGAAATTAAAAAGTAATTTACTCCGTTAAAAAGCTTTGTTAATTTTTATCTGAGATTAGCGTTTTGGACCAATTCAGGGAAAAACTTTTAAACTGTCTCAACGGTGATTTTTTCATGAGTGTAATCAAAGATGAGGTCTTCAAATTGAGCTTGAAGTTTATCGTTTCTTGCTTGATCTTGAAGAAGATCTCTCAAATGAGTGTTTTTGACAGATGTTTGATAATGGTTATGGAGTGATGACCAGGTTTTCTAAGCTTCCATGAGTAAAATTTAAGATATTTCTAATTTTAATATCAAAAAAGATATCAGATTTATAATGTAGACGAAGACAAATATCATCGTTAAAATGGACAAAAATTTAAATTTTTTAATTAAAGTTTTCAATGATAGAAGTTTAAGATAAAATAAAATTGAAAAAAGAAGCAAGTTAAAATCAATATTAAAATCAATATCTGTTTTTTCTAAATAATTAAGGTTAATCTCCTTATGAAAGATCTTCTAATTAGAACCATTTTTATTCCTTTTTAGTTGTCTCTTTTTCGGCTTCTCTATCTTCTAAAATTTAATGTATTGTTTTTTATTTACTAAACAAACTTTATAATTATTTCTTTCTAAGCTCAAAAAAGGATTTGCTATCTTTATTGAATCCCATAGCTACACGACCGACATCACCGTCGTAACGATTCTTTTTTATGTCGAAAATTTTGAATCCATCCCTGTTTTGAATTACCCAAATATTGTCAGCTTCTTGAGTTGCCTTGCTTGTACCATAAATTGAATGTATTCCAATATCTTCATTGTCTTAGGTTTTTCTTGGATGAATTACAACAGCGATATGTACATTATAAGCTGTAGCTATTTTTCTTAACTCTGCCATAACATAATCTTGCATATCAAACTTTTTATATCCTTAAGCTTGTCCTGAAAGCAAAAATTGTAATGTATCAATGACTACAAAGTTAATTCCATACCTTTCAATGGAATATGTAATGGTTCCCAAAACTTTATTGACATCATTAGATCCATGGAAGGACATATAATACAAAGGCAGTTCAGTAAATTGATCAGCGATGAGATCGAAACTTCCCTTGTGTTTTTTCAAATTTATTTCACTAAATTGACTTAACATATTTGTGATTAAAATTTAGTTTCTGATTTCAAAACTTCCCCATAAAACTGGGATTTTTTTCTTACTTAAATCGATTGATAATTGGGAAAGTAAGGTTGTCTTACCACTTCCAGTACCTCCTGAAATTACTGAAAGTTAGGCTGGTCTTACTCCTTTTACTTTTTTGTTAAAAAAGCTAAAATTGGAAAATTGAACACCTTAGAATTGTTTTTCATTTAAAATTCTTTATTTTACCTTATCTCTTATCAAATCGAATTGCAAGATATTTTGATCAGGTAAAGTTCTGGCTTTTTTTACCATCTCAGATATAAGTTAAGGTTTTTTTTGTAGGAAATCGTTTGCATCTTTAAAGCCTTTCATAGTATTGGTGACAACATGAGTTCTTGACACGCCTAGTTTTTGAGTGAATTTATCAAGGTTCATTTGACCTGCTTCATCATTGTCCATCCAAAGAATAATTCTTTAAAATTGTTACAGATATGAAATAATTGTATCTGGCAAAGAATTAGCTCCTTGTGGAAGGGATAAGGCTGGTAATCCTGTAGCTTGATTTACGGACATAGCATCAAATTAGCCTTCAGTAATAACAACTTCTTTGTCAGATTTCTTTATTGTATTTAATCCAAATATTCCTCTCGCAGGCCCAGGAGGAAACTGTCTCATGTACTTTTTATTTTATTTCCCAACTCCTCTGACCTTTATTTTGGCCATTTAGGTATAAGCGGACTCATCACTTTGACCAGATTGAGCCAAACTTAGAAGCCTTCTTTTTTGTTACTATTGAGAGACAAATCTTTGCATAGGAAAATATAAGACTTTTACTGATACAGTTTAACCTTCGCTATTGGTAAATAATTAATATCCGCAACCGATGTTGTATTTGGCTATAACTTCATCTTTAAGGCCTCTTGAATAAAGGTACTATTTTACGTCTTTGAATTCCTCTTTTTTCATATTTTCTTTGTAAATAAAGTACTCAGTTTAGGATACAATTTGTTGCTAAATTTGATCGATATTTGGTGCAAATTAATTATGAATAGGATCAACATTTAAGCCTAACAGAGCTTTTTTCAAATCCAGGTAGGATCCTTTCGAGGCACATCTATGACAATAAAAAACACCGCTTTATTTATTAGCAATGAGGACATTCATGTTAGAGGGGTCATTATTGTGTGGCTTTTTACAAAAAGGACAGTACTTAATTCTAATGGTAGGTCCATGAGAATCAGTGTATTCGATCTGATGTTGATTGAGAAGTTGTTAGATGGAAATTTTGGGTCTGTAAAATTTGGATTGGTTGATGAACAATTTGTTTTTGAAGAAAATGACAGGTTGATATTTTGGCAACAAGCTATTCTTCACAAGAGAGAAGAATCCAGGGAAGTATTTTCCTTTGATCATATTGAAATAATTTGTATAATTAAAAAATCAAAACAACTAGTAGTCGCTCACAATTACAAGCGACATAATTATAATTTAAAACACTACATTAATAAAAATCCAAATCTTTTTTAACTTTTTAATTTTTTCATCTAATACTAAAATTTTATAATTCACCAATTTTATTAAACTTGAACTCAATACTTTATTTTATCTATTTACATAGCTTTGAAAATGATTATAATCGCAAATTGATAATATAAATTGAACAACATTATTGAATGAGAAAACTTAAGCACCATTAACAAAAATTACTTAAAAAAGTTAACTTCTACGATTGGAAGGTAGAGGCTGATAAAAGATAAGCCAAAGTCATTCATAGGTATCACCTCCAAAACAGAGACGACTATCAACATTATAATAAAATCTGTGGTATGGTCACATCCCTCATCTCCAAAATCAAACAGCTTCCTCCTGATGACTAATTCAGAATTAAAGCTACTGAACAGTTACTCTAAAAACTTTACAATATGGGTATTCTTACTACCAGATAAAATATTCAAGCAGCCTAAAAAGTCTCTGTTTCTGCATTCTGCAGAAGAAGACTGGCCGTTCTTCTCTGTCAACTAAAGTATGCTTAAACTATGAAATAATCTGTGACTTTTATTGAGCAGGGTCATGTAAGAATAGGTACTGAAATTGTGACTGAGCCTGCTTTCTTGGTTACAAGACAACTCGAAGATCATGTCGGATGGGTTGATAACTCTTCAATTAAGAAGAAGATTCTTGAATTCAATGGCAAGTTCGATGATTATGATATCATGAACTGATTTTTTATCAATCTTTTGATTCTTTAGTCTATCTAATTTTTCGAATTCATTAAACTAGAAAAAAATTCAAGAGAACCTTAATAAAGAAGCGAAATTGTTTAGAAGACCGTTTTCTTTATTTTTGAAAGAAAGGAATATATTTTAATGTTTTTTAATTACTCCTATCGTAAAATATAAAATTTGTGGAAGTTTTAATAAAAAGTGCATTTATTAGAATCGTTAAATTAATAAAATTGCCATTAGAAGTTTAGTTTTGAACCATTGGCCATTGAAGTGATTTTTTTTGGCATGTTTGGATATTTTTAATTTCGCTCTAAGCATGGAGAAGGAATCAATCTTTGTTAAGCTATAAAAAATCGGTGAAGGAGCCTACGGAGCAGTCTATCGAGCCATGAGCCCTTAAGATAAAGCAATTGTCGCCCTAAAAATTTCCAGATTCGATGATTTCGACGAAGGAGTACCCAGCACATGTATGAGAGAAGTTTCGATCCTCAAATAACTTGATCATCCTCATCTTGTTAAGTATTTTTTCTCTTTATATAAGATTGATCGATGCCACACTTTTTTCAGGAACCAATCCAAGGCTGGAATTAGCCTTTTAATATGTTGACTTCGATTTAAACAAATACATCAGATCTTTCTCTGATAACATTCAGAAAGGCCTCTCAGAGAGAGAATCAAAGGTAATTCTCCCATTTTGCTAGATTATAATCAAAAGTATACTTTCAGGACTCCAATATTTGCACAAAAAGGGAATCTTACACAGGGACCTCAAACCTCACAATATTTTGATCACAAAAGAACAAGAGGTGAAAATTGCAGACTATGGGCTTGGAAGGGTTTGTTCACATCCTCTCGATACTATGTCTCGATAAATTTAAACCTTATGGTATCGGGCGCCATAACTTTTACTTGGAACCAAATATTATGGGGAAGGTGTTGATTCTTGGTCGGTTGGCTGCATATTTTACGAGTTAGTTGAAGGAAGACCCCTTTTTCAGTCTGACTCTGAAATCGGTCAACTATTTGAGATTTTCAGAGCCCTAGGGACACCAAAAAGAAGTGATTGGCCTGAAATTTTGGATATGGAAGATTACAAACCAACCTTCCCTAAGTTCGCTCCAAACCCTCCTCAATTCAAGAAATTGTCTTTGTAAGGTCAACGATGGTTATTCCGCCTCATTAAAGCAAATCCATCAAAAAGATTTACCATCACTAAAGCTTTGAATGACAGGTACTTACAAAAAAGTTGAAAATATAAAATGATCATCAATTAATCCATTTATTTTTATTAATTTTTTAAATAAATGAAAGTATATAAACACGATCAGAAATTTACATCATTTCATTTAATGTTGAAAAGGAAATGACTGATACTGTTGACAATACCAATTGTGGCTACTGTTCCTCCTACGATGGCTAATATATTGACTGCTAAATTATATAAAGATGGATCTTCTTTTTTGTAGACAATATTGATTGGCTCAATTTATGTAAAGAATTGAATTTCTTGGAAAGGTTGATAACATCCAGCTTGGCCTGCCCTTAAGGAGTATCTGTATTTTTCCCCTGTTTCAACTAAACTGCTTTTTTCATCAAATATGACTGGGATAATTTTTAGGTGATTGAAAAAGTTAACTTTTTATCTGTTATTCGAAAAATCTTGGACAACCTCACGAGAGGCAAAGTCTCCTTACAAATCTTTGATATAATCTTCAACGACTTGTGATTTATGTGCGATGGGAAAATCAAATGTATTGTTGGCCAAACCAAATTGTAAGACCTTAAGTTTATATGAAAGCCTAAGATTTTCAGTTAGTGAACGATCTAAAGTTTAAATTAAACCATTATTTCCTGTTGGCCTGAATATGATTGTTCCAGGAGTCTATAAATTACATAAAATTTACTTTAGGAACATTTACGATTCCATTGATTCTGCAATGTTGTTTATTTTTAATTCCATTTTAAAGTTCTTGTCTTTACTTTTCAATTTGATTTCTACTTCTCTCGTACAATGTTTATATCCCATTTGAGTTAACATTATACATTTTCAATTTTTATTGTAAATCTCTTTACACGTATTCAAGCTCATCGTTAAATTATATTTCCAAAGCTTGGCAAGGAAAATCATTGAATGAGATATCGATTCGCATTGGTAAGTATTAAGAGTCGTCATTTTTTACAGCTAAAAAAGTGTAGTATGTCTCATGGTAATAATCTTGGACGGAGAGGAATATCAGGACTCCAGCAGCCTAAAATTTTTAAATTAATTGATACGACAAAAGCTAAGATTGTGAAGAAACCTCCAGTCGTGGAAGTTAGTTATTGTTAGGTTTGTATTTTTCTGAAAAAGTCGAAGGATTTAAGCATCCTTTTTAAGTATAATTTTACAATTTATTATTATTGACCTGTTCTTAACTTAAGAACTGAACAAAATTTCACTAATTTAAATAAATTATACAACTTTAACTTCACAAAATATATCTTACAATTTACAACATTTTTTATTGAAAAAGAATCTAAAATAAAGAATCGTTGAAAATGAATTTACATATTGAATGAACGATCATACTCAGTTGAGTGATGAGAACAAAAGAAGACCAAAGATAACGACAACTCCGAGAACTGCCAATTGGACATTCTTGTTTTTGTAAATTTCATTTCCTTTGTCGGTTGGTTGTGGGATGATAGTTTCGTCAAAGAAAGTCTCTTCTTCGGTCTCTTCAGTTGATTGCTTACCCTTGTTTCTGATTCTTCTCTTTTTAGTTTTAGCTTATTCGCTCTCAGCTCCAGAGACTGGCTTATTGGATTAAACTGAAACGGGTGATGAAACTGGAGAAGAAGCTTCATCTGAATTGTGCTTGTGATGCTTTTTAGCCTTCTTTCTCTCTTCTTTGTTGTGCTCGTGATTGGGATACTCTTTCATATACTCGTTAAGTTTGGTTTGGTTATGAAGGATATGCTTTTCGTAGTATTGTTTGTGTTCAATAAGGTTTTTACTCTTGGTTTGAATTTCGTTGATAAGATTCTTCTTTTCTCTGATAACTTGTTCATCAGCTTTTTTCAAGTATTCGATTCTTTCCTTCAATAATTTGTTCTCTTATAATAATTTTTTGTGCTTCTTTTCTTCAGTCTCAACTGGTTTTATGTGATCAGATAATTTGTTGTATTCTTCTTGAAGCTTTGATAATTATGCTTGACTGACGTAAGTGCTTTTTATTTTGATGATTTCATTGTATTTCTTTCTTTCTCTCTCAATTTATCTTTCAAGGTCTTGAATTTTCTTCTCAAGGTCATTCATTTCAAGTTTATAATTTTGTTAACTTTTAATTGGTTTTGCTGGCTTTTCTTCTTCTTTAATCTCTTTGACTTTCTTTCTCAATTCACCGATTCTCTTGTCGAGTTCATTTGAATGCTTTTCTAATAAACTGTACTCTTTATCCATGTTGGAAAGAGTTTATTTTTGTTGATGAAGTTTATTATTTTCGTTAACAAGTTTGTCTCTTTCAAGTGATCTTTATTTTTCCTTGATTTAAATTTCTCTCTTTAACTTGTCTTTAAGTTGTTCAAGATCTTAAAGTTGACGATTGTATTCTTAATTTTTTCTTCTGTTTTATTCAGCTTTGGATGCATGTCTGGTTTGCTCAGATTCGAGTGTTTTTTTGAGATTTTCAAATTATTAATTGAGAGTTTTAAGTTATTTTTCAAGGGAATCAATTTGTGCAGTTTTTTATCTTTGAACTTGTTCGCTTTGAGAGCTGTTTTCAACAGCATTTTTATATTAAGCTTATTTTTGTCTTGTTTGATTTTGAAGTTCTTGATATTGAGATTCAAGATTATGATTTTCTGATTAAAGAGATTGGATTTATCTTTCTAATTATTAGAGTTGTCTAAAGTTAATAAAAAAGTTACATTTGAAGATTAAGAGCTTACTGGCTACTGGTAATTGCACTTGAGATTGTAGATTCATCAACATTTGATTAATGGTGAGATGAGAGGGATTGATTCTTTTGGTTGAGTTATTGTTCCAATCTTGCAATTTCAGCTTGATTGTTAGCTTCAATTATTCTGCGGTTGTTTTCCTCCTCTTCAATAAGTCTCTGTAATTCTCTGATTCTTTCATCAGGCTTGTTGACTTCTGACTCTGCAGTTTAGGCCTTAATCTTTGACAATCTAATTTCTTCATTAAGTCTTTCAATTTCCTGATCCAACTCTGATGATTTATTTCTCTTTTCTTCTGCGTTCTTAATATCAATCTTTATTTGGTTGTATTTTTTCATTAATTCGTCATATTCCTGACCACTAAATTTTTAGTAAATATTTTACATCATATCGACTTATCCTTCCATCTTGATATCTTTCTTTTTATCTTAAATTTTAAATTATACGTGTTGACTTTTATTAAATATTTTTTTTGCTATAACACTATTTATCCATTATTTATTAGCAGCTTAAAGATTGTTAGGATTTTTATGTAGGAATCTCATAAAACACAGGAAAACAAATATTTTCAAAGTTTTTAAAAAATAATTTGAAAAGATATTGTCGGATTTTTTTTGAACAAATTTTACTTTAAGTCCTTAAAATTGTTACTGTTTTATGATAAAATCTCTAAAATAAAAATAATGAAATAAACAATGGAAAGCATCACTTTAGAAGATCTCGCAATTTATAAATTTTAGCCGAATAACATTCTAATGGTGCATAAAACTACTAAAAATGTTTACCAGTATTTTTAAACACCAATTATAGCGTCTAAATAAAAAACTGTCTTTCATGATCATCTTTTACAAGCTGAATTCCTTCCTACTGGAATTATTTACAAGAAAGGCATTACTACAATGTAGAATGAGATTTCTAAACGTATGAAATCATCTGTAAAGCGATATTATGAAGAATAAGAGCTTACAAATACATTGTTACCTGTTCTTCTTTGCTTACAGTATTTACATTTCAAAGATATTGTACATGGCTCAATTTGTCCAGAAAATATCATTTTCAATTAAGAAGGTGATGTCTTACTAAGAGACTGGTTTTTGTAAATAAGTAACAACAGATACTATGAAAATATAAATGCCAAAGAACGTACAAAAAGTGACGACATTTCTGCTTTGGGGAAAATAATATATTAAGCTTCTGGTTTGACCGAATTTAAAGAGGAAACAGATAATAACTTAAGCTCTGATAACTTACTTAAAAAATTAATCTCAAAGTATTCACGCGGCTACATTTTAGGTATATTCATAATGATTAAGAAGAAATAAAAGTTTTACCCTCATTTGTAGAAAATTATCTTAAATGATTAAACTTTCATTGAAAATTAAGATTAGTTGATTCTAATGTACAAAAAAATCAAAGGATAAAAATAGCCAAAGCCCATGATGAGCTCAATCTTAAATTATAACAATTTTAAAAACTTAGATTCAATGATGAAAACCCCCTTGACAGCAAAAAAAGTGTCTAAAATTTAAGATGTTGAGAATAAAAGAACTTACTAAGACATTAAAAAGAGAAATATGGACAGAATCAATAGAATAGTCTAAAAAAATAGCAATAGTTAAATTGTTAAGAAAGTTGATATGGTTTTGAAAAAAATGAGCAACATGAAAATTTCCAAACTACAAGAAAACAATACAAACTTAAAAAATATTGTACCAAAGTAAGATGTCCTGAAATTTAGTTCACCTTTAAAAAGATTAAAAACTTTTTCTAAAAAGAAAGCTTTTTGATTTTTGATTTTACTATTTTTGACTAAATTTACTGCGTTTAATTTAAATTTAAATCCTCTATAAAATTAAGATTGACTAATTTTAATTAAATACTTTTCGAATGGGAAGATGTTCAAAATGCAAAATAAATCACATAATAGGTTAAAGCTGGAATGATCCGCCTTGTATTTATCCGACTTCTAAAAACGTTTTCGAACTTCCCGAATATGAAAAGTTATTTTTTAATGATGTTTTATGCAAATGCGGAAACATAATAGGAATAAAAGTTTTTAGTGGATTAAGAAAATAAGTTGGAAAATGGAAAATCTTCTAAACTTAAAAGAAAGACTAAGATCAATACAAAAATATCTTATCAAAAGGTAGATAATTAATGTTCGAGAAATCTTTGAAGAAAAATATTCTCTCAGCTTTGTAAGAGCAAAATCAAAATTCTTTGATGATGTTGGGAATGTAAAAGCTGATAAAAGTTTTGGTAATAAAGTAAAATCAAAATTGATGTTGAATTTTCTAAGTTTTTCATTTTTATTACTTTTCTCAAAATTATGCCAATTGTATCAAAATAAAAAAAAATTCAAATTTGGTTTAATATTTTAGTGTATGGAATAAAATGATATAAAGATTAGAAAATAGAAAAAATGATTATAAACAAACTTTTATAGGTTTTAAATGCTTCAAACTTATTTTTCAAATTTTGACTAAGAATCACATTTTTGTTTGATATAAATTTCTTTTCAGTAAGGGGTAAAGAAGATATATGCTAATTTGGGTAAATGTCTTGAATTTCAACAAGAACGCAAAAAATTATTACATTTTCTGTGGACATTTTTTAATCGAAAATGGCGGAAAGAGGAAGAGGGGTTTTTAATAAAATTAGATGAGTGAATTTAAAGGAAAATGAAGTAATATCGGATCAAGAAGGTAGGGCTTAGTAAAAAGTGTCATTTTGATTTGAATAGCCTCTGTCTCCGACAAGTAATCAATAGTTCGGGTAGCTCTTCAAAAAGTACAAGTAATAAGGAACTATTTTTCGAGATTTACTCTTTTTCCTCTTCAATCCCATTGTGCATTTTTGTGCATTCAACTCCTCTCAAACAGAATCCTTTCTACAAATAAGCTGAGCAGACCCCTTCTTACCCAATTACCGAATGAGATTCATCCAAATTGAATTCTGTCAATGAAAATGAATGTTCTTCGCTCAAAGGATCTTAAAACCTTTGAGAAATGGGAGAATTTTCATCACATGTTGTATCTGCCAAACTTGCTTGACTTTTCAGGAACAAATCTTTTTCCCTAAATAAGTTAAAAGTTTCATTATCTGACAAGTGACTATCAGAGTTTGCTTGTTAAAATCCTTCGAATTGTGTCTTTTACGACGATAGATGATTATTATTGCTCATGAATAAAATCAATTAATTATGCAAATAATTTTTAAACGAATCAAACTAAAATTACATTGCTTAAAACATCAGAGTATTGAGTTTTTATATCAACAAATTAGAAAGTTTAAATATGGATTCAGAAATCAAGCAGCAAGTACGCAGGCACCTCCGACGGCTTTAATTTTTCTTTCGGCGATTTTACTGAAGAATTTGGCTTTAACAACAACTGGTTGAATTGGAAGGAAACCCTTTCCAAGTACTTTGAAAAATCCGGCTTTAGTAACATCGATGACTGGGATTCTATCGGTATTTTTAGCAGCCAATTGTCTTGAATTTTCGGTGACAAGACTCCAGAGTTTATCGAGATTGATTGATGGGAAGTGAAGTTTGTTTTGTTGGAGGTTGAAGACTCTGATACCTTTTTTACCGAAAAATCCGGGGTGATATCTGTCCATGGCGGTTCTGTTGTGAGTAAGACCACCTGCATTACCTCTACCACCAGAGTGTTTTCTATTTCTACCAACTCTACCTCCACCGCATTGGACTGAACCTCTTAACTTTCTTGTCTTTCTAAGTCTTGCTGTCATCTTATTATTTATATTATGGCGATAAATATTATATTAAATTTCATTTTTTATTGT
>Ga0102832_1001666_pt1 | contig 15951 bp, 17 predicted proteins | sample EBPBio282013_DNA_FD_88942 | JGI IMG/M metagenome (GOLD analysis project Ga0102832, IMG submission 88942) | Wastewater treatment Type I Accumulibacter community from EBPR Bioreactor in Madison, WI, USA - Reactor 2_5/28/2013_ DNA (Illumina Assembly) | ecosystem: Engineered > Bioreactor > EBPR >...
CGCACGATGCGGCTGCTCACGAACAACCCGGCCAAGCGCGCCGGGCTCGAGGGCTACGGTCTGTCCATCGTCGAGCGCGTGCCCCTCGCGGTGCGCGCGACGCCCGAGAACCTGCACTACCTGCAGACCAAGCGCGACCGCATGGGGCACGACCTGCCCGAGGACCTCGAGCTCCCCGAAGGGAACCCGTCATGAGCGGCAAGGGCGCACCCAGCCTCGACCTGCCCGGCACCTCCGACGTCCGCGTCGCCGTCGTGGCCTCGCAGTGGCACGACGTCGTCATGGACGGCCTCGTCTCCGGTGCCGTCCGGGCGCTCGACGGGCTCGGCGCCCGCTACGACATCGTCCGTGTGCCCGGCGCCTTCGAGCTGCCCATCGTGGCCAAGGCGTGCGCCACCACCGGCGGCTACGACGCAGTCGTCGCGCTCGGCGTCGTGATCCGCGGCGGCACGCCGCACTTCGAGTACGTCTGCGACGCCGCGACCGAGGGGCTCTCGCGCGTCGCGCTCGACACCGGGGTGCCCGTCGGCTTCGGCCTGCTGACCTGCGACACCGAGGCCCAGGCCCTCGCGCGGGCGGGTCTGCCGGACTCCGCCGAGGACAAGGGCCGCGAGGCCGTGGAGGCCGCGATCTCGGTCCTGCTCACCCTGCGCGGGCTCGCGCCGAGGGGTTCCGTAGGCTTTGCCTCGTGAAGACGTTCGAGGAGCTGCACTCCGAGCTGCGCACCAAGTGGATCAACCGCGACCGCACGTCGGGCACCGTCGTCCGTCTCGAGGAGGACGGCGTCCACGGGATCGGCAAGAAGGTCGTCGAGGAGGCCGCCGAGGCGTGGATGGCGGCCGAGTTCGAGGGCAAGGAGCGCGCCGCGCAGGAGATCGCCCAGCTGATCTTCTTCACGCAGGTGCTCATGCTCGCGGCCGACGTCGAGCTCGAGGACGTCTACCGGCATCTGTAGTCCGAGCCCAGCCCTTCCCCGACTCGGACCGAGGACGCCCCCCATGCTGCGTGTCGCTCTGCCCAACAAGGGCCAGCTCTCCGAGCCTGCCCGCGAGATGCTGCGCGAGGCCGGCTACCCCGCCGCCCACGGCGCGCGCGAGCTCGTCGTGCAGGACCCCGACAACGACGTCGAGTTCTTCTTCCTGAGGCCGCGCGACATCGCGACCTACGTGGCGAGCGGCCAGCTCGACATCGGCATCACGGGCCTGGACCTCGTCCTCGACTCCGGCGTCGAGACCGACACCCTGCTCGAGCTCGGCTTCGCCCCGTCGACGTTCCGCTTCGCCGCCCCGGCCGGCAGCGCGACGTCGATCGAGGACCTCGCCGGCAAGCGGATCGCCACGTCGTACCCCGGCCTGCTGGCCACGCGGCTCGGCGAGCTCGGCATCACCGCGACGGTCGTGAAGCTCGACGGCGCCGTCGAGAACGCCGTGCGACTCGGCGTGGCCGAGGCCGTGGCCGACGTCGTCGCCACGGGCACCACCCTCAAGCAGGCCGGCCTCTCGGTCATCGGCGAGCCGCTGCTGGTCAGCCAGGCGCTGCTCGTCCGCCGTGCCGGTGCTGCCCCCGATGTCGCGGTCGACACGTTCGTGCGCCGCCTGCAGGGCGTCATCGTCGCCCGGTCGTACGTGCTCGTCGACTACGACATCCGCGCCGAGCTCGTCGAGCGCGCCTGCGAGCTCACGCCCGGCATCGAGTCGCCGACCGTGTCGCCGCTGCACGACCAGGGCTGGGTCGCGGTGCGCGCGATGGTCCCCAAGCGCGAGGTGCACCGGATCATGGACGAGCTCTACGACATGGGCGCGCGGGGAATCCTCGTCACCGACATCCTCGCCTGCCGCCTCTAGCCGTGGCCCGCACCGGGGCTCTCGAGCTCCTCGGCCTGGTGCTCGATCCCGGCACCTGGGTCCGCTGGGACGAGCCGGTCGCCGACCGCGCCGAGCCCGGATCCGACTACGCGCGCGAGCTCGACGAGGCGCGCGCCCGCACGGGGCTCGACGAGTCCGTCATCACCGGCGAGGGGCTGCTCGACGGCCGCCGTGTCGCCGTAGTGCTCAGTGACTTCGACTTCCTCGCCGGTTCCATCGGCGTGGCCGCCGCCGACCGCATCGTCGCCGCCGTCGACCGGGCCGCCGCCGAGGGTCTGCCCCTGGTGGCGTCGCCGACGTCGGGCGGGACCCGGATGCAGGAGGGCACGATCGCCTTCGTGCAGATGGTCGCGATCGGTGCGGCGCTCGTGGAGCACCGGCGGGCCGGCCTGCCGTTCCTGGTGTACCTGCGCAACCCCACCACCGGCGGTGTGCTCGCCAGCTGGGGCTCGCTCGGCCACGTCACGGCGGCCGAGCCGGGCGCGCTCATCGGCTTCCTCGGCCCGCGCGTCAACGAGGCGCTCACCGGGGTGCCGTTCCCCGCCGACGTCCAGCGCGCCGAGAACCTGCTCGACCACGGCCTGCTCGACGCCGTCGTCCCGCCGGCGCAGCTGCGCGACGTCGCCGCTCGCGCCCTCGCCGTTCTCGACCCCCGCACCCGGCCGGAGCCGCCCGGCCCCCTCGCCTCGACCGCGGAGACCGACCCGCCCGTGCCGACGACGGACGTCTGGGACTCCGTCGTCCGCTCGCGGCGCCCCGACCGGCCCGGCGTGCGCGCGCTGCTGCGCATCGCTGCCGACGACGTCACCCCGCTCAACGGCACCGGGGAGGGGGAGCGGGGCGACGGCCTGCTGCTGGCGCTGGCCCGCTTCGGCTCCTGGCCCTGCGTCGTGCTGGGGCAGGACCGCCGCGACACCGCTCGTCCGCTCGGCCCCGCGGCCCTGCGCACCGGCCGTCGGGGCATGCGCATCGCCGCCGAGCTCGGGCTGCCGCTCGTCACCGTCGTCGACACCGCCGGTGCCGAGCTGTCGGTCGCGGCCGAGAACGGCGGCCTGGCGGGCGAGATCGCCCGCTCGCTGGCCGACATGGTGGCGCTGCCCACGCCCACCGTCTGCCTCCTGCTGGGGATGGGCGGCGGCGGTGGCGCGCTGGCGCTCGTGCCCGCCGACCGCGTGGTGGCGGCCCAGCACGCCTGGCTCTCGCCGCTGCCGCCCGAGGGCGCCTCCGTCATCCGGCACCGCACCCCCGAGCACGCACCCGCCCTCGCGCGCGCCCAGCGGATCGGCGCCGCCGACCTGCTCGCCGATGGCATCGTCGACCGCGTCGTCCCCGAGTCGCCCGATGCGGCGGACGAGCCCGAGCAGTTCTGCCGGCGGGTCGGAGCGGTCCTCGCCGAGGAGATATCCCGGGCCACGGCGTCGGACGCGGTCGGCCGCCCGCGGTCCCGTGCCGCCCGCTACCGGAGGCCCTCGTGAGCACCGGGCAGCCGCATGCCTACGGCGCAGGCGAGCAGCGCCGCCCGGGCGAGCCCCGCTTCGGCGGCATGCACGTGCCCGAGCCGGAGTTCGCCGACGACGACGGCGCGCAGCACCCCGAGGTGGCCGCATCCCTCGCGGCCTGGCAGTCGGGGCAGGGCTCCGAGCGCGGCGTCGCCGCCGCGCTGGACGGGCGCCGGCTCATGGTGCCGCTCGTCGCAGTCCTGGACTCCGTCGAGGAGCGCGAGGGCGCCCCTGGCCCGGGCGAGAAGGACTCCCACATGGCGACCGTCAGCCTCGTGGGCCAGGACGGCCGTCGGGGACTGCTCGCCTTCACCTCCGTGCAGGCCATGGCCGCGTGGGACCCGCAGGCCCGCGGCATCCCGGCGTCGGCCCAGCGGGTGGCGGCGGCCGCGCTCGAGGAGGGCGCCGACGCGGTGCTGCTCGATCTGGGCGGCCCGGTGCGCTTCGCACTGCAGGGCGCCGCGCTGCGCCGCATCGCCGACGGCACCGGCATCGGGCCGCTGCACCGCGACCCGGACGTCGCCGCCGCCGTGGCGGCCTGCCTGGACGGCCTCGCCGGCGTCCGGGGCCACGAGCTCGCGGAGGCGCCGCCCGACGCGGGGGTGCCCCTGCTCGTCGTCGTCCAGCCCGTCCCCGGGGCCGACGCCGACGCCGTGGCCGCCGAGGCCGCCGCGCGGCTCGCGGGCGGGTCGGACGCCGCCCGTCGGCTGGCCGACCTCGTCCCCGAGGGCCTCGGGCTGGGCCTCGACCCCGCCTGACGCGGCCGGGCCCGGCGACCCCCGGCTCCCTGCTGGGCTGGTGCGGGAGTGCACGGATGCCCGCCCTGACCCGGTATGGCGTCCCCGGAACGGGGGACGGAATCGCGGAACCCCTCGGGGTGGCGCCCGCACACCGGAAGCGCGGTTCGTGATCATGGGTCACTGTGGCGGGGGCCTGCCACCGGCATCAGCCGATCGAAGGGAAGTTCTCATGCAGTCGCGCAAGCTCGTCGCCGAGTTCCTCGGCACGTTCCTCCTGGTCCTGCTCGCCGTGGGCGCAGCGGTCTCCGGCATCGCCGGCTCCGTCGGCGCCGGCGAGCCGAAGGGCCCGGGCAGCGGCATCGTCGGCGTCGCGCTCGCCTTCGGCTTCGTGCTCGTGTTCGTGGCGTTCGCGTTCGGCCCGGTCTCCGGCGCCCACGTCAACCCCGCCGTCACCCTGGCGATGGTCGTGGCCCGCAAGCAGCCCATCGGCGAGGCCGTCGGCTACTGGATCGCCCAGATCCTCGGCGCCGTCTTCGGCGCGTTCTTCCTGTGGCTGTTCGTCAACAACCTCGGGGTGAAGGACCAGACCGGCAGCCTCGGCACCAACGGCTACGGCACCTCCATCAGCATGGGGGGCGCGTTCCTGCTCGAGGTGCTGCTCACCTTCGCCTTCGTGCTGGTGATCCTGCTCGTCACCGACCGCGCCGCCAACGCCACGACCGCCGGCCTCGGCATCGGCGTCGCGCTCGTGGTCGTGCACCTGGTCGGCATCCCGCTCACCGGCACCTCGGTCAACCCGGCGCGCTCGATCGGCCCGGCGCTGTTCGAGGGCGGCACCGCGCTCTCGCAGCTGTGGCTGTTCATCCTGGCCCCGCTCGTGGGCGGCCTCATCGCCGCGGCGGTCTACCCGCTGACCCGCTCGGGCGAGGTCCGCGAGGAGATCGGCCAGGCCGACGAGGCCTGAGCCGGCCGGCACAGCACGCGCAGGACGCCCGCCCCGCTGCCGGGGCGGGCGTCCCGCCGTTTTGGGGGTCGCGGGGACGGTCGCGTATGCTCCTGCTCGGACCGGTCCGCCGCGTACGTGGCGGCGGATCACGCAAGCGGAGCCCTCGCTCCCACCCGCACCGCCCCCGGGCAGTCGGGTCCTGGTCGCGGAGCCCCCGACGGGGGGATCCGGTCGGCGTCGCGCCCTCGGGCTGCGGCACCACGACTGCGAGGCCTCGTGCGCGTGCACGGGGCCTCGATCCATGTCGGGGGCCCGTCCCGGATCCCGCAGAGAACGACCCGAGGAGAGCACATCAGCGCCGAGCCCCGCATCAACGAGCGGATCCGAGTCCCCGAGGTCCGGCTTGTCGGGCCCAACGGGGAGCAGGTCGGCATCGTGCGCATCGAGGATGCGCTGCGCCTGGCCGCCGAGGCCGATCTCGACCTGGTCGAGGTGGCCCCGATGTCCAAGCCGCCCGTCTGCAAGCTCATGGACTACGGCAAGTTCAAGTACGAGTCCGCCCTGAAGGCGCGTGAGGACCGCAAGAAGCAGGTCAACACCGTCATCAAGGAGATGAAGCTCCGCCCGAAGATCGACGACCACGACTACGAGACCAAGAAGGGTCACGTCGTCCGGTTCCTCAAGCAGGGCGACAAGGTCAAGATCACGATCATGTTCCGCGGCCGCGAGCAGTCGCGCCCCGAGCTCGGCTTCCGCCTGCTCAAGCGCCTCGCGGACGACGTCGCGGACCTCGGCTTCGTGGAGTACTCGCCGAAGCAGGACGGCCGCAACATGATCATGGTCCTCGGCCCGCACAAGAAGAAGGCGGAGGCCATGGCCCAGGCCAAGGCCGAGCGCGACGCCGAGAAGGAGGCCCGTCGCCGCGGCGACGACGCCGACGCTGCGGACGCGACCGACTCCGTCGAGCCGGACGCCGAGGCCGTCGAGGCCGAGGCCGCCGGAGCCTGAACCACCCGGCCGGGCGCACCGCCCGGCCGCACCGACAGCAGCACGAGCACCATCCCGAGCCGCCCGGCCCGGGACGACCACGAGGAGAGCGGCGACATGCCGAAGCAGAAGACCCACAGCGGCGCCAAGAAGCGCTTCAAGGTGACCGGCAGCGGGAAGATCCTGCGCGAGCGCACCAACAAGCGCCACCTCCTCGAGGTCAAGCCGAGCAAGCGCACCCGCCGTCTCTCCGTGGAGAAGGAGCTCTCGCCGGCCGACACCAAGAAGGCCAAGAAGCTCCTCGGCATCTGACGGCCGACCCCCGACGTCCATCGCCGGGCCGGTCCGGCCCGTCCTGAAGCAGGAGAACAACCCATGGCACGCGTCAAGCGTTCTGTGAACGCCCAGAAGAAGCGCCGCGAGGTCCTCGAGAAGGCTTCCGGCTACCGCGGTCAGCGCTCGCGCCTCTACCGCAAGGCCAAGGAGCAGCTGCTCCACTCGGAGGTCTACGCCTTCAACGACCGCCGCAAGCGCAAGGGCGACTTCCGCCAGCTGTGGATCCAGCGCATCAACGCCGGCGCCCGCGCGAACGGCATGACCTACAACCGCTTCATCCAGGGCCTCAAGGCCGCGGGTGTCGAGGTCGACCGCCGCATGCTGGCCGAGCTGGCCGTCAACGACCCGGCCGCGTTCTCGGTCCTGGTCCAGACCGCCAAGAAGGCCCTGCCGGCCGACGTCAACGCGCCGGTCTCGGCCTGACGCCGACCACCACGTTCCAACCGGCCGTCCCGGTCGCGACACGATGAGCTACTCCAGCACGACCGAGCTGACGTCCACCCGCTCCCCGCGGGTGAATGCGGCGAAGCGTCTGGTGAAGCGCGCGTTCCGCGACCGGGACGGCCGTTTTCTCGCCGAGGGCCCGCAGGCCTGCCGCGAGGCGGCTGCCCTGCCCGGCGTGCTCCTCGAGCTCTACGTCACCGCCGAGGCCGCCGACCGCCTCGACACGCTGGTCGCGAACCTCCTCGACCTGTCGCGGCTGCAGACCGGCGCCGTGCGCCCGGTGCTCGCACCGACGTCGCTCGACGAGGTGCTGCACCGGGCCCTGCAGTCGGTACCGTCGGGCGCTGTGGAGGACGCGACGCACGAGGACCTGCCGCTGGTGCTCACCGACGCCGGCCTGCTCGAGCGCGTCGTCGCCAACATCGTCGAGAACGCGGTGCGCCACTCCCCCGACGGCGTCCCCGTGCGGCTGGCGGCTCATGTCGCCGACGGGCGTCTGCAGCTGCTCGTCGTCGACCGCGGACCAGGGGTACCGGAGCGCGACCGGCCGCGGATGTTCCAGGCCTTCCAGCGGCTCGGCGACAGCCCGGCCGGGTCCGGCGTCGGCCTGGGCCTCGCCGTCGCGACCGGCCTCGCCGACGCCGTCGGCGCGACCGTCGACGCCGAGGACACGCCCGGAGGCGGGCTGACCATGGTGGTGTCGGTGCCGTTGGCCGAGGCGTCCCCATGACGCGCGTGCTGGTGGTCGACGACGAGGCCGCCCTGGCCCGCGCGCTCTCGATCAACCTCAGGGCGCGCGGGTTCGAGGTGGCCACCGCCGCCGACGGGCGGTCGGCGCTCGACCTGGTGGCCCGCTTCCACCCCGACGTCGTCGTGCTCGACCTCGGCCTGCCCGACCTCGACGGCCTCGACGTACTCGAGGGCATCCGCGGGTGGAGCCCGGTACCCGTGCTCGTCCTCTCGGCCCGCACGACCGGCGACGAGAAGGTCGAGGCGCTCGACCGCGGTGCCGACGACTACGTGACGAAGCCGTTCGACATGAACGAGCTGCTGGCGAGGATCCGCGCGGCCGCGCGCCGCGGCTCCCTGTCGGGCTCGGACTCCGCGCCGGACGCCGTGGACGTCGGCACCTTCTCCATCGATCTGGCCGCCGGCAGGGTGACGCGCGACGGCGGCTCCGTGCGCCTCACGCCTACCGAGTACCACCTCCTCGAGGTGCTGGCCCGCAACATCGGGCGGCTCGTGCCGCAGCAGCAGCTGCTCCAGGAGGTCTGGGGCCCCGGATACGAGAAGGAGACGCACTACCTGCGGGTGTACGTCGCGCAGCTGCGCCGCAAGCTGGAGGCCGATCCGGCCCACCCGCGCCATCTCGTCACCGAGCCCGGCCTCGGCTACCGCCTCGACCGCTAGCGCTGCCCCGCCGTATCCCGGCCGGCCACTTCTGGTTGCCGAACGACCGCCTGATCTCGATCGGCACGCGCATCGACCTGTGAGCCGGGATCAGACGTCGACCGGCTGGAGGAAGACGCCGCCGCCGGCCTGCTTGGCGGCGTAGCAGGCGCGGTCGGCCTGCTTGAGCAGCTCGTCGGTGGGCAGCGGGTCGGGCGGCTCGACGGGGACGGCGCCGACGCTGACCCGGACCGAGAGATCGTGGTCGCCGGACCGTACGGAGACGTGCTCGATCTCGTGCACCACCTGGCGGGCCACCTGCAGCCCGCGCTCGATGCCGCAGTCGCCGAGGACGATCGCGAACTCGTCGCCCCCGAGTCGCGCCACGATGTCGCGACGGCGCACGCAGCGCTGCATGGCTGCCGCGACGAGCTGGAGCAGGGCGTCGCCTGTGTCGTGGCCGCCGCGGTCGTTGACCGCCTTGAACCCGTCGAGGTCGAGGAAGAGCAGCACGTGCGCCGACCCCTCGAGCTCGGTGCGCTCACGGGCAGAGCGGAACGCGCGCCGGAAGCCGCGACGGTTGAGCAGGTCGGTCAGCGGGTCGTGGTCGGCGGCGTAGTTCGACGTCTCCGCCTCGCGGCGGGCCTGGCGCTCCATCCCCGTGACGAGCAGCAGGAACGCCTCGAGCAGCCCCAGGACGAGCACCCCCGCCAGGAGGAACGCGGGGAGGTTGCGGCCCTGGATGTCCGCGAGCGCCTCGCGCGTCTGCGTGACGGTCAGCTCCCAGGCTCGACCGTTGACGTCGATCGCGGTCGTCTGCGGCTGCTCGGAGGACTCCTCGCCCTGAAGGGGATGCGAGCCGATCGGCACGGGTGCCGCCGGATCGGTGACGTCGACGACGTCCACTCCGACGCCCGCCCACTCGGACGGCGCGAAGGTGCCGTCGATGAGCCGCTGCAGCCGGTAGACGCCCACCGCGTAGCCGAGCACGGCGGTACGGCGCTCCGCCACGGTCGGCGGTACGACGCCGCCGCGGTACACCGGCACGAGCGTGAGCATCCCCGTGACGGTCCCGTCGCCCTGCACGAGCTCGACCGGTGCGGTCGACGCCGGCTCGCCCGTGTCGCGCGCTGCCGTGATGGCGGCGGCGCGCACCGGGTTGGACCGGATGTCGTAGCCCATCGCCTTCGCGTTGTCCTCGAACGGCTCGATGTAGGTGACGACGACGTACGACGGCCGGGGGCCGACCGGCACCGGCTCGCCGGCGGCGTCCTTCTCCGTCACCTCGAACAGGGCCCGGCCGGGCTGGGCCCGGACCGAGGCGACGAACGCGTCGAGCTCGGGCGCCGTGACGAAGGTGTTCCACGACAGCGCTGCGAGGTCCGGGTAGCGGGCCAGCGCGGGCCGGGTGAACTGACGGAACTCCGCCGCAGTGACCGCCTCGCTGGACGAGACGAGGCCCGCGACGCCGTTGAGCACCTCGCTGTGCAGCTGCAGCGTGGTGAGCAGCTGCGAGGCGGCGCTGGAGGCGAGCAGCTCCTGGCGCAGCTGCACGCGGCGGACCTCCTGGCCCTGGTTGGCGACGAAGGCGCTCACCAGGACGAGGGTGACGACGACCGAGGGCACGGCGACCTTCCAGCGCCGGCCGGCCCAGATCTCGCGCTGCTCCGGCAGCAGCATGAGCACGATCGGCCCGAACACCAGCACGCCCGCGGTGTCGCCCGTCCACCAGGTCATCCAGCCGAGGAGCGCCTGGTCGGGCCGGATCACGCCGTTGGCCAGCTGCGCCAGGACGCCGACCGTCGCGTTGACCAGGCATGCCACCGGGCCGGCCAGGATCAGGAACTCGCTGATCTGCCACGCACGGCTGAGGCTCACGTGCTGCCCGAGCCGCCAGCGCACCAGGGCCGACCCGGCGGCCGCCTGCGCTGCAGCTCCGGCGGCGATCGCACCGGCCGTGGTGACGACGACGCCTGTGCTCGCCCCGCTGGCCGACAGTGTCGACGCGTTGACGAGCAGGGAGCCGACGGCCACGCCCCAGGCGACGGCGTACCCGCGCTGGTAGACCAGCGCGAAGGCGAGGCCGGCTGCCGGCCACAGCGGCGCCGCAAGGCCGATCGAGCGCGCAGCCCACAGCGTCGCGAGCCCGACGGCGGCGTAGAGACCGGCGGTGACGAGGACGGTCAGGGCGGTGGCAGCAGGGCTGCGGTCCGGCGACGGGCCCCGCGCCTGCGCAGCACGCAGGCGCGCCTCGGCGCGCTGGCGGACACCCGTGCCGCTCACGGCAACCTCCCCGTCCGCCGACGCCGCTGCCAGTCTGCTGCCCGCGAGCGGCCGGTGTCGCTCCGAGGAGACGTCCCTCGTCCTCGGCAGGGGATGCGTCCGCAGGCCGGAGTGCGACAGGCTGCTCCCGTCCGCCGGAGGGGGCGGGCGCGGCGACCGAGGAGGGGCGATGTGCCGCTGGATGGCCTACCGGGGACGGCCGATCCGGGCCAGCGAGCTCGTCGTCGAGTCGCAGCACTCGATCGTCGCCCAGTCGCTCGACTCGCCCCTGGGCGCGGAGACGGTCAACGGCGACGGCTTCGGCCTCGGCTGGTACTCGGTCGACGCCGACGTGCCGCCCGGCCGCTACCGCAGCGTCGAACCGGCGTGGAACGACCAGAACCTGCGCGAGATCGCCGCCGCCGTCACCTCGCCGCTGTTCCTCTGCCATGTGCGGGCCGCGGCCGGGCCGCCCATCCAGCAGACCAACTGCCACCCCTTCGTCCACGACCGCTGGATGCTCGTGCACAACGGCGCGATCCACGGCTGGCCCGGACTGCGCCGCGACCTGCTGCTCGAGGTCGACCCGGGTCTGTTCCCGCTCGTCCAGGGCACGACCGACACGGAGGTGCTCTTCCACCTCGCGCTCACCCTCGGGCTGCGCGACGACCCGCCGACGGCCCTCGCGCGCGCCATCGGGGCAGTCGAGCGGGTGGGCCGCGCCCACGGTGTCGCGCTGCCGTGGCAGGGCACGCTCGGGGTCAGCGACGGCAGCACCCTGTGGGCCGTGCGCTACTCGACCGAGGGCCGCACGCGCACGCTCTTCCACTCCCAGGACGTGCCGACCCTGCGCCAGCTCTACCCCTCGGCCGAGCGGCTCGACCTGTTCTCCGACGACGCCGTCGTGGTGGTGAGCGAGCCGCTCAGCGACCTCCCCGGCGTCTTCGTCGAGGTGCCGGAGGCCACCCTGCTCACCGTCGACGACGACGGGCTGCGCCACGAGCCCTTCGCACCGGCCGCATGAGCGACCCGCAGCCCGCGCTGGCCGGGTCCGACCGCACCCTCGTCACGCTGACCGGCTGGGGGTTCGCCGTCGGCTCGCTGCTGTTCGTGGTCGGCGTGCCGCTGAGCCTCTCGACGTCGTCGTCCGCCCCCGTCGTCAGCGGCTGGACGTTCTTCGCCGGGTCGGTCTTCTTCACGACGGCCGCGACGCTGCAGATGACGACGTCGTGGCGCACCGTGCGTCGCGAGCGGGCCGCGGGGACGGTCTCGGCCTACGACCACGCCGAGCTGACCGCGTCCTGGGTGCAGTGGATCGGCACCCTGGCCTTCAACGTCACGACCCTTCGCGCCGCGGTGGCAGCCACCGGTGCCGCCGATCCGAGCGCGGCCGCGATCTGGCGGCCGGACGCCTTCGGCTCGGTGCTGTTCCTCGTCTCCAGCGTCATCGCGCTCGTGCCCGAGGTGCGCAAGCACCGGCACGGCCACGTCCGCGACCGGTCCTGGGCCATCGCCGCCTCGAACATGCTGGGGTCGGTGCTCTTCGGCATCTCGGCCGTGGGCGCCTTCACCGCGCCGGCCTCGGGCCAGCTGGTCAGCCTGTCGTGGGACGACTGGGGCTGCGCGCTCGGCGGCGTGTGCTTCCTCCTCGGGGCCCTGCTCCTGCTGCCGAGGAGGGGGACGTGACCGACGTCCCCCGCACCGGGGACCCGTCGGGCTCAAGTCCGCCTCGTCCCGGAGCCGAACCGGACCGTGTGCCGCTCTCGCATGCCTCGGTCGACCAGGTGGTCGACGCCGTCATGCCCCGCTCGGGGCAGCTGCGCGCCGTGCCCGACGAGCGCACCGACTCCCTGGCCGGACTCGGCCTGCAGCTCTACCGCATGGCCGCCGTGCAGTCGGCCGTGCCGATGCTCGTCGTCTCGGTGGAGGGCCGGGTGGCTGCCGCCAACGACGCCGCGTGCGCGCTGCTCGGACGCAGCGAGACCGAGCTGCAGAGCATGTCCCTCGGGGACATGTCGCATCCTGACGACGTCGCATCCAGCCGCGCCGCGCTCGAGGACGTGCTCACGGGCGACGTCGGCCACTACCGCGCAACCCGGCGCTACCTACGACCCGACGGCAGCGTCGTCCACGTCGACGCCTCCGTCACGCTGCTGCACGACGACGAGGGCCGCCCGGTCGGCTTCTTCGCGGTGGCGGTCGACGAGACCGAGCGCCTGGTCGCCGAGCGCCGCGCCGCCGAGGCCGACGAGCTGCTGCGCGCGTCGATGAACTCGCTGCTCGACCCCTGGGTGTTCCTGCGGCCCGTGCGCGACGACGGCGGGCGGATCGTGGACTTCGTCTACCTCGAGGCCAACATCGCGGCCTGCGAGCACAACGGGCTCACGCACGACGAGCTCGTCGGCAGGCGCCTGCTCGACCTGCTGCCGGGGCACGCCGGCGAGCTGCTCGAGATGTACGCCCAGGTGATCGAGACGGGCGTGCCCCTCGCCATCGACGACCACCCGTTCGTCTCCCCCGACGGCAGCCCCGGCTGGTTCGACAACCGCGCGGTCAAGGTCGGCGACGACGGCCTGTCCTTCACGTGGAAGGACGTGACCGAGGCGCACCTGCTGCGGCTGCAGCTGGCCAAGCGCGCGACGACCGACGTCCTCACGGGGCTGGCGAACCGGGCCGGCCTCGAGGACGCCGCCGAGCGGCTCGGCGCCATCACGCGCGGCAGCACCGAGCGGCTGAGCGTCCTGTACCTCGACCTCGACGGCATGAAGGAGGTCAACGACAGCCTCGGCCACCCCGCCGGCGACCAGCTGCTGCGCACGGTCGCCGACCGCATCGCGGGCACCCTGCGCTCGTCGGACACAGTGGCCCGGCTCGGCGGCGACGAGTTCGTCGTCCTGGCCGCCGGCATCGACGAGGACACCGCCGCCAGCACCCTCGCGGTCAAGATCGCCCAGGCGGTGACACGGCCTGTGCACCTCGACGGCCAGGTGATCGTCCCCACCATCAGCATCGGCATCGCCGTGGGCGACCTCGCGACGCCGTTCGACGTGCTGCTCAAGAAGGCCGACGACCAGCTGCTCGCGCGCAAGCGCGACCTCTACGGCGACACCGGCCACCGCCGCGCCTGACCGGCACCGCGCCACCGGCTAGCGACGCACGGGCTCCCATCCGCGGCGCGGGTCGCGGTTGCCGTGCATACGCGGATCTCGGCTGCGGTACACGAGGTACGGGCGGGCGACGTAGCCGACGGGCGCGCTGAAGATATGCACGAGCCGGGTGAACGGGATCATGGCGAAGAGAACCATGGCAACCGCCGCGTGCAGCTGGAAGCTGAGCGGCGCCGACGTCATGTCGCCCGGGTCGGGGCTCAGGACGAACAGGCTGCGGAACCACACCGCGACCGACTCGCGGTAGTTGTAGCCGTCGGGGTAGCCGCCGGTCAGGTTGAGCATGTTGATGCCCACCGTGTTGAAGACGCCGAGGAGCACCACCGCGCCGAGCAGCACGTACATGACCTTGTCCATCGGGGTGGTCACCTGGAACACGCGGGGCGTCGCGCGGCGCCGGTAGATCAGGATCGCCAGCCCGACGACCACCATGACCGCTGCGACGACGCCGAACGCCACCGCGGCGACGTGGTAGGTGTGCTCGCTGATGCCGATCGCAGAGGTCCACGACGCCGGCACCAGCAGCCCGAGCACGTGACCGCCGAGCGCGAGCAGGATGCCGACGTGGAACAGCGGGCTGCCGATCCGGAGCAACCGGCTCTCGTAGATCTGGGAGGAGCGCGTCGTCCAGCCGTAGGCGTCGTAGCGGTAGCGCCAGAACATGCCCACCGCGAAAGCCACGACGCTGACGTAGGGCAGCGCCACCCACACGAAGCTCTGCAGCGGACTCATGCGCGAGCACCCACCTTCAGGGAGTCGACAGGGACGAACGGGGCGAGTCCGACGACCTCGGACGGCGGGCCGGCGGCAGCGAGCTCCTGCGCGGTAGGGCCCTCGGGGGCAGCCGGCACGACGACGAGCAGGGCGTCCACGGCGTGCGCGTACGGCGACGAGAACCGGTGCAGGGCGGCACTGAGGACCTCGATGCCGGACCGGTGCTGCGCGAGCAGCTCCAGGGCGACCGCGATGTCGCCGACAGCCCCGAACTCGAGCACGACCGGCAGGAAGTCGGGGAGCTCCTCGTTGCCGATGTCGAAGCCCGCCGCCTGGTAGGACTCCTTGAAGCCGACCAGCGCCATCCCGCGGCGGCGGGTGTCGCCGTTGAGGAAGTAGGTCAGGTAGAGGCAGGCGCGCCGCCGTCGGTCGAAGATCTCGACGTAGTGCGCCTGCGCGGCGACGAGCTCGGTGCTGCGCAGCCAGGACGCGACCTGCATCACCCCCTCAGCGGAACCCGCCGGCAGCGAGGCTGCTGCGTTCTGCACAGCGCCCAGCCGCTCGAGGGTCGTCTGCTCGGGGTAGGACAGCAGCATCGACGTGACGGCGAGCAGGCGCCGTACCGACCGTTCCTCGAACGTGGTCACTGCAGGCCTCCCACCGGCGGCAGCTCCTCGTGCGTGTCGGCCTCGAAGCGCTTCTTGGTGACGTGGAAGCTCTCGATGGAGACCGGGACCGGCTTGAGCTCGCCCACCGGGGTGACCGTGCCCATGCCGGGACCGCCCTCGAAGTCGAGCGAGCAGCCGGGCGTCTCCTCCAGCGAGCGCGCAGCCTCCTGGTGGGCGGCGGGGATGACGTAGCGATGCTCGTACTTCGCGATCGCCAACAGCCGGTACATCTCGTAGAGGTCCTCGCCTGCGAGGCCGACCTGCGTCGCGATGCCCTCCTGGGTGTCGCGGCCGAGATTGACGTCGCGCATGTACGACCGCATGGCAGCGAGCCGGCGCAGCACGCCGTCCACGACTCCGGTGTCGCCCGCGGTCAGGAGGTTGGCGAGGTAGCCGACCGGGATACGCAGCGCCTCGATCGCGCCGAAGAGGTTGCCCGCGTCCTCGGCGTCGTGTCCGGAGTTCTTCAGTGCGTCGACCACAGGCGACAGCGGCGGGATGTACCAGACCATCGGCATGGTGCGGTACTCCGGGTGCAGCGGCAGCGCGAGGCGGTACTTCTTGGCGAGGGCGTACACGGGCGACCTCTGCGCCGCCTCGATCCAGTCCTCGGCGATACCGTCTCGCCGCGCCTGCTCGACGACGGCCGGGTCGCTGGGGTCGAGGAGCACATCGAGCTGCGCTTCGTAGAGGTCCTTGTCGTCCTCCACCGAGGCGGCGGCCAGCACCTTGTCGGCGTCGTACAGGAACAGACCGATGTAGCGCAGCCGGCCAACGCACGTCTCCGCGCACACGGTGGGCTGGCCCACCTCGATGCGGGGGTAGCACAGCGTGCACTTCTCCGCCTTGCCCGTGCGGTGGTTGAAGTAGACCTTCTTGTAAGGGCAGCCCGACACGCACATGCGCCAGCCGCGGCAGCGGTCCTGGTCGACGA
>Ga0102832_1001668_pt1 | contig 15949 bp, 15 predicted proteins | sample EBPBio282013_DNA_FD_88942 | JGI IMG/M metagenome (GOLD analysis project Ga0102832, IMG submission 88942) | Wastewater treatment Type I Accumulibacter community from EBPR Bioreactor in Madison, WI, USA - Reactor 2_5/28/2013_ DNA (Illumina Assembly) | ecosystem: Engineered > Bioreactor > EBPR >...
GACTGGCTGAACGGCAAGGGTGTGACGGTAGCCGAGGTGGGCAATACCCCGACGGCGAGCAATTCCAACACGATCATCCGCGTGTATACCGATAAGCTGTGGACGGGTAAGTATCTGGCGGCACTGCTGGGCTTACCACCCGAACGCATCCAAGTAGGCGGTGACGGGATGACCAGCAAGGATGTGTCGATTGTGGTCGGCGCAGATATTGAACCGATCTTGAGCAGCCCGTAGGGCAGTTTTAAGTTTTAAGTAGTAAGTTTCAAGTTAAGAACGACCTCGTAAGGGGTCGTTTTTGATTCATAAAATGCACAAAATTCGTCAAAAAATGCAAAATGTGCAAATTATCCGCCGAAATGGCTGGCGGGAAGCTCCCGTGTCGCCGCTGAAGTGACATTTTGTGGCGGCAGAAGTGAGGGAGCGCGGCGCTGAAATGGCGCAAGTGCGGCAGATTCACGGGAGCAAACCGCCGCTGTGCAATTTGTGTCTGCTGCCGCTGTAATTGCTGCAAAACAGATAAACCGCAGAGGCGCAGAGGACACAGAGAAAAAGCAGAGAGAAATTCAATTTAACCGCTAAGTCGCCAAGAAAATGCAGAGGAAGAAGAGAGCGATTTAACACAAAGACTCCAAGGCACAAAGACACAAAGGGTTCTAGAATACAACGCATTTGAACCGCCAAGTCGCCAAGCACGCCAAGAAAATGCAGAGAAAGAAGAGAGCGATTTAACACAAAGACTCCAAGTCACAAAGACGCAAAGGGTTCTAGAATACAACGCAATTGACCCGCTAAGTCGCCAAGCACGCCAAGAAGACGCAGAGAAGAATAACCAAACGCAAAGTCGCAAGGAGGCAAAGACGCAAAGTTTTTTAACATAAACACTCCAAGTCTCAGTGGTCACAAAGGTAAATACAGTATAGCACAAATGTTTGCATTTGTGGGGAACAAATGGTCTCTTTTACGGGGTGAGTTCACCAACCATTTTGAGAGAAAAAGTTTGTTAAATCGGTTGGGGGACGGTTAGAAAATGGTTTGTGGGCAAAAAAGAAGGCGCACGGGTGAGGTGCGCCTTCGATATTTAAAGCAAGAGAATGACTAGCGGCGGCGACCAAAGAGGCGCAGTAGATACAGGAACAAGTTGACGAAATCCAAGTAGAGGGCGAGCGCACCCATGATGCTGATCTTCATCAACAGGTTGCCATCCTCTTGAATGGTCGGGTCAGAGGCGAGGCGCTTGATCTTCTGCGTGTCGTAGGCGGTGAGGACGGTGAAGATGAGGACACCCGCCATACTGATGAGCAGATCAAGACCACTGCTGCGGAGAAAAACGTTGACTAGACCCGCGACGAGCAGACCGATCAAGCCCATGAATAGGTATGAACGGTACTGCGAGAGATCAAGCTCGGTGGTATAGCCGAGGACGGTCATCGCCGCGAAGGTACCGGCTGCCGAGAAGAAGGCAAGCTGGATGGTGCCGATGTTGTAGATGGCGAAAATGATCGACAGTGTAACCCCGTTGAGTACGGCGTAGAGTAAGAACATCAGCGAGGCGACAAAGGGCGAAAGCCTTGTTAGGAAGAAGCTGAGGCCGATCACCAGTGCCAGTTCCGCGATGATTGCGCCGAACATCACCGGGCCACGTTGAACGCTGCGGGCGATTGCCGGGTTGCCAGCGATAACCAACGCAACAATGGCTGTGATGAGTAAGCCGACGGTCATCCATGTGTAAACCATACGCATCAAGGGGCGCACTTCAACGCGAAGGGCGGCAACCGGACCTTGATTGCCTGATCCGAAGAAACCAGACATAAGAGCCTCCAATGTAATTAGGTGTACAGTATTATGATACTCCTTATTGCGGAAATTTCACCCTCTTTATGAGGGGTTTCTCACCAGCCCCATGTCCCCGCGCCGCCTTTGAACGGGCCGACAATTTCAGCCGTAATCCAGCCGCCGTAGAAATCACCTTCCTGCGCGGTGACACGTTCGTCGTTGACGAAACAGGCATCGACTTTGGAGGGGTAGATAGCGATATAGTTCTTGATGGCTTCGTAGCCCGCGTTCGGGCTGCGGTAGCTCCATGCAAAATTTTCCGACACGCGACCATTCACTTTGACTGTCCAATAACCCGCCGCGCCTTTAAACTCGCAGAAGGTGCTGCGCGGGGTGGTGGTGAGGTACTCCATGCGAATGTCGGCAGGTGGTATGTAGTAGGCGGGCGGGTGACTGGTTTCCAAGACACGAATGGCGCGGGTGGTATCGGCGATGGTCACGCCGTTAAAGACCACACGGACGTGCTTACCCGTCGGTTCGACGCGGGGCGGGCGGGGGTAGTCCCAAACGGATTCTTGACCTGCAAGCGGTTCTTGTCGTTGGATGGGGGACATTACGGTAAGCCTCATAGTGTATTGATTGCACTATAGCAACACTTCTTATGGATACCGTTGTCAATTATAACGCTGACTCCAAAATCCTCCTCTTTTCACTCTCAATCGATTTATCCATTGGCACAACAGTATAAACGCAAATTTAATAAGCTTTACGTAGTAAAAATATGTATACATATTTGTGTGAATAAATTACTATATTATATATATGAGAGGCTGGATTACTTGTTGCTACTTCCTTCTCCCAATACAAAATTGCTATTCAGACGTATTGGATTTGTATCATCAGATGTGGCAATAATTGAAGCCTCAAATGTTCCTGATTGCCAAGCTGTAGTATGAATTAACCATGAGGCATAAAAGACTTGATCTGCTTCAAGTGTTCCTATATTCCATGTACCCGGTTCATATTCAGCATTACTTTTTCCAAGATGCTCAAGATAAACAGTTACACCACTTAGGGGTTTTGTTGTAGGATTTGTAATTGCAGCAATAAGTTCCACAGTTTTTTCGGGCGGTATCCCAGAATTATTATCGGGTTTACTAGGATCATCGCCCGGATTTACCCAGTAAATATCTTGGGCTAACGTTGCCAAACAAGGATCACGAGCTGGAACAATTTGTCCATTAACCTCTGTAATTGGCGGATCTGTAACTACTAAAAGTACCCCGCCTACAATTATGCCTTCACGCTCATCAATCAAGTTAAATGCCGTCCACTTTGTTTGGCCTGTCGAAATAATATTTATAAATACGTATACATCAACGCTTGTTCGTGGTTCCAAGTTGATTTCTAAACGGGAGTCACTTTCGTTAGCAAATGGGTCGAGCGAAATTCCAGTATTAACGACTTCGAGTCCGTATGTTTCAAGATCAAGTTGAATTAGTTCTAAATCGCTTTTTTCTGCTTCTTCTAGTCGAAGTTGAACAGAAGTAGGTGTTTCATCCAAATTTGGGACGTTGACGGTAAAACGATAATTGGGTGCTGATTGGCGTGATAAGATGATTGGCTTTGGAGCAATTCCTGTTATACTCGCGCTGCTTGCGCCAATGCCGATCATTTTAAGAAAATCGCGCCGTTCAAGTTTGGTTTTCATCTCATTTATCCTAATGAGTCATTAAATTATAGAAATATTGCGTTGTGCACAACGGGTGTTGTTTATAGGAAAAGCAGGTGGACTTCCAACCTGACCATTCCATGGACGTGGAATAGTCGTTAGATCGGATGTATAAGTTTGTGCAAGTAAACACCAATGTGGTTCTGATTGGTTGGTCCATCCATTCACATTTGGAACTTGTATCCAAAGTGTTGCACCTTGCTTAAGCAGGCCAACACTAGCTTTGCCAACTTCCACAATCCCACTATTAGCACTTGGTAATGTACTTACCTTTACTCTGTCAACATGAACAGTTACTCCACCACCTGTAAACGTGCATTCTGGATCATCTATCGTTATGATTGTTCTTGGCGACGTATTCACGCCAAGATCAATAGTTATTCCATTAGCAGAGTGTTGAGTCGTGGTAATGGATGGACTATCTCCTGTAATATTGACACTGGTGGAGATATTGTTACGTTTGAGTTGAACTACCTTTGCATCAGTCGTTTTTACTATAATTAAGTCTTTAGGCGTTGCACTGGAATTAAGTCTTTTTGGGACAAACGCAACTGCTGAGTCGCATGGGCTGACTAAATATAGCCAGTCAATTTTTCCCGGTTCCATCTGAAGCGGAGCATCAGTCCATTTTCTTTGGTTTGTTGGTGCTTCTGGACATATCAACGTTCGGGACCACTGTTGAAAAGTAGATGTACTGCTAACGTATGCACCACTTGCTAGCACTGCCCTAGAACGTGACCAAAAGAAGTTTGAATTGTTCCAGTATTGTAACGGCGACGAACCAGATGCGAATAATCCATTATCACTTGTAAATTGCCCTTTAGTGAAGATGCTACCGTCTGAACGGGTAACGTTTTGCAGTGCGACAATTTCTAAGTACCATTCTGTAGGACTGTTTTTTGGCATATAGACGTAAGCAAAGTAGCGCCCATCTGGGCTCCACGCCCAAGCCCTTCGATCTGGTACTAGCCCTGAGTTAAATTGGCGACTTACTGCACCACTTAAACTATCACCTTGTGGTGATGCTGTAAATGTGACACTTGCTTGTGTTGCCGTCTGCGTTTGATTCGGATTAGAAAGAAATCCTTGAAAGAGTGTTGGTTCAGTCCATAGGCCGGTTGCTAAACAAGCACAAACTCCAAAATCTGTGTTGCCATCATTTTTGACTCTTACATAAACTTTTACATCTGTGGATGTTGGCGAAATTGCAGCGATCTTGGGCTGATTAATAGTCGATAGCACCGTGTCCTTGGAAGGTATAATGGAATCTGATAGCCAAAGGGGAGCGTTGGTTCGGGGAATAATTAAACTTGGTGGCATTGTATTTCTCCATAGTGATTTTTATTAAATTGAATTACATATATTTTAATACAAGATAATTAATCTCATTGTAGGAGAAATAATTTAATAAAAAAATCACAAATATTATAAATAAACTATTGTTAATATCTAAAAACAATGTTTCACTTGAAATCTTCCCTCTAGCAAGCGGCCTACCTTGAGTGCAGTGATTTGCTCAGTGGTAACGGGTAGGTTAAAGAGATCGGCCTGTGTGTGCTTGTTAATGGATTTAATTCAACGCGTTCACTGTTTTATGCGGATTCCTTTGCATAGTAAGTATAACCATTTGAATCTCATGGTTCTAATTATGTTTTCACAGTGCCGAAGCGGGTTGCAATCTGGTCGAGATGTTCCGCTTCGTGGATCGCCTGCCCCCGCGCGCGCCAGTAGACCGACTCTTTGCGTGCCTTGCCTTCCTCGCGGATGACACGCCCCCACTGTGCAGGTGTTAGCTGATTGAGGACGCGGACTAAGGTGCTGCGCCGCACCCGAAAATAGGCGAGGAGTTCGGCTGCGTCGAATTGTTCATAGCGCAGCAGTTTACCCCAGTCCCGTTCGACGTGAATATTTGCAACTAATGGCTCTCTGAGCAGGAGGGCTTCATAGATCACTTCGGTGGTGCGGTCGTCACAGTTGAGGATGTGGGCGACAAGTTCGATGAATGACCGATCACCGTCTCTCAGCGGCTGTTTGTTTCAATTAAACCCAGCCTGAATAAGTCTTCCAGTGCATGAGATGGATGGTAATCCAAGTTTCGCATCAATTCATTGCGGATACTTGGCGGCAATAGTTGAGAATCAGTGTCCAGCAGCTCGATAATTTCGTTGATGCTAATCGGTCTGTTCTCACGGATGAGCCAAAGTAGGGCGATTTTGCTGTCGTTATTCATAGCAATAATCTTTTTATAATATGCGCCGGAACAGGTACACATCGGCCATGCGGCGGAACTTGAAGCCGCGCAGGTGCTTATCGACCCATTCGGGCGTGAGGATGGTACCATCGGCGCGAGCGACAAAGTAGGTATCGAGGTAGGCATCGGTGAGGGTGTATTTGCCGTCGATTTGGTTACCAACGGCGATGAGCTGGAAGTCAGGGTCGATGGAGGCGAGGCTGGCATCCCCCTGACTGTCGTTGACGAGCAGCAAGCCGCCGCGCTTGAGATAGCGTTTGCACCAGCGGGTGACGAAGCCGGTAAACAACGACACGAGCAGGTCGAAGCTCTCGTCGGGTTCGTCGATGCCGGTTTGAAAGTCGACCCCGTGGAAACAGATGGTCGTCTCGCCCTTGTAGTGCTTACGCTTCTCGATGAAGGCGTAGTTGGCCGGGTTGGCGAAGAACGCTGCGGCTTCTTTGTGGTTATCCACGTAGACGGCGGTAGGGTAGACGAAGGAGGGCGTGACGTGGACGAAACTGCCGGGGTAGAGGACGCTTTCGCCACCATATTGCTCGTGAAGCTGGCGGAACAAATTCAGCCGCTCAAACTTGCGGTCGATGTAGAAGTGATTATAGAGTTTGGCGACGGGAACTTTAGCCATAGTTTTTTAAATTGAACCGCAGAGACGCAGAGAAATACAGTGAGAATACTAAAACATTATTTTTAACACAAAGACACAACGACTCAAAGGCACAATGTTGAGGCTAAGTCGGTTTCACATGACCGCTGGTGCCGCGCTGTAAGCCTGCGGTTTGGGCGAGGGTGTCGAGGTAAGGGATCATGTTCTTGCCGGGGCAGACACTTTCAGCGTTAAACTCGCCATGTCCGGCAAGGTGCGTGAGGGTGTAGGTGGTGGCGAGCCAATTGATGAGGGTTTGCAGCACGGTAAGCTGGACTTCAAGCGGCTGATCGTACTCGAAGTTGCCCATGACGACCACGCCGATGGTGCCGGTGTTGTAGCCGCCGACCGACGAGCCGCGCACATGAATATCGCGACCTTCGTAAACTACCCCATTGCGGTCGATGGCGAAGTGGTAGCCGACATCCGCCCAGCGGTTGCGATCCATGTGCAGGTCTTGAACATCGGGCATGGTTTCGCCCGACTCAAGCAGGCTGGCACTGTGGTGAATGGCGACGGTGTTGTAAACCTCCGGCAGCGGGTCGGGGTAGACGTACCATGCGGGGTCGGTGGCACTTTCCGCAAAGCCATACTCACCGGAGGCTTCGTGGTTCGGTTCACGCGCACCCCATTCAGCACGACTGACGATGGTGAGGGGCGGTGGGATAGCCGCATCCGAATCAACCACCACATACACGGGTTGGCTGCGGCGGTAGAGATAGGCGAGCAGCGCACCGATGCCAGTCGTTAGGGCGGTGACGAGGAACGCGCGGCGGGTGATGGGCCGGGACAAATTCGAATGTATCTCCGTAATAATGGGGGGGACAGCCGTCCGACCCTACAAAGGCGATTATTGGTTGAGGCTGGCGAGCATATCCACCGTAGCAGCAACGGTATGCGCGGTTTGCTCATCGCGGGTGATGGAGGCTTCATTGTCGCCGGGTTGCAGCCCGTACCAACCGAAGCCGCTGTGGTTGCCGCCCTCAATGGCGACGAACACCGCATCGGCGGGCAGCTTGCTTGCACCATCCAGAACACTTTGGGGCGCAGCAACCCCGTCGTTGGTGCCGTAGATCGACACCGCTTCGATTGCGGCTTGGGAGAGGTCAACGGCAGAGTAGGATGCCCACAACGCGAGTCCTTGGGTCGTCGTATTGCCAGAGAGGAACTGCGCCGCCATCGAGCCGCCGAGGGAATGCCCGGCAACTGCCCAATGTTGAATGTTCGGGAAGGCTTGTTCGACCTCAGCCGCTTTGTTCACGCCAAAGATGGCGAGGTTCAGCGGCATGGGTGTGATGACGGCTAAGTAACCGTCGTTGGCGATGGCGTGCATTTGGGGCGCGTAGGCACGGGCATCGACCCTGCCACCGGGGTAGAAGATGAGGCCGGTAGTCGGTTGGGCGGTGGTGGGGGTAAAGACGTACCAGCCGTTGCTTTCGGTCACTTGGACTTGCGAATCGGATTGAAGGGCGGCGATGGCTTCCGGCATCGGTTGAAGGGCATCATTCGCCCAGACGACGAAGCCGACCACTAGAAATACCGCCACGAGCAGAATGATGACGAAAAGGCGTTTCCAACTAAAGAACTGACGCATCATGAACTCACTTACAATAGAAGACTCGAATGGGACAGAGTTATATCACAGCTTTATTGAGCGATGTGAATTTCTTAGTGAGGGTTAATTGTTATAGATAGCCGTTTTCTTGATACCAACGGTAAGTGTCGATGAGACTCTGGCGCATATCGACCAGCGGCGCACCGAGTTCCGCCCACGCTTTGCGACCGTCGAAGTGAATGTCTTTCGAGCCGAGGCGTGTTTGATCCGCATCGATAGGCGTGTTGATCCCGCGCTGACGCAGCCAATCAATGATGGCAGCGGCAATCGGCAGGATAAAGGCCGGGGCAGGGATGAACGGACGCGGGACACCAACCACATCGGCGATCATGCCCATCCATTCGCGCTGGCTGTAGTTGGCGGTGTTCAGGATGTAGCGTTCGCCTGTTCGTCCCCGTTCGGCAGCCGCGAGGTGCATTCGCGCCACATCGCGCACATCGATGACGGCGATGCCACCGGAGGGGATGGGGACGAGCAATCCCAGCTTTTTGATTTGCAGGATGAACGTGCCGGAGATCATATTCAGGTCGCCGGGACCCATGATGACAACCGGATTGACCGTCACCACATCCTGCCCATTGGCAACCGCTTCTTTGACCACATCCTCGGCTAAAATTTTCGTATAGCCATAAGGGAAGTGATCGGGCGAGAGGTTGAAGGGCATGTTTTCGGCGCTGGGCTGTCCATCGCTGCGGAGGCCGATGGCTCCGGCGCTGCTGGTGAAGACAACACGCCTGACCCCCGCAGCACGGGCAGCAGCGAGGACGCGGCGTGTACCTTCGATATTCGCCTCAAACATTTTGGATTTATCAGCACGCCAGTAGTCGGCGACAGCGGCGACGTGAAACACCCAGTCGCAGCCATCACAGGCAGCGGCGAGGGCTTGTTCATCGAGAATATCACCGAGGGCGGATTCGTAGGTGAGGCCAACCAGCGCGTCGAGCTTGGATGATTTGCGGTGCAGCACACGGGCGGTATGCCCAGCCTCATTCAAGGCGCGGACGATATGCGAGCCAACAAAGCCCGTTCCGCCTGTAACCAATGCTTTCACGTCGAGACTCCTATGTGGTTAAGGTTTGAAGGTCATGTCGATTAAGATCTGTGGGCTGCCATCGGCGATCATGTTCAGGTTGTCATGCATATAATGAAGACTGGCGGCGGGATTAACCTTCTCCGCCAACTGGGGCAGCAGCGGTTTGCCCTTGCCACTGATAATAACCAGCGGCGCGTGGTCGGGCAGGTTGGCAAGTTTACGCGCTTTCGCTAAGGCGGTGTGAATATCGCCGAGTTCATCGACTAAGCCGTTGGCTTTAGCCTGTTCACCCGTCCATACGCGGCCCGCGGCGACCGCATCAACGGCTTCGTCGGTCATCTTGCGGCTGGTGCCGACCAAACCGACGAAGTGTTTGTAGATATGCTCGATGGACTGCCGCATCCGTAGGCGCTGCTCGTCGGTGAAAGGGGTATGGTCGCTATACATGCTGGCGTTTGCGCCGCGTGTAATTTCGACGCGGTTTGCCCGCAGTTTCTCGAATAACCCTGCGGTCACGGGCTTGGCGCTGAGTACGCCGATAGAGCCGGTGATCGTGCCGGGTTGGGCGATGATCCATTGGGTAGGCGTGGCGATGTAGTAACCACCGGATGCGGCGACCCCATCCATATAGGTGATGAGCGGCCGATCTGCGGCAAGCTCGGCGAGGGCGGCGCGCATGGCTTCCCCGGCGATGACCGCGCCACCACCGCTGTTGACGTATAGGATGACGGCGGCAGCTTGTTTATCCTGCATGACTTGACGCACCTGCTGGACGACCGTGATGTCGCCCGCGCGTTCGCCGCCGATGAAAGGGATGGGAATATCGACTGGCGGCTTGGCACTGGTGCCGGGCATCATCAGGCCGCTGACGTTGATGAGGGCCACATACTTGTCACTGGCTTTCGTCCATTTTTTGAGCAGTTTGTTTTTAGCGGCTTGCCATGTGAGGATGTGCTTGCTGGCAAGGCGGCGGTGAAGTGCCTCCTCGGTTTCGACAGCATCGACATAGCCAGCGGCGAGAGCTTCACTGTCGCGGTAGGGCGCACCGTCGATCATCGCTTTGATGGCTTCTAGCGGCTGCTTACGACCTTCCGCCATGCCCTTCACGAGCATGTCGAACTGCGAGTCCAGCAGCCAATCGAGTTGGGCGCGGCCTTCTGGCGACATTTCATCACGGGTGAATTGGTCGTATGCCCCTTTGAACGGCGATATGGCTACACTATCGAGCTTCACACCGATGGTATCCAGCGCATCTTTGAGGAAGGTGGCTTCTGAGCGCAAGCCAACAGTATCTACACCGCCCATCGGTTGCAGCACGATTTCGTCGGCGGCGCTGGCGATGTAATAGACGGCGTTGCTGTAGGACTGCGCGTAGCAAATAACCCGTTTGCCTCTGGCACGCAGGCGGCTGATGCTGGCACGCAGCGTCTGGAGGTTGGCAAGCGGCATGGCGAAGTCGTGCAGGATGAGGATAACCCCTTTCGGACGCGGGTCATCGGCGATGCGTTCGAAGATACGGTTCAGCTCGATTAGGCTGATGGGTGCTGCGCCCAACGCGCGGCTCATCACCCAACCCCGTGATTCGGGCAGCGTCGGCATTTCGGCGGGCAGGTTCATGACCACATAATCAATTTTCGCCCGCGCCCGCAAGCGGTTACGCAGGGTGAACACGAGCCACCGAATGCCGCGCAGAGGGTTCAATTTCGCGAGTGCTTTACCGAGAACCATTAAACGTTTCATTCTTCGTACAACTTTAGGAAATCTAAAGGTCTGCCCTTAAATTGTTGACTTATGATTGTTACATAGGGAATAACATCAAGTTTACTTCGCAGCAGTACCTGTGTAAGAGGTGATTCTAGATAGGGTGGACATCATACCATGATTCAAGCGCACCCCCCACCCTTTACCCGGTCAACCTGTTCCCGTCATCTAAAGCAACGTTGTACGTAGGAACCTGACGTAATTGGTCAGATTATTTGTACCCCAACACATCTCGGTTTATTTGCACAAGACATGGCACCTGCTGACCGAACCATCGGTTAAGGTACAAAGTTTGTACCAGCGTCGGCAGGCGCAGTTCTTGGCAGCATTACTGACTCTCATTGTCCCGGTCGTTCTCGTCACCGGATTTATCCACAACCTCACCACCCACCAAAACATCCTAACCTTCAACGGCGAATTTTCGATCACCATGATCGCGCTTGCCGCTGGTTTGATTGCCTACACCCTGAGCCGCACACGCTATCATAGCTTTGCCGCGCATGTGGTCGTGGTGGGAGGGGCGCTTTCGGTACTCAGCAGCTTATTCCCCGGCAGTAATTTGGATGAAACCGCGCTGGGTTTTTTGATCCTGCCGATTTTGCTCAGTAGTTTGCTCCTCTCCGTTCGCTGGACGCTGTTTTACATTATGCTTCAGATGGTGGCGGTGATTGTACTGGCATCCGGCCGGTCGGAGGCTGACTGGGCTTATGTGCTGATCCCGAACCTGCGCTTTGAGCTGCTTTCCGGGTTGATGATCTTGTTAGGGACGTACTTCCGCAACCAGATCGCCGATGACCAAAACCGCATTATTCAAGAGAGCGAGGCCACCCTCAAACAGGCCAACGGCGAACTCGAAGTCAAGGTTGCCGAACGCATGCGCGTGTATGAGATCGCCACCGAAGAATTGATGGGCGTGATCGCCGAGCGGGAAGCCTACGAAAGGGAACTGGCGAAAGAGCGCAATCTGCTGCGGACAGTGATCGACAATGTGCCGGATCACATCTTCGTGCTTGACCGCGACGGCAAATACATTCTGATTAACCACGCGCTTGAAGAAAGTTACCTGCGAACCAAACCCGAATCCCTGCTTGGCAAGGGTGTGTTTGATTACTTCCCCAAGGAGCAAGCCATTGCGTATCACGCGATGGAACAGGAGATCATGAGCAGCGGGCGAGCTGTACTCAATATTGAGCAGAGCAGCAATCTTCAAGGCGAGGAGCAGCGCCACTATTTGACGAGCAAGCTGCCCCTGCGTGACGACAACAGCGTGGTGATCGGCATGGTGGGCATCGCGCGGGATGTGACTGAACACAAACGCAGCGAGCAACTGGTGCAGCAATCCTTCGCGGACTTAGAGCGGCGCGTGGCGGAACGAACAGCGGAACTTTCGCACACCAACAGCTTACTGCGCGAGCAAATCGCTGACCGCGAACAGGTGGAAGCCGAACTGCGATACCACGCGAGCCTGTTGGAGAACGTCTCCGAGGCGATTATCTCGGTCGATTACCAGTTTACGGTGCGAAGCTGGAACAAAGCGGCTGAACGCATGTACGGCTGGGCGGAAACAGAGGCCATCGGGCGGAACGCCTTTGAGCTAACCGGCTCTGAAATCACGCCTGAAAAGATCGACGACATCATGCATCATGTGCTGACGAGTGGCGATTGGCACGGCGAGATGGTGGATACTCGCCGTGACGGTACCAAGCTGAATGTGATCGCTGCGGCTTCGCTCATCAAAGACTCGACAGACCATATCACGGGTATGGTACTCGTCCACCGCGATATGACCGAGCGTAAGCGCGTCGAGGCGGCGGCAAATGAGCAGCGTGCGCTGGCGGAGGCGCTGCGCGATACGGCAGCGGCCATCAACAGCACACTGAATATCTCGGAAATTCTCGATTCGTTACTGGTCTATGTAGAACGGGTGCTGCCCTACGACGCGGCTTCGATCATGCTGCTGGAAGGGGACGCGGCGCGGGTCATGCACGGGCGCGGCTTCGCGGAGCGCGGCTTGAAGACCGAGGAAGTGGTGACTCTGCGCTTCCCGCTCAACAAACATGCCAATTTGCGCGAGATGGCTGCAACCGGCAGACCGATTATCATTTCGGATACGACCACATACCCCAACTGGCGCGTCGAAATCGTCACCAACTGGATTCGTTCCTACATCGGTGCGCCGATACAAATTGAAGGCAAGGTCATCGGGTTCATTAACCTTGACAGCGCCGTCATCAATACCTTCGACCAAAGCCATGCCCACAAGTTGTTAGCCTTTGCCGACCAAGCCGGTATCGCCATTCGTAACGCCAACCTGTTTGAAGCGATTACGCTGCACGCGACCGAAATGGAAGCGCGGGTGATGGTACGTACGGCTGAACTGGTGAACGAACGGGCGCAGCTTCAAGCGATTATGGACTCGATGAACGAAGGTGTGTTCGGGGTGCTGTTTGGCGAAAAACCGGTACGCTACGCCAACTGCTCGTTCCAACGGCTGACGGGTTACGAGGCGCATGAATGGTCTTATGAGTTGATGAGGCCGCAGAAGCCGGATGAAGTGTCCGACTTTGTGCAAGACCTCGACGCGGTATACGATTCGCTGTCTTCCGGCATGATGTGGGAAGGGCGCGGGCCGGTGCGGCGCAAGGACGGCGTAATCTTTGATGCCCACATGATCTTGACACGAATTGATAACCACGACGGCAGCCCGATTGGTACCGTCACCATCTTGCGCGATGTGAGCCAAGAAAAGGCGCTGGAGCAGCAAAAATCGTTGTTCGTGGCGAACGCCTCCCACGAACTGCGGACACCCATCACCAACCTGACCACCCGCTTGTATCTCATTCGCCGCCAGCCGGAAGCACTGGAAACCCACTTACAGGTGCTGGATGAGGTGGCGCGGCGGATGCGGACACTGGTCGAAGATTTGCTCGATCACTCGCGCTTCGAACGGGGTGTGATCCCGCTGGAACCGAAGTTGATGGATATACGCGGTTTGGTGAGCCAAGTGGTGAACCTGCAAGTGCCGGAAGCCGATAAGAAGCATATCAACCTGCTTTCAACCCTACCGGATACACCGCTGATGAGTATGGTTGACCCGGAGCGGATGATACAGGTCATCACCAACCTGACGATGAACGCTATCCACTACACGCCCGAAGGTGGGCAAGTGAGCGCCTCGACGGAACTGGTCACGGCGCAGAATGGCGAGGAGCATATCCGGCTGACGATCCAAGATACGGGGATTGGCGTACCCGCCGCCTTGCTGCCGAACCTGTTTAAGCCGTTCTTCCGGGTAAGCGAAAAGACCAAAGGCACGGGCTTGGGCTTGAGCATCGCACGGGATATTGTGCGCGCCCACAAGGGTGACATCACGGTGGAGAGTGTGCCGGGGGTCGGCAGCCGCTTCATTGTCGATATTCCCGCAGCCGTGAAAGCCCCTTAGGCGTTTCTCCAACTAGCGACCAACGTTATACTAATGCTTTCTTTTATTCACCCGTGAGTGAGTCTATGTCTGCAAAAAGCCCTGCCCCCTACGTTGATCCTTTAGAACATACCCCGCTGCATACGCTGCTGGTTAATACCAACCGATTGCAGGCGATGCCTATTTGGTTAGTGGTAGCGATCATCACATTCAACGCCGCGTTAGTTGCCGTTGTCTGGCTGCCATTTGGGTGGATTGGCCTAGGCGTACTGCTGACATTTATCACCGCGATTGGGGTGAATTGGGCAGGGTTAATTGGCTTGCAGCGCACCGGGCGCAGCTTTGGCCCCGACCGCCCGACGGTGATCGCACTGGCGATTGTTTCGGCGGCGGTGCTGGTGGTGCTAGGGTTGTTCAGCGTGCCGTGGTGGCTGCCGGTAGGTGTACTGCTGGTGATGACGGCAATTGTCTATTACTCGACGTGGGTAGAGCCGTTTCGTCTGGGCGTGACGCGCCAGAAATACCAGACGTTGAAGCTCAAGGCTGACGCGCCGACTATTCGCCTGCTGCAAATCGGGGATATTCATGTCGAGCGCATTGGCCCGCGTGAACGGCACCTGAATAAAGTGATTGCTGAACTCAAGCCGGATGTGATTGTATTTACGGGTGATTTTGTTAACCGGTCGAATACGAACGACCCACGTTCGGAAAGTGATATTCGGACGCTCATCAGCCAGTGGCACGCGCCGCTGGGTGTGTACTGTGTTTCGGGTACGCCGCTGGTCGAGCCGCTGGAACGGGTGCAAGCCTTCACCAAAGATCTGGATAACCTCAAACTGCTGCCAAACCAGTGGATCAGCCTTCAGACACCGGCAGGCGCACTGAATTTCTTGGGCTTAGTTGTCACGCACGATATGAAGCGTGACCGGGATATACTCAAGAAGATGATGATGTCCGCGCCGCCGAAAGGTCTCCATGTGCTGCTGATGCACCCGCCGGATGTCGCGCCGGAGGCCAACGAACTCGGCGTTGACCTGTACCTGTGTGGGCATACACACGGCGGGCAAATCCGGCTGCCATTGATCGGTGCGATTTTTTCCAGCAGTCACCTCGGCAACCGCTTCATCATGGGGCGTTACGAGTTGGGTAGGACGACATTGTATACCGCACGCGGAGTCGGGCTGGAAGGTTTGGGCGCACCCCGCGCACGATTTATGTGTCCGCCGGAAATTGTGCTGTGGGACATTATCGGCACAGCGATTTAGCGGTTTAATTCCCCTCGCCATGAGGGAAAAGGGATAGGGGTGAGGGCCTATTTCCCGCCATCAATCGCAATCGTTTGTCCGGTAATCCAACCGGCGTGTTCAGATGCAAAGAACAACACGCCAGCCGCGATGTCCTCCGGTGTGCCGAGTTTTTTGAGGGCGATGCTGTCGACCAGCGCCTGCTGCCCATCCGCACCATAGGACTCCCACTGGCGTTCGGTGTTGGCGTTGGAACGCACGAAGCCGGGGGCGATGCAGTTGACGGTGATGCCCCACGCGCCGAGTTCATGCCCCAATTGGCGGGTGAGGCTGATGAGCGCGGCTTTGGCGGCGGCGTAATCCGCGTGGCCTGCTTCACCGAAGACGGCGGCGGTTGAGCCGATGAGCACGGCGTTGCCGGTCTTTTGTCTGGCGACGAGGCGGAGGAACTCGCGCGTGCAGAGAAAGGCTGAGGT
>Ga0102832_1001672_pt1 | contig 15924 bp, 16 predicted proteins | sample EBPBio282013_DNA_FD_88942 | JGI IMG/M metagenome (GOLD analysis project Ga0102832, IMG submission 88942) | Wastewater treatment Type I Accumulibacter community from EBPR Bioreactor in Madison, WI, USA - Reactor 2_5/28/2013_ DNA (Illumina Assembly) | ecosystem: Engineered > Bioreactor > EBPR >...
TAAATGTGCTACGTAAGTAAACAAAATGTTTTTATCTTAAGAAATGACAGTAAAAATCAATATGACTTTTATTATAAATTTTGAAAAAGAGTTTTTAAGTAAAAAGCGTTTCATAAGATTAGATAAATATTCTAGTTAAAAATTTTTATTAAGGAAAAATAGAATAAAATAATTAATCCAATAAAAAATCAATAACATAACGTTATTACTTTGATAAATGTATTTCATTTCTCAGTCAGTTTTTTAAGAACCTGGAAGTTTTTCAATCTTTTAGTCAAAAAGTTTATGGGCAGCCTTCATGCCGATAAGAGCAGAAAGACCCCAATAAAAAACTATTTTAATTGATTCAAGTGGCATAAGAAGTAAGACACTGGCTGGTTTAAGGCCTCCTAATCCCCATCCGATACCAAAAATAATTGATCCAATAATCAAGTTAAATTTAATTGGATTGTTATCCTTAATCATTTGACTACCAAAGACTGGTTTTTTCCTTAAATAAAACAAAAAGAATTACATCACATATCTCATAACAAGATAGACAACAAAACTGACAACTAATGAGACTCCATAAATAACAAGAAGTTAAGGATTAAACTTTCTGTCCAAAGTTAAGAAAGAGTACACAACTTTTCTTTGACTTAATCCACCCAGCATTAACCCATAACCGAAAAGAATTCCAATTGAGAATAATGACAAATGAGCAATGAGAGCTTGAGATATAAAAATAGGATTACTTTTGAATGATTTTTTAGAGCTGATGACAAAACAGATGAAAGGGATTAAGATGAAGACTAACAAGTATGCTGTGTATGTTATGTTATCAGGGAGATCGATGTCAATGATACGAGGTGTTTATGGCAAGTAAAGATGAAGTGCATATGTATGGGTGAGACAGGCTGCAACTAATGCGAAAATGTGACCGATTATCGATTTGAGATTAAATGATGGTACACCGTCCAATCCAAAGCTATGGTTGGAATTTCTGGCAGCATATTGTGAGCCAAAGCCGACAAGTAAACCAGCGATGATTAATCTCAATGGTGATGTATTTTCTGTATATTTTTATGTGTCAAATGGTTAAAAGTTAGTAAGATGTTAATGATACAATGTTTTTATAAGTGCAGAGAAGAATACGAACCCACTGATCAAAGTAAGTTTGACTCGCGATTATTAACCTGAATTAATATCAAAGGTACTGAATGTTTTTCGTAAAATTGATCCCAACATGTTGCTTATACTCAAAACACCACCAAAGAGAATGTAATAAAGCGATGTACCGAGGACAATGAATTTTGCTGATTCATGGGCATCGTTCAATTATGATTGCGAAATGTTTCGAATTCTATCAATGAATTACAGATTCATTTTTTGCCTGAAAAGTTTATTATAACGTGTTATATATCTTAATATAAATTAATCTCAACTGTAAATTTAATTTATGACAAAAGAAAAAAGATATTAACAGCGAGTTTGCTCAGATATCAAGGTAAAAAATAAAATAAGGCAAACTTTTCATATAAATCTTCCATTTTTCTTCTAATTAGACTTTTTTTATTAATTTTTTAATAAATTTCCTTGAAATGAAATCTAATTTTTTAATAACTCATGAATATTAAATTTGAAAAAACATTTAAAAAAGTAAAACCATTTAAATTAAATAAAAAAAGGATAGTATAAATCTATTTAGCTATTTTTACACAATTTGACAAAAAATCCACTAGATTTCCTTTTATTGGAAGTAAAGTAAATAACTTGCTCGCGTAGCTCAGTCGGTAGAGCGCTCGGCTGTTAACCGAAAGGTCGGTGGTTCAAACCCACCCGTGAGCGATATTTTTTCATTTTATAAAATTTATCTCTTATAATTTATCTAAGCTCTATTTAATTTACTTTTTTAACATAAATTACTAGGTTGTTTTTTAAAGCTAAAATTTACGATAAATGAATACAGGAATTCAAAAAGATCAAAGTTTTGGCTTAATGCTTTCTCTATATTCCATAATTTTGGAGAAAGTTTAATCTGGTCTAGTTGGGTAGTCATTATTTCTTGAAAAATCGTTAATTTCGCTCCATTTCTTAGCAACTTCTTCGGGGCTCATTGTTTTTGGATCAAAAAAGCTTCCCTAAATTGTTAAATTAAAAAAAATACCTCAGATCTTTGCCATCTAAGTTTAGCAACAAAGCCTCCTCCGACTTCATAAACTGAACCAGTTTCTTGGCATGAATCATGACACAAATAAGCGACAAGTGGAACAACTAATTCTGGTTTAACGTTTTATAAATAATCTGGTGGCATAACGCTTTCCAACATTCTTGAAGCAGCCAATGGAGCAATAGTGTTGACATAAATGTTATTTTTTTGTCCTTATTTAGCAAGGGCTTGGGTGAAGCCGTGAAGGGCCAACTTAGCAGTTGAGTAATTAACTTGACCGAAATTACCGAACAATCCTGCAGCTGAAGCGGTGTTAATGATTCTTCCGAATTTTTGTTTTCTCATGACTTCCCAAGCGGCTCTTGTACATTTATAAGCACCGAAGACGTGAACTTTGTTAATAAGTTCCCAATCAGCATCTTTCATTTTTTGGAAGGAAACATCTCTCAAAATACCGGCATTATTGATAAGAATATCGACTTTACCAAAGTTATCCAATGCAGTTTGAATGATTTTGTCACCGAATTCGACAGAGTCATAATTGGCAACGGCAACACCTCCCTTTGATTTAATTTATTGCACAACGAGATCAGCAGCGGAGCTATTTTTTCCTTATCCGACAGATGATGAGCCGAGATCATTAACGACTACTTTGGCACCTCTACTGGCAAAGAAAAGAGCATAGGTCTTTCCGAGTCCTCCACCAGCACCAGTAATAACAACAACCTTATCAGTGAATTGAAGAGTCATATCCTTTTTGTTTGAAAGATTTATTATAATGACATCATAGATATTTAAAAATCATACCTTCATATTCTGTTCTAAATATATCAATATGAATGATCTTTTTATGTAATGTATTTTTTCCATTAAATAGTTTCATTTTTAAATTTTTTAAATTAGATTGATAAATTTAATCAATAATTGTGTTGTTTTTTCTTTTCAGAAAAATCATGCTTAAAGGTCATTGTCTCTTGGAATTTCACGGTCTCTAATTTGTTTTAGCTCTGTGTTTCTTTCAATAGCGACTTTTACACCGCTTGAGATTTTATTTATTGAAGACTCTCCTTTCTCTACCAACCCGTAAGAAGCTGTTTTCATGCTTTCAAGGTTTTCTTTGAGTCTATCAACCAAAATTTAGATTTATCCACTCATGTCCTTTTCTCCATTATCAGGGAACCAGCTTACATCTTAACTGTTAATCTTTTCAGTAATGTCATATTAGATTCCTGTATAATCAGTTTGATCCTTCATGTCAAGACAGTACTTGTAGAAAATATAATACCACAAACGATGCTTTTCAATATGTTTGTTGAAGGTTGTTCCAAGCTTTTACATCTGAAATAAAATAAATTAATTACGTCTGGTTTGTTCATAGCGCAAATGTAACATTTGTTCTTTTTATCTTCATCTCTTACACTATCTTCTTCTTTGAGTCCCATAAAAGCGTCAATAATAATACCACCCACTAAACCTTGGAAGATCATTTCCATAAAAACGACATACAATGTATCGAACATAAATCTACCCACATAAAGTTGGTCCATATCATCACCGATAGCTCCTGAAGTATAAAGCTCCAACACACATCCAAGGAAATCTTCACAAGCTTCTTTTGGAACTTCTTACTCATAAATGACAGACACGTAAGTATTGAGTGATATGATGTTAAATACCAAAATAAAGCAACCAGCAAGTCCACTCAAAAGACCCAAAAGTTTGATATTATCCAAAATAGCTTTGAACACATTAGTCAAGAGTGAAATACCAACGAAGAAATCGAACAAGTGCATAGTATACCATTAAATGCCAACAAAGTTACCCAAAAATGATGAGATAACAAAGACCAAAATAGACAAAAATCCAGACTCATAAGTGTGAAGGCCTACAATGGTCTGGAACAAAGTTGTAATGGCATTGATGATTGGTTCAATGAAATTGACATAAAGGGTGTATTTTTTAAGAGATAATGAAATATTGAATAGTTTGCTCTTTATTTTACCAGTGTATTTATGGAACTTTCTTTCATATGGTTTGAGATGTGTTCTTAATTTAGCCAGCCAATGATCTCTATTGTCCTCTACTTCATCAGCCTCTTATTGTCCTTGCTCCTACTCATTACTTTCTTCCGGCTATTCAGCATCTCTTCTGTACTTACTGAGACTGAGCTTGGATTTCATGACCAGCCACAAGACAAAGAACAGTATCGTCAAGGTAAGTTGAACGCCACAAATTATACGCATTATCAATTTGTCCTGATAATTGTAGTAAGTGAAATATGATGTCTGCTCGATAGTGTCATGATCCACTACGATGAGGTACAGCATCAATGCACAGATAAAGTATGAGACATAACGGGCTGTTTCTCTGATGCTATTGACCAAAGTTGAAGTGATTGAGAGGTTGAATTCTTTACCATTTTCACCAAATGGTTTTAGTTTCAAATAATTCAACTCGTAATTTTGTTCAATTTCCTCCTTAATATTGTCATAGTAACTGAACAGGGATATCAACTTGTCTCTTTGAGTGTCTCTGCTGACTTCTAACATAATAGAATCTTTTGAATCCTCTGCCAAGTACTTGAAAACTGGATGATGAGGGAAATACAAGTTTTGGAAAGTTGTTTCTTTACCGTTATATGAAGATACTTAAATTTGAATGATTAATCCTTCAAATTATTCCATAAAAATGTCAAAGTATTTGTATTGTTTCTTTCCATAAGACATTAAGTCCAATCTGAAATTTCTTGCCTTAAATGCTTTCTCATTTTCGACAAGGTTAGGATTTTATTTGTCAGCAAATGCTTCCTTTTCGCGGCCAACTGCATAATCGTCAATTTTCTTTAACAGAGAAATAACATTTATAATGTTACAAATTTCATCTCTATAGGTTTTTCCTCTTGCTTTTTATCCTTCGATCAATTTTCTGATATTAGTCAAGCTGAATCTATCGAATAAAGTCTTAATGTATCTTTCCTCAGTCAAGAATTCACGATATTCTCTCAAAGTTTCTTTGTCAATATCTTTATCGTTTTATAATTCTCTGTCAATATCTTATTTATTGACTTTCCATTCATCAGATTTTTCTTTCAACATTTTCACGATGTTTTGCTTGATAACAGTCCAAAGATATTTGGGTTGGGCTTTGTTCAAAAATTACCATATGATCTCATTATCGTTGCCTTCAAAATTGCTCATAGCAAGACCAATACCTTTTTCATAAATTTCACATAGTTGATTTAAAGGATCTTCATCTGAACCAGAGACAAAATTGAATTTACGCTGACGAATATTTTACTTTGATTCAAAGAAACCTGCCATGTAAGAAATATCTTCAAAGAATGTTGAGCGTAAAAGTGAAAGCTGAGTTTCTAAACAAGGAATTTGTGTGATTTCATTAATAAAATCTAAAAGAGAACTTGGAATTCCGACGACTTTGTTGTTCATAATTTTGAATAATTTTCTCGACAATAAACAAGTTTCACTGACAAAGTTGATTGTGTTCGTTTTTCTGGAATCATCGTCATTTGTTTGAGTAAGTAAGAAATTTTTCATATCAGTGTTATTTGATTCACAAAACAGTTGTAAAAATCTGAAAGATCTGCACAAGGCAAGTTCAAAGTTAAGTTCGGTCTGAATCTCAAACTTATCACTACTGTTGTGACCAAATTACTTGGTAAGTGTTTTTTATTGTGTGTTGAAATGATCATATGAGTCCACAGATTTGTAAGCAAAATTTCTTACTTTTTCATAATCTTTCATTTTTCTAACCTAAATCAAGAAGTTTCCAATAAAAGAGACAATATTTTTGACGCTGATTAACATTAAGTTTTCAGGATCAGCTTTAAGTGAAGCTAAAATTGAGTTTTGACAACGTTTGTTACCGTTATAAAGATAAACGATACCCAAAAGTAAAGCTTAGTTAAGCAATTCAACTCTGTCAGTCAGGTTTTCCTTGAAAATAGAAATGATGAAATCAGAACCTCCACATTCTTCAATTTCATGTTGCCTTCTGACGAGTTCTGACTTTTTAGCGTCATCGTCTTAGGCACTGAATTCATCAGTGTAATAATCAGCACTCCACTTATCAACAGAAAGTTTGTAATTTTGATTTTCTTCAACAGCTTATGAAATGTAACATCTTACCAACTTAATAACAAACATTTTTTAATTGTCAGAAATCTCGGTAGGATTGTTCATTATCAAAGAGAAAATATTTTTGATAATTTACTTTCTTGAATATATTGGAACGGGTGATTCATTTTATGGCCAATATTGACTGTAATATTAGGTTGAAGTTTCATCCATTTTCTTGAAGATACGGACCAAATTGTAAAACTCATCATCTTTTAACTTTTTGAAAATCGGAGCGTCTTACATCAATTCTTTGACGCTATTTAATCTTTTATTGAGCTCAATGTTTTATTGGTTTTCTTCCAAGTCTGGTTTTGCCAAAACTCTGAAAATCTTGGAATGAGCAGTTTGGAGATGTGGTTTGTAATGAAGCTCTTCCTGTCTGGTGATTTTTCTGTCAAGAATAGGCTTGAGACTTTCCCCAGGAACTGAGAATATGACATCAATATATTTCAACTTTAATTCACTCTCAGACATATTGATCTGATTCTTTCTTTTAGCAGCTTCATCTTTTAACTTTTAAACTTTTTCTTTGGATTTAAGATCTCTAATCATTTAACACAAGTTTCTGAAGAAAGATCTAGAATGATCATAACTGTAACCTTTTTTGTTTGTGAGTTAGCTTTGTTCGTCATTTCCTTACTTCTATTTTTATTATTGTTCAGGTTCAGATTTCTTTTATAAATATCTGACATGGAATGTTTCAAGGACTGGGGTCATGAGTCTTTTTATTTATTTGATAAATGGAGATATGGGTTTAGTCTTTGGGTAGAGTAACAATACACAGCCTAAGTTTTTCAATAACAAAATGAGGGAGTCATGGATAATTTTTTTATTGTCTTCACTAAGCCTATTTTCCTTACCAAGTTATCTTTTAAGCAACTTAATGAACTAGGGCTTGAGGAAAATTTCATGAAGTGTCACAAGGACTTCAATAATCATCAATAAGATTTCACTCAATGCATACACAAATCTAATACCATTTTTAATTTTGAGATCTTCGGTAATCTTCTTTTCTCTATGAAGCTCAATCAAATCTTTCAGTTCATTATTGACGATATCAAACTCATTTCTGATAAACTCTTCAAACATAAAAATGTCCTTATCTTTATTGATGTAATAAAGCCTGTTGACATATGAACGTAAAGAACGACGAAGTTGGAGTCTGTTGGTTGTTTTGAGACATTACAAGCAGTATTTGTAAGGATGAAGGTTTTCAAGTTTACCAATGTTGATGAGATTTTCGCTTTCTACCAAAGCTGAAAATAACTCAAAGTGTGTGGTAACGTATGCCTAAGATGGACTGAGATCAAATTTATGGATTTTGTCATGGAAAGTTGTATGCCCACTGTAAATGAGACGGCGATAGTTACTATCTTGTAGCTTATCCATCAACATTTATTGGTTCTTTTTGTGACCTTAATCGCTGAATAACAATACACCTCTAAGGGAATATAAAATACGACATTTTTCATAGTCAAGATTTATGTTTAAGTCATCTGACAATACGTTAGCAATGACACCACCGACTTGCTCATAAACTTAGAGACTGGTACATGCTTTCAAGGCACCATCTAAAATTGTACCAACTAATTCTTCGTTGTTCACAAGAAGTTTGTTATTGATACAAACTTCATACAAGAAACTTGCAGCACCAACTTTTTTGTTCAAATGTTTCAATATATCAGGAATGTATCTCATCAAAATATGTTTGGCTTTCATGTTATTGAAACAGAGTAAAGTTAAATATTGATAAATTGAGAATAAAAGTCTTCTGTGGATTTATCCAATTTGAGAGTCACCAACTAATTTAATGTAATTGATCAATGGAATATAAATACCTTCAGCCATGTTGAGCTCTTGGAAAAGACTGTTGTTTTTTTCTCTTTCGTTGTAAAAGTTGTAGACGATAGCCTCATTGAAAACTTCTTCCTCAACGTGCATAAGGGATTAAATGTTTTTAAGTGAGACGTTATCTTTCAGTGTACGGGCGAGGAAAAATAAGTCTTGGATGATACCCGAACGTTTGCTTTATTCACGTCCCAAATGGTCATAAGGCTTCCATATAGCATAGGGGAATGATTTGTTCACATTTCCGTCAAATTTCAATATAGAATGGTTTTGAAGAATGTCAAATTTATTTCTCATGAATTTCAATGTCATATAAACTTGGTTGAGATTACCTTTTCCACAGATCAACATTTATTTGTAGTTTTCGATCAAGTCTCTTCTTTGACCAAACATAGCTCTTAACATAGTCAAAGTTGAGTTCAATAGGTTCTTGTTTTGATATCCTGAAAGTTCGAACAATGATAAAATCACGCTGTCGAAAGATTCCGAATATTTGAAAAGGTTTCTGTCTCCACCGCTCAATTGATACAATTTGTCTTCTTAGAGCTCTTTTGAACCTTCTCCAAAATTACCATCTTAGTTGTTAAATTCGATAGGAATGACAGTCTTCAATTTATTGTACCATATATTTTCTTTTAGCATAATATCTTGGTCTTCACTAACTTTTTTAATGTCACCCAAAATTATTGATCCAAAAACTTTGAAAAACTCTTCTCTTGCGGTATCATTTCTTGCAATAATTTGCTCCTTTTACTCCTCTTAAACCTCATTATTAACTTCGAATGATGATTCTTCCAAATTATAAATCTCAAAGTTTTCAGTCGCATCATACAATCCTTGGAAAAAGTGCATCAAATATCTCAGTCTAATGTCCATTTACATTTCATTAATGCACTTGAATATTTCAGTGGCTTTTATCTTACAATCGATCAAAAGAGCGATTTCGGGTCGATTCAGTTTAAGTTGTTACCTATTAGCAAGAACTTAATCTTTTGTTAATAAAGGTTCATTAACATCTAATCCAAAGAACACAACAGGTTCAATTTTAAGAATTCTCATTACCAAAGGTGGGATCATTGATCTAAAATCTTCAATCTCATCCCATAAACCTAAAATAATTGTTTATTTCAACAAATTCAAAACAGTGTTCAAGGTCTGTAAATTATTCACACTTTGATCACAATTTTCTAAGAAAGTTTTGATATAATCCCTAATGTACTTCAAATATTGTTTTTCTTCTTATTATTTTTAACCTTCATAAACTCTTTTAGTTTTGTTAATATCTTAAACAAGGGGACCTTATTGCTCATAGGCTCTGTACCAGTTTTTGATACGTTTAACTCTTTTGATAGGGCTGAATTTCTCATTATTGACATACGCATGATGAGCGATTCTTATAAATGGTTCATGAATGTTAGTCTGTGGGAAAAGAATACCCTCTCCATTTTATACAGAAATTTTATTTTATTTCTCGAGTTAAACTCTAAGTTCTTAGATCTTTTAATCAACCAAAACAGCAGAGACTACACTCAATGGCATGATGAACTCGACAGACTCAATAGCATAATTATTTCTATCCATGCAAACATCAGCAAGCAAGTTAATGTAGGACATAAGATAGTTGAATTTGTTGCGATGCGCCATAAAAAATTATGGAATTTCACAATAATCTTATCTTCCGAAAGATACTTTGGCTTTCTTAGCTTTTTCTTTAGCTTTGGGATCATCTGTGCTTTCTTCATCATCATTCATAGCTGTATACTCTACTTTGAACTTGAACCCTAAATTGTTATCTTCTCTGTTGAAAAACTTATTGAGAATGATTGTCTGATTCTCTTTGATAACTCTGTCCTCGCATTTGATAAAAGTAGAGAAAAGCCTCAAATATTTTGTAGTTAGGAACTCTTCACTCGCTGGATTGTCAACAATATGTTTGGCCTCAATAAAGAATGATTCGATAAGTTCTTCGATTTTTAGGTCGTCGATAGTCTGTTCTATTGAAACTGGATTGTTTTCCAAAATACAAACTAAAGTTTCTTGAATAAATGATCTGTTGATTTTTTTAGAATGTGATAAGAACAAGTCTACCCATCTGGATAAGTAAATTCTGTTATCTTCATATCCGCTTGCAATTTTCTCCAAAAGTCTGTAAGAAATCTCGAAAATTTCTACGATTCTGTTTCTAATAGCTTTGTCTTATGAGGGTTGATTGTTTCGTTCAATTTCTTGGAAAGGCTCAAAAAGTAAGTAAATTACTTCAATCAAAAGTTGAGGAATACCAGTCTGGACAAGAATCTTTTGAATTTGTAAAATGGGGGTATTACCAGATGATTAAATCTCTTCATATTCAGTTGAGTAAATCTTTCCACATAACAGTTTCAAAATATGAATCACATTTTTGAAGAAGTCTTCGATTCTTAACAAACTCATAAACATTTTTTTGTAATCTTATTAAGTTTTGTTTTGCATTTCCATTATCTTGCTTGAAAAAATCTCGACGAATTTAACCAAATATTCATGTGATGAAAGAACGTAAGCGACATCTCTGATTGTTTAGTCACCGACTTTAACAATAATGAAACTATCCTCTGGTAAACTTTAGACTGATTTGAAGTCAATTTTGTCAATTTTATCTTCAAAATACTTTTGAATGACTGACATGTTTTAATTTTATGGCATCTTTTCGCCTCTTTCTAACTTCATATTTTATCCGCAAATCAAATTGACGAGACCTTAAGATTTGAATCCTCCTCCTTCAATTTTTTCTTTTGATTAAATCTCAATATTGGCAGAAGTCTTATCATAAGTTAGAATTTGGCCTGTGACAATATTTCTGGCCCAGAAAAACTCGCAAGTTTAAGGTCCAAATTAGTTAACTTATTTTGGAACAAGTTACCAGAAACATTAATAACTTGGTCCTTCAGTGGATTTTTATTTTTACTCTTTCAAGTAATACTTTTTATCAGCAAGAGTTGATGCAACAAGACCTTTCTTTTTAGTATGCTGGAAATAGACGATATCATGAGACTTTATTTTTTACTTGGACAAATAATCTGTATATGAGCAATGGTTGATAAACTTCCAAAGACACTTTGATTTATTTTCGTTAATGATTGGAATACGAACTCCTGATGGTTTTTTAATTTTTGGTCTTTCTTGATAATATTTGAAATATTAATCTTTCTTTGCTGGTATTATTTCTTTTTATTGTTTTTTATCCAAGAATGCAGGATCGTTTGTGTTTGGAGGGAAGTTAACGTAACAATCTGAACTTTTATGGTAAAGTTGAAGGCAGTCATCATAATAAACATTATTTCCTTCATGTTCGTAAGTTCTGTGTGATCTTACTTGGAATAAAATTTGAGATGAAAGTTCAGCTGACAGTTATAATTTGAAAGCACCCTCTCCAATATCAGCAGCTTTCAGTACGCCGCAAAGATATTCTTGAGATTCAACATGCCTGAAAACAACTTCGGCTCCGTATTTAATTTATTTACCCGCTTTTGCTGTAAGTTAAGAAAACAGATTTTCGATCTAAACAGCGGCTCTTTGCATTCTATTTTTTCTTTATTGAATACTGAATTTTTCATTAAAAAGTTACTTTTTGGTTTTTTAATTGGCCAAATAATCAAGATACTGATCATGAAGATCAAAGTTGCTTTTAGGAAGTATTTGGAATAATGATTATCTGTAGAAATTAACCTCATCAAAGTTTTCATATGTTTGGTAATAGATATTACTATCGGTAAAACTTATTTTAGACTTTAAATGTACCCTTTAGCGATGATAAGACCCTGTGGCATTTTTTCCTTGTTGATATTGACACCATGGATACGAACCAAGTCACCGTATCTTAGGCTTTGTGTTTATTCAGCCATCGATTGTTTATATTTTATATATCTTTATTCGATTTTAATAAAAATATAAAGTGGATTCATTCAAATTACCTTTCTATTTTTCAATTTTCTTCATTTTTAATTAGCAATTTAAAAATAAGCTTTTTTAAAGTAAGAAATATCGAGTAAAAGTTTTTGTTTATGAGCATCTCATAAAAAAATATTTCTAAAAGTTAAATTTTAATTCTGTAAAGAATAGAACAGCTTAGATATAAATATAAAAATGAAAAAATCTTTTTATGTAGAATTCATTTTGTTTAAATACTTTTTTCTTACTTTTTATCTTTTAGAACAATTTTAGAGAGTCCAAAAATAATAAGAATGCCTCCAACGGTACAGATAGGATTGATAGCCTCATTGTACTTAAAAACGCTTACTAAATATCCAACAATAACACCAACAAACATGAACATAGTCAAAACTCCAGTATTTTTTGTCATTGTAGTTGCACCAATAAATGTAATTTGAGCGATGGTTATGACAATTCCGCTTAAAAAGAATGAAATGATATATTTTTCTATTGAGACAGGAGTTGTAACCTGTGTCGGATAGAGAACACCTGATGTAAACAAGAAGAAAAGTCCAAGATATACGTTGATTTGAATTGAGTTTACCCCATGTAATCTTTTTGTGATTACTTGTGCATATGCCCACATTATATTTCCGCAAATGAACAGTATACAAATAATTAGCTTGACGAAAGGATCAGTTGACAGGTAATTTTTGAAGTCTGACTTTGATTCATAAGTTGGATCAAAAGCCCTTACAATAAGCTCGCCATTGATTGTCAGCAATACCCCAGCCACACCCAACATCACACCGTAAAATTGTTTTTTTGTAATTGTAACATGATTTATTTTGTAGTCCAAAATAAATACAAACAAGGCTCCTGTAGTATGAATGGTCTGTAAAATAGGCTGTGGCAAATAATACTGGGCAACAGTGTAGATAATCGACTGAACAGTGACGAATAGGTTTCTTACAAATAAAATTCTGAAATTTGAAGGATCCTTGTATTCAATATCCATATGAAAGTACCTAGATATCATAAAGTTGATTAAAACTGTAGCAATTGACCTTATCAAAAAGGCCTCACATACATTAAAGTTGTTTTCATTAGTATACAGAAATCCCAAAGGAAAAATCGCCGTAGAGAATGTCATCACAATATACGCGACATTCTCTGGTCCAATCTTATCCCCCAATCTATCTAAAAAGAACCTTTTATGTTGTGGATTATTCTCAACGCTGTAGATACTTTCCCTCAATTTTTAGGCTGGCTAATTTGTAGTCGTCAACATGAACTTTTTTCAAGACAATTACAACTTATAATCTTTTCTTAAATTGTGTAGTTATTAACTAAAATAAACTTCATCTTAAATCATACCAGTTTTATTATTATTTCTCTTTTTTGTTGATTTCTTGTTGATATATTAAAACATAAATTATTACTGAGTGAAATAATTAAAAACTTATAAAATAAAGGAATTCCAGATAAGATGTACAAATCATCAATAATCTTCATCGCTTGAGTATCTGTTCTTTCTTGGAGCTCTGTCTCTTCTGTCTTCTCTTTCATCGTTTCTTCTGTTCATATGTTCCTTTTTGTATTCGTGCTCAGCGACTCTGCCTTGACCTTGAGGTCTTTGTTGAGTTCCTCTGGTCTTTTTTTCTCCTCTTCTGTATTCATCATCTTCAACTTTTTCAAATTTGTCTTATCTGTATCTTTTTTGAGGTTGTTGTCTTCTGTCATAATCTTCATCTCTGTAACCTCTACCTTCTGTTCTTCTGTCTCTTTGACCTTCACCTCTTCTTTCATAATCTCTTCTTCCTTGTTCTTGACCTTCTCTTCTTGGTCTTCTTCTTTCGAAGTCTCTTTCATCTCTTTCATAGTTTCTTCCTTCACTTCTTTGTGGTCTACGACTTTCAGTTCCTCTTTCAACTCTTCTTCTATCATCTCCTTCTCTTCTTCTACCTTCTCCTTCTCTTCTTCTAACTTATCCTTCTCTTCTTGGTTGGTAATTTCTTCTTCCGGCATTTCTTCTTTCATTTCTTCCTCTTTGACCACCTAATTTCATGATCTCAGTAAGAGGATTTTCAATATTTTCAAGTCCTTGATTGTAACCTGGATGTTTTTTATCTTCTTCAGTTGGTTCTCTGGTGATTTTAATTGAGAAAGTACTGTATTACTTTTCTTCACCTTGAGCTCCTTCTTCAGCGAATTCGGTGTATTTTACTTTTTCAAGTCCAATAACCAAAGCCAATTTTTAAACTCTCTTTTGTAAAGTATTGGCAATCAACAAGGCATAATAAAAGTTGTTGAGTGAAGAAACCAAATAAATGTTTCTGTATCTTCTTCTACCGAAAAGTCCAATTGAAATGGTTTTTAAGATTTGGGCGCGTTCTCTTCTGTCAGTATGAGATCTGTTGATTTCAATGGTCTTTTGCTCTTCAACTCTGTATCCAGTTGAGCGTTTTGGTTGTTCTTTGGTTCCTTCTTGAGTGACTGGCTGTTGTTGGGTTTGGGTTTCAGACATATTTCTTAAAACTATTTAAAATTAATATAAAAGATATCAATTTAAAATTTGAGCTTATTTCAATTTTTTGTAGTCAATCAATAGCAAATTTATTAATGCAATTTTTTTGCTATAATCCATGTTTGTTATTAAATTCTTTTAAAATTTTAGCCTAAAAAATCATGATTGGCTTTATTAAAGAGTTACTTTCATTGAAATTAAGATTTTAAAAAGATTGATATTTCTATGGTACGGTATTTGAAATGAATTTTAAGAATAATATCTTTACTTTGTATCAAATCAAAATTTTATAAAAATCCGAAGATATTAGCAATTAACTAAAGAATATTCACAAAAGTTTGAACTTCATTCAGAAAATAATCCACAATGTTTTTTTTTAGAATTTAGAAATAATTGCTAAATTTATGAAAAATAAAATTTTATTTGTTGGTATTCCTTTAAAAAAAAAAGGCTCATAATTTTATTATTAATTTTAATCTAAATCTAAACGCTTTCTAAAATAAAATATAAACTTAATTTACATGAGAAATAAGGAAAATCTAGAAAGGCAAGCCTTAGGAGATAGGTTCATACCCACACAGGTTCGTTCCTGTGCTTTTCAGCTTGAATACAATCGACTTGAGCCAGAGTCACATTGCACCAAGTACGAAGAGCTTTTGGGTAAAAACATTCTTGAACCTATTGACATGAACTCAGGACATAAAATCATGAATTTCGGTACCAAACCAGTGAAGACAATAACTTAAAAAAGTAACACGAAATCTAATTACAATTTTGATGGATTGTTAAAAACAAAAAATAATGCTGCATAAAAAAAACCAAGAAAAATTTCTAAAAAGCCATACAAAATTCTTGAAGCCCCAAACCTCCAAGATGATTTTTACCTTAACTTGTTAGATTGGTCAAATAAAAACCAAATTGCAGTGGCTTTAGATTCCGAATTATATCTTTGGTCAGGATGTTCAACATAAGTCACAAAACTTTATGAAACCAGTAATCCAAGTGACTACATTTGTTCAGTTTCGTTCTGTGATGATAACAAATTAGCCATTGGAAATAGTACAGGTCAAATCAAAGTTTTTGACATTGTTAAAATGAAAAAAAATAATAATTTTGAAGGACATAGCGGAAGAGTTGGCAGTCTTGATTGGTCTTGCGGTCTTCTCGCCAGTGGTTCTAGAGATGGAACCGTAGCTACATGGGATTTAAGAGCAGGTATCGTAAATAAGTACAAAGCTCATGGACAATAAATTTGTGGATTAAGATGGAGTCCAGACGGAAGTCATATAGCCTCTGGTGGAAATGATAATAAACTTGTTGTATATTCTCATAAACAAGCTGCTGAACTAGTTAAATTC
>Ga0102832_1001673_pt1 | contig 15920 bp, 16 predicted proteins | sample EBPBio282013_DNA_FD_88942 | JGI IMG/M metagenome (GOLD analysis project Ga0102832, IMG submission 88942) | Wastewater treatment Type I Accumulibacter community from EBPR Bioreactor in Madison, WI, USA - Reactor 2_5/28/2013_ DNA (Illumina Assembly) | ecosystem: Engineered > Bioreactor > EBPR >...
TCGCAAGCGCCGTCAGCCGCTTGAGCGCGATTCCGGTTGCGTGAGGCCATCTACCTCTGTTGCTGGGTTGCAACTTTCTTGAGTGAATTCTCGCCAAAGGATTGCAAACGATGCTCACGATATGGTGATATATACTCAGGATTGTGCAAGGGGCATCGGACATGTCGGATATCGGGTTTCGGGGGTATCGAAGCCACCCACTCGTGCAGAACAGCGCATTGTCGCCGGAAGGGCGGTGGGCGATGGCGCTCGGCATGGTTGCGCTGATGATCGGGCTCGGTGCCGCTGCGGGGGGCGCCTATGTCGGCTTCAGCGCCTCGGCGCGGCTGATCACGCTGCCGGCCGGCCTCCCGGCGGTGGAACCGGAGACGGTCGCCATCTTCATGTTCGCCTGCGGCGCCATCACGACGCTGCTCGGCGCCATCAGCATCTACAAGGCGCACGACATCTGACAGGGGGCGGGGAGGCCCGTCGTTCTGGGGGGAACGACGGGCCTCCAGGTGCCAGCAGGGCCGCGCATGAATGCGGAGAGCCCCCGGCGGGCGGATCTGCGAAGCATCGATGAGACCCGCCAAGGGCGAATCCTGATCCCCGACCGCCCATTCGCGACGATCTTCTCATCACGCTGAAGCGCAGTGCGGCCGGCCCGGCGAGCGCGCGCGCGCCGCAACCGCGGCGGCCGGAGGACCGGCGGCTTGCACCTTGGCGTGGTGGAGCGACATTGGGGCAATGGCTGACGGACCTGCCCCGCTTTCGCTGTCCCTGCACCGGCGCATCGCCGAGATCCCGGCGGCCGAATGGGATTCCTGCGCCGGCGGCGACAATCCCTTCGTCAGCCACGCCTTTCTCTCGACCCTGGAGGATAGCGGCAGCGCGGTGCCCGACCGTGGCTGGCTGCCGCAACACGCGGTCCTGCGCGACGAGGCAGGCACCGTGCTCGCCTGCGCGCCCTGCTATGCCAAGTCGCATTCGCAGGGCGAGTATGTCTTCGACCATTCCTGGGCCGATGCATTGGAACGCGCCGGCGGGCACTACTATCCGAAGCTGCAGGTCTGCGTGCCCTTCAGCCCGGTGCCCGGGCCGCGCCTGCTGGTCCGCCCCTTCGCGAATGTGCCGCCGGGCGCGCTGGCGCAGGCGCTGGTGCAGGGCTGCCAGGCGGTCGGTGCGTCGTCGGCTCACGTCACCTTCTGCACCGCGGAGGAGTGGACGGCACTCGGGGAGGCGTCCTGGCTGCAGCGGCTTGGCACCCAGTTCCACTGGACCAATCGCGGCTATGGCAGCTTCGACGACTTCCTCGGCGCGCTGGCCTCACGCAAGCGCAAGGTGCTGAAGCGCGAGAGGCGGGAGGTCCAGGCGAGCGGCCTGACCTTGCGCTGCCTGCGCGGGGCCGAGATCACCGGGCGCCATTGGGACGCCTTTCATCGCTTCTATCGCAGCACCACGGACAGGAAGTGGGGGCGCAGCGCATACCTGACCAGGCGCTTCTGGCCCATGCTCGGCGAACGGCTGGGCGATGCCGTGGTGCTGATGATGGCCGAGCGGGATGGCGAGCCGGTCGCCGGCGCACTGAACCTGCTCGGGCGGGACGCCATCTACGGCCGCAACTGGGGTGCGACGGTGGAGGTGCCCTTCCTGCATTTCGAGCTCTGCTACTACATGGCCATGGACTTCGCGATCGCGCACGGCATCTCGCGCGTCGAGGCCGGCGCGCAGGGCGAGCACAAGATCCAGCGCGGCTACCTGCCGGTGGCGACCTACTCGGCGCACTGGATCACCGATCCCGGCTTCCGCCGCGCCGTCGACGACTTCCTGAAGCGCGAGCGCCCGGCGATGGAGCAGGAAATCGAGGCCTTGATGCAGTTCTCTCCCTTCCGCAAGGACGGCGAGTAGGTTCTTCTCCGGCCACCGCACAAATCGACGAACACGTTTGATTGCCGGCGCGCCGCCCCGCGCCGACCTTCAGGGCATGTTCACGCGTCGCCTTTTCCTCGCTTCCGCCGCGGCCACCGTCGCCGCTCCCGCCGTCCTGCGCGCCGAGGCCAACTGGCCGCAACGCCCGCTCAAGCTGATCGTGCCGTGGCCGCCGGGCGGCGGCGTCGACACCTTCGGCCGGATCGTGCAGGCAGCCCTCTCGGCCGAGCTCGGCCAGCCGGTGACGATCGAGAATATCGGCGGCAGCTCGGGCCGCATCGGCACGCTCGCCGCGGCGCGCGCCGCCGCCGACGGCTACACCGTCGCCCTGGTCAACGACACCTTCGCCGCCACCGAGGCGATCCCGATCGCCGGCACGCCCTCGCTGCGCGGCAGCCTCGCCCCCGTGACGCTGGCGATCGACGCGCCGCAGGGCCTCTTCACCCATCCGAAGTCGGGCCTCGCCACGGTCCAGGACTTCGTCGCCGCGGCGAAGGCGCGGCCCGGCCGGCTCAACGTCGGGGTGCCGGGACTCGGCAGCTCGCAGCACCTCACCAGCGAGCTGCTGCTGCGCGCGGCCGGCGACCTGCGCGTCACCCACGTGCCCTACCGCGGCGGCGGACCGCTGCTGCAGGACCTCGTCGCCGGCACGGTCGACGCCGCCGTCGTCACCTTCTCGGCCGCCGCGCAGCAGGCCCGTGCCGGCACGCTGGTCGCGCTGGCCACCACCGGGGCGCAGCGCACGCCCGCCTTCCCCGCCGTGCCGACGGCGAGCGAGACCGTGGCGCCGGGCTTCGTCCAGACGACGTGGCAGGGTTTCCTGGTGCCCAAGGGCACGCCCGACGCGGCGCGGACGCGCCTGCACGCGGCGGCCCAGGCGGTGCTGCGCGATCCGGCGGTGATCGCCCGGCTGGGCGAGCTCGGCTTCGCGCCGATCGGGCAGGACGGCGCGGCCTTCGCGGCGCTGATCGACAAGACCGTCGAGACCTTCGCCGACATCGCGTCGGTCCGGCAGATCGCGGCCGGCGACTAGCCTCGCTTGGTGACCAGCACGCCGACGAAGAAGACAACAGCGAAGACGAGGTAGGGCGCGAGACCCCACGGGATCTCGACGCCGCTGTTCTCGAGGATGAACTGCGCCAGCCAGAACACGGCGGTGGCGACCGCCGTGTTACGAAGCGCGATCCAGAGGCGCCGCAGCAACTTCAGTCAGCCAGCACGGGCTCCTGCGCCGCCGGCGGCAGGGCGCCGCGCTCGGGCGGCAGGAAGGTGAAGGCGAGCTCGGTCGCCGCCCCCTCGCCCCTGGTGTCGACCCGCACGGTGCCGCCGCCATTGGCCAGCTTGCCGAACAGCACTTCCTCGGCCAGCGGCTTCTTGAGGTGCTCCTGGATGATGCGGGCCAGCGGCCGCGCGCCGAACAGGCGGTCGTAGCCCTTGTCGGCCAGCCAGCGGCGGGCGCCGTCGGACAGCTCGATGAAGACCTTGCGGTCGGCCAGCTGGACCTCGAGCTCGGCGACGAACTTGTCGACCACCTTGCCCATGCTCTCGGGCATCAGGTTGGAGAACTTGATCACCGCGTCGAGACGGTTGCGGAACTCCGGCGCGAACATCCGGTTGATCGCGTCGTCGTCCTCGTCGTGGCGCTGCTCGCGGCCGAAGCCCAGCGCCGGCTTGGCGAGGTCTGCGGCGCCGGCGTTGGTCGTCATGCACAGGATGACGTTACGGAAGTCGACGGTGCGGCCGTTGTGGTCGGTCAGCTTGCCGTAGTCCATGACCTGCAGCAGCACGTTGAACACGTCGGGGTGCGCCTTCTCGATCTCGTCGAGCAGGATCACGCTGTGCGGGTGCTGGTTGACCTGGTCGGTCAGCAGGCCGCCCTGGTCGAAGCCGACATAGCCCGGCGGCGCGCCGATCAGGCGCGAGACCGAGTGGCGCTCCATGTACTCCGACATGTCGAAGCGGATCAGCTCGAGGCCGAGCAGGCGCGCCAGCTGGCGCGTCACCTCGGTCTTGCCGACGCCGGTCGGGCCGGCCAGCAGGTAGCAGCCGATCGGCTTCTCCGGCGCGCGCAGGCCGGCGCGGGCCAGCTTGATCGCCGCCGACAGCTGGTCGATCGCGCTGTTCTGGCCGAACACCACGGTCTTGAGGTCGCGGTCGATGTTGCGCAGGAGCTCGGTGTCGTCCTTCGACACGCTCTTGGGCGGGATGCGGGCGATCTTGGCGACGATCTCCTCGATGTCGTGCACGTCGATCGTCGCCTTGCGCGCCTCCTGCGGCCGCAGCATCTGCGCCGCGCCGACCTCGTCGATCACGTCGATCGCCTTGTCCGGCAGCTTGCGGTCGTGGATGTAGCGCGCCGACAGCTCGACCGCCGCCTTGATGGCGTCGTCGGTGTAGGCGACCTGGTGGTGCTTCTCGTAGACCGGCTTGAGGCCCTGCATGATCTGCACGGCGTCGCCGATCGTCGGCTCCGGCACGTCGATCTTCTGGAAGCGGCGGACCAGCGCGCGGTCCTTCTCGAAGTAGTTGCGGTATTCCTTGTAGGTGGTCGAGCCGATGCAGCGCAGCTCGCCCTGCTGCAGCGACGGCTTGAGCAGGTTCGAGGCGTCCATCGAGCCGCCAGAGGTCGCGCCGGCGCCGATGATGGTGTGGATCTCGTCGATGAACAGCACCGAGTTCGGCTTCTTCTTGAGCTCGCCCAGCACCGCCTTGAGCCGCTCCTCGAAGTCGCCGCGGTAGCGCGTGCCGGCCAGCAGCGCGCCCATGTCGAGCGCGTAGATCACCGACTCCTTCAGCACCTCGGGCACCTCGCCCTCGATGATCTTGCGGGCGAGGCCCTCGGCGATCGCCGTCTTGCCGACGCCCGGCTCGCCGACATAGAGCGGGTTGTTCTTGGTCCGGCGGCACAGCACCTGGATGGTGCGCTCGACCTCGTGCTCGCGGCCGATCAGCGGGTCGACCCGGCCGTCGCGCGCCTTCTGGTTGAGGTCGACGCAGTAGGCGGCCAGCGCCTCGTTGCCCTGCTTGACCGCCGCCTCGCCGCCGTTCTCCTCCTCGGAGCCCGAGACGCGGCGGCTGCGGGCGCGGCCCGGCACCTTGGCCTTGCCGTGGCTGATGTAGTCGACGGCGTCGAGCCGCGACATGCCCTGGTTCTCGAGGAACGACACGGCGTGGCTGTCGCGCTCGGAGAACAGCGCGACCAGCACGTTGGCGCCGGTCACTTCCTTGCGGCCCGACGACTGGACGTGGACGGCGGCGCGCTGCACGACGCGCTGGAAGCCGGCGGTCGGCAGCGGCTCGCTCGGCGTCTGGGTGACGATGCCCTTCAGGCGGTTGTCGATGAAGGTCTCGAGATCGTGGCGCAGCCGGTCGATGTCGACGCCGCAGGCCTTGAGCACCGGGACCGCGTCGTCGTCCTCGGTCATGGCCAGCAACAGGTGTTCGAGGGTGGCGTACTCGTGCCGCCGTTCGCCCGCCAACCCGAAGGCGCGGTGAAGGGACTTCTCGAGGTTCTTGGACAGCATGGACATCGTACTACCTCGACTGAAAGAACGAACGACTGTCGATCGGGGTCACTCCTTCTCCAGCGTACACTGGAGAGGATGCTGGTTCTTGCGCGCGTAATCCACGGTCTGGGTGACCTTGGTCTCGGCGATCTCGTAGGTGTAGACCCCGCACACGCCGACGCCCTTCTGGTGGACGTGCAGCATGATCTGGGTCGCCTCCTCGCGGTTCTTCTGGAAAATGTTCTGCAGCACGTCGACCACGAACTCCATCGGCGTGTAGTCGTCGTTGAGCATCAGCACCTTGTACATCGACGGCTTCTTGGTGCGCGTCCGGGTCAGCGTCAGCGCGCCCGACCGCCCCTCGCCATCGCCGTCGCCATCCTCGCGCCGCGGCGGCTGCCCGCCCGGCGGTCCCGCCGGCGGCTGCCCACCCGGCGGCTCGCCGGGTCCGCCGAGTCGATCGTCGCGGCGCCATTCATCATCGTTACGAAGAAAGTCCATCGACCGGATCACACTCCACCGACACGCGGATTCAACGCCTGTACCCTCGATTATATAGGCAGCCCCGGCAAATCCGCTACTCGCCCGGCATTCCGGATTGTGCATGGACCGTGCCTGCCGGGCTCCCGGGCCGGCTCACCGCCGCAGCCCGTCGCGCCCGACCGTCAGTGTCCACTGGTTGGCCTTCATGTGGTTGGGCGGCGCGTTGGGGTCGCGCTGCAGCTCGGCCGGCACCTGCTTGCGCGGCGGGTTGACCGGCACCGCGGCGGCCATGGGGTCGAGCGCGAACAGCTTCGCCGTGAAACGCGCGTTGGCGAAGCCGTCGGTCGGGAAGTGGTAGGCCTGGAAGCCCCAGGTCCCCGCCCGGCACGACGCCACCGTCCACCAGAAGTCGACGTCGGCCAGCCGCAGCCCCTCGCGCGGCGGCCCGAAGCCGGCGCTGGCCTGCAGCAGGTCGACGAGTTCGCGCGTCTCGGCCGGTGACAGGACCCGCTCGCCGCGCTTCATGCTCCATGGCTTCAGCACGTCGGACGGCTGGCCGATCGACAGGTTGGCGACGTTGCCTTGGTCGGCCAGCACGCCGACCGTCATGCCGGTCGTGCCGTCGGGTTGCAGGAACAGCTCGTAGGTCCGGACCTGGTCGGTGTAGCGGGCGTTGTAGACCAGCCGCACGCGGTCGCGCCCGTCGCGGCCGCAGTTGGCCCGGATGTCGTCGCCGCCGACATAGGCGAACCAGTTGACGCTGCGCGAGATCGGCGGATCGACCAGCCGGTCGGGACGCTGCGCGGCGGCCGGCGTTGCGACCACGGCGCCGAGGAGGGCGACGGCGAGGATACGTTTCATGCTGCCCCTGAAAGTGCTCCCGGTCACACTGGCGAGCAAGTTGGGCGACCTCGCGGCGGCCCGGACGTTGCGCCGGGAGGAATATTTCGTTAAACTCGAAATAACTTCCCTAAGCCATTGCTGGGGAACAAGAATTTAGAACCGATTTAGTGGCGTAGCGCGATGCATTTCCCCCTCCGTCGCATTGCGGCCTGCCTCCCCTGGCTAGCCGCTGGCCTGCTGTTCGCCGTTGCCGCCGTGTCCGCCCCGGACGCGCAGGCACAGTCGTCGGCCAACAAGCGCGCCGCGCCGCCGGCCAAGACCAAGAGCAAGGCGATCGCCCGCCCGGCCGCCAGTTCCGGCTGGGTCGCCAACCCGGCGGTCAGCGGCCGCGATGCCTACCTGATCCTCGACGCCACCAGCGGCCGCGAACTGTCGGCCGACAATCCCGACGAGCTGCGTCATCCCGCGTCGCTGACCAAGCTGATGACGATCTACATGACCTTCTCGGCGCTCGACTCCGGCCGGCTGAGCCTGGGCGACGCGCTGCCGGTCTCGATCAACGCGCTGAACGCGCCGCCGACCAAGATGGGCCTGCCGCCGGGCGGCACCGTCAGCGTGCGCGACGCCACCATGGCGCTGGTCACCCGCTCGGCCAACGACGCCGCCGTCGTGCTGGCCGAGGCGATGGGCGGCGACGAATCGACCTTCGCCCAGATGATGACCACCAAGGCGCGCCAGCTGGGCATGAGCTCGACGGTGTTCCGCAACGCCTCGGGCCTGCCCAACCGCGAGCAGGTCACGACCGCGCGCGACCTGTCGCGGCTGGCCTTCGCGCTGATGCGCGACTTCCCGCACTACTACCCGATCTTCTCGGTGCAATCCTGGCCCTACCGCGGCCGCAGCCTCGAGAACCACAACCGCATGCTCGGCACCTACGAGGGCGCCGACGGCCTGAAGACCGGCTACACCAACGCCTCGGGCTTCAACCTCGTGATGTCGGCGGTGCGCGACAACCGCCGCCTGATCGGCGTCGTGATGGGCGGCGACAGCGCCGGCCAGCGCGACCGGCTGATGGCCATGCTGATGGACCAGGGCTTCGCCTCGGCCGCCGCGATGCGCCTGTCGCCGTGGACCAACATCCGCAAGCCGCCGTCGGCCCGCTACACCTCGGCCAACTTCGACCCCTCGCTGACCCTGCCCGAGTCGTCGCCGCGCCTTGCCGCCGCGCCGCCAGCCCAAGCCCAGCAAGCGCCCCAGCAGGCGGCGCTGTCCGGTTTCACCGCCGCAGCACCCGCCGCCCCGCCTGCCGCCCCGTCGCCCCAGATGGCGGCGCTGGCGACGCCCCAGCCGGCCGCCCAGGCCGCCGCCCCCGCGGCGCCGGGCAGCCCGCCGATCGGCAGCTGGGTCATCCAGGTCGGCTCGTTCAACGACGTCCAGTCGGCCCAGTTGGCGCTCGAGCGCGCCTCCGGCGTGCTGCTCGACATGAAGTCGGTGACGGCGACGGTCGACGAGGTGCAGATGGCCAACAAGACCTTCCAGCGCGCCCGCCTCACCAACCTGACGCAGGCCCAGGCGGTCGACGGCTGCAAGCGCCTGGAGAAGCGCAAGATCTACTGCTCGGCGCTGCAGGTCACCGCCTGGAACACGCCTAGCGCGCGCTGAGCGCCTTGCGGATCCAGGCCACGAACGGCCGCTTGTGGCGGCTCTGCCAGGACGCGAGGTCCCATTCATCGGCCGACGGCGCGAGCCCCGGCCCGTTGGGCGTGAACACCGATACCGTCTCCAGCCGCCCCTGCATCCGCACGGGCAGGACCGAGACCCGGTAGTTCGCCCCCTCGTACGCCGACAGCCGCGCGGCATCGGCCGCCGTCAGCCCGCCCACGACCCGGCCCGACACCGTGCCGCCGCGCTGCGGCACCAGGATGGGATACCCCTTGCCGGCCGCCCGGCGCCGCACGAAGCCGCCCAGCGTCGCCGGCTCGAAGGCCGACGGCGGCAGGCGGCGGCCGAGCACGATCGCCGTGACGTCGGGGTCGAGCAGCGTGCCGTAGAAGAAGAACCGCATGGCCACGCTCCTCGCGCCCGGGGGCCCTAGTGGTGGCCCGAGCCGGCGTCGTCCGGCAGGGTGACGCCGCTGGCGCCCAGCGCCGCCTTGAGGTCGGTCTTGAGCCGCTCGAGGCCGGCATCGTCGGCCGCCTCGCAGCGCGCGACCAGCACCGGCTGGGTGTTCGAGGCGCGCAGCAGCCACCAACCGTCGGCGGTGCTGACGCGCACGCCGTCGATGTCGGAGAACGTCGCGCCGGCCTTCTGCAGCCGCGCCTTGACCTCGTCGACCACCGCGAACTTGCGCTCGTCGGCGCAGTCGAAGCGCAGTTCCGGCGTGTTGACCGGCTGCGGCAGGCCATCGCGCATCTGGGCCAGCGTCTGGTCGGCGTTGGCGACGATGTTGAGCAGGCGCAGGCCGCAATACAGCGCGTCGTCGAAGCCGTAGAAGATGTCGGCGAAGAACACGTGGCCGCTCATCTCGCCGGCCAGCGGCGCGCCGACCTCGGCCATCTTGCTCTTGATCAGCGAGTGGCCGGTCTTGAACATCATCGGCTTGCCGCCCGCCTTGGCGATCTCGTCGAACAGCACCTGGCTCGCCTTGACGTCGGCGATGATGGTGGCGCCCGGCCGGGTCTTCAGCACGTCGCGCGCCCACAGCACCAGCAGCTGGTCGCCCCACAGCACGCGGCCCTGGCCGTCGACCGCACCGATGCGGTCACCGTCGCCGTCGAAGGCGATGCCGAGGTCGCAGCCCGACTTCTTCACCTCGGCGATCAGCTGCTCGAGGTTCTTCGGCACCGTCGGGTCGGGATGGTGCGCCGGGAAGGTGCCGTCGACCTTCTCGTTCAGCACGATGTGCTCGCCCGGCAGCTTGCTCACCACCGCGCGGATCGACACGCCGACCGCGCCGTTGCCGGTGTCCCAGGCGACCTTCAGCTTCTTGCCCGGCGCGACGTCCTTGAGCAGGCGCGCGGCGTAGGCCTCGAGCACCGGCGTCTTCGTCTCGGTGCCCTGCCCGCTCTCCCAGTCGCCCTTGCCGGCGATGGCGCCCAGCTTCTGGATCTCCTCGCCGAAGAACGACTTCTTGCCCAGCATCATCTTGAAGCCGTTGTAGTCGGGCGGGTTGTGCGAGCCGGTGATCTGGATGCCGCCGTCGGCGTCGAGGTGGTAGACCGCGAAGTACAGCATCGGCGTCGCCGCGAGGCCGATATTGACCACGTCGACGCCCGAGGCGCGCAGCCCCTCGATGCAGGCCGCCGCCAGTTCCGGAGAGCTCAGCCGGCCGTCGTAGCCCAGCGCCACCCGCTTGCCGCCCTTGCGCCGGACGATCGTGCCGAAGCTGCGGCCGATCGCCCGCGCGTCGGCGGCGTGCACGGTCGTCCCGACGACGCCGCGGATGTCGTACTCGCGCAGGATGGTCGGGTCGAACTTGTGGCCGGTCTGGCTCATTCGCGAAGCTCCGCTTGCTCGTTGGATCAGGTCTTCGGGCGGGGACGCCCGATGCCGTCGTAGGCGAACCCGAGGGCCCGCATTTCCTCGGGATTGAAGATGTTGCGCAGGTCGACGATGCGCGGCTGGCGCATCGCCTCCTTCAGCCGCCGCGGATCGAGGCCGCGGAACTCGTGCCACTCGGTGATCACCACCAGCACGTCGGCGCCGCTCGCCGCCTCGTAGGCGGTGCGCGCGAACGAGATGCCGGGCAGCACCTTGGCCGCCTCGGTCATGCCCTCGGGGTCGAACGCCACCACCTTCGCGCCGGCCGCCAGCAGCGCCGGCACGATGTCGAGCGACGGCGCGTCGCGCATGTCGTCGGTATTGGCCTTGAAGGTGAGTCCGAGCACGCCGACCGTCAGGCCGGACACCGAGCCGCCGCAGAACTCGATGACCTTGCGGGCCATCCGCTTCTTGCGCGAGTCGTTCACCGCGATCACCTGCTCGACGATGGTCTGCGGCGCGTCGGCCTCGCGCGCCGTGTAGGCCAGCGCCAGCGTGTCCTTGGGGAAGCACGAGCCGCCGAAACCGGGCCCCGGGTGCAGGAACTTGCGGCCGATGCGGCCGTCCAGCCCGATGCCGCGCGCCACGTCGTGCACGTCGGCGCCGACCTTCTCGCACAGGTCGGCGATCTCGTTGATGAAGGTGATCTTGGTCGCGAGGAAGGCGTTGCCCGCGTACTTGGTGACCTCGGCCGTCTCGATGTTGGTGAACACCATCGGCGTCTGGATGAGGTTGAGCGGCCGGTAGATCGCGGCCATGACCTCGCGCGCCTTGTCGCTCTCGACGCCGATCACCACCCGGTCGGGCTTCATGAAGTCCTCGATCGCCGCGCCCTCGCGCAGGAACTCCGGGTTGGAGCAGACGTCGAACGCGGCGGCCGGCTGGGTCTCGCGGACGATACGCGCGACCTCGCGGCCGGTGCCGACCGGCACGGTCGACTTGGTCACCACCACCGTGTAGCCGCGGATCGCCTCGGCGACCTCGGCGGCGGCGGCGTAGACGTAGCTGAGGTCGGCATGGCCGTCGCCGCGCCGCGTCGGCGTGCCGACCGCGATGAACACCGCGTCGGCCTCGGCGACGCCGTCGGCCAGCCGCGTCGTGAAGGCCAGGCGGCCCGCCTTGACGTTGTCGGCCACCAGCTTGTCGAGGCCGGGCTCGTAGATCGGCATCTCGCCGCGGCGCAGCCGCTCGATCTTGCCCTCGTCCTTGTCGATGCAGGTCACGTCGTGACCGAACTGCGCGAAGCAGGCCCCCGACACCAGGCCGACATAGCCCGACCCGATCATGGCGATGCGCATGGTCTCAGCCCTTCATCAGCCGGCCGAGCAGCGCTCGCGTGTCGGCCTTGGTGTCCTCGCGGTGCAGCGCCACCGCGACGTTGGCTTCGAGGAAGCCGATGCGGCTGCCGCAGTCGTAGCGCTGGCCGCCGTAGCGCAGCGCGTGGAACGGCTGCTGGCCGATCATCTTCGCCATCGCGTCGGTCAGCTGGATCTCGCCGCCGGCGCCGGTCTCGTGGCGGTCGAGATGGTCGAACACTTCCGGGGTCAGCACGTAGCGGCCGATGATCGCCAGCGTCGACGGCGCGGCCTCGGGCTTGGGCTTCTCGACCAGGCCGGTCACCGCGGCCAGGCCGTCCTTCTCGTCCTTCACGGCGGCGATGCCGTAGCTGCTGGTCTGGGCGCGCGGCACGTCCATCACGGCCACGACGTTGCCGCCGGTGCGCTCGTGCGCCGCGACCAGCTGGCCGGTGCAGCTCGGCGTGTCGATCGTCAGCTCGTCCGGCAGCAGCACGGCGAACGGCTCGCGCCCGACCCAGTCGCGGGCGCACCACACGGCGTGGCCGAGGCCGAGCGGGCGCTGCTGGCGGGTGAAGATCGCGTTGCCCGGCTTGATGGTCGCGTCCTGGGTCTGCTGCAGTTCGCGCGCCTTGCCGCGCTGCTGCAGCGTCGCCTCGAGCTCGTAGGCGGCGTCGAAGTGATCCTCCAGCGCGCTCTTGTTGCGGCCGGTCACGAACACGAATTCCTCGATCCCGGCGGCCAGGCATTCCTCGACGGCGTACTGGATCAGCGGACGGTCGACGACCGTGAGCATCTCCTTCGGCATCGCCTTGGTTGCCGGCAGGAAGCGGGTGCCCAACCCGGCGACCGGAAGAACGGCTTTGCGCACTCGCTGCATGACCCATCGACCTCGTTAGCCTGCCCCGCTTCCGGTCCCGCCACGCGAGGGCGGGTGGAAAAGGCGCCCGTTGTTGCCATGCCGGCAGGGACCCCGCAAGGCCGACCCCTCAATGCCCCCCGAGCAGGATATCCTTGGCGCGATTGATACGCGCTGCGAGGTCGGCGCTGCCGCCGACATCGGGATGGACCCGCTGGATGAGCCGCCGGTGGGCGGCCTTGATCTCTTCCGGCGAGGCGCCCTCGGCGAGGCCGAGCACCGCCAGCGCCTCGTCGCGCGACATGTCGGTGCGCGGCCCGCGCGGCGGCGGCGCCTCGTCGCGCGCCCGGGCGGTGCGCCAGTCGGCGCCGAGCCGGCGGTCGAGGTAGGCCTCGAGCACCCGCGCCGAATCGCCATCGCCCCGGCACTCCTCGTGGAGCTGCAGCAGGTCGGCGTCGGCCAGCCCGTCGAGCGTGCGGCCGGCGAAGCGGCCGGCCAGCACCGTGCCGCCGACATCGCCGGTGCCGTGGTCGATCCAGGCCTGCAGGAAGGCGGTCCTGACCTCGGTGCGGCCGCCCGTCCCCGGCGAACTGAAGCCACCCGACGGCCGGTTGCGCAGCCAGCGCGCGACCAGGCCGGTGACCACCAGGCCCGCCAACCCCATCAGCTCGGGCATGATGCTGGGCAGGAAGCGCATGCCGAAGACCAGACCGCCGCCGACGCCAACCAGCGCCGCGAGGACCAGGATCATGCGGAGGAAGCGGGCCAGCGACGACGGGTTGGCGCGCAGCAGCCAGAACAGGCCGAGGGCGACGACCGCCAGGCCGAGCAGTCCGAGGAGGACGACCGGCATCGCCCTAGGGGCGCGGCGCCGGGCGGCCGGGCGACGGCGTGCCGCCCGCGGCCGGTTGCGTCGACTGCTGCTCGGCGCGCTCGCGCTGGATCTGGCGCCAGCGCTCGACGTTGCGGTTGTGCTCGGCCAGCGTGTTGGCGAAGGCATGGCCGCCCTGCCCGTCGGCGACGAAGAACAGCGCGCGGTCGCGCGCCGGGTTGAGCGCGGCGAGGATCGAGGCGCGGCCCGGGTTGCAGATCGGCCCGGGCGGCAGGCCGGTGACGACGTAGGTGTTGTAGGGCGAGTTCGACTGCAGGTCGGCGCGAGTCAGCTCGCGGTTGAACGGCGCCTTGCCGAGGGTGATGCCGTAGATCGTGGTCGGGTCGCTCTCGAGCTTCATGCGCCGGCGCAGCCGGTTGATGTAGACCGCGGCCACGCGGGCGCGCTCGGCCGGCACCGCGGTCTCCTTCTCGACGATCGAGGCCAGCGTCAGCGCCTCGCGGCGGTTGGCCAGCGGCAGGCCGGCGGCGCGCTTGCGCCACGCCTCGTCGAGCGTCTTGTCCATCGCCTCCTTCATGCGCATCAGCAGGCCGTCGCGCGTGTCCTCGCGGGCGAAGAAGTAGGTCTCGGGCAGGAGGTCGCCTTCCTTGAGGTCGAGCGTGATCTCGCCGCTCAGCGCCTCGGTCTTGCGCACCAGCTCGACGACCTCGGCGGTGGTCATGCCCTCGACCACGGTCAGCCGGCGCTGGACCTGCTTGCCCGACTGCAGCAGCTCGAGCAGCGACCACATCGAGACGTGGGCCGGGACCTCGTACTCGCCAGCCTTGATCGGCTTCGGCGTGGGATCGATCATCAGCGCGACGCGGAACAGGCGCGGGTGGTTCAGCACCCCCTCCTCGTTCAGCAGCTTGGCCATGGTCTGCGGACCGGCGCCGCGCGGGATCACGACGTTCTTGGTGGCGGCCAGCGGCCCCGGCTCGGTCAGGATGCGGTTGCCGAGCCACAGCGCACCGCCCATCAGCGTCACGAACAGCGCGACGAAGAACAGGACCCAGCGGAAATAGCTGAGCACGCCCTGCCCGCGGTCAGACGCTGCCGAGGATCAACGAGGCGTTGGTGCCGCCGAAGCCGAACGAGTTGCTGAGGACGTGGCGGACCTTGCGCTGCTTGGCCTGCTTCGGCACCAGGTCGATGTCGCAGCCCTCGTCGGGTTCGTCGAGGTTGAGCGTCGGCGGAACCGCCTGCTCGTTCAGCGCCTTGATCGAGTAGATCGCCTCGATCGCGCCGGCCGCGCCCAGCAGGTGTCCGGTCGCCGACTTGGTCGAGGACATCGACAGCTTGTAGGCGTCGGCGCCGAACGTCTTCTTCACCGCGCCGAGCTCGATCACGTCGGCCATCGTCGAGGTGCCGTGGGCGTTGACGTAGTCGATCTGGTCGGTACCGAGGCCGGCCCGCTTCAGCGCCGCCTTCATCGCCCGCTGCGCGCCGTCGCCGTCCTCGGACGGGGCGGTGATGTGGTAGGCGTCGCCCGACAGGCCGTAGCCGAGGATCTCGGCGTAGATCTTGGCGCCGCGCTTCTTGGCGTGCTCGTACTCCTCGAGCACCACGACGCCCGCGCCCTCGCCCATGACGAAGCCGTCGCGCCGCTTGTCCCACGGCCGCGAGGCCTGGGTCGGGGTGTCGTTGAAGTCGGTCGACAGCGCCTTGCAGGCGTTGAAGCCCGCGATGCCGATGCGGCAGATCGCGGCTTCGGCACCGCCCGCCACCATGACATCCGCATCCTCGAACTGGATCAGCCGCGCAGCATCGCCGATCGCATGCGCACCGGTGGCGCAGGCGGTGACGACCGCATGGTTCGGTCCCTTGAAGCCGTACTTGATCGAGACCTGGCCCGAGACCAGGTTGATCAGCGCCGACGGAATGAAGAACGGGCTGACGCGACGCGGCCCGCGCTCCTTCAGCACCAGCGATGTCTCGTAGATGGTCTGCAGGCCACCGATGCCGGAGCCGATCATGACGCCGGTCCGGGTCAGACCTTCCTCGTCCTGCGGCATCCAGCCGGAATCCTCGACCGCCTGCTGGGCCGCCGCGATTCCGAACACGATGAACTTGTCGAGCTTCCGCTGCTCCTTGGGCGCAAGGTAATCGTCCACGTTGAAGTGGCCGTTCGCCTTGTCACCCTGAGGGACCTCGCCCGCGATCCTGGTCGCGAGATCGGATGTATCGAACGCCTGGATCGGACGGATGCCCGACTCCGCCGCCATGAGGCGACGCCAGTTCGTGTCGACGCCGTCACCCAACGGCGTCACCATACCCATGCCGGTTACGACGACTCGCCTCATCTTCCGACTTCCCTCTTGCAGGAAACGGTGAAGATCAGGACTTCGCGTTGCCCTTGATGAAGCCGATGGCGTCGCCGACGGTCTGGATCTTCTCGGCGGCGTCGTCCGGAATCTCGATGCCGAATTCTTCCTCGAACGCCATCACCAGCTCGACCGTGTCGAGGCTGTCCGCGCCGAGGTCGTCGATGAACTTGGCCTCTTCCTTGACCTGAGCGGCCTCGACGCCGAGATGCTCAACGACGATCTTCTTAACGCGCTCGGCAATATCGCTCATTGTCTTGTCCTTCCCGTGTATCCAAAAATCCCGGT
>Ga0102832_1001674_pt1 | contig 15917 bp, 11 predicted proteins | sample EBPBio282013_DNA_FD_88942 | JGI IMG/M metagenome (GOLD analysis project Ga0102832, IMG submission 88942) | Wastewater treatment Type I Accumulibacter community from EBPR Bioreactor in Madison, WI, USA - Reactor 2_5/28/2013_ DNA (Illumina Assembly) | ecosystem: Engineered > Bioreactor > EBPR >...
GGCGCCGTGGATGCCGACAACGACCGGCTTGGGCAGGTCGCCGAGACGCCTCAGGCCCGACTCGGCGAGCACCGCCAGCTCGTGCAGCCTCGCAGCCGGGTCGTCGGACCCCAGGAACGACGTCACATCGCCGCCCGCGCAGAACCGCGCCCCGGCGCCGCGCACGACCACGACGCGGACGTCGTCATGCGCGAGGCGGCTCAGGGCGTCCTCGACGGCCCGCATCATGTCCAGCCCGAACGCGTTGGAGGCATGCGGCCGGTTGAGGGTCAGCACGGCGACGCCGTCGGCGACGTCGAGCAGGATCGGCGGCTGGTCGGCGGCGGGATCGGGATCGGTCACGGGCCCAGGATGCACGCCGAGGGTCCCCGGTCAGGCGTCGGGCTCGAGCAGCTCGAAGCCGATGTCGGCGACGAGGTCGGCACCGGTGGCGTGGACGACGACGCCGGACACCAGCGCGACGTCGACCGGCGCCTCGGGCGAGGACAGGCCGCGCACCAGCAGGCGCAGCTCGTCGACGGCGATCCGCCGCACGATCTCGGTGACCTCGACCAGCCCGGGGACGGTGCCCGTCCCCACCACGTCGTGCAGCCGGTTGACGAGCATCGACTCCTCGACGTCGTGGCGGTCGACGACGACGCCGGACACCCCGGCCTCGAGCGCGCGCCGGGCCTCGACGAGCGCGCCGCAGGCCGAGGTGGTGCCCGGGACCCCGGGCCGGCTGACCGAGCCGACGACGCCGCCCTCGAGCCCGACGTGCGGCAGCGCCAGCACGACCAGCCGGTGCCGGACGCCGTCGAGCGGCGCGTGGCCGAGAGCGGCGCGGATGCCGGTGCGGCCGAGCAGCGGCAGGCCGCCGAGCGACGCGACGTCGAAGAAGTGGCCCCATCGGCGCCGGACGTCGCGGCGGAGGTCGGCCATGAGCTCGTCGCGGCACACCGACAGCAGCGGAAGCGCGGTGGAGGGTGTGAAGCCGTGCGGGCCGAGCTCGGACTCGAGCAGGTCGAGGAACTCCTCGGAGGTGACGGCCCCGGCGTAGGGGGCCGGGTCTGCGCTCACCGGACCATCGTCGCGAACGGACGGCCACGCGCGCAGGCGTTGGCTGCTCGACGACCGGTGTCGTCCATCACGGGCGCCGGGAACGTCCCCGAGCGCCTGCGTCAGGAGGCGATGCCCACCCAGGACGAGCGGGTGGTCGCCGTCTCCCCCACGGTCGAGCTCAGCCGCGCGCCGGCGTAGCGCACCTGCCAGCTGCCGCTCGTCCGCTGCGTCACCGTCGTGGAGCCGCGGTAGACCGAGCGCTTCGTGGAGGCTCGGAGCGTGAGCTTCTTGTAGAGCTTGGCGACCCCCGTGCTCGACGGGACGAACCACACCGACACCGTGCGCGCGGTCGTGCCCTTGGGCGAGGCCACGAGCGCGATGCGCAGCGTGTTGGAGGCACCCGCCGCCACCGGCGTGCGCGACGGCGTCAGGGTCAGCGTCGACGGCGTCGAGGTGGTGATGATCGAGGCCTTCGGGCAGGTGCCGCCGACGAAGCGCATGGTGTTCCAGTAGATGCGCTGGCCGGGGTGCCCCGCCCACGGCGCCGACACCGTGGAGACGCCGAGGAACTGCGAGTCCTTCGACAGGATCGCGGCCCGGTGCCCGGGCGAGTTCATGTACATGCGGAACATCGAGTCCGCGGAGCCCGTGGTGTACGCGATGTTCTCGCGGGCGCTGCTCCAGGTGCAGACCGACGACGCCTTGGTGGCGAAGGAGGAGTCGTGCTCGAAGCCGGAGAAGCCCTTCGACGCCATCGTCAGCGACCAGCTGCGCGACTGCGAGGCCAGCGGGCCGAACTGCGCCAGCGGCGGCAGCCCGCGCGCGATGCGCGCCTGGTTGACCAGCACCGCGAGGCGCGAGTCGTACGACGGCGCGTCGGTCGCTGCCTGGGCGGGCCCAGCGGGCAGCACGACGAGCGCGCAGAGCAGGCCCGCGAGCGCGGCCAGCAGTCCGGCGCGTCCGACGGGCGAGCGCGACGCCTTCGCAGCGAGCACCAGCACGACCCCTTCCCCACGGCCCTCGGGCCGCCCTGCGCCAGCCCCCACGACTGACGACGCCCCCTCGCGGGGGCGCCCGCCGACGCTACGAAGCAGCCGAGCGGGGGTGTCAAGGCACCGGACGGGTCATCGGACGGTCAAGGGACGCTCACGATGGGCCATCCGTGCGTGGCACGCCGTCGGGAGGGTGAGAAGGCTCACGTCGCGCTCAGCGTCGGCGCCCCCGCCTTCAAGGTCCGTCCGGGTGAGCCGAGAACCAGAGGGTGAGGTCCTCCGCAGCCCGCAGCAGCATGCCCGCGCGCGCCGCCGTCGTTGCGGCCGCCGTCGTGGCGCTGCTGGCCACCTGGCTGCCCGCGACCGCCTCTCCCGCCCACTCGGCCAACCCGCCGGTCGAGCCGGTGACGCCCGTCTTCACCGGCGTGGTCGACGTCAAGCCCGAGTACCAGGGCCAGGTGCTCTGCGACCCGGCGCCCAAGCCCGGCACCGTGCGCCTCGGCGACATCATCAAGGCGACGTACCCGGCCTATCCGACGATCGGCTACGAGCGAGACTGCGCGGCGGGCGGCCAGAGCGAGCACAAGGACGGCCGCGCGCTCGACTGGATGGTGAGCGTGCGCGACGCCGGGCAGAAGGCCGCGGCGGAGGCCTTCCTCGCCTGGCTGCTCGAGCCGGACGCCGACGGCGTGCCGGCGGCCATGGCCCGCCGCCTCGGCGTCATGTACATCGGCTGGGACGACCGCATCTGGCGCGGCTACGGCACGACCGGCTGGGACGAGCTCTTCGACTGCCAGACCAACGCCGCGAAGGCCGCGCCCGCCTACGACACGACCTGCCACCGCAACCACATCCACATCTCGCTGACATGGGACGGCGCGGCCGCGATCACCTCGTTCTACGACGGCACGTCCGTGACCGCGGGCGCCTGCCCGGCGCCCACGACGACGCCGACCGCGCCCGCCGCGATGGCCTACCAGCTCGTCCCCGTCCCTGCAGTGCGCGTGCTCGACACCGCCGCCCGCATCGGCGTCGCCGCACCCTGCCGGGCGTACGGCCCGGGCTGGAGCGGCCAGCGCCGCGCCGTGTCGGTGAGGGTGACCGGCCAGGGCGGCGTACCCGCCACCGGAGTGGGCGCGGTGCTGCTGCGCGTGTACCCGGTCGGCACCAACACCACGACGAGCCTGCAGGTGTGGACCACCGGCGCGTCGTCGCCGACGGGCAACCCGGCCGCCAGCGGCTACCGGGGCAAGGGCGTCACCTCGACCTACGTCGTGCCCGTGGCATCCGACGGCACCGTGCGGTTCGCCACGACGTACGGCGCCACGGACCTCGCGGCCGACGTGCTCGCGTGGGCGCCCACTGCCAACCAGGTCGGCATCGCGTCGACCACGCGGGGCAACGTCCACATTCAGGCGCCGTCCACCGCGGCCACGCTCACGGTGGCCGCCGGCGAGACCGCCGTCGTGCCCCTCGGCGGCACGGCCGGGGTGCCCGCCTCGGGGCTCACGGGGGTGCAGCTGCGCGTGTCGGCCGCGGCGGCGTCGGGGATCTCCGGCAGCGTCCGCGTGGGCTCCGTGACGGCCGACGGCCCGCAGCTGCCCGCCCGGTTCACGGTGCCGGTCGCAGGCACCTCGGTGCGCAGCGCCTCGGCGACGGTGGCCACCGACGACGGCCGCATCGCGATCCGCAACTACAGCGCGGCGCCCGTGACGATCACCCTCGACGTACTGGGGTGGTACGGCACGGTGAAGGACACCCAGGGTCTTCGCTTCGTGCCTCGTGCGCCGGTGAAGCTCGTCGACGCCGGCGCGGTGCTCGGCATCGCCGGGCCGCTCGTCGCCGGCACGCCGGCCGCAGTCGCCGTCCCGGTCACCGCCGTCCCGACGACCGCCCGCGGGCTGGTGCTCGCCGTGCAGACCCGCGGCCGGGCGGCCACCGGCGCCCTCGTGCTGGAGCGCCCCGGTGCCGCATCGACCGGCCGCAGCGCCGACGTCGTGTCGGGCACCTGGACGACGGACCTGGTGCTGGTGCCGCTCGGCGTCGACCGCTCGCTCGTGCTGCGCTCCACCGCGGCCGCCGACGTGCGCATGCACATCGTCGGCTACCTGCGCTGAGCTCCGGGCCTAGCGGCCGAGCCTGCTGGGCCTAGCGGCCGAGCCTGCTGGGCCTAGCGGCCGAACAGCTTGCCGAACAGGCCGGTCTTCTGCTCCGGTGGGCACGCGCAGCGCTGCGACTTCGGCACGCCGCGCATCACCTGGTCGACGTGCTGGCCGCAGCCGGCCCACGTCGCCTTGCCGCACCGCTTGCAGGTCACCTGTCGGCACATGTCGAGCTGCTCCTTCTCGGGGGATCGTGGTCAGAGCATATACCCCCGGGGGTATATGCTCTGACCCGCACCCCCACCCGAGAGACTCCGAGGAGAACCCCATGTGCAGCCCCGCCACCTGCAGCCGCTGCGGCAAGATCACCTGGTCCGGCTGCGGCATGCACGTCGACATGGTGCTGGCCCGCGTGCCCGAGCAGCAGCGCTGCACCTGCCGCTGACACCGGCTCTCGGCACCTGGGTCGGCCGGCCGTCCGGCGGCCTCGCCACCAAACAGGCAGCAGGCCCGGTACCTCGCGTCCAGCGCTCCCCCGTGCTGCGCTGGACGCCGGTCTCCGGGCCTGCCGGGCTCAGCCTGCTGCATCCGGAGACCGGTGAGTCTGTATTCGGGATTGCCCGAATCGTGGCCGTGACCTGCGGTGATGGAACCGGTTCCGCCGGCTGACACGCCAGCCCCCGGACGTCAGCCCAGTCGGGCTGGGTTGGCCTCGAGGAGCTGCCAGCCCAGCCGCGTCGGCCGGTACAGCACCTCCCGGCCGTGGCGCTCCGAGCTCACGAGCCCGGCCTGGCGCAGCACGCCGAGATGCTCGCTGACCGTCCCCATCGACATCGACGCGGCGCGCGAGATCTCCGAGGTCGTGCGCGGCGACGTCGTCCAGCGCAGCACTGCGGCGCGCGTACGCCCGAGCAGGGCGGCGAGGCCGTCGTCGCCGGGGTCGAGCCCCTGGTCGAAGACCAGCCCCGCCGAGCGGGTGGAGAAGACCAGCCAGGTGTGGTGGGGGTCGTACGCGGCGAGGCCCGCGTAGGGCGCGTTGAACACCGTCGGCACGAGCAGCAGCCCGCTGCCGGTGCGGTCGTAGCGCTGCGGCGTGCGGGTAGGCGACACCACCAGGTCCGCGCCGTCCCAGGTCACCCGCGAGTGCAGGCGCGCGAGCATCGCGCCCATGCCCGCCTCGCCCGCGACCGTCGTCCACCACGCGATGTCGGCCTCGAGGAAGCGCAGCATCGTCGGCCACCACGGCGCGACGAGCACGTCCCATGCCAGCTGCAGGGCCTCGCCGAGCAGCTCGCCCGGGCGGGACGACTCGAGCAGCGGGCGCATCGCCTCCGGCGGATGCGGGAGGCGCTGCGCCATCCACTGCTCGACGTCGTCGGTCCCGATGCCGCGCAGGTGCTCGACGATGACGGCCACCTCGCCGAAGGAGGTGCCGTCCGGCCGCTCCACCCCGGGCAGGGGGAACCACGGCGGCACGAAGCCGTCGAGCGGGATGAGGCCGACGAGCATGCGCAGGAGCGGATCGGACATGCGCGGCGCGACGCCGCGCGCCCAGTCGTCGTAGGGCGACGGCGAGGCGCGCTGGAAGGTGCGCAGGGCGTGGACGGTCTCGGTGACCTGGGACGTGGCGAACCGCGTCGCGAGGATGTCCTCCCCCGACAGCGTGATGCGGTGCTCCGCCACGCCGTGCCCCCTTCCTGACCTCTCCGGCACCGTAGCGGGCGCATCGGGCGGCCCGCCCGTCGAGCGCCGTCACGGGCCGGGGCTCCCCTACGCTCAGGCGGACGCCGGCACCGGGCCGACCGACCCCTCAGGAGGACGCCGATGACCAGGCCCGTCGACACCGGCGTCGTCGATGCTGCCGACGTCGAGGCGTTCGCGCGCGACGGCGCGGTGGTGCTGCGCGGCCTGTTCACCCCCGACGAGGTGGCGACGGTCGAGCGGGGCATCGAGCGCAACCTCGCCGACCCGTCTCCGCTGTTCCTCGTCGCGAGCCGTGGCGACGACCCCGGACGCTTCGTCGAGGACTTCTGCAACTGGCAGCGGATCGACGAGTTCCGCGACATCGCGTTCGAGTCGCGCGCCGCCGATGCCGCGGGCGCCCTCATGCGCAGCAGCACGGTGCGGCTCTTCCACGACCACGTCCTGGTGAAGGAGCCCGGCACGCAGCAGGAGACGCCCTGGCACCAGGACCAGCCCTACTACAACGTCGACGGGCTGCAGAACGTGTCGATGTGGATGCCCGTCGACCCGGTCGCGGCGGAGTCGACGCTGGAGTTCCTCGCCGGGTCGCACGAGCAGGGCTGGCTGCTGCCGAGGTCGTTCATGGACTCGCAGGCGAAGTGGTTCCCGGAGGGCTCGCTGTCCGAGCTGCCCGACATCGAGTCCGACCGCTCGGCCCACCCCATCCTCGGGTGGGCGCTCGAGCCGGGCGACGTCGTCATGTTCCACATGCTGGCCGTGCACCACTCCTACGGCGTGCCCGGCGCGTCCCGCCGACGCGCGTTCTCGCTGCGCTTCCTCGGCGACGACATGACCCATGCGCCGCGGCACTGGCGCACGTCGCCGCCGTTCCCCGGGCTCGAGGACGAGCTGCCGGCCGGCGCGCCGATGGACCACCCGCTGTTCCCGCTGCTGCGTTCGCCGTCCTGACCCGGGCGGCGCCCGTCCGGAATACCGTCGCCCCGTCGGGCGGTTGCCTGCAGACCAGCGCGAGGGGCGCTGCTCGAGGGGCGCGAGGGGGCACGGTGAGCGAGTCGCAGCGCACGGCGGCGGAGGAGTCGTCGCTGTGGACGCACGGCCGCACCTTCGCCGAGCGGCTCAAGGCCGAGAACGGCAGCTCCCTGGTCCTGCTCGCCGCCGCGGTGCTCGGGCTGCTCTGGGCCAACGTCTCGGCGGCGTCGTACGAGTCGTTCTGGACCACCGAGCTCTACATCGGCTTCGACTCCCACGAGCTCGCGCTGACGCTGCGGGAGTGGGTCAACAGCGGCCTCATGGCCTTCTTCTTCTTCGTGGTCGGTCTCGAGGCCCGCCGCGAGCTCGACCTCGGCGAGTTCCGCACCCGCCGCAACCTGCTGCTGCCGGTGGCCGCCGGTGTCGCCGGCATGGCGGCGGCCGGCGTGCTGTACCTGCTCGTCACCTGGGGCACGCCCGAGGCCGCGGGCTGGGGCGTGCCGCTGTCGACCGACACCGCCTTCGCCCTCGGCGTGCTCGCCGTCGTCGGCCGCGGCAACCGGCGCCGGCTGCGTGCCTTCCTGCTCAGCGTCGTCATCACCGACGACATCGTGATCCTGCTGGTCATCGCGTTCGCGTTCACCGAGTCGGTGCAGCTCGGCGCGCTGGCGGTCGCTGCGGCTGCCGTCGGCGCGATCGTCGCGCTGGCGATGCGGCACATCCGCGGCGGCGCCCCCTACCTGCTGCTCGGCGCCGTCGGCTGGGTCGCCCTGCACGAGTCGGGGATCGACCCCGTGATCATCGGCCTCGTCGTGGGCCTGCTCGCCTTCGCCCGGCGCCCCGACCGCGAGACCCTCGCCGACGCCACGACGCTGTTCGTCGGCTTCCGCGAGCAGCCGACCGCCGCGGCCGCGCGCGACGTGCAGACCGGGCTGCGCTCGGCCGTCTCGCCCAACGAGCGGATGCTCCATCTCTGGGAGCCATGGAGCGCCTACGTCGTCGTGCCGGTCTTCGCGCTCGCCAACACCGGCTTCGTCATCCCCTGGTCGACCCTCGGCGAATCGCTCACCGCACCCGTGACGGTGGCCGTCGTGCTCGGTCTCGTGCTGGGCAAGCCCCTCGGCGTCGCCCTCACGACGTGGCTCGGCGTGCGCCTGTCGCGCGGCCGCTTGCGTACGCCCGTCGGCTGGGCCGGCGTCCTCGGCACTGCCACGGTGTCCGGCGTCGGCTTCACCCTCAGCCTGCTCATCGCCACGCTCGCGTTCGAGGGCGAGGCCCTCGACGACGCCAAGCTCGGCGTCGTCGTCGCGGCACTGGTCTCGACCGCGCTGACCTGGCTGGTGTTCCAGGTCGTGCGGATGCTGCCCGACGGCCGGCGCGAGACCGCCCTGTTCGGCTCGTCGGCCCTGCCGTCCGACCTCGCCGACGACGTCGACCCCGACCGCGACCACGTGCGCGGCGACCTCGACGGCGAGGTGACGCTCGTGGAGTACGCCGACTTCGAGTGCCCCTACTGCGGTCTCGCGGAGCCGATCGTCGAGTCGCTGCTCGAGGGCGACGCCGGCCTGCGCTACGTGTGGCGCCACCTGCCGCTGCGCGAGGTCCACCCGCATGCGCAGCTCGCGGCCGAGGCCGCGGAGGCGGCCGGCAGCCAAGGCCGGTTCTGGGAGATGCACGACGTCCTGCTCGACCACCAGGGCAGGCTCACGGTGGCCGACCTCATGGGCTACGCCTCCGACATCGGGCTCGACGTCGACCGGTTCACCGCCGAGCTCAAGTCGCGCAAGCACGCCGGACACGTCGACGCCGACGTCGAGACCGCCGATGCCAGCCAGGTGACCGCGACGCCGACCTTCTTCATCAACGGCCAGCGCTACACCGGGCCGGTGGAGACGGAGGCGCTGCGCGAGGCGGTCGCCCTGGCACGGCAGAACAGCCGGGCGGCCGCAGCGCTCGACGCCTGACCCCCGGACCGGGGGGCAGCGGTCCCGGGACCGGCCGGACGCTCGCAGGCGGGAACCCCCGGCAGGCCCTAGCCTGCAGCAGTGGGGCGGCTGTGGTGGGAGCGCGCGACGGGCATGGACCCGATCGGGCTGGAGGCGCGCGCGGTCGACTGGGAGTCATCGTGGGGCCCCCGCACCGCGTGGCCGGCTCAGCTGCGCGCGGCCATCGAGACCTGCTTCAGCACCAGGTTCCCCGTGCTCGTGACCTGGGGGCCGGGCCTCGAGATGCTCTACAACGAGGGCTACCGCGAGTTCATGGACGACGCGAAGGGCGCCGACGCCCTCGGCCGGCCCGTCCTCGACGTCTGGGCCGAGATCCGCAGCGACATCGAGCCTCTGTTCCGCAGCGTCCTCGAGACCGGTCAGCCGGTGTTCATCGAGGACAGCCCGCTCGACATCGCCCGCGAGGGGCAGACGGTCGAGGCGTTCTTCACGTGGTGCTACTCGCCGCTGCGCGACGACCAGGGCCGCATCGCCGGCGTGCTGGACATCGCGATGGAGACCACCGAGCACATCGTGCGCCGCCGGCAGCTGTCGCTGCTGCGCGCGGTGTCCGACCAGCTGCAGGCCGCGCCTGACGACCTCGGCGGCATCGGGATGTCCGTCGTCGACGCGCTGCGCCGCTACGACCGCGACGTCCTCGGCGCCGAGGTGCACGTCGTCGACGAGGGCACGCTGTCGCTGCTGGCCCGCACCGACCCGCGCCGGCCGGCAGCCGTCGGCACGGAGGATCTCGCTGCCGCACTGTCCGCGCGCGACGGCGTGCGGATCGGCAGGCACTGGGTCGCGCCCCTGCGCTCGTCCGGCGACACCGACGCGGTCGGCGTCGTCGTCCTCGAGCTCGACCCTCGGCGGGTCCTCGACGAGGCCTACCGGGACTTCCTCGACGTCCTCGTCTCGACCGTGTCGGCCGCCATGAGCGCCGCAGTACGGCGCAGCCGCGCGTTCGGCGAGCTGCGCACCGTCAGCGAGACGCTGCAGCTCTCGATGGTGCCCGGTCTGTCCGTGCCCGGCGGCACCGTGGGCCGCTACGTGCCTGCGGTCGGCAGCCTCGCAGTCGGCGGCGACTGGTACGACGCGGTGCCGCTGACGGGCGGCCGCACCGCCCTGCTCGTCGGCGACTCCGTGGGCCACGGCCTGCCGGCGGCCGCCGTCATGGGCCAGCTGCGCAGCGCCTCGCGGGCGCTGCTGCTCGACGACCGCGCACCGAGCCAGGCGCTGGTCTCCCTCGACCGGTTCGCCTCCACCGTCGACGGCGCCATCTGCACGACCGTCGTCTGCCTCATCGTGGATCCCGGCGCCGGCAGCGCCACGTGGTCGAGCGCCGGGCACATGCCCGTGCTCGTGCTGGGGTCCGACGGCACCACCCGCTGGCTCGACGGCGGCCGCGACGTGCCGCTCGCGGTGGTCCCCGATGCCGAGCGCACCGAGCACACCGTGGACCTGCGCGCCGACGACATCGTCCTCGTGTTCTCCGACGGCCTCGTCGAGCGCACCGACGAGGTGATCGACGTCGGGCTCGAACGCCTCGCCGACACAGCCCGCTCGCTGCTCGGCGACATCCGCACCGCCACCGCCCTCGTCGGGATCGAGAAGGCGCTCGAGACGGCGGCCGATGCGATCCTCGACCGCATGCTGCCCGACGGCGGCCGCGACGACGTCGCGCTCGTGCTGCACGCCGTCGGCGCCCCTGCGCCGTGAGCCCGCCCCCGACGCCGCCGGGCCCGGTGCGCATCGATCAGTGGGTGTGGGCGATCCGGCTGTACCCCACGAGGTCCGCAGCCGCCGAGGCGTGCCGGGCCGGCCACGTGAAGGTCAACGGCGCCAGCGCAAAGCCGGCGCAGCACGTCAAGGTGGGCGACCAGGTGCGGGCGCTCACGAAAGGGGGCGAGCGGATCGTGGTGGTCGCCGGGCTGATCGCCAAGCGCACGAGCGCGACCGTGGCCGCCCAGCACTACGAGGACCTCACACCCCCGCCGCCGCCGCGCGAGGAGCGCGCCGCGCCGGTGCTGCGCGAGCGCGGCAGCGGCCGCCCGACCAAGCGCGACCGCCGCCTCACCGAGCGCCTCAGGGGCCGCTGACAGTGGGCATAGCGACGGGCCCGGGGGTTGCTCCCCGGGCCCGTCGCCTGCCTGCTGCTCCTGCTACGCGGGCGGCTCGGTGGTGACCGTGAGCTGCTGCGTTGCGGGGTTGTAGACGAACGTCGTCACGTCGTCGGGGTTCACGGTGAAGGTCGCCGTGGGCCCCTCGAGCGTGCCGTTGCGCGCCGCCTGCACGGTGTAGGTGCCAGCCGGGACCGTGGTGAGGCCGAGGCGGAACACCTTGTCGCCGTCCGGGTCCTGCAGCCAGGCGCGCATGCACGAGGCGTCGTCGTCGGACGGGCAGCCGAGCTCGCTCTGGAACGAGCCGGTGGCCACGACGATGTCGCTGAGCCTCGTGTTCGTGATCCAGTGCGTGCGGTGGTCGTAGTAGAACGTCACCGGCCCGCCGTCGGCGGTGTAGCCGATGTCGCCGCCGTTCTGGATTCCGCCGCTGCCGTAGTTCTCGTCCCACGACCGGTTGATCGCGGCCTTGAACGCGTAGCCGCCGGCAGCCGGGCTGACCGTGCCCTTCCAGATGCCGTCGGAGTCGTCGAGCTCGAGCTGCGCCTGCTCGCAGCCCGGGTCCCAGTCGCCGGGGTTGGTGCCGCCGTCGGTGCTGCTGTCCGGGCAGCCGATCTCCGAGCCGTGGCTGCCGGGGATCGACACCGCGTCGGGCTGCGTCACGTTGCCGACCGGCGGGATGACGACCGGGGCCTTGCCCACGATGCCCCACGTGCTGGCCACGCCGAGGTCGCCGTCGTGGTCCTTGACCACGACGCGGTACTCGACCAGCGAGCCCTTGGGCAGGCCGCTCACGTCGTGGAAGACGCGGTACGGCGCGTTGTCGTCCGTACCGAGCCGGGTCCACGTGCTCGAGCCGACGGGGCGCCACAGCACGGTGGCCTGCGCGAAGTCGTCCGACGCGAGCGAGACGCCGATGGGCGTACGGCCCTCGAGGACCGAGCCCGCCTTGCCCGACGTGATGGTCGGCTCGGGCGACACGGAGTCGGCACCCAGCTTGCGGTCGGCGCGGTAGACCAGCACCGAGCGCGCGGGCACGGTCACGGTGACCTGCTTGTCGGCGCCGCTGCGCAGCACCGCGGCGCCACGGGGGCGCTGGGTGAGCGAGTACGACGGCCAGATGCGGGTGAACGACGCCTTCGCCGCGTACGTCGGGAAGGTCGCCTGCTTGGTCACGTCGGAGCTGTTGGCCACGACGACGAACTCGCGGTTCTGGCCGGCGCTGATGCGGCTGAAGGCGTAGATGCCCGGGCCGTCGTCGGCGTAGCGGTGGATCTGCGCGCCGTCGGCGAGCGTCGGGTGCTTCGTGCGCAGCGACGACAGCGACGAGATCCACCGGTACATCGGGTGGCGCTTGTCGTAGTTCGACGTCGCCGTCGTGGCGTCCGTGCCGATCAGGTCGTCGTCGTTGTAGCTGGCGACCTTCGACGCGAACATGTCCTGCCGCGCGTCACGGTCGCCGCCGTCGCCGGTGAAGCCCTGCTCGTCGCCGTAGTAGACGACGGGCTGGCCGCGGGTGGTGAACATGAGCGAGTGCGCGAACTGGTCGCGCTGCAGCAGCGTGCTGCCGGTCGCCCCGGTCTGCGACAGGAACAGGCCGACGCGGCCCATGTCGTGGTTGCCCAGGAACGTCGGCAGCGAGTACGCGTTCGAGTCGCTGTCGGTGAACCAGTCGTCGGAGGCGAAGAACTGCTGCAGCTTCTTGGCCGAGGAGCCGGCCTTGCCCGTCTCGCCCTTGGCGAAGGCCGTCGCGCTGGCCTGGAAGCCGAAGTCGACCGTCGCCTGCAGCCGGCCCGTCGTCGTGTAGCGCGACATGAACGCCGGGTTGGCGTCGTAGACCTCGCCGAACATGAAGAAGTCCTTTTTGCCCAGCGATGCGGCGTAGCCCTCGAGGGCGGGCGCGAACTGCTGCCAGAACTCGATGTTGACGTGCTTGACGGTGTCGATGCGGAAGCCGTCGACGCCGGCGTCCTTCACCCACGTCTTGTAGATGTCCTCCATGCCCTTGACCACCTCGGGACGCTCGGTCCAGAGGTCGTCGAGCGAGGAACGGTCGCCGCTCGGGAAGTCGCCGTACTCGCTGTCCTCGCCGGCGAACGTCGACGTGCCGCGGTTGTGGTACATCGTCGGGTCGTTGAGCCACGCCGGGACCTTGACGTCCTCGTCGCCCGGGTGCAGCACGGGCTTGTAGGGGAACGACGTGTCGGCGTCGATCTCCGGGAAGGGCGTGCCGCCGGACGCGTAGTCGCGGTCGTCGAAGGGGTTGCCCGCGGCGTCCTTGTACGACTGCTGGGCCTTCGAGACGTAGGGCACCGACTCGTTGGCCGGGTCGCCGGTGTAGGCGGAGTCCTCGTAGTCGAGGACGTCGGCCGTGTGGTTGGTGATGATGTCGAAGAAGACCTTGATGCCCCGCTTGTGGGCCGCCTTGATCAGCGCCTTGAGGTCGGCGTTGGTGCCGAGGTGCGGGTCGATCTGGGTGAAGTCGGTGATCCAGTAGCCGTGGTAGCCGGCGCTCTCCTGCCCCGCCGATCCCTGCACGGGCTTGTTCTTGAACGACGGCGTCATCCAGATCGCGGTGGTGCCCAGGCCCTGGATGTAGTCGAGCTTGGCGAGCAGGCCCTGGAGGTCGCCGCCGTGGTAGAAGCCCTTGTCAGTCGGGTCGAAGCCGGTCTCGAGCCGCGAGCCGGTGAGCCCGCCCTGGTCGTTGGCGGTGGAGCCGTTGGCGAACCGGTCGGCCATCACGAAGTAGAAGCGCTCGCGCGTGAGGTCCTTGCGCAGGCTGGTGCCCGCGAGCGCGCGGTCGGCGGAGCCGAGCGGGTCGGGGGCGTCGGCCGGCTCGACCCAGGTGCGGTGCGTCGCGTCGTCGTACACGAACCGCAGCCGGGCCGAGTCCTGCAGCGACAGCAGCATGTTGCCGCCCTGGTCGAACGCGCCGCCGGCGTCGCCGTAGCTGACGTCCCAGGAGCCGTTGAGCCGGACCTTCCACTGCCACGTGCCCGCGGGCACCGTGAACACGCCGGACCAGACGTCGCTGCCCGCCACGGGCGCGAGGTCGGTGAGGTCGCAGGCGCCGTCCCAGTCGCCCCCGCATCCGAGCTCGGACATGAGGTCGCCCATGAGCGTCACGCGGGACGGTGCCGGGTCCTCCGCGGATGCGGGGGCGGCGGTGCCGAGGGCACCGAGCGCGAGCGCGCCGGCGGCGGCCAGGGCGACGAGGGGGCGCCGCAGCCGCACAGGGCTGCGGTCGGGTGCGGGTCGTACCGGACTGCTGATGAGCACGTGCAGCTCCTCGGTCGGGTCGAGTCGGACGAGCGCCACGCAGGCTAATGACACCGCTTCCACTCCGTGAGGATTCGGTGAGGAATGCCGCAAAGCCGCCAAGGGCAACGGCTCTGACGACGTTGTCTGTCCGCTATCCGGCCAGCCTGCCACCCACAGGGTGCAATCGTTTACGGCTCAACCAGGCGGCAGGACGGCGGCGGCGCCGCCGCGGCGCGCGTCGCCCACGGCGGTGACCGACCCGTCGCGGGCACGGCTGACGGCGTGCACACCGCCGAAGTACACGTTCGGCGTCGGCCACTGCTCGACGCCGGGCCAGCCCCGCTCGCCGGCCAGCCGGTCGAGGCCGGCGAGCGCCGCCTCGGGGAGCCCCGGCTCCACATGCACCTGGTGGTCGCTGCCGATGTGGACGCGCGGCGCGGCGACGGCGTCGGCGAGACCGGCGCCCTCGTCGACGAGCCGCAGCACGACGCCGAGCACGGCCGAGCGGATCCGCTCGCTGCCGCCGGTGCCGAGCACGGTGCGGCTGCCGTCGGAGCCCTCGAGCAGCGTCGGCGCCATCATCGAGCCCATCCGCGCACCCGGTGGGAGCGGCTCGCCCGGCTGCAGGTCCTCCTCGCCCAGCATGTTGTTGAGCGGTACGTGCCAGCGCGGCACGACCGTCCCCGAGCCCGACCCGTTCGACGTCGTCAGCGCGGCGACGCCGCCGTCGCGGTCGACCACGCTGAGGTGCGTGGTGCCCGTCGGCACCTGGCCGCGGCCGCGGTGGGCGAGCCGGGCCTCGGCCTGCGCCGCCGCCACCTCGTGCCACCGGGGCCCGCCGCGGCCGGCGTCGTACCGGCGCAGCGCCTCGAGGACGATCGCGCCCCCGGCCGACGGCGGCGGGTTGGTGCTGATGCGCGCGTCGCCGCGCTCGAGGACGAGCGGGTCGCGCAGCACCGGCGCGTAGGCCTCGAGGTCGGCCGCGGAGAGCAGCCCGCCGTGGTCGGCGGCGCCGCGCAGCAGCTCGTCGGCGTAGGCCGGGTCCCACGCGCCCGCGACCTCGCCGCGGGCCACGGCGTCGAGCAGATCGGCGTACCCCGGGTTGCGGTAGGCGCCCGCCCGGTCGAGCCCGGCGAACAGGCGCGCCGACTCCGGGGTCAGCGCGAGCAGATCGGCCACGAGCGTGACGAACCGGCGCTGCACCGCCGAGAGCTCGACACCGTCGCGGGCAAGCCGTGCGGCGGGCGCGACGACGTCGGCCAGCGGCAGCCAGCCCCAGCGCGCATGGGCGTCGAGGTAGCCGGCGAACGCTCCGGGCACCGCCACCGTGCCCCAGCCGCCGTGGAACACCTGCCGGCTGGCACCGGCAGCAGGGCCGGCCTTGGCGAAGTCGACGACGACCTCCTGCACACCCGCCCCGGCCGACGCCTCCCCCGCCCCCTCCAGGCCGGGCCGCGCGGACCGCCCGAGGCCGGGCACTGCGACGAAGAAGTCGAGCACCTCGGCCGCGCCGCCCGCCGGCGCGTGCAGCAGGAACCCGCCGCCGCCCAGGCTGGAGAGCACCGGCTCGGTGAGCGTGGTGGCGAAGGCCGCCGCGAGCACGGCGTCGACAGCCGAGCCCCCGGACCTCAGGACGTCGATGGCGGCCGCGACAGCCTCCGCCGACCCGCCGGCGACCGCTGCCGACCCCGGCGGCCCCTGCACCACCACCGCCTGCTCGACCACACCCGGATCGTACGGACC
>Ga0102832_1001675_pt1 | contig 15913 bp, 11 predicted proteins | sample EBPBio282013_DNA_FD_88942 | JGI IMG/M metagenome (GOLD analysis project Ga0102832, IMG submission 88942) | Wastewater treatment Type I Accumulibacter community from EBPR Bioreactor in Madison, WI, USA - Reactor 2_5/28/2013_ DNA (Illumina Assembly) | ecosystem: Engineered > Bioreactor > EBPR >...
CGTGAAACCACGATTGATCAATCTTCCCTGCGGCGAGGAAAGATACTTCTGCAGCTCGGCCTGCCAGGCCGCGTCGGACAACGGCGGCAGCCAGCCGGTCACCGGGCGCCACTCGACCATCGACAGGCCCGATTCGGTCAGCCGCGTCAGGGCGCCGATCACGATCATCAGGAAGATCATCGTCGCGATGACGATCAGCCAGCGGCGGACGGACGCCGGGGCGGGGGACGACGAGGAGGCGGACATGGCGGCGCGACCATGCGGCAAGCCGCTCCGGCCGTCATCTGGCATTAGTGTCGCGAGCCGAGAGGTCGCCTTGCGCTCGGCCCGCGCCTTGTCTAATCGGTTCGTCTACGAACGAATTTCCCTTCGGACTTTCCGGATTTTCCTGACATGACGTCGCTCGCGCTGAGCCAAGGCTTTGGCTTCACGGACCTGTACGACAGGGACGGCCTGGTCCGTCTCGATGCCGCCTTCGTCGACTGGCTGAAGGGCGCGCACGTCGAACTGCATGCCCGCCTGCTCGCCGCCCGGGCCGCGCCCGACTCGCTGGCCGACAAGGACGAGTCGAACCTGCTGATCGAGCTCGCGCGCCCGCTCGAGGATTTCGTGGGCCAGCTGTTCGGCGTCGCCGCCGAGGCTGCCGCCCTGCGGTCGAAGCACAACCGGTTGGCGCCGGTCTTCGACTGCAAGCGGCTGTTCGTGCAGCGCTACGTCACCCGCGCCATCAAGCCCGAGCAGGCCGCGGCGCTCGACGGCGCCGAGGTCGCGGCCGCGTTGCCGGCGTCGCTCGCGTGGGCGGGCGATGTCGAGGCGTTCGAACTGGCCTTCGCGCTGGCCGTGCGCGAGGCGGCCGGGCCCGAGTTCAAGGTCGCGACTCCGACGCCGGCGATCGATGCCTTCGCGCGCTACGCGGCGTGGGCGCTGCATGCCCCCGAGGGCAAGGCGCGTCACCGCGCCGGCCCGCTGTTCAAGGTGCCGCACAAGCTCGACGTCGAGCACCTCGTGCCGATCGAGACCGAGGTCGTCGACGGCGTGACGCGCATGCGCCTGCCGCGGCCGCTGCTGCGTCCCCGCGAGGGCTTCGCGCTGACCGACCAGGGCTGCGACCTCGTGCAGGCGCTCGACCAGTCGAACTACTGCATCTGGTGCCACAACCAGGGCAAGGACAGCTGCTCGCGTGGTCTCAAGGACCGCAAGACCGGCGCGTTCCAGAAGTCGCCGTTCGGCGTCACGCTGGCCGGCTGCCCGCTCGAGGAAAAGATCTCGGAGATGAACCTCCTGAAGAGCGAGGGCTTCTCGATCGGCGCGCTGGCCATGGCCGCGGTCGACAACCCGCTGCTCGCGGCGACCGGTCATCGCATCTGCAACGACTGCATGAAGGCCTGCATCTACCAGAAGCAGGAACCGGTCGACATCCCGCAGGTCGAGACCCGCACCCTGAAGGACGTGCTGGCGCTGCCGTACGGCTTCGAGATCTACTCGCTGCTGACCCGCTGGAATCCGCTCAACCTGCGCCGCCCGCTGCCGCGCCCGTCGACGGGCCGCACCGTGCTGGTGGTTGGCCTCGGGCCGGCCGGCTTCAACCTCTCGCACCACCTGATGAACGACGGCCACACCGTCGTGGCGATCGACGGGCTCAAGATCGAGCCGCTGCCGCTCGGCCAGTCGGGCGTGCGGGCCGATGGCAGCCGTGCTCCGTTCGACGCGGTGGCCGACGTGGCGAGCCTGCGCGAGAACCTCGGCGAGCGCGCGATGGCGGGCTTCGGCGGCGTCGCCGAGTACGGCATCACCGTCCGCTGGGACAAGAACTACCTCAAGATGGTGCGGCTGCTGCTCGAGCGGCGGGCCTCGTTCTCGATGTTCGGCGGCGTGCGCTTCGGCGGCACCGTGACGGTCGACGACGCGCTGGCGATGGGCTTCGACCACGTCGCGCTGTGCGCCGGCGCGGGCAAGCCGACCGTGCTCGACATGCCGAACGGCCTGGCGCGCGGCGTGCGCGCGGCGTCGGACTTCCTGATGGCGCTGCAGCTGACCGGCGCGGCCAAGAAGGAGTCGATCGCCAACCTGCAGATCCGCCTGCCGGTGGTGGTGATCGGCGGTGGCCTGACCGCGATCGACACTGCCACCGAGTCGCTCGCCTACTACCCGCTGCAGGTCGAGAAGTTCCTGCACCGCCACGAGACGCTGGTCGCCGAGCGCGGCGAGGCCGCGGTGATGGCGGCGATGAACCCGGAGGAGCGCGAGATCGCCGCCGAGTTCCTGGCGCACGCGCAGGCGATCCGCGCCGAGCGCTCTGCCGCGGCGCGCGAGGGCCGCGCGCCGAACATCGCCGGGCTGGTCAATGGCTGGGGCGGCGTCACCATCGCCTACCGTCGCCGGCTGATCGATTCACCGTCCTACACGCTGAACCACGAGGAAGTGTTCAAGGCGCTGGAGGAGGACATCCGCTTCGCCGAGGGCCTGTCGCCGGTCGCCGTCGAGGTCGATGCCAACGGCCACGCCTGCGCGCTCAAGCTGGCGGGCGAGCAGGAAGGCCGCAAGGTCGAGGCGACGCTGCCGGCGCGCACCATCCTGGTCGCGGCGGGCACCCAGCCCAACACCGTGCTGGCGCGCGAGGATGCCGCCCACGCGGTGATCGACGGCAAGTACTTCCGCGCCCTCGACGAGGATGGCAACCCGGTGACGCCCGAGCGCGTCGCCAAGCCGTCCGAGGTCCGCGTGCTGATGCACCGCGCCGCCGACGGCCGCTCGATGTCGTTCTTCGGCGACCTGCACCCGTCGTTCGCCGGCAACGTCGTGAAGGCGATGGGCGGCGCCAAGCAGGGCTACCCGGTGCTGACCCGCGTGATGGCCGCGCTGCCGGCTTCGAAGCGCACGCCGGCCGAGATCCTGGCCGAGGCCAACGCCCGCTGGCGCGCCACCGTGGTGCGCGTCGACCGGCTGACTCCGACCATCGTCGAGGTCGTGGTCAAGGCGCCGGCCGCGGCGCGCAACTTCGAGCCTGGCCAGTTCTACCGGCTGCAGAACTACGAGGCGCGCTCGAAGAAGGTCGACGACACGCTGCTGACCATGGAAGGCCTCGCGCTGACCGGCGCGTGGGTCGACAAGGAGCAGGGGCTGCTGTCGCTGATCACGCTCGAGATGGGCGGCTCGTCGGACCTCTGCGCCCAGCTGGAGCCGGGCGAGCCGGTGATCGTGATGGGCCCGACCGGCGCGCCGACCGAGATCGAGCCGGGCGAGACGGTGATCCTGGCCGGCGGCGGCCTCGGCAACGCCGTGCTGTTCTCGATCGGCCAGGCGTTCCGCGCCGCCGGCAGCAAGGTGCTGTACTTCGCGGGCTACAAGAAGCCGAGCGACCGCTACAAGATCGAGGAGATCGAAGCGGCCGCCGACGTCGTGATCTGGGCCTGCGACGAGGGGCCGGCCTTCACGCCGCGCCGGCCGCAGGACCGCGCCGTGGTCACCAACATCGTCGAGGCGATGCGCCTCTACGCGGCGGGCGAGCTGGGCGACCAGACGATCCCGTTCAAGGATGCCGACCGCATCGTGGCGATCGGCTCGGACGGCATGATGAACGCCGTGCGCGCGGCGCGTCACGGCGTGCTGGCGCCGTTCCTGAAGCCGGGCCATCGCGCGCTGGGATCGATCAACTCCCCCATGCAGTGCATGATGAAGGAGATCTGCGCCCAGTGCCTGCAGCTGCACCGCGACCCGGTGACGGGCAAGGAGACGGTGGTGTTCTCCTGCTACAACCAGGACCAGGAGCTGGACCAGGTCGACTTCGCCGGGCTGCGCCAGCGGCTGCGCCAGAACGGCGTGCAGGAGAAGATCGGCGCGCAGTGGATCGACCGCGCGCTGCGCAAGATCGGCGCGCGCTAGCGCGTCGCCTCAGGCGGGCGAGGGCTTCAGCCTCGCCCGGTGCGGCCCCCACGGCTTGATCAGCAGCGGGCCGCCGATCAGGCCGCCGAAGGTGATCATGCCGGCGGCGACGGCGACGTAGACGCCGGCCAGGCCCCAGCCCAGCACCTCGACCGCGGTCCAGCCGCCGATCGTGGCGACGAACAGCCGGGCGAGGCCCGCGGCGAACGGCGCCTTCATGCGGTTGGCGCCCTGGCTGGCGAAGCTCAGCGTCATGCCCAGCCCGAACAGGCAGTAGAACGGCGCGACCCGCGTGATGTAGCCCACCGTCGCGGCGACGACCTCGGGATCGCTGGTGAACAGCCGCGCCCAGCCCTCCGGGACGAAGGCGAGTATCCAGCCGCACACGCCCAGCGCGCCGGCCGCGGTCAGGCTGCCGATCCAGGCCGCCCGCACCGCGCGCTGCCACTGGCCGGCGCCGGCGGCGACGCCGACCAGGGTGGTGAGGCCCGAGCCGATGCCGAAGGCCAGCGGCACCAGCATGAACTCCAGCCGCACGCCGATGCCGTAGCCGGCCAGGGCGGCGATGCCGAACCGGCCAACCAGGCCGGTGACCAGCATCGCCGTCAGGTTGGCGGTGAAGGCAGAGAACGAGGCGATCAGGCCGACCCGCAGGATGTCCCAGAACAGGCGGCCCTGCAGGCGAACCCGCAGCACCGGCACGAAGCCCAGCTTGCCGCGCCACAGCGCCCGGGCCTGCAGCAGCGCCGAGACCAGCGACGTGAACAGCGAGGACAAGGCGGGGCCGGCCATGCCGAGGCCCGGCCAGTCGCCGATCCCCAGGGCAAGGACGTAGGAGAGGGGGATCTGTGCCACCGACGACAGCAGCATGTAGCGGCCGGGCGTCGCCGCGTCGCCGCCGCCGCGCAGCAGGGCGGAGAGGAAGAAGTTGGCCCAGATCGCGAGCGCGCCGCTGAACAGGACGTTGGAGTACTCGCGCGCCCGGTCGAGCGCGCGGCCCTCGCCGCCCAGCAGCCGGTAGAGCGACGGCAGCGCGGTCCAGGCCAGCAGGGTGAACAGGCAGGCCAGCGCGGCGCCCAGCAGCAGGGCATGGACGACCAGCGCGCGGGCATCCTCGCGCCGCCCGGCGCCGAGCGTGCGGGCCATCGCGGCGGCGACGCCGCCGCCCATGCCGCCGGCCGCCATCATCGTCATCATCATCATGAACGGGAAGACCAGGGCGAAGCCCGCCAGCGCGTCGGTTCCCAGCCGGCCGAAGATGTAGGTCTCGGCGATGGCGACCACGGTCTGCGCCACCATGACGGCGGTGGTGGGGGCGGCGAGGCGCCACAGGCTGATGCCGATCGGCGCGGTGAGGAGGGGGTGGGCAGGCGGGCTCATGTGCATATGCACACTTCACCAGGCGAGGCGTCCTGTCACCTGACAAATGCGCGGGGGGCCATTAGCTTTTCGCCATGAGCACCGACACCCGTCCCCTCGCCAAGCCCACTGTTCAAGTCGACAACGAGCGCGTCATCGTCACCGAGTGGCGCTTCCCGCCGGGCAGCCACACCGGCTGGCACCGCCACGAGCGCGACTACGTCGTGGTGCCCATGACGACCGGCGACCTGCACATCTTCGACGGCAAGATGACCGTCCCGGCGCCGCTGCGGGCCGGGGTCTCGTACGCCCGCCTGAACGGGACCGAGCACGACGTGATCAATCCCAACCCCTTCGAATTCGTGTTCGTCGAGATCGAGATCAAAGGCTAGGCCGCGCCCCGGGCCCCGCCCCGGGCGCGGCCCTGACCCGCGCCCGGCCTGCATTGACTCGGGCCTGTCCAAGGGTCATATGAGGGCCGCCAGCGGTCCGGCCCAACTCCCCAGGGCCTTGCGAGACCGCTCCAGGGCCCCTCGGAAGCAGGGGCTAAGTCACGGAAATTAAATGAGTTTTGAGAGTTTGGGGCTGAGCGCCCCGGTTCTTCAGGCAGTCGCCGACAAAGGCTACACGGCGCCCACGCCCATCCAGGAAAAGGCCATCCCCATCGTCCTGATGGGCCGAGACGTCCTCGGCTGTGCCCAGACCGGCACCGGCAAGACCGCCTCCTTCGTCCTGCCGATGATCGACATCCTGTCGGAAGGCCGCGCCAAGATGCGCATGCCGCGGTCGCTGATCCTCGAGCCGACCCGCGAACTGGCCGCCCAGGTGGCCGAGAACTTCGAGATCTACGGCAAGAACCACAAGCTGAACATGGCGCTGCTGATCGGCGGCGTCTCGTTCGACGACCAGGAGCGCGCCCTCGAGCGCGGCGCCGACGTCCTGATCGCCACGCCGGGCCGCCTGCTCGACCACTTCGAGCGCGGCAAGGTGCTGCTGAACGACGTCAAGGTGCTGGTGATCGACGAGGCCGATCGCATGCTCGACATGGGCTTCATCCCCGACGTCGAGCGCATCGTCTCGCTGCTGCCGCCGCTGCGCCAGACCCTGTTCTTCTCGGCCACCATGCCGCCGGAGATCAAGCGGCTGGCCGACCGGTTCCTCAGCAACCCGCGCGAGGTCAGCGTCGCGCCGCCGGCCTCGGCGTCCAAGAACATCGTCCAGGGCCTGTGCGTCGTGCCGGAAGCCGACAAGCGCGAAGCCCTGCGCAACCTGATCAAGGACCAGGACATCAAGAACGCCATCGTCTTCTGCAACCGCAAGAAGGACGTGGCGATCCTGCAGGGCTCGCTGAAGAAGCACGGCTTCAACGCCGGAGCGCTGCACGGCGACATGAGCCAGCCGGCCCGCATGGAGACGCTGGAGAAGTTCAAGCAGGGCGAGATCCAGATCCTCGTGGCGTCCGACGTCGCGGCCCGCGGCCTCGACATCAACGACATGAGCCACGTCTTCAATTTCGACGTGCCGTTCTCTCCCGAGGACTACGTCCACCGCATCGGCCGTACCGGCCGCGCCGGCAAGACCGGCCACTCCTTCACCCTGGCGTCGCCGGACGAAGGCTACCTGGTCGACGCGATCGAGAAGCTGATCGGCACGACCATCCCGCGCGTCGAGGTCCCCGGCATGGAGACCGTGGCGTTCGAGGAAGGCGACGGTCGTCGTCGAGGCCGCGGCCGTGGCCGCGGCGGCCGCAGCAGCGGCAGCAGCGACCGGCCGCGCCGCGAGCGCGAGCCGCGCGAAGCCCGCGAGCCCCGCGCCGAGCGTGAGCCGAGGGGCGACCGTGAAGCGCGCGAGCCGCGCGCCGAGCGCGAGCCGCGTCCCGAGCGGGAAGCCCGTCCGGAGCGCGAGCCCCGGGAAGCCCGCGAACCGCGGGAAGCTCGCGAGCCGCGGGCCGAGCGGGCGCCGCGTCCCGAGCGCGAGCACCGTCCGCGTCGTTCGGAAGAGCCGCGGGAGTCCCGCGAGCCCCGGGCCGAGGCGTCCGGCGAGCGCGCGCCGCGCGAGCGCCCGGCGCGCGAGCGTCGGCCGGAACCGCGCGGTGACCAGCGCGAGCCGCGGCGCGAGCGTCGCCACGAGCGCGACGAGCCGTCGCCGGTCGGTCTCGGCGATCACGTGCCGGCGTTCCTCGCCCGGCGCTAGCCATGCAGACGATCTTCGTCATGGTGAAGTGCGAGCTCGGCAAGGCCTACGAGGTCGCCGACGATGCCGTGGCGGTCGAGCAGATCTCGGAGGTCTACTCGACCTCCGGACAGTACGACCTGCTGATGAAGTGCTACCTCGACGAAAAGACCGACATCGGCCACTTCGTCACCAGCCGCATCCAGACGCTGCCGGGCGTGAAGGACACCTTCACGCTGATCACGTTCAAGGCGTTCGCGTAGACGCCGCCGTCGGGCCGGTCAGTTGACCAGCCCGTAGAACTTCGCCGCGTTGGTGCAGGTGATCATCCGCGTCACCTCGGGCGACACGTCCTTGAACTGCTCCTTGATGTACTGGTCGGAGTGCGGCCACACGCCGTCGCCGTGCGGGTAGTCGGAGCCCCACATCAGGCTTTCCGCGCCCATGTCGTCGATCAGCTTGGCGCCGACCCGGTCGTACTGGAACGTCGCCTTGCACTGGCGGCGCCAGTAGTCCGACGGCTTCATCTTGAGGCCGAGGTCGGTGAAGCGGTCCTCCCACTCGAAGTCCATGCGGTCGAGCGCGTAGGGGATCCAGCCGCAGCCCGACTCGCCGAACGCGATGCGGATGTTGGGATAGCGCTCCAGCACGTTGGCCGCGATGATCGCCGCCAGGATGTTCACCAGGTTCATCTGGAAGCCCGAGACGATGGTGAAGAACACCGAGCGGCCGACCCGGCCAGGATGCTTGGCGATGGTGTCCGGCGGCACGTTCGGGAAGGTGTGGAAGTGGAGCGGCAGTTGCACGTCGTTGACCGCCTTCCACAACGGCTCCCACATCGGGTGCCACATCGGCTCCATGTCCCACGAGCACGACAGTTCGAGGCCGCGCAGGCCGCCGCGCTTCGCGACCCGGTAGACCTCGGACACCGCGGCGTCGATGTCGCCGTAGGGCAGGCAGGCCAGCCCGATGTGCCGGTCGGGATAGTGGCTGCAGAAGTCCTTCAGCCAGTCGTTGTAGATGCGCAGCATCTCGTTGGCCGCGTCACGATCGCCCAGCCGGCCGGCGGCGCCCAGGATGCCGTAGATCACCTCGGCGTCGACCCCGTCGCGGTCGAGGTCCTTGATGCGCAGGTGCGGGTCGGAGACGCGGCGGATGTCCTTGGCGCCGTCGGCATACAGGCCGGTCTCGGCCATGACGTCGACCCTGTGGTGCTTGCCGGGAACGAACTTGGCGCCGGACGGCCCGACGCCGTTCTTGAAGCCGAAGGTGGCGCCGTTCTTCGCCATCCACTTCGGTCCCTCGTCGGTGTCGCCGACGAACGGCATGCGGTCCTTCATTTCCTTCGACGCCATCGACGTGAACAGGTCGGGCGGCATCCACGGCAGGTCGAGATGGCAGTCGGCAGAAATGCGGTTGTACTGCATGCTTCGCTCCCGTTTATTTATGCCCGGAATTCTGCGCGTCGCGCGGTCGGGCCGGCAAGGGTGCGGTTTCGACTGACAGGGGGAGGAAGCCGGATGAGGGGAAGCTGCCTGTGCGGGGCGGTCGCCTTCGAGGCCGAGCCGCCGGCCGAGGGGCTGCGGATCGGCCTGTGTTCCTGCCCGTCCTGCCGCAAGGCCCACGCCGCGCCCTGCAACGTCTACGCCACGGTGCCGCGCGCCGGCTTCCGCTGGCTGCGCGGCGAGGACGCTGTGCGGACCTGGCAGTCCTCGCCGGGCAAGCTGCGCCAGTTCTGCGGCACCTGTGGCTCGCAGATCGTGGCCGATCATCCCGACCGGCCGACCGTCATCCTGCGCGTCGCGCTGCTCGACGAGGATCCCGGCGTCCGGCCGGTCGAGCGCATCAACCGCCGATACGAGGTGCCGTGGTGCGATCCCGACGCGCCGGGTATCGTCAGCCATCCTGGAGAACCGTCGCCGTGACCGAGACCGCCGCCACCCGCCTCGAGGGCGATTTCGACTACATCGTGGTGGGCGCCGGCTCGGCCGGCTGCGTGCTGGCCAACCGGCTCTCGGCCGACCCGGGCAAGCGGGTGCTGCTGCTCGAGGCCGGCGGCCGCGACAACTGGATCTGGTTCCACATCCCGGTCGGTTACCTGTTCGCGATGGGCAACCCGCGCGCCGACTGGATGTTCCAGACCGAGAAGGAGCCGGGCCTGAACGGCCGGGCGCTCAACTACCCGCGCGGCAAGGTGATCGGCGGCTGCTCGGCGATCAACGGCATGATCTCGATGCGCGGCCAGGCGCAGGACTACGACCACTGGCGCCAGCTCGGCCTCGCCGGCTGGGGCTACGATGACCTGCTGCCGGTGTTCCGCAAGCTCGACGGCCACTTCCTCGGCGACACCGAGCACCACGGCGGCAGCGGCGAGTGGAAGGTCGAGCGCATGCGCGTCAGCTGGGACATCCTCGACGCGGTGGCGCGCGCGGCGACCGAGATGGGCGTGCCGCCCAGCACCGACTTCAACACCGGTGACAACGAGGGCGTCGGCTACTTCCACGTCAACCAGAAGCGCGGCGTGCGGCTGTCGACGGCGACGGCGTTCCTGAAGCCGGTGCTGGGCCGCGCCAACCTGAAGCTGGAAACCGGCGTGCTGGTCGAACGCGTGGTGTTCGAGGGCAAACGCGCCGTCGGTGTGCGCTTCCGCCAGGGCGGCCGGCTGGTCGAGGCGCGCGCCAAGGGCGAGGTGATCCTGGCGGCGGGCGCGATCGGCTCGCCCCAGATCCTGCAGCTGTCGGGCGTCGGGCCGGCCGAATGGCTGGCCGAGCACGGCATCGCCCCGGTGCTCGACAAGCCGGGCGTCGGCCGCAACCTGCAGGACCACCTGCAGCAGCGCGCCATCTTCAAGGTCCAGAACACCAAGACCCTGAACACGACCTACCATTCGCTGGTCGGCCGGGCGCTGATGGGGCTGCAGTACGCGCTGTTCCAGTCGGGACCGCTCACCATGGCGCCGTCGCAGCTCGGCATCTTCACGCGCTCGTCGCCCGACCACGAGCGCGCCAACATCGAGTTCCACGTCCAGCCGCTGTCGCTCGACAAGTTCGGCGAGCCGCTGCACCGCTTCGGCGCCATCACGGTCAGTGCCTGCAACCTGCGGCCGACCTCGCGCGGCACGCTGCGCCTGCGCTCGGCCGACCCGGCCGACAAGCCGGTGATCGCGCCCAACTACCTCAGCACGCCGGAGGATCGCCGGGTCGCGGCCGACGCGATCCGCGTCACGCGCCGGCTGATGAAGCAGCCGGCGATGCAGCCCTTCGTGCCGGAGGAGTACCTGCCCGGCCCGTCGGTCGGCGACGACGAGGCGTCGCTCGCCAAGGCGGCGGGCGATATCGGCACGACCATCTTCCACCCGATCGGCACCGCCAAGATGGGCCTGCCCTCGGACCCCACGACGGTGGTCGACGAGCGGTTGCGGGTGATCGGCCTGCAGGGCCTGCGGGTGATCGACGCCTCGGTGATGCCGACCATCACGTCGGGCAACACCAACACGCCGACGCTGGTCATCGCCGACAAGGGTGCGGCGATGATCGCGGAGGATGCGCGGCGGTAGCGGATCCCTCCGCTACGCGCTGCGCGCTCCGGTCGGGATAGCGCCTCTGGCGCTACTTCCGCGGCGGCGGGGCGGTGTTCTTGTAGGACGGGCGCTCGGTCAGCTTGGTGACGTAGGCCGACAGGGCCGGGAACTTGGCGACCAGGTCCTTGCCGGCCGGGAAGTTCTGCAGCGTCGCCAGCATCGGCAGCACGTTCATGTCGGCGTAGGTCAGCTCGTTGCCGACCAGGTAGCCGGTCTTGGCCACCGCCGCGTCGAGGGCGGCGCAGCACTTCTCGATCTCGGGAAGGGCGGCGTTGATCTTGGCCGTGTCGGGGCCCTTGGCCTTGTCGAAGAACACCGACGGCACGACGAACTCGCGCATGATCCAGCGGTCGACCTTGACGTTGCCGTAGGACACCCACTGCTCGACCTGGGCGTGCGCCACCGGGTCCTTGGGAATGAACATCGGGCCCGGGAAGGCGCGGTCGACGTAGGTCGCGATCGCCTTGGACTCGAACAGGTTCACGTCGCCGTGCCTGGCCACCGGGATCTGGCCGGCCGGGTGCACCGCCTTGATCTCCGGCGACTGCGGCAGCGACGGCGTCAGCTTGTAGGGAACGCCCTTCTCCTCGCACAGCATGCGCACCGAGCGCACGTAGTTGCTGAACGGAACGCCCATGATCTCGAGTTCGGACACGATAAGTCTCCCCCTGCGTTTGCCCGTTGCTAGTTGCGGGCCTTGAAATGGAACTCGGCGCCCGAGCGGATGCCGGTCGGCCAGCGCGCCGTGATGGTCTTCAGCTTGGTGTAGAAGCGCACGCCTTCCATGCCGTAGATGCCGTGGTCGCCGAAGATCGAAGCCTTCCAGCCGCCGAAGCTGTGGTAGGCAACCGGCACCGGGATCGGCACGTTGATGCCGACCATGCCGATCTTCACGCCGTTGGCGAAGGTCCGCGCGGCGTCGCCGTCGCGCGTGAAGATCGCCGTGCCATTGCCGTAGGCGTGGTCGTTCACCAGCCCGATCGCCTCGTCGAAGTTCTTCGACCGCACCACCGACAGGACGGGTCCAAAGATCTCGTCCTTGTAGATCGTCATGTCCTTGGTGACGTTGTCGAACAGGCAGCCGCCCATGAAGTTGCCGTTCTCGTAGCCCTGCAGCTTGAGGCCGCGGCCGTCGACCACCAGCTTGGCGCCTTCCTTCACGCCCTGGTTCACGTAGCCCATCACCTTGTCTCGATGCTGGCGGGTGACCAGCGGGCCCATCTCGGACTGCGGGTCGATGCCCGGGCCGACCTTCAGGGCGGCCACGCGCGGCGCCAGCTTTTCGATCAGCCGGTCGCCGACGTCGCCGACCGCGACGGCGACCGAGATCGCCATGCAGCGCTCGCCGGCCGCGCCGTAGCCCGCGCCGATCAGCGCGTCGGTCACCTGGTCGAGGTCGGCGTCGGGCATCACCACCATGTGGTTCTTGGCGCCGCACAGCGCCTGGACGCGCTTATTGCGCTGCGTGCCCTGGTGGTAGACGTACTCGCCGATCGCGGTCGAGCCGACGAACGAGATCGCCGGCACGTCGGGATGGGCGAGCAGCGCGTCGACCGCCTCCTTGTCGCCGTTCACTACCTGGAAGATGCCCGGCGGCAGGCCGGCCTCGGCGAACAGCTCGGCCAGCAGCATCGGCGCGCTGGGGTCCTTCTCCGACGGCTTCAGCAGGAAGGCGTTGCCGCAGGCCACCGCCATGGCGCCCATCCAGCACGGGATCATGATCGGGAAGTTGAACGGCGTGATGCCGGCCACGACGCCCAGCGGCTGGCGGATCGACCACGAATCCATGTCGGTCGCGACCTGCTCGGTGAAGTCGCCGCGCATGTGGTGGGCGATGCCGCAGGCGAACTCGACCACCTCGAGACCGCGACCGACCTCGCCCTTGGCGTCGTCGATCGTCTTGCCGTGCTCCAACGTCATCAGTCGCGCCAGATCGTCGAGCCGCTTTTCCATCAGGCTCTTGAGATTGAACATGACGCGTTGGCGGCGCAGCGGCGGCGTCGCGGCCCACGCGAGCTGCGCCTTGCGCGCGATCTCGACCGCCTTGCCGATCTCGGCCGTCGAGGCCAGCGCGACCTTGCCGGTCACTTCGCCGGTGGCGGGGTTGGTGACCTCGCCGGTGCGGCCGCTGGTTCCCGGCACGCGCTTGCCGTCAATGTAGTGACCGATCTCGACTGCCATTTCCTCGTCCTCCCTGGGCCCGAGGGTTCTAGCATCCCGCCGTCAGGCGGCGAAGTGCCGGATGACCTCGCCGGGGCGGGCCGCAGGATCGGCGCAGAAGCCCTTGGCGTCGGCGACCCGGTTGCCGTTGACCCAGACCCCGTGCAGCCCGATCGCCGTGCCGGTGAGGCGGGCCGCGCCGGCCGGCAGGTCGTGCGCCCGCGTGCGTGGGCCGCGTGCCACCGTCTTCGGATCGAACAGCATCAGGTCGGCGGCGTAGCCTTCGCGCAGCAGGCCGCGGTCCCGCAGGCCGAACAGCTTCGCCGGCTGGCCGGTCAGGCGGTGCACCGCCTGCGGCAGGTCGAGCACGCCGAGGTCGCGACTCCAGTGGCCCATCAGGTGCAGGCCGAAGCCGGCATCGCAGAAGAAGGTCAGGTGGGCGCCGGCGTCGGACAGCGAGATGTGGGTGTTGGGATCGGCCAGGATGCGGCCGACCGCCGTCTCGTCGTTGTGCAGGAGCTGCGCCACGAACATCGTGTCGAGGTTCTCCGACAGCGCGAGGTCGAGGATGAAGTCGAACGGGTCCTTGCCCGCCGCGCGCGCCAGGGCGCCCAGCGTCTTGCCTTCCATGGCACGGTTCTCGGGCCGGGCGACCTCGATCACGAACAGCTTGTCCCACTCGCCGTTGAACAGCAGCCGGCCGCGGCCGCTTTCCATCTCGGCCCGTACCGCGGCGCGCCACGACAGATCGCGGTAGATGCCGGCCAGCGCCGCGTCGCCGTGCGCCGCCATCACCGGCTTCCAAGCCTGCATCATCTCGAACAGGTACGGGCTGCGGAACGTGAAATCCATGCTGAGCGGGCAGCACGAGGTCTGGGCCACGAGATCGCGGCCGCGGCCGCGCGCGGCATTGACCTGGTCGAGCGTCGCGAAAGCCGCGGTCGGGTTGGTGTTGGAATGGAAGAGGGCGGCGATCACGACCGGGCGGCGCGCCTCGGCGGCCAGTTCCTCGAGGTAGGGGATGGTCGTCTTGCTGCCCTTGGTCAGCATGTAGACGCCGTGCCCGCTCTCGCCCATGGCGCGCACCAGCGCGCGCATCTCGCGATCGTCGGCGAGCCGCGACGGCATCGGCTTGCCGCCCTCGCCGTTGTGCGCCTCCGCCGTCGAGGTCGCGAAGCCCACGGCGCCGGCCGCCATGGCCTCGCGCACCTGGGCGGCCATCGCCGCGATCTCCTCGTCGGTGGCGGCGCGCTCGGTCGCCTCCTCGCCCATCACGAAGGTGCGGATCGCCGAGTGGCCGGCGAAGCAGGCGACGTTTGGCCCGACGCCCTGCCGCTGCAGCATGTCGAGGTATTGCGGGAAGCTCTCGAACTCCCAGCGGATGCCCGCCCGTAGCGCGTCGAGCGACATGCCCTCGACGTGCGTCAGGTGGCGCATGGTCAGGTCGCGGTCGGCGGGCTTGCAGGGCGCGATGGTGAAGCCGCAATTGCCGAGGATCGCCGTGGTGACGCCCAGCGCCGGCGAGGGATCGACATAGGGGTCCCACGTGATCTGGGCGTCGTAGTGGGTGTGCCCGTCGATGATGCCGGGCGCCAGAGCAAGGCCATCGGCCTTCACCGTCTCTCGGGCAGCGCCGAGCCTGGGGCCGATGGCGGCGATCCTGCCATCCGTCACGCCGAGGTCGCCCCGGACCGGCTGGGCGCCCGAACCGTCGTGGATCTCCGCGTTCCTGATGACCAGATCGAACATGTTTTTTTCCTCCGGGAATGACCCTAGTCTGTCGCCAAGAAAATGGAACGGGAGGATTGCATGACAGGCATGACGCGCCGCGGCTTCATCGCGGCAGGAACGGCGGGTGCGGCGTTCGGATTGGCGCCGGGGATCGTCCGCGCGCAGGACTATCCCAACAAGCAGGTCCGGGTGATCGTACCCTATCCGGCCGGCGGCGGCACCGACCTCGTCGCGCGCCTGATCGTCCCGCGCCTTGCGGACAAGTGGAAGCAGACCGTCATCATCGACAACAAGGGTGGCGCGAGCGGCATCCTAGGCAGCGAGATCGTCGCCAAGGCACCGCCCGACGGATACACGCTGCTGATCATGACCAGCGCCCACACCATCAATCCCTACACCAACAAGGTGCTGCCCTACGACACCGAACGCGACTTCACGCCGGTCACGCCCCTGGTCGAAGGTGCCATTGCCATCGTCGGTTCGCCCAAGGCGGGCATGGACACGATGGAAAAGTTCATGGCGGCGGCGAAGGCCAATCCCGGCAAGTACCAGTTCGGCAGTACCGAGAACACGACCCGCATGGTCGGCGAGCTGTTCCGGGTGAAAAGCGGGCTCAAGATCGAGAACGTGGCCTACAAGGGCGCGGCGCCGATGATGCAGGAGCTGGCCGGCGGCCATATCCCGATCGGCCTCACCAGCCCGCTCACGGTGATGTCGCACCACCGGGCGGGCACGCTGCGCATGCTGGCGGTGAGCGGCACCAAGCGCCTGCCGGGCCTCGAGGACGTACCGACCATCGCCGAGGCGGGCGTTCCGGGCGTCGACACGACCGCCTGGTTCGCGATGTTCGGCCCGGGCAAGATGCCTCCGGCGCTGGCCAACCGGCTGCGCGATGACGTGGTCGCGGTCCTGGCCGAGCCCGAGGTGAAGGCAAAGATCCGCGACCTGTCGAGCCTGCCGGGCGGCGAGACGCCGGACGCCTTTGCCCAGCGCATCAAGAGGGAGCTGGCGAGCTGGGGCGAGATCGCC
>Ga0102832_1001676_pt1 | contig 15910 bp, 10 predicted proteins | sample EBPBio282013_DNA_FD_88942 | JGI IMG/M metagenome (GOLD analysis project Ga0102832, IMG submission 88942) | Wastewater treatment Type I Accumulibacter community from EBPR Bioreactor in Madison, WI, USA - Reactor 2_5/28/2013_ DNA (Illumina Assembly) | ecosystem: Engineered > Bioreactor > EBPR >...
AAAAAAGATTGTAAATTAAATTGACCAATTACTGGTCCTTATTATTACTCCTCTTCAATAATTTAAGAAGTCTTGACTTTTTTCTTTGGTTTTTGTTATGGAATATGGACATCACATTAGGCAGCATAATTCTCAATCGTTGAGCCTGATTTAAAATTACTGTAAGCTGATTTTGTGAAATGATTTGTTTTGAAGTTCATTTTTGGTTCCTATTCATAGGCATCATAGAAATCGCCATATGTTTGTTAATTTTTTGTCATTGGTCTTTTTTTGGCTCCCAGTCCCAAATGTTGAAAACCTTCATTATCATCAAAGTCATCGTATTAATCCTTCATTTGTCTTTTTAGTTCTTAAAAGAAAATAAGTTTATGAATATAAATTTCAAATCAAACTCTTATAATTTTGATTGAAAAAAATAATTTTCTTAAAAATTTTAATGGCACATAAAATAGAATTCATATTTTATCATCCCATCTATATCCAAAATGTTTATTTTACAAATTACAAGTAAATAATTTATAATTGAAAGAATCAAATTAAATAAGAAAAATACAGAGATGAAATCAGGAATGTTAGTAACTGTGTTTTTGATGCTTTTAAATATCTGGATCATATCAGCTGAGCATTAGTTAATCTTTACAGTTCAATATGCAAAATCTTTCAGAAGAGATCTCTTGGATGAGTACATGGGATGCAAACAAAACTCAAGTATCATTTACGGCACATATCTCCATCCTGGAGGAGTTAAAGATGCTCTCTATGTCTTTCTCAATCAGGGAGTCTATCAAACCAGACTCAGTTGCAGCAGTCAAAATCATTACGTCAAAATCTTTGGTACTTAACAAAATTATGAATAATTAATAAACTCTGATCCCTCCTCTGTTGCCAACCAAGTTAAACAGTCTTTATCAAGACTCAACCCCAATTTTATTGTCAACTGGAAATGCCCTCTTAGTCTCAATACTTAAAAAGCTAAAAATTGGTTACACAATTTTATATAAAAACTTAATACACCTTCAGGCAAAGTCTACTTGAAGATTCCTGCAAGTTACTTTTGTTATCAAGTTAATGGAGCTAAGTATCTTGACCAAATAAAAACTAACAAACTTATTGTCTAAATGTATGGATAGTAACCTGGAGTTTATACCACCTATGATGCTATCTTCTAAAAAGATACCAAACAACTCGAATCTAATTAACAAAATTATAGTAATGATTGCCCAAGATTCCCCTCATATCCAACCTTAACAAAAAATTACCCTTAATCTTAAATCTTTATAGAAAAAACTTTACAAAAATAAGAAGCTGGCTTTATCGGTCCAAGATTTTTTTAATATCTTTAAAAAGGAAAGTAAAAATACGGAAAAGCTATTTTCTTCGATTCTTTTCCTAAGCAAATTATTTAAATTTGATCAATGTGAAAAATATATTGTTAGTAAAATACATGATTTTTAAAAGATCAATATTTAAAAGTTTTTTAAAAGTCTTGATTTGTTTTTGGGCATACAGTATTTGGGTGACCTTTTGCACATGACTGATGGAAAACGTTAGCATTGGGATACACGACGAAAAACTTAATAAATGAGAAATATTACCTTGTCTGCTATTGGCATGTCACATTTAAGACATTTTTTCTTGTAAGTGAACTTCAAGTAGGCTCTTTTAGCCTCGATTAAGTTGTATTAACTGGTCAAAAGATCCATTTCTGAAAGATGTTTTGAAGTATAGGCTGTTCTTTTCTCGTGAAGTGTGTGGATAATTGCGCTTTCTAAAAATTGGTAAATTCCTCCAACACCTTCGTTATCATTCAACATCCAGTTGTCAGGTATAAGTTCTAAAACGATCAATGGATCGAGCTCTGAATCGCTTGAATACTTTTTCAAAAACATTAAAATGTCTTTTTTCAAAAAGATTGCATCACTATTATTTGAGCTTTCAAAATAATTGTACATCTTTAGAAGCATTTTGAAATAAAGAGTCAAAGTTTTATCTCTATTTTAACGACAATATTTTTCAGCTTCTGCATTCATATTTTTCTTTATGTACTTTTTTAAAGCATCTTAATGTCTTTTTTAGCGTGAATAAAGGAAAATTTAATCTTCCATTAACCATGGACAGTTTTCGATCTTTTTTAAGATAGGTTCAGAAGCATATTTTGCTTCAGGAGATTTAAGTTGTTTTCTCATTTTTACAATTCTTTATTGGAACTCAAGGTCTTTTAGTTATTATTTAGCATCTTTAGAATGGAGTTTGAATAAGTTATCAATATAAAGAGAAAGAAGTTTTGTATGGTAAGCCTAAATTTCAGTCTTTTTACCATAAACAATAATTTCTAAAAAGAGCTCGAGATATTTAAGTTATCCTTCTTATTCAAATTGTCTGATAATTTAATCTGGAGAAATGGAGTTTAAGTCAACCATTTTAAAGAAACTCATACCGACTTCAGGATTCTTTTTGAGTACCCATGATAACTTTTTCAGAATTCCTTTTTTGTTATCGAAAGATGCTAATAATTTTACAGCTTATTCACATGCAACTTTTACAAGATTTTATTTGGGATTATTTTCAGCAACTACCTTCCATCCTTCGTATGCCTCTTATGTTCGGTCGAAAGCCATATAAAGTCTGGGCTTAAGTGTTGGAAACTCAACAAGTTTGGCATTGTTTTTTATTGAGTTTTGTATTTCTTCAAAAAGATTTTTACAGAATACAAGAGGATTGTTGAGGAAAAATTCTTACAATTGTCTGAAATAAGACATATCTAAAAACCATTTGATGAGAGTGAAATCAATAATTTCTAACAAATTTTAGATAGTAATGTCTTGTAGTTTTGGTTTGATTAAGGAGTACTTTGATACATTGAACCTGATTTTGATTTTGTTTGACTCTTTTGCGCCGGTAGATTTTTAGACGTAAAATTATCTTTTATTTTGAAGAACATCTTTTAAAAATAGCTTAGCTTTTCTTTTTAACTCAGTTTATTATTATTTTGATTTGTTAGGTTTATCGGACAAAAACTCTATGATCATGGTTGACATTGATTTATCTGGTTTTGAATTTCCCATTGACTCAACTTCAATGCTAATGTATTAGGGGAAAAGTAAGATCAATTCTCTTACATCAAATTCAATGTCAGATATTAATTATTTGGCCTTAGAGAATTACATCTTCTTAATCAAGGGCCATACTGCATCCATCTTAATTTATTCAACTTTTTTATCATCCGATCCTGAGTTTTGAACCAATAAATATATCGCATCATCTACTCTCCCTTTTTCGAGCAGGGCTTTAATCTGAGTTTGATAAGGAATCTCATAAAGATAATACAACTCTTCACGTCCAAAAATAAAGGGTCTGTCATTAGTAATTCCTTTCACATTAGCGAACGGTATTTATTGAATGAGGTTAAATTTCTTTTGGTCAACTTAAACAAATAAGATAAAATTTACATGTCGAGTAAACTTGAATCAAGCCTTCGCATAAGATTATGTAATAATTTCCGCATTGTGTAATATTAATAATTGGACGGTTAACAAATATGCTATCTTTTTGCTTAGGCATGAAATCGGGAGTCATGAAAATACCAATTTCATCGGAAAAATAAAGTACTTCATTTTATCCTGTAACTTTTAAGAAGGGATTTTTAGCTTGGAGGGGTCCTTTCTTTACAGCAAAAGATTTTTCAATATTCAATGATTCATAATCCTTTTTGTAAGCCAAGTTAATAGAGTAACCGGTATACCCTACCGCATTAGGTAACTCACTAATTTGGAATTTAGACTTGGAATCTTCGAATTTTTTAGTTTGTGGATTATAAAACAAAATCATTCCTTATTTTTTTCTTGTTATCACGGCAATACTGTATAATCCTCCTTCCTTTGAGAATGGTTAATTAAGCGCAAAGTCGTGAACCTTTATTAATTTAAAAACTTACTTTCTGAGCTATTGGTTAGATTCTTTTCATACTGGGGTCAACTACGAAGAGTTTTTAGTCAGAAAGAACAATTAATAACGACAAAGGATGATAACTTAGAATTTTATCGATTTTAGATTTCGTAATGGATTTGGCATTTTATTGAATATTTTTGGGAATTACTTACGAATCTCCAGCACGTATAGGATAAGCATACATTGTTCCTTAGTTTCAATAAAAAATACCTTTTTCATCACCAAGATACAAAAACTCGTTAAAAACATCTCCAGCTGATATTTTAAAAGGAATTTCCTTGATAGCGACTTTCACTTAAAATACATTTATCGATGATTTATCCATGTTAGTTATTATTATTTGATAGATTGATAGATTATAATTTACTTTGAATAAAATTTGCAAAGTTTTTAAGTTATTAATTTAGTTGATAGTTTTGTATCGAATTCAATTGAAGAGTAAAAAATATTTTTTTATAATAAAAATTAATATATCAAATATTTAATGGGTAAAACAGTTTATTCAAGAAATCCAACCGTCAACAAGGGTACATTCGCTTATAATCATAGTTGCAAGAACCTCAGGAAAAGACCTCAGAGTACATTATAAAAACACATACTAAACTGCTAATGCCATTAAAGGATTAACTATCCCCAAGGCTAAACAATACTTGAAGGATGTCCTTGCCCACAGAAGATGTGTTCCTTATTTGAAACATTTCGGTGGAATCGGAAGAACCGGTCAAGCCGCTGAATTCGGAAAAACTCTTGGTAGATGGCCAGAAAAATCCGTCAGAGTTGTTCTCGGTTTGGTCAACAATATGGAATCCAACGCCAATGCTAAAAATCTTAAAAACTTAACCATCGAACACGTTCAAGTTGATAGAGCTGCCAAGGGAAGAAGAAGAACTTACAGAGCCCACGGTAGAATTGGTCCTTATCTTTCATCTCAAACTCACATCCAAATGTGGGCCACTGAAAAGGCTGTTGATGTCAGAAGAGAAGGAAAGGCCAGACAAGTTGCCAAGGGAAAAATTCCAGTTGGAGAATCACAATGAAATGATTGATGATTGTCTTATTTAAATTTCCTATTTCTTAAATTAAATAATGAAGATCGAAACACCATACATAATATGTTTTTTTCTTTAAAATTAAGAATTAAATTATTTAATGTGACTTTTTAATAAAATATTTATTTTAAACTGGTCATCTTAAAAAAATGGAAATTAATACCTTTTAGGCGTTTTTTCATTTAGATTCAAAAAAAATTTGAAAAAATGAGTGATGAGTTGCTTTTAAATATTTTTTAAAATTAAATCAGAAAGATATGATTTTACAATTATTTAAAAAAAAGCATTCCAATAAAAATAAAAAACGACATTGGCAGGATTCGAACCTGCGCGGGAAAACCCAATGGATTTCAAGTCCATCGCCTTAACCACTCGGCCACAATGTCTTCTCAGCAATTTAAAAGAAATATTTTATTTATGCTATCTTATAAAATAAATTCGTCGATAAAAAAAGAATTTGAAACGGTAATATTTCCAAATATGACCTTAAACTGACGTCTACAAGACCAATTTTTATGGATTTTATTTGTTATCCCAATTTTTTAGTTTCAAATTACTCTTTGAAGTTACTTTATCTTTTTTTATTCATTTGGTAAAGTACTTCACTTTAAATATTCAAACTTTCATTACTATTTAAGTTTTTGTCTTTAAAAACCTGTAAATAAACGTTTAATTGATAGATTTTTTTTATATTCTAAAAATCAAGTAGTTTCAAACTGATTTTTAAACCTTAAAGGAAAAGTACCTACGTTTTTTAACCTAACACAATATGTTTTAGATAGTAAACTTTAATTATTCGTTTTTTAATAATATTAGGATCCTGAAAGATAGATTGAGAAAAACAAAATTTGTTTAAACGCTATCATAATAATTTTAGAATCAAATATTAATTTTGAAATATGGAATCAATACTGGACCTTCTTGAACAACAAAAAAATTGGAAATAATTTCTTAAAAAAACTTGTAGAAAAAACAAAATCAGTGTTTAAATCGCGTCATATTTCACGCCGATCAAAATTAAATCATTGTATGAACGTCTGTTGAAAAAGTAAATTTCCATTAAATTCTGAAGCTATGAAACGAAATAATGCAAAGATTCAACAAATTGGGCAGAAAATGAGTTAAAAGCTTTCCACTGGATGTTGATTGTAAATAGTGGCTTGAAAGATTGTTTGGTATAAAACTTGGTAATTTTTATTTTATATAGAATCAAGAGAATTGGTAGTTGATGTCGAGGATCTTTTTGAACAAGGATTAAAGCATATTGAAATATGAAGCAATCAAACTAGTAAACGAAAAAGTAACGAAAAATAGAATTTGGAACTAATAATAAACTTTATTACTCACTGAAATAATCAAGTATAAAATTTTAATAAATCAGAGATAATGACTTTAGCAATAAATGGAATGATATTGCAAGAAAATTATTTCAAAAATCCGATAATAAATTTTTCCGATCAGGAAAACAATGTCGTGAAAGATGGCTCAATCATCTTGATCCAAGTAAAAAAAGGTAACTTATACTTTATTTTTAGAGGGTAATGGTAAGAGGAATAAGATAAAATTATCATTAAATACATTTTTAATCACGGTCGAAGATGGAGTCATATTGCCAAATAATTGGATAATCAAAGAACTTAGCATATGGTCAAGAATAGGTTCAAGACTTTGATTATTAAACAGAAGAAAATTACACCTAAAATTAACAGTGAAAATGGTTTATTAAAACAAATTGGAATTCGTTTCTTTGGTTCAGAAGAACTGATTAAAAAAGAGTCTAACATCAATAATTAAAATTAGGTTTTAATGAGCGATGAAAGTCAAGAAATTTAAGATCAAGCATAGAATTTGGTTTCGATGAAATAATTGAGAAAAACTGAAGTTATAATTCCACAACTTCAGTAGGAGAAAAATATTAAGCGCCAATAAATCGATAAATTTATTGAAATCCAGGGTAAGAATGATGAAGAGCTTATGAGAGATCCTATTCTCCCACAAATTATGGAAGATTGCAGCAAAGGAATAGGATCAGTTTCGACGCCGATGAGCAACTATGAAATGCAACAGATCTATTCTCCTTATTATCTGGGATACAGAGGAGTCACACCTTACTTATCGCCATCTCCCTCAATGTCTTATTTTGTCAATCCATCATTTAGTGCATTTGATAACGCCTTTACCCAGAATATGTTTATCTGCCCTACTTTTGGTAATAATGGACAAGATGGATCGACCAACAACTTCAGTCAATGAGTAAAATTAATCTTTCTCTACTTGCTAATAAAAAATAGTTTATATTAATTTCATTTTAATAATTTTTTGATAATAAAAGTTTAAATAAAATAAGATTTTTCTTTAGATGGTAATTTTTACTAATAGATAAAAAGTTTAAAGTTTTTTTAGTTTAATATTTGATTCCTTTTATATTTGTTTTGAATCGAAAAAATGTAAAAATCACAGCAAATTTGAACTTTTAATATTAGTTGAACTTGATATTGTTGCAACAGGATTTCTTTCGTTTATAATTTAAGTCATTTTTTGAATTCTTTGATACTCACAAACTGCGATGAAAACGCCCGAAAGAATACAGCACCAGAAATAAAGTTTATCAAACAGAGTAAAGTGTTATACAAACAATACTTTTCCTGTTATTTTTTCAAAAGTGTGCCTAAATTTAAATAAAATCTTACACATAAGCTCTTGGAAGTCCAGATTGTAGAAGAATCGCGGCTGATAAAAAGTAAATCCCATACATTTCTGAAAGTAAAAGAACCAGAGTATCAGTCTAAAGGATATTAAGCTTTCTTCTTCTTAAGACAAAGTCAAAGAAATTTTTCATGTTAATTGAAAAAGATCTAACGTTGGAAATCATCAGATATCCCATAAACAAAAATGAAATGTATTGCCCATAATTAAGGACAGCATAGTTTACGTTATCTCCAGTCAGCCACGATATGAAGTTAATCAACCTTGTAATTGGGTCAGTCGACAACTTACGACCGACAAACATGTTCCAGATTGTAAGAATAATTTTAGTTACTGAATAAACACTGAGAATGTAGCCCATCAATCGAAACATTTTCCCGATTAATGTTTATGAGATGTTATGCTTTCTTTCCTACTATAAAATTTCCCTATATACAGAAAAACTTTATTGGTGGACTTTGTTCAATGTTTAAACCTCGTTCTAATGGAATTTTATCTTTTAACGAATCAAAGAGATTGTTTCTTACTATTGAGATTGGAAAAATGAGAGGGTACTTTTTATTCCTCTCATTAAAAGTGACTGTTTGTTAGACTGTTGACTTTATTTTTATTTAATATGTTTTTGCTATTCCTAACGAAGTAGTAACAATTCATATTTATTTGCTTTTATTTGGTCAATGACAAAATTAATCTCTTATTTTGTTTTTTTCTTTGCTTATTTTAACTTGTCTTGAATCTTGTCAATTCTGTTGTTGAAATATACGTAAGGCGTCCATACAGATCCATATGCAGACAATAAAGCCATAATATAGACACCTCCTCTAACTCCAATTTAAGCCAAAATGTTCAAAGACCTTTTTGAGAAGATATCGATTTCATCTTCAATCTTTTTCATATCTTTTATTGAATTAGACCATGAAGCTATGATTTTCAAATACAATAGCATGACGATTATTGCAAATATAGGGAGTTTATAACCCTTAATAGTAAAACTATAAGTTATATAGGGTAGACGAAACATAAGACATACTGGAATTACTATGACACACATAATGACCAATATCGCCAAAATAAAGTCCCATATCGACTCACTTATCTTCACCTGAAAAATTTCGTACAAATACATCAAAAGCAATCCTAATGAACACATGAATGTAACAGTAAATATTGACTTTGGAAGAAACCCTTTTATACGCTTGTCCATTAAGTATCGAGTAACAATGTAGAACCCTAATGAGCCAAAAGCAGCCTAAAAAAATAATAAACTCTCAATGGGATAGTCGTAGATAGTCTATTTCAAAAAAGTCCACATAAAATAATATTTCCTAAATATTATAAACGCAAATACCTTTCAATTCTTACATGAAATTTTAATAATATGATAAACAAAGACTTTAACATTTTATAAAATTTAAAACAATCAAAATAACTAAAAGATAATCATATTTAATGTTATTTGTTTTTCTCTGTTTAATCATTGTTTAGTTGTTTAGTAACGAAGTCCTTGAATTCATTTGCATCTTAAACTGATTCAAATTGAATTTTCAATTCATCCCTTGCTAAAGCTGGTGTTGTATCATCTTCTTTTGACTTTTGGTTTTGTTTTATTACAGTAATCTTCAAATTTTACTCCTTGTTCATGAAATTTGTAATCTTTTATGAAATCCCTTTCATAAAAAATCCTTGGAAAACAAAAACTTTAGTTTATCTCGTTCTTACAAATAAATGAAGTCTATCAGAGCCCTATGAATGCTTTTCAAAAGTAAGGTAAATGAATTATTTAGAAGCATTATTTCCACTTTTGAACTTTCTAAGGTTGAAAGTTTTTACTACAGTCCATGGATTTTCGTAGTTAAATTTCATGACAAGTTAAGTAGGTTTTGATTTAAATTCAGATTGAGCTTTCATGACTTTACTGCTACTGCCATTGGAAGATTATTTTTCGTTTTCATCATCTTATAAGGTTTTTACCAAGGGTTTTGATTCACTTTTAAAAATATTGGCATTACCATTTTTGGGAACGGTTGAAATATTAAATAAATTGACTGATTTTTGCTGTCCTTCAAATATATTTTTCTTTTCACCTCCTTCAATTTTTTGAGTGAAGATATTGAAACTTTTTCTTTGTTAACCTGTTTGATTGAAGATATTAACTGATTTTGGTTTTTCATCTCTCAAATTGGAATCGACAATATTTTGAGGCTCAATATTTTACTTTTTATCGCCTTCGACGTTAGTTGTCACGCTTTATGATTTCTTAGATTGTTCCGCTTGGTTCTCGGGTTGTGATGAAGGGAGTGAAATTTACATTTGAGAAAGGCGAAGAATGTAAGCGCTCGAAAATAAAAATTTGAGTAATTATAAAAAAAATGTATAAATTTCTATTTTAGTGTAAAATTTATTAAGCCAAATACACAAGCGTTGATGAGTCAATTATTAAAATCAAATTTTATATAATAAAATAAAGTTTCTGAAATAAAATCAATAAATTATACTTTTAAGACAGACCCATTTTTGTTATTGTCAGTACCTAAATTGACAGAAATGGCATTTTACGTTTCAATGATTTATTTTATGTTGGCCACTGAAATAAGATTCAGCCAAAATGACCTTAATGTGAATAAACTTAGAATAGAGTAAAAATACAAAAAGTTAAGTGATTAAAGGATGATAAAATGCAAGGTATTTATCTTGTTAAAAATAGATGATCCACATGAAAGCAATAGAAATCGCAGGAAAGTTTTTACCTTAAAAGAATGAGTTTTTTTCTCATATTTTGAACCGATTCAACAAAAATTACAAATGTGTAATGGAAGAAATCGTAATTTATTTAAATAAATTTTAGAATGAAGAATCACGATAACAATCTATGAAAGATATCGAGTCATTGAAGGTCATATAAAGTGAGAAACAAATATTTCCTTAAGATTAATATGGAATATCCAGGAATTAAAGTCTGATCAATTCTCTAAATATTCGCGAAGACAATCCAAGTAGTTTGAATTCACCATCTATGATAAGTTCGATCAATTCTCCCATTTTAGGATCTTTGAAAAAGATAAAGAAAACTAAAACAATAATACCGTCTTAAAATATACAGTAGGCTTAAATTATAGCAAAGAAAAGAAAGTTATCAACAAGTAAGTAAAAATAAGATATTCATAACTTCCAAAAACATAAAAGAAGTGCTTCTCAATCTCACACTCATAAAAGAACCTTATCTTCACAAAAATCATAAAGATCGAACAGTTTTACTAAATTGATAAGTGTGCATAAAATATAAGAAAAGCAATAAAATCGATAGAGACTGAAAACTATTGATAAAATTGGAAATAAACATGAATAAAAAATTTTTAGGAAGCACAAATATGAATAGAATTTGATAGAAAAGTAGAAAGTTGTAAAGTATGCAAAATGTGAAGATAGAAAGTAAAAGATTTAGATTTTAGAAATGTCAAAATAGAAGCGTAAACTAATGATAAGTCCTGAAGGGATGAAGAGGAAACTCAGTAGTTGTAAGATAAAGTTAAGATCTTAATAAAATACAGGATTGGGGAATAATAATACGGATGGTAAAAGTAGTAAAAAGTTTTTATTTAGCAAAAAGCAAAATAATATTAATAATTGAGTGTTTGAATTTAAAGTTACAAGATACGTATTTAATTCACCATACAGGAGGTGGTGAGAATGATATTTATTGGGTATTTTTCCTTTTTTTTATTATTTTAATTTTTACTGACATTTCCAACCAAGTAAATAATTTGAAAAAAGTTTAAATAATTTTGACATAGAATAAATAACCGATCTATTCATTTAATTTATTCTTTATATTAATTAGCAATAGATTCTAAGCTACTTGTAGATAATTTTATAACATTACATAAGGTAACATAACGGGAATTCCATATTATATAAAAAAAGTTAATCACAAATAGAAATAACAGTGAATTCACAACTCAATTACTCAAAATCTTAACAAATCCTAAGAGAAATAACTATCTAAACTATAGATTATAAAGTATTGATGAATTTCTTTAAGTCTTTATTCAGCTCCACTCCCTAAGAGTAAGCAAGAAGTCATGTGCAAAAGTACATTTCCTCAGTGGGCGTCAATACAAAATCCCAGGCTCTTCCACTAACTTTCCAGTACCAACTGACAACATCATTCTCAAACTGCCAATCGCCCTCATTATTTATGCACGAACTCATTGCCCAATTATAAACAACGAAAAACGTGTCATCGACTGTCAAACTGTTCACTATAATTCACAACGCCATTTATGAAAGAGACTACCAAAAAGATGAGTTATAAAGTTTATAATAAATGCCGACCATAACAATAACAGATGTGGAGGAAAGTAAATGGTTTGGCGAGTTTTGTATAAGTTACAGTTCATACTTGCAGAAGTTGCCATCAATTTGTGACATTTTTAAGAGAGCAAAGACGGGAAGTTTATCACAGACTCCTCCATCAAGTTTTTTGATATAAGTGTTCAGGATAATAAACCAAATATCGCTATTGTTTCCATCAATATGTACGTTAACAAACGTGATTGGCAGATACTATGCAACATCGTACCCTTAATTTCCATAATTTTACAGAATGTTGAACAAGGAGATAACAATGGTTTATAGTTACTTGAAATTGGTTATTGACCAGATATTGTTGAATTATCGGGATTTGGATGTGTAGCAGTTGAAAGGGTTTATGAAGACGATGCCGTAGATATAACTTACCTGTGATAAGATCGAGGATTTGTTGTTGAATAAGTATTTCAAGGGTAAGGCGATAAAGGCGAAGATTTATTTACGGGAAGAGAAGGTTCAGGAGTTGTGTTACTATTTGGAATATGAATTGTAAGGGAAAAACCTGATGTAGCAGTAAGGGGAGACATTGTCGACTGATATTAGAAGGGAAAATGTGCAGATATTGGATAATGACAATGATCAGTGAGTAATTTATTTAAGTGAAGTTAAAAATGATTAGAAAAACATTAATAGAAAGATAGACAAAATATAAAGACAACGAATACGAAAAACAATAATAGAAGTAAAAAAGAAAAGAAAAAAGATGAGTAATGATCAATCAAAGAAAGATGAGAGTTTAATGTTAGTTTTTGATCCCTTAAAGATAAGTTAACAAAGGAGATTGATTATTTCCAGTTTATATTTTTGTTTAATTACACATTGATTACACATTAATTTAGAGTCTAATTATTTATAAAGATAAAGATAGTTCAAGGGTTGAGATTGATGAATTATTTATTGAGGAGGGAGTTGAGATTGAGAGAGAACAACTAATCCATCAGTTAACTGTGAGGATTATTATTAAGTTGATTGGATATATTAGAATGATTGATAAAAGGAGGAGGGTTATGAACAGTAACAGGGTGGTTTTATTCAGAGTCACTGCTACTGCTGTTGTTATTCTAATAAATCATGGGTGAAGAGTTATTTTACTAATTGTTATAATGATTGTGCTATAGTTATTGTTTTTTAACAGAGTATAATATATTGTCATTATTCTCATTATTCTCATTATTGTAGTTATAGTTATTATTATTGTTAGTGTTATTATCATTTTGTTGCGAATACGACTATTTCACGACGATACTCGACTGTAAGTATTATTACTCTAGCTAAGGTATAGTCTATGGAGTGTCTCCATTCATATTATAATTACTCATCAACTACCTCATCTTATTATGTTACTTACTACTATTATTATTATTATTATTATTATTATTATTATTATTATTATTATTGCCTCTATGATTATCATATTATTTAATAGCGATAGAGCGAGTTCTCTATTAGTTACTCTTTGAGGATGATGATATTAAATTCCTCTCTTTAAGGTATTGCAACAGTTTGGGGTTACTCTCCTATTACTATTACTACTACGATGATTAATTCTATTATTGACAAAAAGATTATTATTTATCTTGTTTATTATTACCATCTTTCTTGTTAATAATATTAGCCTTAGTATTATCAATAGTTTTTAAGAAAGTATTTTATTTCCTCTCTCTTTGTTATTGTTACTTTTGAGTATGTTATTATACTTACTATTACTATTAGCAGAAACTGCTCTAGTGGATGATTAGTTTCTGTGACTGTGAGTTAGACTACTAATGGGAGTAGATATTGATTTGCTTTTATGAATCCATCTAATAATTTTGACGATAGGGCTATTCATACTGTTAATATATTTGTAGATTATTTTTGTTTATTATAGGACAGTCTTCATAATAGTGCTCGTCTTAATATGGCTATCGATTATTGTGATATTTTTATAAGTTTTCATATATTAAATTGTCTCTATTCATATTCATGTTGTTACCACTCTATTATCTTAAATGGTCAATCTATTGTTAATGCTAATGTTATTGTTACTAATCAGACGATGACTAGACGTAGTTGTACTTCAATAACTAATTTGTTGCTGCTTAATTATTATAATTAGCTCCTTTATTATTATAGTGTTTTGCATCAACTTATTGGATAAACTCATTATCTTCATATATATCTTACTTGTCTTATATGAAGTTGTTCTATTATTATTTTAAGTTAATGAAGTTATTATCCACTTTCAATTATAAGGGCTCATTCACTTTTAGTTATATAGGTTGAGGGATAAACCTCCTCTACTACAATTACTCATCCATCTCCTCTTATTATTACTATTGTTATTACTGTTATTATTCCTACTACTACTATTCTTCTTATTAATCCTAAACCATGACAGTTTATTTCTTGATATAGAGTTAGTTCAATTTATCCCTCTTCTACAACTACAGTCTCTTACTACGCTATTTCTTCTCCTTCAACTCCATCTGTATCTGCTACTTCACTGACATGTACTTCTTAAATGGTACAGTCTTCTTACTGTTCTTGTTTTGACTAACCATTGTTTTCTTATTGTTATCATTTATGACCTATGATTTATTAGTTAGGGGTTTGTTTATTTTCTAAATCTCTTGCTATATTTAATTAAATTCTATTCTCTTTCTAGATATACTATTCTTTGTTATATGTTATTGATTTTTATTGTTATTTATTTATATGTCTCTACTTTTCTATGACTCATATTAATGACTATAATTCTCTATATTGACAGAAGGCTACTCATAACTTTATTACCATGCCCTAAATGACATCTACTCTAATTTCTCCTATTTCTTATCAATAATAGATACTCTATAATCCTATCCATTATGTTTTGATCTTTATTTAGTGAGAGATTACCTTTTAACAGATTATTTAGTGAGAGATTACCTTTTAACAGATTATTTAGTTAATGACTACCTTTTGAGAGATTATTTTTTAGAGGCTATTGACAATCTTTATTTCTTTTACCTTCCACTCTATACTCTTTTATTTTCATAGAAATTCTTAGTTGTTGTAGATGATGGTTTCTGATGTTGTTAATTTTATACTGTCTTTTGTTTACTATTCTTAATGAAGATTTGTTTATTACTACTATGGATATTGGTAGGTGATTTAGTCGAGTTGATATGTTTTTGAGAAGATATTTACTTTTATTTGGTGGGTATTCTATTTTTGGTGATGATTTTATTATCCCTTTGATTAGTTTGGTTTTTTTATATGAATCGACTCTTATTACTATTATTATTATTGGTGATGATATTTTTGTTGATATTGATAGACTTTGATGACTACTTTGTTTATTTAATTTACTTAACATAGTTAGTATTAGTAGTGCTTTGAATCTAACAACCATGTGAAGTAATTGATTATTTATTGCTATTTTTAGTTTAATTATTTGATTATGAGATACTTTTGATGCTATTATTATTGTTTATAATAGTCTTTTTGGACTAAACATTTATAGGTTTATCCTTGTTATTGATAAAGAAGTGTGTGACATTCCTAGATCCATTACTATATTTATCTGCTAGCTTTATTGTTGTTGTTGTTGATTTTGTGTTGTTATTATTATACTCTTAGCTTTGGTTACTATTGTATTGTGGTTTATTATTACTATTGTTTGAATAGTTTATTGCATTCTCAATACCGAACTCAAACTATACTTATATGTCTGAATTAGAATATCCGAACACTCTACCCTCATTTGGTACTATTTGCTCATAATTGTTTGTTAAAGATTGTTGCTGTTGTGGATTACTGTATTGATGATTATGATGATGATAAGATTTGGTTTATATTTATCTATTGGAGAGGAG
>Ga0102832_1001680_pt1 | contig 15888 bp, 10 predicted proteins | sample EBPBio282013_DNA_FD_88942 | JGI IMG/M metagenome (GOLD analysis project Ga0102832, IMG submission 88942) | Wastewater treatment Type I Accumulibacter community from EBPR Bioreactor in Madison, WI, USA - Reactor 2_5/28/2013_ DNA (Illumina Assembly) | ecosystem: Engineered > Bioreactor > EBPR >...
TGTCTTATTTTACAACATTTTTTGTAATAATTGAATAGATAACTGTGACTATTGTTTTAATCTACCTTTTTATTAAGAAAAGATTCTATATCAAATTTATATACGAAAAATGTCAGAGTAATACGATCCTTTTCTATATCCTCCTGATTATAAATTAGCGCATCTTCATAAGAATGCATCAATGCCAGGAACTTCTATTGTGCCTTCAAATTTTTGTCCGTGTTGCTAAAAAAAATAAAGACAACCATTCAAGGAATGGATTTCTCGTTCTATAGACAATGACTTTAAAAAATTTGGTGGAAGTGTAGTCACCTATTTTTGGCTTCTAAAACTCTACATTGGAGTAATTTTTCTTGTTCTAATTTTATACTCAATTTACTTGACTGTAGTCATTCAGCAAAACTGTTCTTCTACGATTCCAGACTGTAAGAAAATGCTTGGAGTTTGGGTAATAAGTAATGAAAGTTTGATCAACATTCTCAGATAAAAAGGATAAGATGGGATTAAAGTTAGATTATTGACATTAAGAGGCATCGCATTTGTGATATTGATGCTTACAAATGCCTTTTCCTTGATTGTTGTAAAAAAATTCAAACAAATATACCCTACTAAAATAGATATTTCAGATTACTCAGTCATATTTAAAAATACTAACTTAACAGAATAATAAATTGCACAAAAATTAAAAGATGAGTTTCCTGAGGTTTAAGTTAAGTAAATTCTAAAAATTTAACCAATGTAGCCTTTTTATTCAACTTATCATTCAAAAATCTAAACTTATTATCAAGCATTAAACCTTGAAGTTGTCGATAAAAAGACAAAAAAATTAAAAAAAGAACTCCTTAATCGTTTAAAAAAATTAAATCAGCTTTCGTAAAAAAACTATGAAGCATTTAATTCTCGCAAAAGTTAAAGGATAATTGTTACCTTTTAAACATTGTAACAAAAACAAATGGTTTTAGAAAAGTATCACAGAAATTTCACTCAAAAATTCAAAAATTTGTTGAGAGAAGGTAATTAAAGTTATTGCGAAGAGGCTCCTCGACCAGAAGAAATTATTTGGAACAACATTGGATCTGGAGATAAATATAAGGCAAAATATAAAATCCTCTCAATCGTATACTTTTTTGGCCTATTAATCGCTTGCTATTTAATCTTGTTTTTATGCATGTCTATGGTTTATGGACAATGGTTCATAGAGCCATGGAACACAGTCGTAATCAACGTCATTTTATTCTTCTTAGTTTACGTGGCTTTAACCTTCAGAGCCTTTATGAACAAACTTTCATAATTAAGCCATCCCTCTACTTACACAAGCAGAACCAAGTTTATTGTCATTACAACAATTTCCTTCCATCTCTTATTTTACATTATTATTCCAACTTTTTATTTTAGCTGGGCGCAGGCTGAAAATAGAAGCGAAATTTTAAAAATGATTTCTAATCAGGTCTTAAACTTTGTTCTCTTCCAATTCATTATCGTCGGTGTCGATTTAATGCACTGCTGTTGGAATAGGAAATTAAAAGATGTCTAAAACTAATAAAAGCCATATGCATGCCAAACTTTACTTCACTAAGCCATCCAATATCCAAGATTCCCAATTGAGTTCAAATTAATTATTCTTTTCAAACTTTGGTCGTTTACAATATTTTTTTCATTCCAATCACCTTTTATTTTATTCCTCATTTTGGCTGTTCTCATCTTCTTATTTTTCAAAGATAAGCATTCACTTTATTTCCATTACAGAATGGAAATCATTGACAATAAGGTTCAATTTCAATTCTTGAAAATTTATACAACGTTTTTCTCTTTGTATGGTTTCCTAATTTTTGTATTAACACAAAGATTGGAAATTTAATTTTGGCTGGCTGCTGCTTTTACAGTTGCAATGATTCTCATTCAACTTTTTTACATAGGAAGAAATTTTGAAACAAAGTAATCGAGATTTGAATAAAATGGAAGTTTATTGTTACCACCATCATTCGATTAACTTGAAAATAAACAATCTTACAAGAAACTTTACACTAAATTTATTTCAAGAATCCAAGACAACTCTACAGACATGAAAATAAGAGAATACTTGGTTGGATAAAAAAGCATAAAATCAGAGTAAATGCTTAACTAATGATCTTTACAAATTTTATGTCTTTTAATCTCCATAATTAATACTTTTTTATTTGCTAAATCAAAATTAAAACGATTTAAATATCAAATCTAAAAGTATAAATTTCATTTCGATAATAAAAGATCATGATAGGAGCGGATAATATTACTTTAAGCGTAGAAGCGCTGACAAGATTGAATGCTAAATTTAAACCTTAGAAGTCAACAGCCATGAAAAGTGTAATAGCGGCGTTGTATTTAGCTGAGAATGACAATGTTTTGAAGTACACAAATATTGTTGGACTGTTACAGTTGGATATGGACAGAAAACTTAAATCAAAATGTTTGAGAATGTACAATCTTGATACTTTAAAACTTGCATTTGAAGTCGAATTGTATTATGATTTTGCTAACCATTATACCAAACTTGATGACAAATTCTACTATTTTGATTATCCAGTCGGAACTGTAGGCTTCTTATTCAGAACAAAAGAAGAAGCCGAAATCATGCTTGGTAAGATTAGGACATAATCACCAACTCTTAAAGAAGCTCAAGAGTTTATTGATTAAATCAAAGCTAAATAAAAAAAGTAGCAATAAGCCAATTCGTGGTTCGGATCTTTAAAAAGAAAAATCCTTGGAAGATAAGAGCCTATTTAATAGTCAGGACAAATTACAGGGTTTCAAAAAGTATACAATACAGGAATTGATGCATAGGGAAGATTGATTGAACAAGGACAGTCACCTTTCGCTATCGACATTATGGACAGAATCGGATTGAGTTAAAAAGAAAAGAAAAATCCTTAACTGTTAAATATGATTGCAAACGATCTCTTAGTCCATCAACTTAAAAAATAAGTCATTTAAAATCCCAAACCTTAAATCATTGAATTCCTTAAATAGCATGAAAAACAATAAAAATAATATCTTTAAGAATGCAGGCAGACCAAAATTATGAATCTTCCACCACCTCCTCCACCTCCACCACTTCTTAATCCACAAAATAGAATCTCAATGAATAAATTCGATACAAGAGCCAATCTTATGGACGAAATCAAAAACAACAAATTACAACTCAAACACGTAAAAACAAACTAAAAAGGAGGAGTTAATATTGATTTGTCCACAATGGATACAAATTAAAGAGATGACTTTGCTACTGCTCTTAGAAAAAAAGTTGCTATGAGAAAAATGGTACTTAAGAAAAACTAAAGTGATACAGAAGATGATTGAATTCTATTGTTAGTGAGTTGATTTACTTCCATTAAAAATTTTCAAATAAATTGTTAAAACCCATTTTGAAAAAATTTAAACCCATTTATGGGATTTTTATTTGAGTATAAAAAGATTTCAGTGGATTTATACTTTGATCGATTTTGTTTATAATAAAAATTTTTCAAATCCAAATCAGAGAGAATGTCATTTGCTCGTTAATTACTTTGGTCACTTGCTGACCAGATGGGTAGATCAAGAAAAGACATGGATCCTTTCATAGCCGCATTATAAAAAAACTGGTATGACACTCGGGATGCTATGAAATCAATGACTGTCAAAGATTTTGATCGTTTAGATTTTCCCTCTCGTTTAAGCGGGATGATCATGTAAAAACTTGGAACATATAATCAAAGTAAAGTTTCAGGTCAAATGAAAAATGAAAGGATGTAAGTAGAATCACAATTGGCCGAATATTTGTAAAGAATGAAAAAAAATTTGAGCAAGTCAGATTTTGATGAAGTTGTTCGATTATTGAGTAAAATATTCAGCAATATTCGTGACAACGTGACATAGTTAAAGTTCAGACAGTTAAAGAAAAGCAACGATAAGATTGCGAAACTCACCAGTATCGCAGAAGTAGATAAGATATTAACATACGGCGGATTTTAACGAAATAGTTAAGGTTATATTCTAAACAGAATAAACTTGTCTTTGTTGGATTAATGTATACATGAAATTGGCCAATATGGAGAAAAAATTACTTTCAATCCATATGAACAGAAGATCATTTCTTTGAACCAATCAAAAATGAAAATCGAAGGGGAAACCTCAGTTGTCTTTAATTAAATGTTGGCTGAATAAAAACGAAGAAGATAAGAAATGATGTCAAAGCCAGTCAAAGACAGAGACATCAAAGTTTTCCAACTAAAACCTTAGAAAGTCTAAAGAATGTAACTCTAGTTTAACTAAAAATAATAACTCAATGAGGATGAAAAACTTTATAATTAAAGCTTAAAAGAAAAGCTTAAAAATTATGGCAAGTAAGCAGAGTTCATGAACAAAAGAAAGCAAGAATATTATGATTTATTAAAGCAACCTTTGTACACAGAAACTGTCGTTAGAGTTAAATTACCTAACAACTGGATATTCGAATGCAAATTCTCACCAATGGAAACTCTCCAAACGCTCGTCGATATTTTCCATTAAGTACTTATTGTTTTTAATTTAGAATCTCGAGTATAAAAAACTTGATTATTACCTCTACATGACTCCTCCTGTTCAAAAACTTAGAGGTGTAATCCTGAGACAGACTTTTTATGACCTCGGCTGCGTTCCAAGAGCTATTTTCCACTTTAAATGTGAAGAATAGATTAAATAAAACATCATGAAAGCTCCTAAAAAGTCAACTGGATTCTTTAGTTTCTTCAATTGATTTTCTTTTGGTCTGAGTCATTTATGTACTTTTCTAAATAGCATTTTAAATGAAAATTTTAACAATACTAAAGTTAATTTCAATCAATTTAATAACTTCTCTTTTGAATTGAAATAAAACCTACATTATTTGTAAAGTATAAGTGAATTGTATGGTAAAAAAATATTAATTAAAAAATATATAAATAAAATAGGAATGGTCAGATCAACACCACTTTTGAGAAAGAGAATTGAACATAAAAGAACAGCAAGATTCACCAGATTCCAGTCAGATTTGTATGGCGGAAGACTTGCCCCAAGCTGGAGAAGACCAAGAGGTATTGATCCTTTTTAAATTCAGGTATCGATAACAGAATGAGAAGAAGATTTAGAGGTAACAAGCCCATGCCAAAAATCGGTTACGGTAACGATAAAAAAACTAGATTCCATTTACCCAATGGATTGAAAAAGTTCGTCGTTAACAACGTTAAAGACCTCGACGTCTTGTTGATGAACAACAGAACTTTCTGTGCTGAAATTGCTCACAACGTCAGTGCAAGAGTAATTTTTTATTTTATGTTCAGTTGAGAGCTCAAATCGTTTCAAGAGCCCAACAACTCAGAGTTACCGTCACTAACGCCACATCTAAAGTCAGAACTGAAGAAAAGAAACAAGAATGATCATTTTATCTTATTTAAATCTTTTACACTTCTTTTCATCATTTTGATTAATAAAAACATTTAAGACTTTTTTTTATTGGAAAAAAAACCCTTCAGAGTTTACTACGAGATTAAGTAGATTCAAATTTTATATGAGTCGAAAAGTAATAAAATTGATTGAATGAATTTTAATAAATCCGATCTGAGTTTATAATAAAATCAAAATATGTCAAAAGAAGCAGGCCTTATTATTGGAACAATTATTTTCGCAGTTTTGGGAGTCGTTGCTGGAATAGCATTCCATATTTACGTCGGCATGAGAAGCCCAGCTGCCAACAAGAAAGCCAACCAAAAGTACTTTTTTTAATTAATTGTAGAGTTTCATTGGTATCTGTAATTATCGCAGCAGTCAGTATGTGGATCATGTGGGCCTGTACATACATGCATCAGATGAACCCATTGATTCAGCCAATTTTAATGGTAAAGAAATGAAATGCATAAAAATGATTCTGTATTTTGTTTCATTTATTTTCACATTTTTCAATAGAATTTTCACTCTATACTACTAAATTACATGTTCTTTAATTTATATTTTTTAAATCAGAATTTACTCATTAACTAATATGACTTTATAAAATTTTACAAATCAAAATGAAAAATTAATAAAAATGGGTTTATATTTCGGTGTATGTTGTAAAGTATCTTTAAATTTTATATGATGAGATATTCCTTTTAAATTTATTAAAATGCAGAGTGTACTACGTATTAAAAAATAGATAGAAAGCCTGAAAAAGGAGATTATCACAAAAGAAGTTATCTCAATGGAGATTCTATATTAGGATCCAAATTATTAGAATGCCATTATATGTTTCTCTGGACCTTTAGATAGTCCATACTAAGGATATTGGTTTAGGATAAATATTGAATGGACTTAAAAATATCCATTTCATCCACCTAAATGCACTTTGCTAGATAAAATCTGGAGTCCTTACATAGATTATAAGACTAATTAAATATGTATGGATATTCTTAAAGACAAATATTTACCATGCTTGATAATAAGAACCATAGTCTAGTCGATAATTTCACTTTTATCTGAAAATAAAATAAGTTAAAACCATAAGGGATTCATGAATCCCGAAGCAGCAATCCAGATGATGAAAAATTATCCATTATTCTCGAAATATGCCAAGTAAATTTGTTAGATTTCATCATACAAAAAGAAATTTATTTACTGCGATTAAATGAGAGGTTTATCTGAAGAGTATCAAATTCATGCATTATCAAGTTAGATCGCTTCACTTATACATTAGAATTAAACATCAAAATAATTTAACAAAAAAAAATGATTTTCTTTTTCAGTTTTTAAGATTTAGAAATTCATAGTTTTATTTTAAAAAATTTTATTCCAAACATATCTTTAATTACTACATAATCTTAGTTTAAAAAGTCTTGCTTAATATTTTAAGATATATCTTTTTGATACAGTCTGATAAATAAAAAAATGCAAAAGAGAAGATTAGGTTATCAACGAATAAAAAAATAGATAGAAACTCTCTAACAACAAATTAAGAAAAAAGAAATCACATCAATAGAAATTCTGTTAATTGATGAATAGATGAACTCCATTATTCTTTCGTTTTCAGGTCCTTTAGATAGTCCATATGAAGGCTTTTGGTTTCGTGCCAAAATTTAATGGCCCATAGACTATCCGTATCGTCCTCCGATAATTTATTTGTTAGATCCGATTTGGAATCCTTTTATTGATTTCTAAGGGGGATAAGTTTGTATGGATATTTTAGGGTAGCGATTCTCTCCAGTACTCACACTTGTACAATATGTACTTTCAATGAATTCTCTTCTATCTGAAACAAAAATAAGCCATATTAAATAAGGTTTCATGAATGCTGATGCTGCAATCTAAATGATGAAAAACTATCCTCTTTTCTAAAAGAATGCTAAAAAACATTGCTAAGTCTCATCTTATAAAAAACATCAAATTTATAATGATAACATGAGAGGCCTTCAATAATAGCATTAAATACAAGCTCAGTAAGAGGAAATAGATGAAATGAAAACTTAGAATAAAATAACAAAAAAATTCGACAAAAAAGAGGACTAAATCCTAAGAAGAAGATAAATAAGGAAAAGATAAATGAGAAAAATGCAAATCGCTTTGAGAAAAAGAAGATAAAAATATAGACAATTGAAAATTAAATATGGCTATGGAGATAAGGGAAAAAAACCTTAAATTGAGGAAAATATTTAATAAGAGGCAGATTAACAACTAAATAGGTAGTCCTAAAAAAAGAAAAAGTTTTGATGTTTGATATTCCGTAGGGATTCTAAAAAGATTGTTTTAGATAGGAATTTGTCACAATCACTTTGTAAATTTTTTTAAATAATAAAAATTTCGAGATTGTAATCTTATCATACACCTTAGACAAATATAAATACTTTTTTTGTTTTATTATTATAGAAATCTTTTAATTCGGCTCAAGTCAAAAAATGCTTCCTGTCTCATATCGACGAATCATATCTGAAATATAAGATATAAAATGGATGATTGAGAAAAAACAACTTGAATCAGTTGATATCCTTGAATATTAAGAACTCAAATATGCAGTATTCCTAATATCAGGTCCAATGGACAGTCCTTATGAAGGATATTGGTTCAGAATCAAATTATAATGGCCTGAAAATTATCCTTTTCTACCACCAAAATGCAAGTTGATGGACAAGATATGGAATCCTTACATCGATTTTTAGAAAAAATAACTCTGTATTGACATCTTAAATACTGAGTATACACCTGCCATGAGAACTCATCATTACATTCTTTCGATCATTTCTCTCCTTTCAGAAACTAAGATAAGTGAAGATCAAAATTTTATGAACCCAGAAGCAGCAATTCAAATGATAAAAAATTATCCTTATTTTTGTGAGCATGCAAGACAAATCTGCGAAAAATAATCATTCAAAAAGAAAGAAATTTATTCAGACAATATGAGAGGAGTTCCTGTGGAGCATAATATCATAGTTTAAGGCAATCTTATTCCCTATTTGATTTCTGAAAATCATAGCACCAATAAATTTGGCAAAAAGACAATTGATTAAAAAGAATTAAAGCATTAAAACCAGGTAACAAGAAGGTAAAATTAGTTGGAATTAGAAAAGATGACAGAATAAGAGATAAAATCAGAAATTGAAAAGTTTAGAGAAAGAGTTATCTACAATCTTTAGCATTACGGCATGACCCGCCCACCTAACTGAAAAATATGAATTGATTTTTGTTTATTTTGAAAATTACTATTTGTTTTTAGTTACAAAAAAATATATAATTGTTTACTATATGATCAAAATGTCAAAATACTTGATTTTAACAATTTCCCTTGTAATATTTTCACAAATGATATAATCCCAAGAGTCTAAAAAGATGATCTATTTCATCAGGCATGCTGAGTCTAAATACAATATTGTTGAAGCCTAAATCAAAAATAAGTATGGCTAAGACTACATGAAAGAATTAGATTATCACACTGCCAAGTTCAGCAAGGAGTATCTTGATGTTGACATCACTGAGAAAGGAATTGAGCAATGTCTTTAATGTAAAGAATAAATGTCCAAGATACATGTTGACCTCGTTATCGTAAGTCCTTTAAGAAGAGCTTTGAAAACATGTGATATAATTTTTGCCGATCACCCCAGTAACCCTCCAGTTATCGTTGATCCCACTTTTAGAGAAGTTCTCTGCTCCTCAAACGATATTGGAAGCAGAATTGAATAAAGCCGAAAAGAGTTTTCAAGATACGATTTTTCTCTTATCACTGATCCAGATTATTGGTATTTACTTAACATTCAAGATTAATAAATAAAAGAGAAACTATTGACGAAGTTTAAGGAAGCACAACATTAATCTAAAATATAAGCTGCAATTTAAATAACTTTGGAATTCCTTCAAGAACACTTTAAAGTGAGGCAAGCTGATCCTCTTAACTAAGCGTTGGTCAGGAAAGTTCTTCCAAGTCTTAAGAGGCAAAGATAGATTTTGCTTTAAAAACTTGAAAAATATAATTCTATTGCAGTAGTTTCCCATAGTGAAAACATAAAAGCATACGTAGGCTATAAAATAAAAAATTGCGAAATATTCCCCTTTTCGTAAGAGCGACTTAAGAACCTCTAAATCAAAGAATGAGATTATTGGAAATACCTTTATACCTTATTTTACAAATATTTTGAAGTTTCTTTTTATTTTATATAAAAAATAGTTAAAAAATATCATTACAAATAGGAAAGTAAGGGTACAGTTTTAATTTATGATAAATAAATTTAAATAGTTTATTATCGTGATAGAAATCTAATTTACCTCAGATTTATATTGGTTCTTAAATAAATTTGCCTTTTTTGAATATATTTATGAACTTATAATGAGATAAAGACGTCTATGGACTCCGGAGTAAGACAAGGTATTGAAATACTTGAAAGAAGAAGAGAAGATTAAGAAATGGAGCACAATCGCTAAAATGATGTAATAAGAATACCACATGCCAAATAGAACTGGCAAACAATGTCGCTAAAGGTATTTCTTTATTGATGAAGGTATTTCAATCATTTAGATTCTTAAATAAAACATGAGTAATGGACTTTAGATTAGTAAAGAACTCTTTGGGAGCTACATTCACAGTATGGAAATCGATGGACGTTGATGGCCAATCAACTCAAAGGAAGGTAATTTTCATTTTATTCAGATCATAAAATTGCATAAAAAACCACTTCTATTCCAAATTAAGAAAGGCTGTACGTAGACTAAACAAAATTATTATCTAAAAATACAAAACTCAATTTAAAGAAATTAAAACTTCCCTCCTTTATAAAATTCTAGAATCAGCAGAAGAAAAGTTCAAGCCTGGCAAGTCTTCTAACATCGAAAATATGGACAAAGCGACAAGTATTTTTTGTTTAATTCTAGGCATTAAAAATAGATTGTTTATGTATGAATCTGAATAATTGTAAAAAGCTAAATAATATGAAGTCGCAAAAATTATCATCATTGATATTCAAAAACTCGAATAAAAACTAAAAGCGTAGTCAAGACGATAAAAGAACACATCTGGGTTTTTAGATCCCAGAGCCTACAATAAAATGGATCATTCATATTGTGAAAGTTAAGACAATGTTTCTGTTTATTCATCAAGTTTTAACTCTTCTTTTCAGCCTTCAGATTAGTAATCCGATATTTACAGTCATTCTGAAAGGTCGAAATCTGTCAGATCGAAAAAAAGAAATATGAACATCCTAGATAAAAATATTCTTGATGGTGTAGATTAAAATAAGTAAGAAAGAAAAATGTAGGTTTAATAATAAGAAAAAGCCCTTCGCTATACATGGGCTCCTGTTGGAAATGGAAAAAAAAATAAGGAAAAATAATAAAGTAACTTATTAGGAAGCGATCTTGTACAATCTTTGTGTTTACGCCCTTCTAAATCTTAAAAAACATTTAGTATTCAGTTAAATATAGAAGATAAAGTATCTGATATAGGGTAATTAAAGAAGACAAATTCTGGGGAGTATGACAAATGTATAAGTGAAATAGCAAAATATGAAAATTCTGAGGATTAATTTGACTTCAATGACGTTGATTTTCTAAATGTAAAATCGGATCGTGAAAGAGATTATTTTGAGAACTTTTTTGACGAACCCGACCCAATTCAGTTCCAGTTGAGAATCTTTGCACCAAAAGTTCCGAGTGATGATGGTAAAATGATTGACGAATTGTTACTTTGAGACACATTAATTTTTTAATGATCATAATATGCATCTTTCATATTTGCTTACATTTTCGTTTAATTAAAAATGTAATTTTTAAAAAACCATCTCAGTAGGACTATCTAAGATGCATTTTTTAAATGAAAAAATGAGATTTAAATTTTTAAATATTTTTTGTTTTGTTTAAGCAAATTATAAAAATAGATTTCAAAAATCTTCATTTCGAATGATAGGTAAGATTAGCTCCAGAATATTCTTGTCTGCAATAAATTTAGCTTTAGCTTTTTTGTTGTCAACTCTGTATTGGAAATATTAAATTAAGTAAAATTTCTTTGTTTGTATGACCATTTGTCTGTCTGTCAAGTCCAGTTGAATTTATTTTGTGTCCGTATTTGGAAGTTGGATCTTATAAGTTATTTAATTGCAATGATTGGAAGATGGATCTACACCTGACATTCCCAAAAACACATCTTATGTTCCGACTTTTTGACGATAAAAAGTCTCAAATTAAGGTCTTTGACGAGGATCTTCTTTCAAAATAGGAAGTTATGCGACCTCTTATTAGCTCCAGATTTCATGCTTTTTACTAATTTTTTGTTTTTTATCTTCTTAGGGAATTGACTCTTACATTTTATCTTGCTCTTTATTAACGCCCTTAGGAACATATTTCTGTCCAATTTTAGCTTCTATTTTAGCGAAAGGCTTTGCAATTTATTTATTTTTATCGTCAGTCGATCCACCGATGGCACCTGGATTAAGCATACTTCCCTTGAATGGATTCTGAACCATTTCCATTTCTTATTATTCTCCACCAACTAATTCTTTTAGAGCCATTATCGAATTGTGATCAAACATCTTCGTTTTTATCTTTGTAAAATTTTATAAAAAACTTTAAAACAGGTTTCAAATTTTTTTATATTTAAAAAGAGAGTTATAAAAAAAAGTTGAAAAGAAAGTTTATAATAAGTTTACATCAAATTATAGGGTCAACAGTTGAAATTAGTATAAAACAATTATAATAAACCTTAGAGAAAGTTTAAGTAAATAAAAATAAAAATGTAAGACGATCCATTTGCCATATTCGAAGCACCTAAAAGACCCCTTTAATCAGTAGAACAAATCAGTAGTGAAAATATCCGTAAAAAAATTCATTTGAGTGATAACAATTCTTCCGAGCAGATTAAAAAATCATCAGGTCAGGAAGATAATTAACCAATTGAATAAGAAGTCGATAAAAAAAATCATATGGCTTTGTTAGAACAATAATTGTAAGTCGGAAACTAAGAAGATAGTGACAATGATTTGGCTCTTCAAAAAATCAAGCCTTAAGATATTTAGATTGTTATGGAAAGATAATAATAAGGATGTATTCATGAAGTATTTTATCCTAAAGACTACATTAGAAAGTAGTTCCATGGACCATATGACGCTAAGCAGTATAAATTTAAATTAGATCCTTTCCAAAGAAAGAGTGTCCACGCCATATAATCTGACTAATCGGTCCTTGTTTGCGCTCATACATCAGCTGGTAAAACAGCCATCGCCGAATATGCTATCGCTTATTCATTAAAAAACAGAAGCAGAGTCATTTATACCTCACCAATTAAAGCCTTGTCCAATCAAAAGTACAGATAACTTAAAGAATAATTTAATGATGTCGGTCTTATTACAGGTGATGTAACAATTGATCAAAACGCAACCTGTTTGGTTATGACAACTGAAATCTTAAGAAATATGATTTATAGAGGCAGTGAAATCGTCAGATAAGTAAAATGGGTAATTTTCGATTAAGTACATTACATGAGGGATAAAGAAAGAGGTGTTGTCTGGGAATAAACAATCATCATGATGCCTTCAAACGTGAAATACGTTTTCTTATCTGCCACTATCGGCAATCCCAGTCAGTTTGCTACTTGGATCACTAAATTAAGAAAACAACCTTGTAATGTTGTCTATACTGATTACAGACCTGTTCCACTTGAACATTATCTCTGCCCAGCAAATGGCTAAGGTCTCTTCATGGTTGTTGATGATAAAAGTAAATTCCATTAACAAAATTTTAACAAGGCCATGTAAGCCATGGGTGAATCTATCAATGTTATCGGAATGGATTCTAAAAAGACTAAAAAGAAAATGAATCAAGGATCTGACTTGTTTAAAATCATTAAAATCATCATGGAAAAAAATCTTGACCCTGTCATTATTTTCAGTTTCAGTAAAAAAGATGTTGAATCTTACGCCAAGTCAGTATGCACAAAATATGATTTAACTACTGCACAATAAAAAGAAAAAATTGAAATCGTTTTCAATAATGCTATTGACATTTTGTCTGAATAAGATAAAAACCTTCCTCAACTGAAATCTATGAAGTAGATTATCAAGAAAGGAATAGGAATCCATCACGGAGGACTTTTACCACTTTTAAAAGAAGTTGTTGAGTTACTTTTCCAAGACGGTTTACTTAAAGTTTTGTTCTCAACCGAAACTTTTTCAATGGGTTTAAACATGCCTGCAAGAACTGTCGTCTTTACATCAGTCAAAAAATGGGATGGTGAGAAATCAAGATGGATTACCGGTGGCTAATATATTCAAATGAGTGGTAGAGCAGGTAGAAGAGGGCTTGATAAAAAGGGTATGACAATTTTGATGCTTGACTAAAAAATGGAACCATAAATTGCCAAAGACATGTTGAAGGGTAAAAGCGACGATCTCTTATCTAGTTTTTACATTAATTACAACATGTTACTAAACAGTCAACGTCTTGAAGATATTGACAGTGATTATATATTATCAAGATCTTTGCTTCAATTCCAACATGAAGCTAAACTTCCATCAATGATTGCAGGTCATAAATAAAAACTATAAGAATGGAAAGCACTTAAATTTGACAATGAGGCTGAACTTTAACAATTGTACTTGTTACATGAAAGAGCAAAAGATCACCAAAGAAAAATTAAAGATTTTAGCAGAATACCAAAAAATATCCTTCCTTACATGAATATTGGTCGAATCGTTCACATGAAAGAAGGTGAACATGATTGGGGTTTGGGAGTCAGTATCAATTTCCACAAAAAAGATAATAAAAAATCCAAAGAAGAGATTGAACCAATTTACTTGTTCGATGTTATGGTTTATTGCAAGCCAAGAGATCCTAACACTGGAGCACCTCCAAGACCAGCAAAACTTGATGAATAAGGAGACCTTTGTGTGATGACATTTTCAATCAATTGTATCGAAAACATCACAATATGGAAAATTTCCAAACTTCCACCAGAACTTACCTCATCAGGCGCTAAAAAATAAATTCATAAAGTTTTAGTTGCCTTCAGTTCGAGAAAACCTGAATACATCTCTTTAGTTTCAAACAATCCAGAATGTATCATAGAGAAGAAACATTTGGATCAAGTCTAAGAGCAAATATTGAATTTGAAACATTTGTAACCTCAACTTGAGGACTACAAGAAGAAAAGATAACTTTATGAAGAAGTAAAAAAATCAGCTTCTGTTCTTAAAGCAATGTCGGGAATCGTTTTGAGAAAATAAAAGAAAGCTTATAACAGAGTTATGAAAAGAACAGGATTGATAGAAAAGAATGTCGTATCTTTAAAAGGTAATGTTGCATGTGAAATATCATCAAACAATCATGAAATTTTATTGACTCATTTACTTTTCTCTGGCTATTTCAGCGATATGACAGCAATATAAATCGCTTCAGTTTTGACATCTTTAGTTCATGAGTAAAAATCGAGTACTGAAAGAAAAGTAACAAAAAATCCACGTCTCAGATTCAAATTAGAATAACTTTTGCATCATGCTAAGTCAATTTTCAGTATCTTAAAAGAATGCAAAGTTTCAATAGAAGAGGTAATAATTTATTTTATTCGTTTAGGATTAATATTTGGACTCGATTAAAGAACAATTAGTTGAAGTTTGTTACGAATGGTGTAATGGAGCTAACTTTGCCACATTGTGTAAAATGACTGATACTTATGAAGGAGCCATTATCAGAACTTTGAGAAGACTCAATGAATTATTGAAACAAATGGCCAATGCCAGCAATATTATCGGAAACTAAGAGTTGGGACATAAATTTATTGAAGCCTCATAAAAAGTATTCAGAGGCATTGTTCAAGCTGCTTCTTTGTATACACTCTGATTTTATTTATTTTTATCTACTATAAATTATTTTATCTTATTCAGAGTCTTAATTAATTTCATATTTATTTCATATGAGTTTTAATGACTTAAAAAATTAATTTCTAAAATTTTTGATAAGCCAAGAATGTCTTTAAATAAGTGTATTAAAAAGGTGTATTATAACAATACTAAAATTGTCTGCGAATGGCCATCAAGAGCTTTGCTTTAATAATCTTAATTCTGTCCATTTACTAATCTGTGGGATCTTTTCAATCATACAGACCTTACAGAAGACAAAGGAATAATTTGTAAAAATTATAACTTAATCAATGCTCATATGGAGGAGGATCCATAAACAATTCAACAGTGGTTGAATTAGGAAATTGTTTCAATGACTTTTACTTCATTGGCCTGAATATCGGAACTCAAGGCCAGTACTTTAATTTTCAATTCGACACAGGTAATTTTTTAGATAAATTAAGGTATTTTTTCATATAAAAAAAGGAAGCCCAACTTTATGGATTCCATTGGGCACAAACCCTTCAGGATTCAATCAAGCAGCATCTTCAACCTACAAAATAACAAATACACCCAATTA
>Ga0102832_1001683_pt1 | contig 15842 bp, 11 predicted proteins | sample EBPBio282013_DNA_FD_88942 | JGI IMG/M metagenome (GOLD analysis project Ga0102832, IMG submission 88942) | Wastewater treatment Type I Accumulibacter community from EBPR Bioreactor in Madison, WI, USA - Reactor 2_5/28/2013_ DNA (Illumina Assembly) | ecosystem: Engineered > Bioreactor > EBPR >...
CATAAGAGTGCCGAATTCTGTTGTTTCCTTGAGCGCCTCAATCATGGCGCATTTACTGCCAGCATACTTCGTAGAGCCGTCGATGCACATTTTGAATTCTTTGGGATTGCTGCCGCTGGCGATCCATCCGATGGGTAGGCCAACAGGCTGGCAATGCGCTTTGACTTTGGATTGGTCGCTGCCACCCTCGAAATCTAGATTTGTTGGCTGCATCGGCTGATCCAGTTTTTGTGCGGCTTTTGCCGAGGTTTTGCGTTTATCGAGTTCTCCATATTCGCCTGTGGTGGCAATGTCTTTGGATACTTCTTGCAGAGTAAAATCTTTGAACCATGCTATTCCATCGCCATTCAGCACGCCGCCGATATAGATGTTGTCGCTGCCCTCTGGCACGTCGATAACGCAGGCATGGTTTGACCAGTCGTTTTTGCCCTTTAGCTCGCGACCCTCCATATAGTCGTGACAAACGGTAAGCTGGCGACCGGCATCGGCGCGTAAGAACAAGGTGGCGTTGCCCTTGGGCGTATCTGTCTTGATGGAACCGGATAGCATAATGCGCTTGCCGACATACTGTCTTGCTTGCACTGCCTGCAATAGCGCTCCCCAATTGGCTCCGTCGACCTTCAGAACTGCTGCCACCTGTTCTGCATCGTCGTGCAGATTAGACAATTCGAGTTCAAAGCTTCCTTCGCCGCTCTTTTGTTTGAACCATCCTACTGGTGCAGAGTTTATAGCGCTATCACTGTTGCTTGGGCGAAGACCCTGTTTGAAATCGAGGTTTGTCGGCTCTATATTTTGATAGCTGATGCCGCAGGATCGGTACTGCCATGATGTATCGGTCGGTGCTAGGTCTTGTCCGACGATTTTTAAGTCGAAGTCGTCGAGCCATATGCAGCCGGAGCCGCTAAGTAAGGCGCCGAAAGAAATTTTGCTGCTATTTTCTGGCACATCGAGAACGACGCTATATTGAGTCCAATCACTGTCACCTTTTATGGCGCGATTTTGCATATTGTCAAAACCGACGATCTGACTATCGGCGTCTACGCGCATCCAAAGCCCTGCCCAGTCGACAAGCTCGCTTGATTTAATGAAACCTGTAAGCTGAATGCGACTGCCTGTGTAGCCGCAGGCATCAATTGACTGCATCAGAGTGCCAAACCCATCGATGTTGGGTTCTTTTGCTCTTATCTGTGCGCACTGCGTACCAGAATGGCTAAAATCGGTAAAAATAGCCATATCGTATTTTGCTGGGTGGCTGCCAGCGACTAACCAGCCCTTAGGCGGCGGCAGTTTTTTCGATTTCTCTTTATTTTCCACCGGCGGTGCCCCTTTGTCTTTTTGTATTACATTAAATCATTGATGAGCATTTTTAAGGGCGATTAGAGTAGAAGCTCCAGATAATTTCGTTAGCAGAATGCAATGAATGGGTTGGTCCGCTTCGGGCTCTGCGCAAGGAATTGTAAGCAACGTACTCCCAAATTATGACTTTGATGTTTCTATTCCAAGGGCTATGCCATGTTGGCCAAAGAGTCAATAAGGATCAGGAAGTATCAGGAAGTATCGGGTGGCAGTCCTTTCGATCTGAAGCCTAAGGGAGTCATCAGTTAGGCTTCAGACTGCCTGATGCATGTCTAAATGCGAAAGAGCCCCTTGCGGGGCTCTCTTGAGTGTAACAACATGAGCAATTTTTGAAGCGTTAGACAAATTACGGTCGCCTGCATTACCAGGCTCAGTCGGCGTGTGTCATTCTCCAGATTTGCTCGCCCCAGGCTGTGCGTGGTCCTTTCCCCCTTATGTCGCGTGTGAAGTTATAGACTTTGTCGTCTCCGCTGGTTGCCCATCTGAAAGGCAGAGCTCCTATGCCTAGTTTTTCGACTGCTTTGAAAACAGCGTCAGAGCCTGATTGTGTTTTGACTGGATTGGACCCGTCGCCTTGATTGACATAGCCAAACTCGTCAATAATGACCGCAAAACCGGCGTCGCGCAGCTTGGTGACTGCGTTGGTTAGCTGATTTTCTGCGTTGGGTGAGCCGTTGTATACATGTTGTCCGGCAATGACATTACCAAATTTCTTGAACTCGGCAGCATGTCTGATGATGGCGCTTTCACCACCAGCGGTGGCGCCTTGACCCCAGAATGCGTCGCCTTGAACAATCATGTTCTTATTGCCGGTGCTGCGAATCGCTTCATTAAAGGCAAGCTCTTCGTTCAACCAGGCTTTGTCTTGGGCGCTATTGGCTTTGATGGCTCCGCCGGTTTCGTTGGGGGTAGCAAACCAAACGTAGGGATTGTCCTTGAACTGCTCAGCAATTTCTTTGGCAAATTCAACGCGTTCTTTCAGTTCGTTGCCGGTCGAGATTGAACCCCAGTTCGCAAACTTGCCAATGCCGTCGTTAATTTCGACCACTACTCCTCTTTTGGTGTATTCATCTACTATCTTTTTCATCAGCTCCTTATCGTAATTGTTCTCTTGTCCATATTTGGTTCTCTGGGTGGCGTTGATTCTTACCATGTTGACGCTCCAGTCGCCCACGATTTTGTCAACGTCTTGCAGCGCCACTTGAGGATTATCGATGTCAAAGCCGCGCGGTTGAAACTCGCGCCCAGAGGGGTCGTAGATGCGTCCGTTTCTAGTTGAGAAATTGCCTTTTGTGTCTATCGGCGGATTCTCTACTGGCGGAGTAACTGGTCTGTCTACGGGTGGCGTGACTGGTCTATCCACGGGCGGTGTGACTGGTCTATCCACGGGCGGTGTGACTGGTCTATCCACGGGCGGTGTGACCGGTCTATCCACGGGTGGTGTTACCGGCGGTGTTACGGGTCTGTCTACTGGGGGTGTAACGGGTGGTCTGTCGACTGGCGGCGTAACCGGTCTGTCGACTGGGGGTTTAGCGCCTAAGAGTGATGCGGCAAAGTCTCTAAATTCGCACATACTGATAGCGCCGCTTTTGTCTTTGTCTATAGCCTTAAAGATATCCTCAAATGAAATGGAACCCTCTTTTGGTAAGCTAGAAGAGTTGCGAGCAGAACAATTTCTGGTTCCGGGCTCATAAGCTTCCTGGGCAGCGCTGGTGATGCCGCAATGGGCAGTTTGTGCTTCGTTAACTCGGTCGTTTGCCGGCAATGACGAATCTCTGCAAGGTTGGTTCATGAGTTTGCCTCGGTGGTAAGTTCAGACCACTTCATTTCAATCTAAAAGGCTTACAAGACATTGACGGCAAGATTAAATCAGGCTGTGACTGGCTGGGTGCTGGCTTTCTGGTCTTCTATTGCTAGCGCTGCAGGCGCTTTTCCCATGGTATGTTAGGTTGAACGTCATACCTTTTATCTTTTGCATTCCAAGTATAGACAGTTGCTGTGCTTGAAAGTTTTCGCTTAAGAACATCCGCCCAGCTCGCGTTGCCGACAATTATTTTTCTTTGAGGGTATTCTTGCTTATCTGAGTTTGTGGCGGTAAAGGCAAATTCTGGCAAAGTCGCTGACTTGGTATGCAGGACCTCTTTGACCGAGCCGTTTATATACGCGAAAACAAATAGATGATAAAACTCATCCCCTCCTGCAGCAGTGTTCCATTGCGTGGCCAAGTTTCCGTTCTCTAGTACCGAGATTGCTGTCGGAAATAAGTATTTAGAGTCAAATCTAAAGACCGTTCTTTTACCTGCTGAGATAGTCAGCACTCCCTCTCGATTGCTTGGAGACTTGGGCTCGATTTTTGCCGTCAGCTGGCTGTTCTCATTCGTGTTCCAGCTCTGGGCAAGGACATAGTCTTTTTGCTCTAATGGCTGTGCAGGTGTGTATGAGCTTGAGATTGCTGCGCCAGCTAAATTCATTAGCAAGGTAGCCAGTTGTTTTACTGCGTCTTCGCCTGGGCTTTGTCGCACTAGCACTCTGTGCGTGCCGTGGTCATAGCCTTCCATCACCCAGAATGCGCCATCTTTCATAGATGGTCCTTCTCCATGAAAGTATCGATATGTTCGTCCGGCAAACTCGAAATCTATCAGCGGAGGTCGAGTGTATTCGTCATAGCAATTGAGGCTAAAGAAGCGGCTCGTATCAAAAGTCTGTCTTGTTTTGGCGGCTTGCTCGGCTGTAAGCGTGATTTTTGTTTCCTTCAGTATGTCTCGCCTTAGCGGCTCTTTCTCGCCGTGTTTTAGTTCGCTGACCAGCGTCTTACTGCAGAGCACGCTCTCGCCTTTATCGGGAAAGTATGCAGTAACAACTAGTGGCGGGTGGAATGAGCGCAGCCAGATGAAGCGGTAGGCGAGGGCATTCTCGCCGAGCTCTTTTAGAGGTCTCTCTCTGAGATTTCTAAGCTCGCTAGCTAGCCAGTTGTTTCGTTCTAAACTCGCGCCAGAGGTGTGGCCAAAATAGTCAGATGAGACAAGTTCATTGATGCTGAGATTTTCGGTGAACCTTGGTTTTGGTGCCCAAACGCACATGCAAACAAAGATTGGCACGCAGATCAGTGCAATCCAGAGTAATTTTGTCAGATGATGCTGCTGCGCCATTTTAGTCTCGGTTGCGCTAATGGTTAGTTCAATTACTCAATATACTCTCAAAGAGCATCGGGCGCTACTGCATCTAGTGGCGCTCTGTCTTGCTTGGCTGCAAATGTGGTGCCAATAGACGCACTCATCACGCAGGCGATGCCTAACCATTGATTGAAAGTCAGCACTTCGTGCAAGATAAATAGCCCCGATAGAGCGCCGACTGCTGGCTCTAGGCTAAGCAAAATGCCAAATGTGTGCTTGGGCAGTTTCTTGAGAGCATACATTTCTAGCGAGTAGGGAATCGCACTAGAGGCGATTGCCAAGCCAAGCGCGGGCAGAAAGAGCTGCGGTTGCATCAATTTGGCGCCAGATTCGGCGATGGCTAGCGGTGCGATTGTCAGTGCGGCTGCGGTCATGCCCCAGGTGGTTGAGCGTCCGCCGTGCAGGTGCGTGATTCTTTTGCCAAAGACTATGTATAAACCCCACAACAGCGCGCTTACAAAGGCAAATACTAGACCGAGCGGGTCTAGCCCGCTTGTCGAAGACTCGCCTCCGTGGGTGAAGCCCATGGGCAGTAGAAGCCACAGACCAAGTGCGGTGACACCTACCCAGACAAAGTCGATTAGCCTGCGCGAGAGCATGACGGCCACTGTGAGCGGTCCGGTAAACTCGATGGCGATTGATATACCGAGGGGCAAGCGGGCGATGGTTTGGTAGAAGAAGAAATTCGTCAAGCCCAAGATTAAGCCAAACTGCAGCAGTTTGAACTTATCTTGGCGGCTCAATTTTTCTTGCCAGGGGCGCCAAATTAGCTGCAACAACAAAGCCGCCAAAAGTACGCGAGAAAGCGCCGTGCCGCCGGGACCCAGTAGGGGAAAGAGCTGTTTGCCGAACGATGTGCCCACGGTCAGCGAGAGAATCGAACCGATTACCGCTAGCATCGGCAAAAGATTAGAACCCGTGCCTACTTTCATTTGCTGAGCAGCTCGATGCGGGCTTTAATCCAGGCTTTGGCTCTGGGAAAGTTTGATTCTAAAAGGCGGGTGATATGCGTGTTTGCGCCCATCATACCTGCTACCAAGCCGCTAAAAGTTTCTTTGGCGCCATTTTCGTCTTTTGACAAATATAGCTTCAAATCTTCTGAACTGCTGTTTTCGCAGTCTGCCACATCTTGTCTGTAAAGCTTTAGATATTGCGGGTCTTTAGAGAGCATCTCAAGGCAGCAATCGAGTGCGTGCGAAAGTTGAGTGTAGGCTGTCGCTCTGATTGTCTCTTCGTGCAAAGGCGCTTGCAAGTCGGTTGCACCAGGGTCGGACGAGATTCTCTCGCAAATATAAATGTCTTTGCCATAGGTTCTGCCAAATTCTTCTGAAAGATAATGCCCAAGGGTAGGGTGTTTTGCTTGCACCGCGTCGGGAAACTTATCGATAAGATTGGGGGTGACAAAGATTTGAGCGCCGCCCCGGTCAAGTATTTTGTATATATTGGTTGGTAGTTTTTTAACCACGTCACGAACGATGGTAGCGGTGCGACGGTCTACAGGCGCATGTCCAAAGCGAGGTGCGATAGTTGTGATGCGATCTTCCAGTGCCGCTGTTTGTTTTGCACTTTGTCCGCTAGTGTTGCTTCCGCTCACCGGGCTTGTCTGGCTTGCGGTGGCTGCGCCGCCGGTGTCTGTCCCAGCCCCGGCCCCTGCCCCTGTCTGTGCGAAGCTTCCAGCCAGTGTCTCAGCCTCTTTTGCTTCTTTGCTGCCGGGAAAATATTTTGAGATTATGGCGGCGGTTTGTCTGCAAGCGCCGGTCTCGCCTAGTTTGGCATAGGACCGGGCGAGCAAAAGCCAGTTTGGGGCGTTGTTTTCAGCGCCTTTATACATGGCTGCCCGCAAGGTGGCGGCGGCGCCTTTATAATCGGCTTTGTCAAATTGTTCTTTTGCCGCAGAGTAGGCGTTTGCTAAAGCAGTTGTTGTAGTGGCGTATATGGTGGCGCCGGTGGCAGCCATAACGGTGCTGCAACTAAGGGCTAGATTGAGCAGGTTTGACTTGCTTGCCCCATGAAAAAATCGGCGATGTTTTTCCCTTGGTTTCTTTGGTTTCTCTGAAATCTGTGAAGTCTGTGAAATCTCTAAAATCTCTAAAGTCTCTGGTGAATTACTTTCTCTCACAATCTATGTTGCTCTTTCGATTTAAATTCAGATGCCAATTGCCACTGCAGTTTGGCTATTTTATCTCACTATAGGCTAATATAGTGAGACTGCTATGTGCCTTTGCTTTCCGATTTTGGTTAACCGTCCGCTTTCTTACTAGTTTAGATTTTCAGACGAGAACAATTCTTGCTAAAACAATTCGTGCTAAAACAATTTACATTGTGTTCTGTAGCTGCTGCTTTGTCGGTCTCATCTTATGGTCTCTTGTTGCTGCTTGCCGGTAGTGCGGCAGTGAGAGCCGAGAGCAGTCAGGAACTTTTGTCTCGGGTCTATCAAGCCGGTGACATAGATGCCCTAGAGAAGCTGGCTTCGGAGAAGATTCAGGCGAATGCAAGCGATGCCGTGGCGCATTTCTTTATGGGCGTGGCTTACTACAAACAGAGGCGGCTGGCTCTTTCTCGGCAGGAATTTAAAGAGGTGCTGAAGTACTCAAAGAGTGCCGAAGAAATGCGGCGTGCTAGGCAGTATATTGATGCTATCGCACAGGAAGAAACCGCAGAAAAGCAGGTGCACGAGTCTGGTCAGGAGAAGATTGCTGCGCCCGCCGATAAGGCTCTTGGAGCAAAACCCAGTGCTGGAGCGGCAGCCCCCAGCCATTCTAACCTGGGTTTGAGTGAGAGAAGTTTGCAGGAGCATATCAAGAGACTGCAGGAAGAAGCTAAAGAAAGGAAGCAGAAGGCGACGGAGAAGTTTGATATTGAAGTGAAGGAATTGAGAGCCAGAGAGAAGGCTGAGGGCGAGGCTGCCTCGTGCGAAAAGCGCATAAAAGAGGCATTTGAAAGACTCGCCAAGCAAGAAGCCGAGATTGATAAAGACTTGGCGCGGCGCATCAGCGAATTGCATCAAAGCGAGGCGGGTTTGAAAGGTGGGCAGGGCGACACGCGCATTTTGCCTGGTAAGTCTAATCACTATACCCGCACATACGAGCATCTGGGCGATGATTCCCAGGCGGTCAATTTGCCAAGCGAGAATGCCATGTCTGCAAAAGCGCAGAAAATTGAGAAAGGTAAGAAAGGCAAGAAGAAATGAAGTTATTCGCGCTGTCTGAGCGTCGGGCAAGCCGTCTTTTGCTAGCTTCTGGCATGATTTCGAGAACGCTTTGTAGAGTGCTTTCTAGGTTTCTTTCTAGATCGCTTGCGGTTAAAGTTTTGGTGATGGCTCTGCTGACTGCTTTTGGTTTTCTGCCTAGCTATGCTGAGGGTGTAGTTAAGGTTAAGTCCGGCGCTGCTAGTGCGAAGTCTGCTACTGCCAAGTCTGCTGGTAAACCAGGTGCTGGAGCTGCTACTGCGGCAAATCAAGCTACTACAAATCCAGCTACTACAAATCAAGCTACTGCAAATCAAGCTACTACAAAGTCTGCTACTACTACTACTGGTGGCAATAAGCTTTTCGGGCAGGTTAGTGTTTTTGGTTCAGCTTGTTTGTCGTCGGGCTTTAGACCCGAGAGTACGCAGTTGCCCACCACCGTCGAGCAGGTAAAGATGGGCACCCCGGCGTTCAATGCCGGACTAGCCGTTGGCGATCGTATTTTGTCGGCTAAGATTGGCGACAACCTTTTGCATTTGCGCATCGAAAGAAGCGGCAAGCAATATGAGCTATCGCTGAGGGCGCGCACAGATATTAGATTAGATGGTGCCGCCGTAAATTTGAAGAGCGATCTGTACGCGCAGCTGCGCAATTATCGCATCAGCTTTATTGTCGACCGTTCTGGCTCGATGAGTCGACCACTGGGAGAGACCGGCAAAACCGTTTGGTATTGGGTGAAAGAGCGATTTTCTGCCTTCGCAGAACAGGTGGAGGGCGTCAATCATCAGCCCTTCGATTTAGTGCTCTTTGCCGACAATTATGATGTGATGCTTGCCCAAACTGCTGCGCAAGTGCGGTCTGCTTTGTCTGAGGCGGTCACTACTGGTGATACCAACTTGCGCCTGCCGCTTGCGGCATATCTTAAGCAGGTCGGTGTTAGCAGCGCGCGCCCGCTTTTGCTAATTATTGTCACCGACGGCAAGTCGGTCTCTGCTTCTAATGATGAGTTGACTGCCATCCTTACCACTGCTTGCCGCGAGGGCAAGCCGGGCATGAAAGTCTTGTTTTTGCAGACCGGCTATAGCGAAGAAGGTCAACGCTTTGCTCTGGGGCTTTCGTCGGCGCTCAAAGCAGGCGGCTTGCAGGGCTTTGCCGGTGCCGCCGACTTTGGTCAGGTGCAGAACGGTGGGCTGGCTGGTTTGCTCAAGCCGCTTTTCTAGGTTATCGGCACGTATTTTCACCATTTTCGCCTTGGCTGACCGCCATTAATATTGGGCAGTTAGGAGAATTTGCTTTGCCAAACTTTGTGCCCATAGTTAGAGAAGGTGTCGCCCTCGGTCGACCGCTTTTGGACGAAGCGGCGGCGGTTGCCTCTAAATTGGGGCGTGAGGCTTTTGCACCCCTGCTTGGGGGCGAAACCAAGGCGGTGGCAAAGGGCGCCGGCGAAGTTTTGGGTTCGGCTTCTAGGCAGGGCGGGCCGGTCAATGTCGGCGATTCGGCTGTGCGCGGTTTTCAGGGCGGTCCGGTAGAGTTTCGCGACCGCGCCCTTGGCGGCAATGCTGGTGTCAGAACTCTCAATCTGACCGACCAGAGCGAGCGAGTAATCGCGCCGATTAGAACCAGCCAGGGTTTGCCCCTCTGGACCAATGAAGGTTTTCTGCCGCCTCGCGTCTACAAAACCGGTGTTGAAGAGTTTAATGCCCGTTTTGCTTTTAACGAGCATCGCCGAGAGCAGCTCTTGCGGGCGCAGCCGGTGTTCGACCGTCTGAGATCGCAGGGCTTTGACAGCGTTTACGCCGCCGGTAGTTTTGTCAGCAACAAGGCGCGTCCGACAGATATAGACTTGCTTTTGCACACCGGCAAGCTCTCGCCGAGCGCCGCCAATACGCTCTATGATCTGCGCGGCATTCCGCATGGTCAGACTGTGATGAACGCCAAACGCTTTTATGGCGTCGACCTCTGGCAGGGCAAGAGTGTCAATGGCGCTAATTGCGAGCACTTTAAGTTCTTTAGCACCAACAGACAAGATGTGCCGGTCGGCATTGTTGAGTTGATGCTTAAGGGGCGCTGATTCTATCGCCAACTGCTTCGACTATCTTTGTCTTTAGCTCTGGACCTGTTTCTTGATTTATTTCAGGATTTCTCTCTGGATTCATTTCTTGATTTATTTCTTGATTTATTTCTGGATTAATATCTGGGCTTGCTTCTGCGCTGAAGTCTTCACTGGCGGCTACAAAAGTTTCATAGCCTTTTGGCATGCCGCTCTTTATCTCTAGGCTGACGTCTGAAAATAGCCAGCCGCCGTTTAGCGAATCGGCATTTGATTGCTCGTTCTGGTCTATCTGATTGGTCTGGTTTTGAATTTGTGCTCCGGAGAAATCAATCAGTGAATAACCAGATGCTGAGAAACCGGGTAAAGCCAGTTCGGCTATCGAGGGGTCTGGTGTTGCTAACTTAGATAGAGCAAACTCGGGTGGGCGTTCGGGAAAGCTGTCTGCAAGCAGGTTTGTGTCTAGCGTGCCGAGATGGGTTAGCTCGCAATGCGTAATTCTGATGCCCCAGGCATCGGTCTGTTTCTCTAAGATGCTTTTGAATCGGGAATTGACGCGTCTGCCGTCCACTTTCAGCTCTTCTGCCGAGAAGTTTCTGGCTAATTCTCGCAGCGCACTTTCGGCGGAAAAACGCACGGCACTTTCAATATCTTCTACTCGGGTTACGGCTTTGCGGGCATCGGCAACTTGATAAAAGTATTGCCCTTTCAATATCAAGCCGACAGCATCTCTGGTTAAGGCTTCTACCGGCGGTGTCTCGCGCGAAGTGATGCGGGTGTCGACCAATTCGACATTTTCAAAGACCGGCAAAATCAGATGCACGCCCGGACCCTTGCAGCCAGCCAAGCGACCGTTGCGGAAGACAACGAGCTGGGTGTGCTCTTTCACGGTCTTGAGCCCCGAAATGAGCACCATGATTAATAGAACGACCATGCCGCCCAGAATTTCAAACACTCTTATTATCCCCCTTTACGATCAGGAGATTCCCCAGTCCCGAAGTTTCAATCCTCTTGTAGGATAAGAAAGTACGATAAGAAAGTACGATTTCAAAATTAGTACAACAAAAAACTAGCACGATAAAAGCAGTTTACTAGGTTTTGCGTCCTTCGGGGTGCTAGCCAACGGAGCGAAGTAAAAGTATGGCAGATTCCAGCGAGGCGCCGCACGGCGGTGCCGGGTTGCTCACCGTCCCGTCTTCTGCGGGCGCTCATACTTATTCTCAGCCGATAAAGAAGAAGGGCTTTTGGTTTCTTCTCTTTGGGGTGCTTTTGCCGATTGCCGCAATGGTTGTGGAAAGCAACTTTCACTTATTGGCTGAGAACTTCTTTGACCCATTTCCAAGCCCGGCTCATCTGGTTTTGTTTGCCTTGATTCCATTTAGTAATTTTCTGCTCTGGTTGGCCGGTAGACGAGACATGAGCCAATACTATGGCTTTATGGCGCTGGCAAGTGGCATGGCTATGGGTGTGGGCATACTTTATTCGGTGATGTGTTTGCCGCTTGCTCCGGTCTTTTGTTTCTATTCACTGGCCTGCGGCTTTGGACTTTTGGGTCTGGCGCCCCTCCTATCTATTCCTTGCAGTTTTGCTGCCGGCAAAACAGTCACTAGTTTGGCTCATGCTAGAGGCACTTATTTTGACGCCCATCAGGTCGAGCACATCGGGCATCTAATCGTTCTAATTATGGTCGTGGCGGTGGAGTTGCCATCTACTCTGACGCGCATCAACTTGAGCGAAGCGATTTCGCACAAGGTTCAGCCTCATGTGGCGGCATATAACGTAGTGGCGCAAACCCCTGAAAATCTCAAAGCTATCCAATGGCTGCGCCGTTATGGCAATCGCGAAGTGCTCTTGCGCGCTTGCTATGAGCACTCGGGCAAAGCCACCGATATACTCGGTTCGCTTTATGAAAGCGGTCATCCTATCGCGGTGTCCGCGGCTCGCGAAGTTTACTATAAAGTTACCGGCAAGCCGTTCAACACTGAACCGATACCGGCTTCTTTTAGAGCGACAATTAAACACAACGGCGCGCTCTCGCCCACCGACCCGCTTACCGGCGGTGTCGACGATGAGTTTGATTTAGATACAGGCGTCGCCGGTGAAAACGTTAGCGGCATGGCTCGCGGTCTAGCTCTAAATGCTGCCAACTTGAGCGGCAAGGTAGACGCTGAAGGCTCTTTGGCGCAGCTGACTTTCAGTTTCGATTTTGAGAATACCTCTAAATATGATCGCGAAGCGCGGGCTCAAATATTGCTGCCGCCAGGGGGTGTGGTCAGCCATGCCAATCTCACGGTTAATGGTGTCAGCCGAGATGCCGTCATCGTCTCTAGATCTTTAGCTCGTCAGCAGTATCAAGCAGCCGTGCAGGAAAAAAGAGATCCGCTGCTCGTTAGTTATAGCGGCATAGATAAAGTGCTGGTGCAGTGTTTTCCTGTGGCACCGGGCGAGACTATGAAAGTGACGCTTGATATTGCCGCACCGCTGACCTATATAGACAAACAAAAGGCTGTGCTCGAGCTGCCTCGGTTTAGTGAACGCAATTTTGCCGTCAAAGGCGAGATGGCTCTTGAGCTGGTAAGTGATGGTGAAATAAAGCTAGATGGCTTGCATGCCATAAAGCCAAAAGAGAACTCGATGGGCGGCTTCTCGGTCGGCACCGACTCGGCTCAAGCTATAGAAGAGGCCAAGCAACCAGTCGCCGTGCCGGAGGCGCAGCCGGGGAATCTGAAGCTTGGAGCGCCGGAGGCGCAGGCTTGCGCGCCTATGCCGACTGACTACAAAAGTCGTTTACTTGGCGCCCTAGACTGGTCGACTTTAGCCGCTGACGGTTTGCTGCAAATTGGGCGCAGCGGTAAGGTTGGCACCGTCTGGTGTTCGGCCGCTCCGCTTATGAATGGATACCGAGTCGTGGGCGCGATCGCCCCCGAGACTTACCAACCGATAAAGAAGCTTGCCGTAGTTATAGACGGCTCAAGTTCGATGGCGGCAGCGCTGCCTGCCGTAGTCGAAGGTCTAAAGGGTGCACCTAAAGATATTGAGCTATCAATCTCTTTGGTTGGAGATAGCCTGCGTACCTGGCCGGGGGATTCTATAGTTTTGAACGGCGGTGCGAAAGAGAAGGTGCCCGGTATCGAATACATGCGCGCCGGTGACGCTCCGTTCAATCTGGCTTTGCAAGGGCTGGCTGCCGCAACCGCTGTGGGTGGTCAAGACAATAGCCGGGCCGTAGCTACCATGCTTAGCCAGAGCCGCTCACCTGACCGCGCTGTTCTTTGGATTCACGGACCCCAGCCCTTGGCTGCCGGTGCCGTTGACCTGCAAAGAGAGTTGGCTGCTTCTGGCGACGGCGCCAGGCTGTTTGACATGCAGGTGGTGCCGGGACCGAACGCCGGGCTTGACGGGCTGAGCAATTGCAACATTTTTCGCGTCAAAAGAGCAGGTACAAAACAAACCGATATCGGTTTATTTTTTTTAGCAGCTTGCCGCGAAAAATCGTCGCAGATCCCGAAGCCCCAGTTCAGCCTAGAGCTGCCGGGGGCGGATGACAAGCTCGCCTCGGTTGCCAACCAGCGCCAAGTTTCTAGTGACCTTCTCAAGGTCATGGCAGCCTATGAAATGAGACGGATGATTAGCGGTTTGCAGTCACAGTTCGGTGGTCAGTCGCCTGCCAGTTTAGGTGAGGCCTTTGCTATCGTCGGGCCGCAAACAAGCGCCATTGTTGTCAGCAGAGAGAGCCATTCATATTTGCCGCCTAAGCAGAGCGCGATTTCTGCCAAACAGATAATGCTGGCGCTGGGCACCGGATACAAAGCTGCCATGGAATATACCTTGCTGGAGATGCATCCCCTTCGAGTCTTTGGTCTTGATGGAAGAGATGCAGCTCTGTATCAATCAGGCGGCGATACTAGCTCTTGGCTGCCAAATCCAGCCGAGTCGATTGATCGATATTTCAAGGGCGTCGTGGGCGAAATGAATAATCTCTCGACGGCAGCTGGGGTTCCGACAGCTGGACCACAAGCGGCACCGGCAGCTCCATTTTTGGGACAGAACAGAAACTTTGCCATGCCAAGTGCCCCTGAAAGCAGAGTCGATAAAATGGTCGACCAAATAAATGAATACAAAGACTTTTCGCAGGCTAAGAAGCAGAAGGCTGACCTGCAAATGACTGATGCATTTGGCGGTGCACCCGCTAAAGAAGAGGCGCCCTTTGAAGGCGACCAAGCATCTCAGGCATTTGGTGTGGCTCGCGGTGCTGCTGGCGACGGCAAGCTGATTCTTTCCCCTGACGGTTCGCCCCCGCAACAGCCTTCCCGTGCCAACGAACCCAGCTCTAATTTCCCGACTTTGCAGGGCGCAACCAGCGGTACTATTTCCGCAAGCGGTCTAGAAACTATCGCTAGTGTCAATACCGCAGGCACCATCAGCAATGGGGTTATGGGTTTTGGTTATATGTACGGGCCAGAGGCAAGAGCGCGCATGATTCAAGAGTCAGGTATCTTCTACAGTTGTCTGGCTTTGTTTGCCACTCTTTCTGTTTGGCTTAGTTTGCGAGCTGGGCTTTCCATCAAGCGCAAGCAAAAGGGCAGTTAACTAGCTAGATTGCTCTTGTGATAAAGGCGGTATGCTCGTTCTTGACCCTGGTCAAAATAACAGTGAGGTCTTCGCCGTTGCCTTTTTTCAGCGATAGAGACTTGATAAATTCTTCAGGCACTATCGGCGAGCCGCGTTTTTTTACAGTTAAGTTGCGAGCTTTGAGCTTTTGCAATTCTTGTTTGATTTTTTTGAGGCTAAATGGCAAGCTGCTGATTATTTCGAAAGAGCGCGCGCAGGGGCTGTTTGAAAGATTGTCTGAAGTGAGGAAGGCGATTTCATCATCAATCTTGAATGCTTTCATGTCGGCGCCAAGGCATTCCACCAAGCCGGCTCTGATTATGGCGCCGTCTGGTTCGTGCAGGTAGCGGCTAGGGCTTTGGCATTCGAGCTTGGGAATGCCTTGGCTGTCGTCAAAACTAAACTGCTTGTCGCCATAGAGCAAAGTGGCACGCCTGGTGGTGTTCTTATCTGTGCCCGCACTGCGCAGATCTGCAAACCAAAGTACTGCTTCTTTAACATCGCCGTTTTCTGAGATTATCTCGACTTCGCAATCAAGACCCAGTTGTTTCAATTCGTCGTAATCAATGCCGGGTGAAACTTTTACTGCTAGTCCCTTTAGGTTGGGCAGTTCGTCCTTGCGCAGCCAATTTTTTAGAGTGGAAAGAGGCGGCTGGTAGGCTTCGGCTTTGAAAATGCGCTTGCCTTGCTCGTCTCTGCGTCCTGGGTCAAAGAAGGCAAGTTGATAGTTGCGGACGGTGCCCGAATGATTGATATCGGCACCGCTAAATTTTGCAACATCGGCGCAGACCGCATCAAATCTATCAGATAAGCCTAGGGCTGTCGCATTGGCTTTGGCGAGAACAAGTCGGGCTTCGCTTAGGTCAATGCCTATAACCGGTCCGACGGGGCATAATGCCAGGCTGTCGCCACCGACGCCGCAGCAAAAATCAACAATTGCCACCGCGCTTCCGAGGCTCTCTGCCAAGGTTTGAAAGCGTTTGCGGCGGTGTGCCGTGATTTTTTCACCGCTTGCTTGTTCTAAAGCGTCGCGGGTGAAAAACATCTTTTCGGCATTGGCAAACTTTGCAGACTTGATTGCCTTTTGTCTTGCCAGGGCTACTTCTAGGACCGCTGCCGCCTCGCTTGCATCGAGGTTGTCGCTTTTGCGCAAGGCAGTCAAAACCTTTAGATGATTGTTTTCAGTCAGCACTTGCAAAGCCAGTTTGTCTAAAAGAGCGCGTCCGCGCTCTGATACCGCAAATAGTGCCTGATCTTTATTCATTGCTTGATATTTGGCTGTTCTTATTTGCTGGCTGTGGCTATGCTCAAATTGAGGTCGGCGCCGTTCCAGGCGCTCTTTAGCTCGGGGGTTTGCACACGACCGCGGTCCCGCAAGACTTCGGCTTGAACATTCTCTTTGAGGCGACCGAATGCCTTTCTGATGGTGGTCATGCCGGCATTGTCGTTGGCTAAAATGTCTATT
>Ga0102832_1001684_pt1 | contig 15841 bp, 13 predicted proteins | sample EBPBio282013_DNA_FD_88942 | JGI IMG/M metagenome (GOLD analysis project Ga0102832, IMG submission 88942) | Wastewater treatment Type I Accumulibacter community from EBPR Bioreactor in Madison, WI, USA - Reactor 2_5/28/2013_ DNA (Illumina Assembly) | ecosystem: Engineered > Bioreactor > EBPR >...
AGTTCCAGAAGGTAACGCACGCCCCACACGATTATTATAAAGATCCATTTTACGTTGGCCGTCAGTGTTAGTGCTAGCCAGTCCCATTGATCGGGCAAGTAGGGAGGGATCAATTCCCTCGATCTCGTGAGCGTCTCCCCACAGCTTTGCCCGCTTTTCGCCGATGGTCCCTGACAAGAGTCGGCTCCCAGCCGCGTGTCGGAATGCGTCGGCGGCGTTATCGGAAGGGATGACGCCCGGATAAGCTCGTTTTGTAGCCTCGCGAGCGGCTTGATCTGCAGCCCAAGCGAAAACGAGCCCCATCGGATCCCTTACTAGTGCACCGAACGCGCCTGGGGAATTTCGATCAAAACCTAGCTTTCGTTCCGTGGGCGTTTTGATATCTGGCGAATTAACGTTCGGAATGACTCCGCGGTTCGGCGAACCAGCCATGGGTATTTCCTTTCAGAATGTTGGCGAATTTTGGGTGCAAATGCACAAAACCCGCGCGCGGGATGCGGGCGGGTTTTCAGATTTAGACTTTGGGGGACCGGGCGCTCAGAAGGCCCAAGGTACATTTATGAGAATAGGCCTAAACGGAACAAATTGGCCGGGACTTAGTTGGGTCTGCGGCGGTGTTTCCGGAGCGGTAACCCTATGATTCTAACCCTCTATCTCTCACGCGTCCTCGGCCTCGCGCTCATTTTCCTAGGCGTGATCCTTATGGTGCGCCGTCACTATTACATCGCGGTCTATCCCTCGATCGTCACCGAGCGCATGACGCGGATGGTCTTCGCGACCTTCGCGCTGATCGGTGGCCTCTTGCTCGCGGTCTATGACACGCTGTGGCAGACGCTGCCGTCGGTGATCATCTCGCTGATTGGCTGGATCGTCGTGGTCGAGGCGTTGGTGTACTTGGCTCTGCCAGATGCGCAGCTCGCGAAGCTGGTCGCGATGTTCAACAAGCCGGCCGCCTATATCGTCGGCGGCATCGTCGCGCTGATCACCGGCGCCTATCTCACCGCCATCGGCTTCGGCCTGTTCTTCTAGACTCGTAAAACGACATCGCCCGCTTTCGCGGGCGATGCACATCACACAGATGAGCTAACAGCTTAGTTCGGTTGATCCGCGCTGCCATCGGCCGGTGGTTTGCCGTTGGCAAGCGAGTTCCACAATTCGATGTTCGGGTTGCGGATGACGCGCGTGCCTTTGCGCTGGTCGGCGGCGATGGCTTTCACGTCAGGCGCGCTGGTGTCGTCGAGAACGAACTTGTCGAACATCGCGCTCATGGAGGTCAGCATCTTCTTCGTGCTGTCCGGGCGGAAGTGATACCAGCCGTGCGGCTCCTCGGCATAGACGACCCAGTCGTACCAGTTGCCGTGGATCTCGGCCTGGATGCCGTACTGTTCGATCTGCTGGAAGCGCGCGGCGGAATCGCCTTGCGCGTACAGGAACAAGAGCGGCGTCTTCACGCGGTCGGCATGATAGATGAGCGAACGGCCATAGTAGTTGGCCGGGTTTTCCATCGGCGTCTTGCCGATCAGGAACTTGTTCCAGCCTTCCATGCTGGCGTAGGTCGACAGCGTCACGAGGTCTGTGGCGCCGTACCACACCACGCCCGCTTTCAGGCGTGTCGGGTCCTTGGTGGCCGCCGCGGTGGTGAAGAAGCCGCCGGTGGAACCGCCAAAGGCGCCGACGCGCTTCGGATCGACCCAGCCTTGGCCGGCCAGCATGTCCATGCCGATGAAGGCGTCGTGGATGTCATCCTCGCCGCCGCGCGTAAATACCGCCTGGCGGTATTCCTTGCCGCGTCCCGTCGAGCCGCGGAAGTTCGGCGCGAAGACGAGATAACCACGGCTCACAAAGTACTGGATGTACGGATGCCACTGCGCCGGATGCTGGCCGTTGGAGTTGGCGCGGAAGAAGAACAGCGCCGGCAGCTTGTCGCCCGCCTTCGTGCCCTTCGGCTTATAGACAAGCCCTGCGACTTTGCGGCCATCGAAGCTGGTGTATTCCATGAACTCCGGCCAGGTGAACAGGCTCGCGTCACGGATGGCCGGGTCCTGATGGTTGGTGATCTGGCGTTCCGAGCCGCCCGCCGCCTTCATCGCCCACACGTCGCCCGTCATCGTCGGGTCCGAGTGATAGAAGAAGATCTCGTCGCCTTTGGCGCTCCACATATGCGTGCCGCGCGTCTGGCCGGTCGCTGAGGAACCGCCATTCACGCCGCCGCGCGTGGTGAGCTGCTGCGCTTTCCCTCCTGAACTCGGCATGCGGAAGATGTGATACTGGTAGTTCAGGTTCTTCGTGAAGCTGATGAATTTTCCATCGGGCGACCAGCGCGGCTCGCTCGCTTCAATGTTCTCCGTCAGCAGCATTTTCGTCTGACCGCTCGCGACGTCGATCACGCCGATATTGTTGAAACCATTACGGTCCGAGACAAACGCGATGGACTTTGAGTCCGGCGACCACGCGGGCGCGGAATCGAGCGAATTGAACGTGTTCGGGGTCATCAGCTTCGGTTCGCCCCCCGAGACTGGCAGGCTGTAGATGTCGTTATTGCTCTGATCGTCGTCGTTCGGTTTCTGATTGCGTGTGAAGACGAAGGTCTTGCCGTCCGGCGACAGGCTGGCGTTGCCGCCGCCAGGGCCGACGCGCGTGATTTTCTTACTCGCGAGATCATAAGCCGCGACCGACGAATCCCAGAACATGTCCGTGACGAAGTACAGCGTCTTGCCGTCCGGCGACCACATCGGGTTCGCATCGTTCAGCGGACTGTCGGTGACGCGGATCGCGGTCCCGCCCGCCGCCGGAATGATGTAGATGTCGCGCACATTCACGCCCCGATAGTCGGCCTCGAAGGCGATCCATTTGCCGTCGGGGCTAAACTCGGGGTTCATCTCGCGTCCGGGCATCTTGGTGAGTTGCTTCGGCGCGCCGCCATTGGTCGGCGAGGTCCAGATGTCATAGGTGCCGGCTTCGGCCGACTTGTAGGCGATCAGGCTCGCGTCCGGCGAAACATCGAACTCCTCGATCCATACGGTTTTTGCCATTGCATCAATTGGCAACCCCGGCCGCGCTTTCGATTGCGCGAATGCGTTGGTGCTGAACAACGCAGAAATCAGACTTGTTGCGATGAGAAACTTGGAGGCCATCGTACTCTCCCCAGCATGCGTTGACCGATCGTTCGGGCCGTAGCGTGCACCTCCGCGAAAGCCAGGGGAAGAGGGATTCCGAACGAGGTATGCCCTTGAATGTTTGAAAATTCGGCGCGACGCTGGCCGCCATTTCATAGACGAAGTGGGGAAGTTCTCATGGCTTTGCTGCCACCGCGCCGGTTCCTATCGACCCTTGTTCTGGTCGCCACCACTTTAAGCGCCGCGCCGGCTTTCGCTACATGGTCCATTGTGGCTGTAGATCGCGCGACGGGACGCATCTCGATGGCGACCGCCAGCTGCGTAGATGTGAAGACCGATCACGAGTACCGCGACGTCACCTCCGTCATCATCCCAGGCATCGGCATCGCCGCCTGCCAGGCAGGCGCCGACCGTACTCTTAAAAATCAGAAATATATCTTCGAGGAAATGAAGAAGGGCACCGACCCTCACGCCATTCTCGAGCAGATCGCGCGCGATGATCCGGACTTTCAACAACGCCAGTTCGGCCTCATCGACATAAAGGGCCGCATGGCCTCGCATACGGGACTCAATAACGGCTACGTCGCACAAGTTATTCAAGGCCAGGTACCGGGCACCGAGATCTTCTACTCGGTGCAAGCCAACACCATGCGGCCCGGCAAGGTCGTTCCGAACGCCGTGGCGGCCTTTATAAAGACCGAAGGCGCGCTTACCGATCGCGTCATGGCGGCGATGGATGCGGCGGATGGCTCCGGCGGCGATGCGCGCTGCTCCTGCCCGCCCTATCCGACTGACGGCAGCAAGCCCGCCATCGCGTGCAGCAATCGCGTCGCGCATGCCGCCTGGATTGTGATGGCTGATCCCAAAGACAAGAACGGCGATTCCGTGAGCAACGGCGATTATTCGCTGTACCTCACCGTTTTGCAGCCGGGGCCCGACCGCGGCTCCAACCAGATCCAACCTGGTGAAGACCTGAATGCCGAGACGACCTTACGCATGCGCTACGACGCTTGGCGCAAGCTTCAATCGGCATCTTACAAGTAGGTGCGCCATGCTGTTCAGAGCTCTCACCCTCGCCCTTCTGATCGCGACTTCGGCCTCGGCGCAGCAGCGCCGCCCGGCGCCCGCGCAACCGATGACCTTGACGACCAGCGCCTGGAAAGACGGCGGCATGATCCCGCCGAAACATGCGCAGCCCGGCGATGACGTTTCTCCGCCCTTGTCGTGGGACCGTGTCCCTGAAGGCACCGAGAGCTTCGCGCTGGTCATGCGTGATCTCGATGCCATCAATATCAACGGCGCGGACATGCACCTTTATTGGATGCTGTGGAACATTCCCAAGGACGCGCGTTCAGTCGCCGAAAAGCTGCCGGAACTCGAAGAACTACCCGACGGCACGCGCCAGATCAGCATGTCGGGCCCTTGGTATCGCGGTCCCGCTGCGCCGCCGCTGGGTCCCGTGCACCACTACGCCTTCGAGCTTTATGCGTTGAATGCGAAACTCGACATTCCGGCTGTGGGACAATCGCCGGCGGCGACCGAAGCCGCCGTCCGCGCGGCGATGGTGGGAAAGATTCTGGGGAAAGCCACGCTGATCGGTCTGTTTAAGCGGGGCTAATGCTTTCGGGCACCGCGTGAATGACAAGCTTCGGTTTCTCGCAATCGCTCGGATCTCGTAAACATCACGACAAGGCGTATGTTCAAAGCGTGCGCAAACTCTTAGGCTGTGCGCTACTTTCTACCCATTTGCACTGAAGGAATGTCGGCATGGCTAAAGTCCTCGTCCTCTATTACTCCTCCTATGGTCACATCGAGACCATGGCCGAAGCCGTCGCGGAGGGCGCACGGGCGGCAGGCGCGAAAGTGGACATCAAGCGCGTTCCGGAAACTGCGCCCGAAGCTGTGGCAAAGGCCGCGCATTTCAAACTCGATCAAAAGGCGCCCGTCGCCAGCGTCGCCGAGCTTGAGAACTACGACGCCATCATCATCGGTGTCGGCACGCGCTACGGCCGGATGGCTTCGCAGATGGCCGCCTTCCTCGACCAAACCGGCAGCTTGTGGGCGAAGGGCGCCTTCGTCGGCAAGGTCGGTGCGGCCTTCACGTCGACCGCCACGCAGCACGGGGGCAATGAGATGACTTTGTTCTCGATCATCACCAACCTTCTGCACTACGGAATGGTGATCGTTGGCTTGCCCTACAGCTTCAAAGGTCAAATGAAGGTGGATGAAATCGTCGGCGGCGCTCCATATGGCGCCACGACCATCGCCGGAGGCGACGGTACACGTAAGCCGTCCGAGACGGAACTCGCCGGCGCGCGCTATCAAGGCGAACAGGTCGCCAAAACTGCGATCAAACTATTCGGTTAGGGCTTATGAGATAAAGCTTCCAGGAGCATGCGCGACGCTTGCTCCTGGAGCGGCCCGACATCGGTGAAATAGCCTTTCGCGTCGACTCCCGCGTTCTGGCGGTTTGTTAGCAGCACGAAGGCGAGCTTCACCTCCGGCACTCCGAGAATATAGGTGCCCGTGAAGCCGGTATGGGCGAAGGCGCCGGATGGCAAGCCCTCCGGCTGTCGCCAACCGAGATGTGCGTCCGGCTTCAGAAACAGATCCACGACCTCCGCGCTGATCATGCGTTGTCCGGCCACGATCCCGCGATTAAGCATGAGGTCGAGCAACACCTTGAGATCGGCGGCTGTCGAAAACAGTCCTGCATGACCCGCGACGCCACCGTTGCCATACCACGCGTTACCGTCGTTAACCTCACCGTCGAGAACATAGCGGCGCCAACCATCCCACGATTTAGGATCGCCTTTGTAGCCATAACCAAAGTCGGGGCCATAAATCATGTGGCGTTCATAGCCGTTGCCGGACTCGGTCACGGCGAAGTCGGAAAGTCCATGCGTTTTCGGAAGAAAGCCGGTGTGTTTCAAGCCAAGGGGGCCGTACAGCGTTTCCGCGACGAACACATCAAGCGGTTTTCCACTCACGCGCTCGACAATCGCGCCGATCAGCATGAAACCGAGATCGCTATAGTGGTAACCCTCGCCGACCGGCCACTGTAGGGGCATCGTGCGGATCGCCTGGTAGATTCCGGCTTTGTCTGCCGCCTGGTAATAAAGCGGCTGCCATTGCACAAGCCCGCTGGTGTGCGTCAGGAGATGCCGGACGGTAATCTTGTCGAAATCGGGTCCACGAAAATCCGGCAGATACCGATAAACGGGCGCTCCCACGTCGATCTTCTTTTGATCGGCGAGGAGCATCACCGCCATCGTCGCAGCCATCACTTTCGTTACCGATGCGAGATCGAACACTGTCGACGTCTGCATGGCGCGTGGTGCCGCGAGCTTACGCCCCTCGAAATCGTTGAGCTGCGCGAATCCGAAAGCGCGTTGTTCAAGAACCTTTCCGTCCACGGCGATCAACATCACCGCGCCCGGAATAGCCCCGCCCGCGACGGCGGCTTTCACAAGCGCATTTGCTTTGGCTACCGCATCTTGAATTTTCGGTGTTTGAGCCATGGCGTCAGACGATCCCAAAAGAAGCCCGGCGGCGAGGACGAACACGGCTTTCATGGCTGCATTTTTCGCGGCAGAAGCGGCAGCAATAATACGCTAGCGAGGCTCAGTGCTCCCGACAAGATGAAGAAGCCGTCATAACCGATGTCGCGCTGGATAGAGGCCGAAGCGCCAGCCAGGAGGCGCGGCAGCAAGAATGCAAATCCCGCGAGGAAAGCGTACTGCGCCGCGGGGTATTTTGGATTCACGAGGACGGACAAGTAGACGACAAAAACGGCTGCGGCCATGCCGTTGCCGAAATTGTCCGCGAAGGCGGTGAGATAGAGGACGGCATCCGAAGGCGGCACGTTGGCCAGCCAGACGTAGGCCGTGTTGCCCAACGCGGCGAAAGCCGCCCCGAGCGCTAGCGATATGCGCGTATCGAATCGCGCGGCGGCCCAGCCCCCGATGCCAACTCCCGCGATATTGGCGATCAGCGACAAAGCCCCGTCGGCGATCCCGATTTGTGTGAGCGTGTATCCGACGGACGAAAGGAGTGGTTTGGCGAGAGTCAGCGCAAGGACATCGCCCATGCGATAGAGCGATACAAACGCTAGGATACCGATGGCCATGAATCCCAGCGTCCGGAAAAAATCGAGATATGGTCCGATCGCCGGCGACGCCAACAGCTTGTTGTCCGGCGCGAGCGCGCGAATGCGCGGAATCGCGAGCATCATGATCACGAAAGGCAAGCCGCAAAGCACGAGGACCACGGGTGTGACGTTGCTTTGCGGTGTGATACCGGCCGCGCCGACGACATACAGAACGCCCGTACCGATAAGGCCTGTCGCGGCAAGGCCCGCGATCACCAATCCCGCGGTTATGGCTAATCCCGCCGCAAGTGCGGGTAGTTTGGCCCTATCGCTTTCGGGCGCCGTCGCAAGGACGAGCGGAAACGCCACGAAGGCCGCTGCTGCAACGGCGAGATAAGCCGTTCCCCAACTGGAGTAGTCCGCCATTACCACCGCGGCGCTGCCGGCTGCAACCATGGCTGAGCGGTAACCCCAAAGCACGGCGGAGACGAGCGGCGCCTGCGACTTCGCATCGTGCGCAACCTCGCAGCGCCAACCGTCGGCGGCGGCCTCCAAGGTCGTTGCCCAGAAGGCCAGCTGCAATGCCCACAAGGCCGTCAGGGCAAGGTTTTGGTCGGGGTCAGCGAACGCCAATCCGACGAGCGAGACGACGACGCCGAGCTGCGACAACAGAATCCAACTCCGCCAGCGGCCCCACACGCCCCCGAACCCCGGAATAGTCAGACGGTCCAGCATGGGCGCCCAGGCGAACTTTAAGGTCGGCAGCAGCGAAACCCAGGCAAAGAAGGCCACAACGCCCAACGGCGCGCCGTTCTTGGTCAGACGCAGGAACAGCACCGCAGAGAACAGCAGGAACGGGAGACCCGAGGAAAAACCCAAAAGCCCGAAGAGCGCCACGGTGCGGGCGTTCCCGGTTGTACGGGCTTGTAGCCCCTCCCCCTCGGTCGCGGTGGCTTCCACTTGGAATCCCCGGATAAGATCGCCAAATAAATTGGTCCTCGTTCCAAAGGGGTACTCGATTTGGCGGCAGGCGAGAAGCCATTGATGGCGGCGGAATCCGCCGAAGCGCCCGGCGTCGTGCGCCGCATGCTTGCGGCCAACTGGGACACGCTCGCGCGGCTCGGAGAAACGCTCCGGCGTTCCGGCCCCGCGATGGTCCTGACATGCGCCCGCGGCAGCTCGGACCACGCGGCTCTGTTTGGAAAGTATCTGATCGAACAGCATCTGCGTGTGCCGGTCGCATCCATGGCACCCTCGGTCGTTTCAATCGCAGGAACGCCGCCGCGCGACCTCGGCAACGCACTGGTCATTGCGATATCCCAGTCAGGCCGCAGCCCCGACATTGTCGCCGCCGCGAAAGCGACCAGGGGTGCCGGCGCGCAGGTGATCGCGATCCTTAACGATGTCCGCTCACCGCTCGCCGAAGCGGCGTCGCCCGTCATCCCGCTGCATGCCGGACCGGAGAAAAGTGTCGCGGCGACGAAGTCCTGCATCGCGAGCCTTGCCGCCCTCGCCGATCTTGCACGCCACTGGTCGCAGGAATCGGACCTCAATCAAGCTATGGCGGCTCTTCCCGATCAACTCGCGGTGGCGGGGACACTGGACTGGTCGCCACTGGTTGATGCCTTGAAAGGCGCGCGGAATCTCTTCGTCGTTAGCCGCGGGGCGGGCTTCGGCGTCGCGCATGAAATGGCGCTGAAACTGAAGGAGACCTGCGCTCTCCATGCCGAGGCGTTCAGCGCCGCCGAAGTCGAGCACGGTCCAGCCACGCTCGTGCGCGACGGTCTGCCCGTTCTCATGCTTGCGCCTCCCGATCAGGCGGGCCCCGAGGTTATTGCCCTCGCGAAACGGTTTGCCGCACGCGGCGCGCGGGTTCTTTGCGCCGGCCTCGACAAATCCTCAGGCGGCGTTACCGTTTTGCCGGCTCTCGCAGGCCTCAACGCATCGCTTGCACCCATCACTTGGCTGCCAAGCTTCTACAAGGCCGTGGTACATTTGGCGCAAGCTCGTGGCCTTGATCCTGATCATCCGCCCTTCCTCAACAAAGTGACCGAGACCTTATGACCCGCTCAGCTCTCGTTGGTGCGCGCATCTTAGCAGGGACGGCCTTTGTCGAGGATCACGCCGTGATCATGAACGGCGCGCATATTGAATCGGTCACGCCGGAGAAAGATGTGCCGGCGATCTGCGCGCGGATCGTGCTCGATGGAGGCGACTTGCTCCCGGGTTTCATCGACACCCAGGTGAATGGCGGCGGCGGTGTTCTGTTCAACGACACACCCACCGTCGAGGGCATTCGCACCATCGCGGCGGCGCACCGGCGGTTTGGCACGACCGGATTTCTACCTACACTCATCAGCGACGATCTCGCGGTCATGGATAGAGCCATCGCTGCCGTCGAGCAGGCCATCGCCGAGAAGGTGCCAGGCGTGCTTGGCATTCATCTCGAAGGCCCATTTCTCAACCCCGCGCGCGCCGGAATTCATGACCGCACGCGGATTCGTAAGATCTCGTACACCGATCTCGACCGCCTCACACGGCTGCGTGGGGGACGCACCATTGTCACGCTCGCGCCCGAATGCGCGCCGTTAGAGACGATCCGTGAGTTGGCCGCGAAGGGCGTGATCGTTTGCGCGGGCCATAGCGCGGCCACCTACGATGAAACACGCGCCGCTTTGGGTGAAGGCCTGCGCGGCTTTACCCACTTGTTCAATGCCATGACACCCCTCACCAGCCGCGAGCCCGGCATGGTGGGCGCGGCGCTGAGTGACGATCACAGTTTCTGCGGTCTCATCGCCGACATGCATCATGTACATCCGGCTTCAATCGCGGTGGCAGTGCGCGCGAAACCGCGAGATCGTTTCTTTCTTGTGACGGACGCGATGCCTACGGTCGGATGGAGCCAATCCACGTTTATGCTCGGGAGCACACCGATCACCGCAAAGGACGGGCGTCTCACGGGGCCGGACGGAACTTTGGCAGGGGCGCACCTCGATATGGCGCGGGCGATTCGCAACATGATCACGGATGTCGGGATCAACCCGGAACGCGCGGTTATGATGGCCAGCGCAGCACCGGCCGCCTTCCTGCGGCTCGATGACGTACGCGGACATATCGCACCGGGATTTGCCGCCGACCTCGTCCATGTGAACCGGGCATCCGCCGGCGCCATGGACGTGCTTGCGACCTGGATTGGCGGCGTGCGAGGCTGATCTCATGAGCAAGACCGAGACCGTCAGCGCCCGCTATGCAACGCTCGATCTGTGGCCAACGGCAGATGCCGTTGAAGCCATGTTCGAAGGCCAGCTGTCGGCCGCGGCGGCCGTTCGTTCGGCAACCGGCGCCATCGCGGCCGCGGCGGAAGCCGCGGCGGATCGTCTTCGAAATGGACGGGGCCGCCTCGTTTATGTGGGCGCCGGAACGTCTGGACGCATCGCCGTTCAAGATGGCGTAGAACTGGGGCCAACTTTCGATTGGCCGGAAGACCGGTTCGTCTATCTTCTGGCCGGGGGCAAACAAGCCATCACCACAAGCGTCGAGGACGCCGAGGACGACGCCGACGACGGGCGGAAGCTGATCGTCGGCGCGGCTGTGTCGGCACATGACGTGGTAATCGGCGTCGCCGCCTCAGGCCAAACACGATTCACCGTAGCCGCCGTCGAGCAGGCGCATCAAGCGGGCGCACTTACGATCGGCATCGCGGGCAATCCCGATACATCGCTTCTCATAACGGCTGAACACGCCATCTTGCTGCCGACGGGCGAGGAAGTGATCGCGGGCTCAACGCGTATGAAAGCCGGTACAGCTCAGAAAATTGCGCTTAATCTTCTGTCGACCGCCATCATGCTGCGCCTCGGCCTGGTGCACGGCAATCTCATGGTGGCCATGCGCTCCAACAACAAGAAGCTGGTGCAGCGCGCACTCGACATCGTGCAGTCCATCGCCGGCGGCAGCACCGAAGCCGCGAAAGCCGCGCTGATACAATCGGACGGCGACATCCGCACGGCCGTGCTTGTCGCGCGCGGATTCAGTCTGGACGACGCGCGCGCTCAATTGTCCGCGGCCGGCGGCGTGCTGCGCCAAGCACTGCCACAACGGAAATAACGCATGATGGACCTTTATCTTGGCGTCGACGCCGGCGGCAGTCATTGCCGTGCGCGCCTGACGGATGCGGTCGGAAAAGTGCTGGGCACGGGCGAAGCCGGACCGGCGAATGCACGCGTTGGCATGGAGAAGCTGCGCGCGACCTTGATGGAATCTTGCGATCAGGCGCTCGCGCACGCAGGCCTTCGCGCGACCGATACAATGCGCATGAGTACGGGCCTCGGCATTGCCGGCATTTCACGTCCTGGCGTGCGCGATGCGCTCAATCATCTCGGCCTGCCGTTCGCGAAGATTCGCTGGGAAACCGATGCGGCCATCGCCAACCTTGGCGCGCATAACGGCGGCGACGGCGCGACACTCATTCTCGGCACGGGCAGTATTGCTTATGTCAAAGCCAACGGCGGTACCTTCTCTATCGGCGGCTACGGGTTTCCGATCTCTGATGAAGGCAGCGGCGCAGCCCTTGGTCTTTCAGCTGTGCGTCACGCCTTGCGCGCCCTCGACGGCCGTACCAAGCCGACGCCGCTAAGTTCCGCGATCACCAGCCGCTTCAGTCATGAAACGCCGCGCGTGATCGCCTGGATGGATACGGCGACACCTAAGGAATACGCGGCCTTCGCGCCCATCGTTTTCGATTTCGCCGAGGCCGATGATGAGATCGCCCGCTCCATCGTTGAAAGCGCCGCGCTGCATGTGGAGCAATTCATCGAGACCATTTTTGTACGTGGCGCCCCGCGCTGTTCACTGGCCGGCGGCATCGCGTCCCGCATGCGTCCTTGGCTGCGCGAGCGCACGACCGCGCGCCTATCGCCGGCCCTTGGCGATCCGCTCGATGGCGCACTCCTGCTCGCCGGGTTGCGGAAAGCGTAGCCTTCCCCTGCGATTCGCGTCCTATTTTTCACGATTCGGAGCTCGCCTATAGCCTGATGCCTTTCAAAACGGGCCGTTTCGGCGTTAGCCTGGCTACAGACGTCTTAAGAAGAGCTGCTCCATGGGACGGGTTTCGCGGTCAAAAAATAGTCAGATATTTATATTTCGCGGCCTTATATATAGCTAACTATAATATTGCGCATGAAGGAAATTCGGGCTGTTTCGGATGGGCCGTGACCCCTGGTTCGCGAATGACCGATCGGACCGACTTGCCGGCACGGTTTTCGGTGCAAGAAGCATAGCCTTCCCAACCATTTTTCAGCCCTCCCGGTCACGCGAGAGTTACCTTAGAATCATTTTGATGACCGACCGGTCATGTTATTAATAGTTACGCCGTAATGGCGTAATTTTCCGAGCGGACTTGAGGTCCGCACATTAGATTATAGGGAGCCTGGAGCCAGTCACCGAAACGACCGGCTCTCCGTTCCCCGGGAGGAAATGAAGTGCGTTTGTTTGATCGCGTCTCTCACCGTTCTATTTTAGCGGGCATTGCCGGATCCGCGGTGCTCGCGCTGGCGGCGTGTTCGCAGCCTGGCGGCGACGCCAAGCCGGCGGCCCCCGCCGCGGCCGAAGCCACTTTACCCGACACCACGTCGACGGCGCGCGTACGTCTCATGACAGCGAGCCAGTATGCCAATGTGATCGCCGATGTGTTCGGCGCGGACATCAAACCGGGCAAGCCGCTTGGTCCGCTGACACGCACGGATGGTCTTGTTGCTTCCGGCGCCGCGAAGGTCGGCGTGACCTCGGGCGACATGATGAAACTGCAGCGCGCCGCGTCTGCCGTGGCCACGCAGGTCGTCGACAACGGCAACCTCGAGCAGGAAATCCCCTCACACCGTGATTCGCTCGTGCCCTGCAAGCCGAAGGATCCGGCCGCATCGGATGACGCCTGCGCCACCAAGTTCATCGCGCAGACCGGCCGTCTCCTGTACCGCCGTCCGCTTACGAATGACCTTCTGAACGAATATGTCGCCAAGGCGAGGAAAGCCGCCGAGGACAATAAGGATTTCTACGCCGGTCTCGCCGGCGTGTTGGAAGGCATGCTGGTCGACCCGAACGTGCTGATGATCACGGACATCGCCGAAGCCGACCCGAAGCACGCCGGGCAAAAGCGTCTCGACGCCTACAGCGTCGCCTCGCGCTTGTCGTTCTTTCTCTGGAACACGGTGCCGGACGACACGCTTCTGAAGATGGCGGAAAGCGGCGAGATCCTCACGCCGAAAGGGCGGACCAAGGCCGTCAACATGATGTTGGCCAGCCCGAAATTGGAAAACGGCGTACGCGCTTTCTTCGACGACATGTTCGCCTTCGACGACTTCGACAACCTGTCGAAGGACGGCGCGGTGTATCCGATCGTCACCGGCACCGCTCTGAAAGACGCGCGTGAGCAGACGCTCCGCACCGTGGTCGACCATCTCGTGACCCGTCGCGGCGACTACCGTGATCTGTTCACGACCAAGCACACGTTCATGTCGCCGGCCCTGGCGGCGATTTACCAAGTTCCAACGCGTCCGGGCTGGACCGCCTACGACTTCCCGGAATCGAGCCCGCGTCAGGGGATCCTCACGCACATCTCGTTCCTGGCCGTCCATTCGCACCCGGCCCGCAGCTCGGCCACGCTGCGCGGCAAGGCGCTGCGCGAGCTGTTCCTGTGCCAGAAGGTGCCGCCGCCGCCGCCGAACGTCGACTTCTCGGCGCTGGAAGATCCGACCTCGCCGTTCCGCACCGCGCGTGACCGCGTGAACTTCCACCTGCAGAACCCGGTTTGCGCCGGCTGCCACAAGATCACCGACCCGATGGGTCTCGCGCTCGAGAACTTCGACGGCGGCGGTCAGTACCGCGACAACGAAAAAGGCGTCGCCATCGACGCCAGCGGTAACCTGGACGGCGCGAACTTCAAGGACGTGACGGGCCTTTCGAAGGCGCTGCACGACCACCCGCAGGTTCCGCGCTGCCTTGTGCGCCGCGTGTACAGCTACGGCACCGGCGGTCCGCTCACCAATGATTCGAACGACCAGGTGGATGCTCTGACGAAGGTGTTTGCCTCGAGCGGCTACCGCGTTCCGGATCTGATGCGCGCGATCGCCCTGTCCGACGCCTTCATTCGCATTACCGATGCTGAAGTCCCGAAAGCCACTGCTTCCGCCGCCGCTTCGCCGGCGCCTGCGGTTCATTGATTAACGAGGAGGATATGATGAACACTTTCCTGGAATCTCTCACCCGTCGCCGCATGCTGCGCGGCATGCTCGCAGGCTCGGCGGTCTCGGTTGGCCTGCCGCTGCTCGACATCTTCCTCAACGGCAACGGCAACGCCCTTGCCGATGGCTCGCCGATGCCGATCCGCTTCGGCACCTGGGGCTGGGGTCTCGGCATGAGCGAAAAGATCTTCAAGCCGAAGCAGTACGGCGCCAGCTGGGAGCTGCCGGAAGAAATCGAGTCCCTGAAGCCGGTTCAGAAGCACCTCAACCTGTACACGGGCTTCAACGGTTTCCGTGACGCGGCTCCGAACCTCTGCCACACGACGGGCTGGGTCATTCTGCGCTCGGGCGCCGCGCCGATGTCGGGGAACGACAAACCGAATGAAACCATCGACGTGACGGTTGCCAAGAAGATCGGCACGACCACGCGCTTCCCGATGCTGACCATGTCGGCTACCGGCGACCCCCGCGATACGCAGTCCTACGAAAGCGCGAGCCTGATCAACACCTCTGAAGGCTCGGCGCTCGGCCTCTACACCACCGTCTTCGGCCCAGACTTCCAGGATCCGAACGCGAAGGAGTTCAAGCCGAACCCGAAGATCATGGTCCGCCAGAGCGTGATATCGAGCGTCATGGACAACACCAAGAAGCTCGAACAGATGGTCGGCGCCGAAGACAAACAGCGCATCGACCAGTACTTCACGGGCCTGCGCGATCTCGAAAAGCAGTTCGAGCGTCAGCTCACCAAGCCGGAACCGCGCGAAGCTTGCGTGGCGCCGAAGCCGTTGCGTGGCGACATCCCCACGGGCGTCGACTTCGAGCTGGTGAACAAGCGTCATCAAACCATGACTGACATCCTCGTCATGGCCATGGCCTGCGACCAGACGCGCGTGTTCAATGTGCTGTACTCGAAGTCTTTCGCCTCCACCACGAAACCGGACTACGAAAAACCCCACCACACCGCCAGCCATGAAGAACCGATCGATCAGAAGCTTGGTTACCAGCCGATGGTGTCGTGGTTCCTGCGCCGTGCGTTCGAGAATTGGGCGTACTTCGTCGGCGCCTTCGCCAAGGTGAAGGAAGGCGACGGCACGCTGCTCGACAACATGGCGATCTACGCCTCGACCGACCAGAGCTTCGCCAAGATTCACTCGATCGACGGGCTGCCGATGTTCTCGGCCGGTCGCGCGGGCGGCAAGCTGAAGACCGGTCTGCACATCGACGGCCAGGGCACCACGGGCTGCCGCCTCGGCTATACCCTAATGAAGGCGGTTGGTCTCGACCTCCCGACCTGGGGTAACCAGTCGAACCAGACCAACAAGGTCATCTCCGAGATGGTCGTCTAAGTCGGGACTTCAGATACGTCGATGAAACCGTTCAATATTGCTTTGATCGCAAGT
>Ga0102832_1001685_pt1 | contig 15841 bp, 10 predicted proteins | sample EBPBio282013_DNA_FD_88942 | JGI IMG/M metagenome (GOLD analysis project Ga0102832, IMG submission 88942) | Wastewater treatment Type I Accumulibacter community from EBPR Bioreactor in Madison, WI, USA - Reactor 2_5/28/2013_ DNA (Illumina Assembly) | ecosystem: Engineered > Bioreactor > EBPR >...
CGCGCAGGTCGGCGGCGTCCTCCTGGCCCAGGCACATGTAGAGCGTGCCGGTGCAGGTCAGCCGCACGCGGTTGCAGCTTTCGCAGAAATTGTGGGTGAGCGGCGTGATGAAGCCCAGCCGGCCGCCGGTCTCGGCAACGCGGAAGTAGCGGGCGGGGCCGCCGGTCCGGTAGTCGCTCTCCTCGAGCGTGAAGTCCTTGGCGATCTCCGAGCGCACCAGCGACAGCGGCATGTACTGGTCGAGCCGGGTCTCGCCGATCTCGCCCATCGGCATGACCTCGATCAGCACGAGGTCCATGCCGCGGCCGTGCGTCCAGCGGATCAGGTCGCCGAACTCCGCATCGTTGACGCCGCGCAGCGCCACCGCATTGATCTTGATCGACAGGCCGGCGTCCTGCGCCGCGTCGAGGCCGCGCATCACCTGGTCGAGGTCGCCCCAGCGGGTCAGCTCGCGGAACTTCGCCGGGTCGAGCGTGTCCATCGAGACGTTGAGCCGCTTCACGCCGATCGCCGCCAGCTCCTTGGCGTACTTGCCCAGCTGGCTGCCGTTGGTGGTCAGGGTGAGTTCGTCGAGCGCGCCGCTGTCGAGGTGGCGGCCCAGCCCGCGGATCAGCGACATCACGTTCTTGCGCACCAGCGGCTCGCCGCCGGTCAGGCGCAGCTTGCGCACGCCGCGGCGGACGAAGGCGCCGCACAGCCGCTCCAGCTCCTCCAGCGACAGCACCTCGGCCTTGGGCAGGAAGGTCATGTCCTCGGCCATGCAGTACACGCAGCGGAAGTCGCAGCGGTCCGTCACGGAGACGCGCAGGTACGTGATGTGCCGGCCGAACGGGTCGATCATGGTGCCCCCAATCTAGGGCGGGAGGGGCGGCAATTCGACCCCAAATCCAGAGGGGAATTGGGCATCTTGGCGCCGCTGCGGACCCTTTTCAGGCCGCCGCGGGGACCAGCCGCAGCAGGGTCTCGACCGTGTCGGCCTCGGCGGCCGGCTTGTCGGTGCGGATCCGGTTGATCCGCGGGAAGCGCATGGCGACCCCCGAGCGGTGACGGGTCGAGCGGGCGATGCCGTCGAAGGCGATCTCCAGCACCAGCCCGGGCTCGACCTCGCGCACCGGGCCGAAGCGCTTCACCGTGTGGTCGCGCACCCACTTGTCGAGCCAGCGCAGCTCCTCGTCGGTGAAGCCGAAGTAGGCCTTGCCGACCGGCGCCAGCTCGCGGCCATCCTGGCCGTCACGCCAGCAACCGAAGGTGAAGTCGGAATAGAACGACGAGCGCTTGCCGTGGCCGCGCTGGGCGTACATCAGCACGCAGTCGGCGAGGTGCGGGTCGCGCTTCCACTTGAACCACGGCCCCTTGGGCCGACCAGCGAGGTAGGCGCTGTCGCCGCGCTTCAGCATCAGCCCCTCGATGCCCTCGGCAGTGGTCGCGGCGCGCAGGCTCGCCAGTTCCGCCCAGTCGGCGAACGGCACCAGCGGCGACAGGTCGAAGCGGGCGCGCGGCCGTTCGGCCAGCCAGGCCTCCAGCCGCGCCCGCCGCGCATCGAAGGGCAGGGGGCGCAGGTCCTCCGCGCCCAGGAACAGCACGTCGTACAGCCGCACGTGGGCGGGGTGCGCCGCCAGCATCTTCGGCGTCACGACCTTGCGGTTCAGCCGCTGCTGCAGGTCGTTGAACGGCGCGATGCCGTCCTCGCGCCGCACCAGCAGCTCGCCGTCGAACACGCCCTCGAAGTCGATCGCCTCGACGATGTCGGGGAACGCCGCCGACACGTCCTCGCCGGCCCGGCTGTACAGCCGCTTCGCGCCGCCCGAGGCCGCGACCTGCACGCGGATGCCGTCCCACTTCCACTCGGCGCGGAAGTGCGCGGGATCGAGCGTCTCGAGCTCGGCCTGGTCGATCGGGTTGGCCAGCATCGGCGGCAGGAAGGCGCCGCCGGCGTTGGGCCGCGGCCGCTCGGCGCCGTGCAGCAGCCAGTCGAACAGCGGCCGGTAGGGCGCCTCCAGCCCGTGCCAGATCTCCTCGACCGCGTCGACCGGCTGGCCGCCGAGGTTGGCCGCCGCCTGCTTGGCGAGCCGCGCCGACACGCCGACCCTGAGCGCGCCGGTCACCAGCTTCAGCAGCGCCCAGCGGCCGTTGGCGTCGAGCGCGTCCAGCCAGCGCTTCAGGATGGCCGGCGTCTGCATCCTGGTCGCGCGCTGCAGCGTCTCGACGACCTCGCCCAGCGTCGGCGGCGGCCCGGACTCGGGGTGGCCCTGCCAGACCAGCGCCAGCGTCTCGGCGAGGTCGCCGACATAGTCGTAGGACAGGTGGAACAGCTCGGGCCCGATCAGGTCCTCGCCGAAGCCGCGCAGCAGCGCCGGCTTGGCGGCGGTGAAGCTGAGCCCGCCGGTCAGCGCCGCCAGCGCCCAGCCCCTGTCGGGATCGGGCGTCTCGCGCAGGTAGGTCTCGATCAGCCGCAGCTTGGCGTTGCGGGCCGGCTGGTAGGCCAGCGCGTCGAGCAGGGCGGCGAAGGCCTGCATCAGGCGCCTTCCTCCTCGCGTCCGGCAAGGTGCAGCGCCTCGGCCTCGATGCCCATGCTGCGCGCCTGGTGGACCAGCGCCTCCTCGCGGCCGTGCGTCACCCACACCCGCGGCGCGCCGACGTCCTTCAGGGTCTGCACCAGCTCCGGCCAGTCGGCATGGTCCGACACGATCAGCGGCAGCTCGGCGTTGCTCTGCCGCGCCCGGGCCCGCACCCGCATCCAGCCCGAGCAGACGGCGGGAATGGGATCGGCGAAGCGCCGCGACCAGCGGTCGGCGATGGCCGAAGGCGGCGCCAGCACGATGGCGCCGCGGAAGGTCTCGAGGATCGCGTCCGACACCGGGGCGATGTCGCCGAGGTCGACGCCGTGCTCCTGGTACAGCCGGCACAGCGCCAACAGGCTGCCGTGCAGCCAGATCCGCTGGTCCCAGCCGGCGGCACGCAGCAGCTTGATCACGCGCTGGCACTTGCCCAGCGCGTAGACGCCGACTAGGTGGGTGCGCTCGGGGAAGGTCGCGACCGAGCGCAACAGCTTAGCAATCTCGCCGATGTCCGACGGGTGCTGGAACACCGGCAGGGCGAAGGTCGCCTCGGTGATGAAGACGTCGCACGGCACCGGCTCGAACGGCGGGCAGGTCGGGTCGGGCCGCCGCTTGTAGTCGCCCGACACGACGATGCGCTGGCCCTGCCATTCCAGCACCGCCTGCGCCGAGCCCAGGATGTGCCCGGCCGGCGCCAGCGACACCTCGACCTCGCCCATCTTCAGGCTCTCGCCGTACTTCAGGCCCTGCTGCCTTGTGTCCGGCATGTCCTGGAAGCGCGCCCGCATGATCGCCAGCGTCTCCGGCGTCGCCAGCGCCGCGCGATGCCCGGGCCGTGCATGATCCCCGTGCCCGTGCGTGATCACGGCCCGCGGCACCGCGACCGCCGGGTCGACGTAGAAATCCCCCGGCGCACAATAGAGGCCGCGCGGCGTCGGGTAGAGCCAGGAACGGGGATCGGGGGCGGTCATCGGCTATGGATATGGGACTTCCCGGCCTCATGAGCAAAGGTCCCTCGCTGCGCTCGGGATGACAGGCATTTTCTGTCATCCCGAGCGAAGCGAGGGACCCTTCTCATGATATCAGCGTAGTCGTGTCTCTCCCCGACCTCTTCACCCGCTGGTTCGAAAGCCGTGGCTGGGCGCCGCGGGCGCACCAGCTGGCGCTGGTCGATCTCGCGCGGCAAGGCAAGAGCGCGCTGCTGATCGCGCCGACCGGCGGCGGCAAGACGCTGGCCGGGTTCCTGCCGTCGCTGATCGAGCTGACCGAGCGCCGGCAGGCCGGACAGGACCTCGCCTGGGCCAAGGGCAAGGGCGAGCTGCACACGCTGTATCTCTCGCCGCTCAAGGCGCTGGCGACCGACATCCGGCGCAACCTCGAACTGCCGATCGCCGAGATGCAGCTGCCGGTGCGGGCCGAGAGCCGGACCGGCGACACGCCGCAGAGCCGCCGCCTGCGCCAGCGCGAACGGCCGCCCGATCTCCTGATGACGACGCCGGAGTCGCTGGCGCTGCTCTTGAGCTACCTCGACTCGGCGAAGTTCTTCGAATCGCTGCGCTGCGTGATCGTCGACGAACTGCATTCCTTCGCGACCTCCAAGCGCGGCCATCACCTGGCGCTCTGCCTGGCGCGGCTGGCGACGCTGGCGCCGCACGTGCGCTTCGTCGGGCTGTCGGCGACGGTGGCCGACCCGCCGGCGCTGGCCGACTGGCTGGCGCTCAAGGACGAGGTCGAGATCGTGCGCGGCGAGCCGGGCGCGCCGCCCAAGGTCACGCTGATCGACGCGCAGGAGCGGCTGCCGTGGGGCGGCCACATGGGCCACCACGCGGTGCCCGAGGTCTACAACATCATCCGCCAGCACAAGACCTCGATCGTGTTCGTGAACACGCGCGCCCAGGCCGAGCTGGTGTTCGACCGGCTGTGGCGCATCAACGAGGAGAACCTGGCGATCGGCCTGCACCACGGCTCGCTGGCGGTCGAGCAGCGGCGCAAGGTCGAGGCGGCGATGGCGGCCGGTCGCTTGCGCGCCGTGGTCGCGACCTCGTCGCTCGACCTCGGCATCGACTGGGGCGACGTCGACCTGGTGATCCAGATGGGCGCGCCCAAGGGCGTCAGCCGCCTGATGCAGCGCATCGGCCGCGCCAACCACCGGCTCGACGAGCCCAGCCGCGCCATGATCGCGCCGGCCAACCGCTTCGAGGTGTTGGAGTCGCTGGCCGCTCTCGAGGCCATCGAGGCGCGCGAGCTCGACGGCGACCCGCCGCGGCCGCCCTGCCTCGACGTGCTGGCGCAGCACATTGTTGGCCTCGCCTGCGCCCAGCCGATCGACCGTGACCAGCTGTTCGAGGAAGTGCGCACCACGCAGCCCTACCGCGACCTGCCGCGCAAGGACTTCGACGACACCTTCGACTTCGTCGCCACCGGCGGCTACGCGCTCGCGGCCTACGACAAGTGGCACCGGCTGAAGCAGTTGCCCGACGGACGCTGGATGCTGGCCTCGCCGCTGGTGGCCAAGCAGTACCGCATGAACGTCGGCACCATCGTCGAGCTGCCGCTGATCAAGGTGAAGCTGCGCCGCGGGCCGGTGCTGGGCGAGGTCGAGGAGGCGTTCGTGCAGGGCCTCGTCGCGGGCGACACCTTCGTGTTCGCCGGCCGGCTGCTGCGCTTCGAGGGTGTCAAGGAACTGGTGGCGCAGTGTTCGCCGGCGACCGGCGGCGGCGACCCCAAGGTGCCGGCCTACGGCGGCGGCCGGCTGCCGCTGTCGACGTTCCTCGCCGAGCGGGTACGCGGCATCCTGCAGGACCCGTCGCGCCATCCGCTGCTGCCGCCCGAGGTTCAGGCGTGGCTGCGCATGCAGCGCCTCCGGTCGACGCTGCCGGCCGGCAACCGGCTGCTGGTCGAGGGATTCCCGCGCGGGCCTCGCCAGTTCATCGTCGCCTACTGCTTCGAGGGACGGAACGCGCACCAGACGCTGGGCATGCTGCTGACCCGGCGCATGGAGCGCATGGGGCTGAAGCCGCTGGGCTTCGTGGCGACCGACTACGTGCTGGGCGTGTGGGGCCTGCGCCCGCCGACCAAGGCGCAGCTCGAGCAACTGTTCGACGAGGACATGCTGGGCGACGACCTCGAGGCGTGGATGGACGAATCGACCATGCTGCGGCGCTCGTTCCGCAATGTCGCGGTGATCGCCGGCCTGATCGAGAGGCGCTTCCCGGGCGAGGAGAAGTCGCGCCGCCAGGTCACTTTCAGTTCGGACCTGATCTACGACGCGCTGCGCCGGCACGAGCCGGACCATATCCTGCTGCGGGCGACGCGGCAGGACGCGGCCTGGCAGCTGGCCGACCTCAGGCGGCTGGGCGACCTGCTGCGGCGCGCCCGCGGCCGGATCGACTATCGCCGGCTGGACAGGATTTCGCCGCTCGCCGTGCCGGTGCTGCTGGAGATCGGCCGCGAACGGGTGCTGGACGGGAGCGCCGACGACGAGCTCCTGGACATCGCGGCCCAGGAACTCATCGACGAGGCGACGCGCCTCTAGCCCTTCTTGACCGGTTGGTGCTTGAGCCAGCCGCTGTACTTGAGGGTGTTGGCGGCCAGCACGACGCCGAAGACGGCGAACGAGGCGATGACCATGATCAGGTAGTAGGACTCGGCAGTTCTCACTCGGGTCTCCGTTGAAAGCCCCCACAGCGTGCAGGGGCGGACCCGGCGAGGCGTTGATCTGGATCAACAGCGCCTCAGTGGAAATCGCGCGAACTGATTTTCACTTGCGGTCGCTCCAGCACGATGCGGCCGCGGTCGTAAGGGACGGCCGGCGGTCCCTTGCTCGCGCGGTGGCGGGTGGCGTTGGCCTCGGGCACGGCGACCGCTTCGGGCGTGACGGTGACCGGCGGGTTGTCCGCGTCGATCGACGCGATCGAATCGAGCGCCGCCGACCCGTCCCACAGCGTCTCGGCGACGAGGTGGATCACCAGCCCCTCGCGCTGCACGCGGCCGCGCACGCCCAGCAGGCGCGCGCCCATGACGATGCGGCGGTGCGCCTCGAACACGCCGGGCCAGACCACGAGGTTGGCGATGCCGTGCTCGTCCTCGATGGTCACGAACACCACGCCCGAGGCGGTGCCCGGCCTTTGCCGCACCAGCACCAGCCCGGCCAGCACGAAGCGCTGGCCGTTCTTCGCCGTCTTCAGCACCTCGGTCGGCGACACGCCCTCGGCGTCCAGCCGCGGCCGCAGGAGCGCCAGCGGGTGCGAGCGCAGCGACAGCGCCAGCGCGCCGTAGTCGTCGACCACCTGCTCGCCCAGCGTCAGCGACGGCAGCGTCACCGCCGGCTCGTTGTCGTGCGCGCGGTCCTGCTGCCTTTCCAGCAGCGGCAGCGGCGTCTCGGCCAGCCCGCGCACCGCCCACAAGACGTCGCGCCGCGTGAGGCCGAGCGACGCGAAGGCGTCGGCGCGGGCCAGCGCCACGATCTGCCGCTTGTCGATGCCGGCCCGCCGCCACAGGTCGACGGCGTCACGGTAGGGCGTGGTGCGGCGCTCGACGAGGCGGCGCACCGCGGCCTCCGACAGGCCGGCGACCTGGCGCAGGCCGAGTCGCAGCGCGGGGCGGGCCTGTCCTTGTCCCGATCCGGGGCGCGGCTCCAGCGTGCAGTCCCAGTCGCTGGCGTTGATGTCGGGCGGCCGCACCTCGACGCCGTGCTCGCGCGCGTCGCGCACCAGCTGGGCCGGGGCGTAGAAGCCCATCGGCTGCGAGTTGATCAGCGCGGCGCAGAAGACCTCGGGGTAGTAGTGCTTCATCCACGACGAGTCGTAGACCAGGATCGCGAAGCTGGCGGCGTGGCTCTCGGGGAAGCCGTACTCGCCGAAGCCCTCGATCTGCTTGAAGCAGCGGTCGGCGAAGTCGGGCTCGTAGCCGTTGCCGATCATGCCGCGGATGAACTCGTCCCGGAGCTTGTGGATGGTGCCCGAGCGCCGGAAGGTCGCCATGGCGCGGCGCAGCTTGTCGGCCTTCTCGGGCGAGAAGCCGGCGGCGTCGATGGCGATCTGCATCGCCTGCTCCTGGAACAGCGGCACGCCCAGCGTGCGTTCGAGGATCTTCCGCAGCGCGCCGGGGTAGGGGATGGTGGCGGGATCGCGCGACCGGTTGCGCAGGTAGGGATGCACCATGCCGCCCTGGATCGGGCCCGGCCGCACGATCGCCACCTCGATCACCAGGTCGTAGTACTGGCGCGGCTTCAGCCGCGGCAGCATCGACATCTGCGCCCGGCTCTCGACCTGGAAGACGCCGACCGAATCGGCGCGGCACAGCATCTCGTAGACCGCGGGATCGTTCGGCGGCAGGCCGAGCGCCAGCTTCCTGCCGTAGTGGCGCTCGATCAGCTCGTGGCCCTTGCGCAGGCAGGTCAGCATGCCGAGCGCCAGCACGTCGACCTTGTAGATGCGCAGCGTGTCGAGGTCGTCCTTGTCCCACTCGACCACGGTACGGTCGTCCATCGCCGCGTTCTGGATCGGCACCAGCTCGTCGAGCCGGCCCTCGGTCAGCACGAAGCCGCCGACATGCTGCGACAGGTGGCGCGGGAAGCCGCACAGCGTCGACGACAGTTCGAGCGCCAGCATCAGCCGCGGGTCGTCGGGATCGAGCCCGGCCTCGCGCACGTGGCCGCGGTCGACACCGCCCGAGCCCATGCCCCACACCGTACCGGCCATCGCGCCGACCGTGTCGGGCGACAGGCCGAGCGCCTTGCCGACGTCGCGGATGGCGCTGCGGCTGCGGTAGGCGATCACCGTGGCGGCCAGCGCGGCGCGGCTGCGGCCCTTCTCGCGGTAGATCCACTGGATGATCTCCTCGCGCCGCTCGTGCTCGAAGTCGACGTCGATGTCGGGCGGCTCGTCGCGCGCGTTCGACAGGAAGCGCTCGAACAGCACCTCGGTCTCGTTGGGGTTCACCGAGGTGATGCCGAGGCAGTAGCACACCGCCGAGTTGGCGGCCGAGCCGCGGCCCTGGCAGAGGATGCCCATGCGCCGCGCCTGTTGCACGATCTCGTGCACCGTCAGGAAGTAGGGCGCGATCTGCTTGGCGCCGATCAGCTCGAACTCGTGGCGGACGGTGCGCTCGACCTTGTCCGGCACGCCGCCGGGATAGCGTTCGGCGGCACCTTCCCAGGTCAGCCGCACCAGCCGCTCCATCGGCGTCTCGCCGCCCTCGTACATCACCGGGTACTGGTAGGTCAGCTGGTCGAGCGTGAAGGAGCAGCGCGCGACGATCTCCTGCGTGCGCTCGATGGCGCGGGGATGGCGGCGGAACAGCCGCGCCATCTCCTGCGGCTCCTTGAGGTGGCGCTCGGCGCTGGCGAAGCGGCGGTAGCCGAGGTCGTCGACCGTGCAGCCGCGCCGGATCGCCGTCACCACGTCGTGCAGCGCCCGCCGCTCGGGCACGTGGTAGTGGACGTCGTTGGTCGCCACCAGCCCGACGCCCGTCTCGGCCGCGAGGTCGTCGAGCGCCGCCAGCCGCCGCGCGTCGTTGCCGCGGTACAGCGCGGTGGCGGCGAGGTAGCAGCGGTCGCCGAACAGGCGGGCCAGCGTGGTGAGCCGCGCGCGGAACGCCGGGTCGTCGGGCCGCCGCGGTGGCAGCACGATCGCCAGCAGCCCCTCGGCATGGGCCGCGAGATCGTCGAGACCGATGTCGCACTGGCCCTTGGCGGCGCGCCGGTTGCCGAGCGTCAAGAGCCGCGACAGCCGCTTGTAGGCGTCGAGATCGGTCGGGTAGGCGATCAGCGAATAGCCGTCGCGCGTCTCCAGCCGGCTGCCGACCAGCAGCCGCATCCGCTCGCCCGGCGGCGCCGGGTGTTCCTCGTACCAGTCGCGGATTGCCGCGTAGGCCCGCACCACGCCGGCCAGCGTGTTGCGATCGGCGATCCCGATCGCGCTGTGCCCGAGCTCGATCGCCCGCTCGACTAGTTCGGCGGGATGCGAGCCGCTGCGCAGGAAACTGTAGTTGGTGGTGACCTGGAGCTCGGCGTACATGGCGTCAGGAAAGGTCCCTCGCTGCGCTCGGGATGACAAAGGAAAGGCCTGTCATCCCGAGCGAAGCGAGGGACCTTTCACCCCTCCGCCAACTCGTGGATGCGCGCCAGCGGGACGCCGCGGACGGCGACACCCTGGACGCGGAGCGCCTGCAGCAGGGACTCGTCGCTGCTGACCAGCGGGGCGGAGATCTCCTCGGCGCAGGCGGCGTAGAGGCCGTCGCTGACCGGGCGGCCGCACTGCATCGCGATCGCCAGCGCGCGGTGGCGCAGGCGGGCGGAGTCGACGAAGGTCGAGATGAAGGCGGGCAGGGCGATGTTGCGCACGATCGGCACGGCCTGGTCGGCGGCGATCTCGCCGGAGCGCGCCTTCTGCCGCACCAGCTCGGCGACGCCGGCGATCAGGATGTCGGGCGCCACGAGGTCGTGGCGATGCACCAGCAGCGAGCGTGCCTGCATGCGCAGCGGCTCCTCGACGAACCACTTCAGCGCGACGCCCGGCTCGACGACGACGATCATGCCGCTCTCCGCGCGGTGCGCGACGGCGTCAGCGCGGCGATGCGGTCGGCCTCGGCCAGCGCGTCGAGGATCAGCGGCTGGCTGGCGGCCTGGATCAGCACCTCGCGCAGTTCCGCCTCCAGCGAGCGGCGGCGGGTGCGGGCGCGGGCCTTCAGCTGTTCGACGATGCGGTCGGGCAGGCCGCGGACGGTGAGCGTGGTCATGGCGATTACCTCAGGCGCAGAAACCGTGGAGAAACCAGCGGGCGGACGGGCGGCCGTCGCCGGCGGCGCGGTAGGGACCGTCGCGGAACAGCCAGAAGCGGCCGCCGTCGTCGTCCTCGACGCGGTAGTAGTCGCGGAACGGCGGCTCGCTGTTGGCCGGCGGCCGGCTGCCGTCGGGCCGCGGCCGCCACCACTCGTCGGCGATCCGCTCCGGTCCCTCGGCGCGCACGATGCGATGGGCGTGGCGGCGCCAGTGGAACACCGAGGGCGGGTCGTCGGGCACGAAAGCGGTGACGTCGACCGGCTCGGGCCGCTGCAGCAGCCGGGTCGGCCGCGCCCCCTTGAGCCCGGCCATGCGCCGCCACAGGCCGGCGACGGCGGCCTGCGCCGCGCCGGCCGCGACCTGCACGCGCTCCGGCAGGTGGCTGGGCCGCGGCAGCAGGCGCACCACGTTGCCGGCGCCCAGCCGCAGCGCCAGCCGGTCGGCGAGGTCGATCGTCGCTTCCTCGGCGCGCGGATCGGCGGCCAGGGCGGCGACGGGACCGGTGTCGGTGTCGGGCAGCGCGTCCTGCGCGCCGCTCCAGGTCTCGACCTCGGGCGCGGCGAGGATCACCAGCTCGACGCCGAAGCCGGGATCGAGCTCGCCCAGCTTCTCCTCGAACAGCTTCATCAGCCGCGGGTTGTCGCGGTTGGGCCGGCTGGTGCCGATGGCGGTGCGGTCGACCGAGCCGTCGACGCGGTACAGCGCGATCTCGAGCCGGCGCGCGCCGACGCCGGCGGTCTCGAACTGGCGGCACAGCGCGGCCAGCAGGCGGCTGGTCGCGGCGGCGATGTCCTCGGGCCGGCCGATCGGCTCGGCAAAGGCCATGCGGGTGCGGAAGGCCGGCGCCGGGCGGCGCGGCTCGATCGGCTCGGCCACCGTGCCCAGCGCCTGGTCGAGCCGCTCGAGCGGCGCGGTGCCGAAGCGGCGGACCAGCGGCGCGCGCGGCAGCGGGTAGAGGTCGCCGATGCGGCGCAGGCCGAGCTTGCGGAAGGTGTCGATCACCGCCGCCTCGACGCGCAGCCCCTCGACCGGCAGGCCGGCCAGCGCGTCGCGGTGACCGTGCGGCGGACAGAAGAGATCGGCCTGGCGCTCGGCGAAGCGGGCCAGCGCCCACGCCGCGCCGGCGGTGTCGGCCATCGCCGCGCGCACCGCGAGGTCGTGGCGCGACAGCCGCTCGGTGAGGTCGGCCAGCAGCGCGCGCTCGCCGGCCTCGCCGCTGCCGAACAGGTGGGCGCAGCCGGTGACGTCGAGCAGCAGGCCGGCATCGCCGCCGAAGCCGCCGGCGCTGCACGCCGCGGTGGCGTCGCCGTCGTCGGCCAGCGCCGCGCCCAGCGGGTCGATCGCCACCCACGGCGTGTAGCGGTCGCACCAGTTGGCGATCGCCTCGACCATCCGGCGGTCGGCCTGCGGCTCGGCGGCGGCGGTGAGGAGGTCGGGCACCAGCGCGCGCGCGTCGGCCAGCCGCATCGACGGCCGCAGCCCGGCGTCTCGGGCATGGCCGTTCACCGCTGCGAGGCGCGGCCCGCCGTCGAGCCACGCGACGGTGGCGGCGGCCCTAGCCCGCCAGTCGTGCGCCTGCTGCCGGCGGGCGTCGTTGCCCGAAGCCGGGGCGGGCGAGGCCGGGGCGGGCGCTCTCGCGAGTCGATCCGCCGACAGCCTGGGGAACCACAGAGAGACTATGCGCTTCATCGTTCCACTCCAGGAGCCACGAGGGGATTTCGTCGATCGACGGCGTGCCGAACCGGTTGCGCCGCAGCTCGAGGCGCCAGCGCGGCGCGCCGATGTCGGTGAGGCCGGGCGTCGAGCGCGACGCCGCCGAGGCGACGCGCCAGCGCGTCGTGCAGACGGCCTGCGCCGGCGCCGGCTGGGTGCGCAGCAGCAGCGCGGGCAGGCCGCTCTTCTCGGCGGCCAGCGACAGGCGACGGCCGGCGGTCGGGTCGGCGGCGCGGGTCTCGCCCAGCACCGCGGCGAGACCGGGACAGCGCAGCCCTTCCTCCATCGCCCAGAACAGGTCCTCGTCGCGCCGCACCGTCACCACCAGCAGCCGCGCCGGGTCGAACCAGGCGGCGAGCGCCGGCGCGTAGGGCGGCGCATCGGACGAATGACCGGACGGGCCGTTGTCGCGGCGGCACCACAGCAGCGTGCCGGCGCGTGTCGCGGCGAAGCGGCCGAGCAGGTGGGCGGCGAAGCCGGTGGCGGCGCCGTCGTGCGGCGCGATCCGGCCGGACGGCGTGGGCCCGGCCTCGATCTCGTGCAGCGCGCCGGTCAGCAGGCCGCCCGGGAGAAGCGCGTCGATGTCGGGAACGCCGAGCGGCACCGCCTGCTGGCCGGCGCGGCGGGCGCTGTGGGCGCGCTCCAGCCGTCGCACCGTCTCGCGCAGCGTCGCGGGGATCGGCGCGGCCGCGTCGTTGGCGGCGGCCAACGGAGCGGCAGGAGGAATAAAGGCATGCGGGGAAATGACGGGCATCGCCCCCTCGGCGGCTGGAATGGGTTGGGGATAGATTGTTCTTGTTTTGTTCTATGATCTTCCCGGCGCGGGGAGTCAACGAGGACTCGCATCGGTTGCAGGCCCGCCGTGACGATTTCGATTAGTGGGGGGTCCGGTCGTCCTCGGCACACAAGGAAGTGACGGCACTGCAGGCACGCCTCATCGGCATGCGGCTTGCGAAGCCTTCGCAGGGCACCGCATCATCGCGGCGTCCGCGTCAGGAGTTCACCATGCGCCATCGCCTGCCGTTGCTCGCCCTGTTCGCCGCCGCGCTCGCGTTCGTCGCGGGTCCCGTGCTGGCGCGCTGTTCGCAGAACGTGGCGGGGCTCGAGCGGCCGGGCACGCGCCTCGCCTCGCTCGACGGTTTCCGGATCGCCGCCGGCGGCAGCGCGGGCAGCCGCGCGATCATCACCTTCCTGGGTCACGCCAGCTACCAGATCGACACGCCGCAGGGCGTGCGCGCCATCACCGACTACAACGGCTTCAACGGCTTCGGTCGCAAGCCCGACATCGTGACGATGAACAACGCGCACTCGACGCACTTCACCGACGACCCGGAGGAGGGCATCACCTACGTGCTGCGCGGCTGGCCCTCGCAGGCCGGCGAGACCGAGGCGCGCCACGACGTGACGCTGAAGGACATGAAGGTGTGGAACGTGCCGACCAACGCGCGTGACTGGGGCGGCGGCTCGGCGCGCATCAACGGCAACTCGATCTTCATCTACGCGATCGGCGATCTCTGCATCGCCCACCTCGGCCACCTGCACCATCGCCTGACCAAGGAACATCTCGACGAGCTCGGCCGCATCGACGTGCTGATGGTGCCGATCGACGGCGCCTACACGATGGGCATGCCGATCATGGTCGAGGTGGTGAAGCAGGTGCAGCCCAAGATCGTGCTGCCGATGCACTACTGGGGCCGCGCCCAGGTCAGCCGCTTCGAGAGCCTGATGCAGGAGCTCGACGCCGAGTTCGTCTGGCCCGACCGCCGCACCATCGAGGTGTCGCGCGAGGACCTGCCGGAGAAGCTCACCGTGATGGTGGTCGGCGGCAACGGCGGGGATTGAAGAACAAAGGTCCCTCGCTGCGCTCGGGATGACAGCCTTTTCGTGTCATCCCGAGCGCAGCGAGGGACCCTTCATCGCCGTCAGTGAATGACGTCCGCGTGCATGGCGGCCATCATCGCCTGGTTGTCGCGGTAGTCGACCGGCACGCCGACGATCACCGGGCCGTCGGTCGCCATCGCCTTGGCCAGCGTCGGCGCCAGCTCGTCGACCGAGTTGACGTGGAAGCCCTTGGCGCCCATCGACTCGGCGAACTTCACGTGGTCGACCGGGCCGAAGCGCACGCCCGACTCGCGGCCGTAGGCGGCCATCTCCTGGAAGCGCACCATGTCGTAGCTGCCGTCGATCCACACGATGTGAACGAGGTTGCACTTCAGGCGGACCGCGGTCTCGAGCTCGACCGCCGAGAACAGGAAGCCGCCGTCGCCCGACACCGACAGCACCTTGCGCGACGGCTCGGCGAGGCAGGCCGCGATCGCCCACGGCAGCGCCACGCCCAGCGTCTGCTGGCCGTTGCTGATCAGGATCTGGCGCTCGCGGTGGGCCACCAGGTGACGCGCCATCCAGATGTGGAACGAGCCCATGTCCGAGCAGATCGTGGTGTCGCGGTCGACCTGCTCCTGCAGCACCTGCAGCAGCCGCAGCGGGTGCACCGGCATGCCGGTGTGCTTCGCCGCGTCGGCCGCCACGCGTTGCCGGTCGGCCGCGATCTCGGCCAGCAGGTCGGCCTGGATCGGCTTCGCCCGCTGCGCCACGAGCGGCGTCAGCGCGGCCAGGGTCGCGGCGATGTCGCCCTGCAGCTCCAGCGTCGGCCGGTAGTGGCGGTCGGGGTCGGCCGGGATGCAGTCGAGGTGGATCAGCGTGCGGTCGCGGCTGCCGTTCCACAGCGCCGGGTCGTACTCGACCGGGTCGAAGCCGATGGTCAGCACGAGGTCGGCGCCGTCGAGCAGGCGGTCGGCCGGCTGGTTGTGGAACAGGCCGACGCGGCCGCCGAAGCAGTCGAGATGGCTGCGCGGCACGACGCCCGCGGCCTGGTAGGTGCCGGTGACGGCCAGCCGCGCGCGGTCGACCGTCGTCAACCCGCCGCCGTGCTCGACCATTCGGCTCTCGAGCTCGTGACACCGCGCCGCGAGCGCCGTGACGCCGAAGATGGCGCAGTTGCCCTTCAGCGTGTGCACGGCCCGCAGCTGCTCGACGTCGCCCATCGGCTGCTGCTCGTTCGAGAGCGCCTCCACCATGCTGCGCGCCTCGGCGAAGAACTCGAGGAAGCCGGCGCGGTCTCGCATCAACCGCTCGAACACCTGCACCGTCTCGCGCTGCACGGCGTCGGCCTTGTCGGCGCCGCTGACGAGGAACCACACCGCCCGGGAGCGCTCGAGGCACTCACGGGTCAGGGAGACCCGGTCCGGCGGCGGCTTGGGGGAGTCGTGGACCGCGACGGTGGGCGAGCCCGTCGTCGCGGCAGCCGGGTGGTGCGGGAAGAGCGACGCGACGTGGCCGTCGGGTCCGACCCCGAGGACCATGACGTCGAAGGCGCCCGAGCCGGCGGCGTGGAGCGCGTCGGCGTAGGCCTGCGCCGAGGCCTCGACCGAGTCGCTCGCGTCCGGCCCGGCGACCCGGTGCACGTGCCCGGGGTCTAGCCCGAGCGAGGTGAGCCCGGCCTCGTCGTTCTGGGTGTCGTTGCGGTCGGGGTCACCGGCCGGGAGGTACCGCTCGTCGCCCCACCACACGTGGACGCGGCCCCAGTCGACGGCGTGCCTGGCGGGCTCGGCCGCGAGGGAGCGGACGATCTCGGACCCCATCGAGCCGCCGGTCATCGAGACGTGCGCGACGCCCCGGGCGGCCACGGCGTCGACGAGGGCGACGACGAGGCGCGCCGCGGCGGCATCCGCGAGCGACTGGCGGGTGGGGTGGACGAGCACGGTCGAGGCGGTCACGAGCGGCGCTC
>Ga0102832_1001688_pt1 | contig 15820 bp, 17 predicted proteins | sample EBPBio282013_DNA_FD_88942 | JGI IMG/M metagenome (GOLD analysis project Ga0102832, IMG submission 88942) | Wastewater treatment Type I Accumulibacter community from EBPR Bioreactor in Madison, WI, USA - Reactor 2_5/28/2013_ DNA (Illumina Assembly) | ecosystem: Engineered > Bioreactor > EBPR >...
CCGTCACCGGCAAGACTCTGGCGGAGAACCTGGCCGCGACGCCAACGCTGGAAGAGATCGGCACGCAGGACATCGTCTTCGGGGAAATCGACCGGTGAGCGACCACACTCATACCAGCCACGCCGGCCACGGTGGGCTCTCCGAGCACGCCAAGCACGAGATCGACCAGTGGCTCGCCAAGTTTCCGCCGGATCGCAAGCGCTCGGCGGTGCTCGCTGCGCTGCGCACCGTGCAGCACGAGAACGGCGGCTACCTGACCAAGGAATCGATGGACGCGGTGGCCGTGTACCTGGGGCTGCCGCCGATCCAGGTGTACGAAGTCGCGACCTTCTACTCCATGTTCGAGACCAAGCCGGTCGGCCGGCACCACATCTCGGTGTGCACCAACATCTCGTGCATGCTGTGCGGCGGCGACGAGATCCTGGCGACCCTGCTTGCTCACCCACGGACGGCCGAAACCGTTGTCCAGAAGATGTGGCTGGAGTTCGTGTCGCTGAAGCCGGATCCCGTCGAGGTCAAGCGGCTGGCAGCCGATTTCCGCCGCGGCGGCTACGAGATCAAGCCGCTGGTGCGCGCGATGCTATTGTCGCCGGCGTTCCGCGATCCCGCAAATCGCGGCGCCCTGATCAAGTCGCCCATCGACCTGATCGTGGGCAGCGTCCACATGCTCGGCCTGCCGGTACCGGAGAAGACCGGCCTGGTACGCATGCTGCAGGGGCTGGGGCAGGTGCCGTTCGACCCACCCAACGTGAAGGGCTGGCTGGGCGGCGAAAGCTGGATCACCACCTACACCTTGCTGCTCCGCCAGCAGTTCCTGCGGCGCATGATCGAGGCCACGACGGTGGCGTCGATGGAGGGCGGCATGATGATGGCGCCGCGGCCCAATCGCCGCGCCGATCGCAAGCAGCAGATTGCCGGCGAAGACAGCACCAAGCAGATGCAGATGGCGGAGCGCCGGCCAGTCGAGGGGCGCAGTCTGCGTAACGCCGGCGTCGAAGTGCGATTGGGTCCGACATTGACGGATGTCGACAGCGCGACCCTCGTGCGCACGCTGCTGCCGCGCCAGCCTATCGATTCGGTCGATGCCTCGGGCCCGCCGGGCGCTGCCGTTGCCGCGGCGATGCTCGATACGGCCTATCAGCTCAAGTGAGGAGGGGACGATGAGCCGGATCCTGCTCCTGGTCGAACTGAAGGGCGGCAATGACGGGCTGAACACCCTGGTGCCCTATGCCGATGCCAAGTATCGCGAATTGCGGCCGGCCATCGGCGTGCCACGGGAACGGGTGATCCCGCTCGACGAAAAAGTCGGGCTCCATGAAAAGATGCTGCCGCTGATGGAGTCATGGAAGGCGGGCGACCTCGCGATCGTGCAGGGCGTCGGCTATCCCTATCCCAACCGTTCGCACTTTCGCTCGATCGAGATCTGGGACACGGCCTCGGCCTCCAATCAGACCCTGAGCGAAGGCTGGATCGCGCGATCCTTTCAGGGCGTCAGTCTGCCCAAAGGCGTGGGGGTGGACTGCATCGTGGCAGACACCAATGCGCTGCCCTCGACCGGCCCCGAACTGCGCACCATCGTGATGCAGGATGCCGAGAACTTCCTGCGCCAGGCCCAGAACCTCAAGGACGCGCAGGGCATGGGCGACGGCGACAATCCCGCACTTCGTCACCTGCTGGCTGTTCGGCACGAGATCAATGCCGCGGCGGCGGGCCTGCGCGACAAGCTGCGTGCGGCGGCGTCACCGGCCGAAGCCTACGGGCAGGAGTTTCTGCTCGGCCGCCAGCTCGATGTTGCGACGAGGGTGATCACCTCGAAGGTGCCGGTCGTGGCGATCAAGGTGGCGCTGGGCGGCTTCGATACGCACGCCAACCAGGCGCCGACGCAGGAGCGCTTGCTCGCCTATCTGGCGTCCAGCCTCGCCACCTTGCGGCACAATCTGATTGCCGCCGGTCGCTGGAACGACGTCGTCGTGATGACCTATTCGGAGTTCGGCCGGCGCGCCAGGCAGAACGCCAGCGCCGGCACCGACCATGGCACCGCCGCGCCGCAATTCGTCATGGGCGGCGGCGTGAAGGGGGGGCTGCACGGCGCCTATCCGTCGCTGCATGACCTGCAGGATGGCGACCTCAAGCACACGGTCGATTTCCGCAGCGTCTTCGCCACCGTGGCGCAGGGCTGCTGGGGCCTGCAGCGCGACTACGGACTGCGCCAGCCCCAGAAGCTCGGCTTTCTCGCCTGACCTCAGGCGGCCGCGCTGGCGCGGCGGCCCAGGATTTCGTCGCGCACCGCGCCGCGTTCGGATTCGATGCGGATGTACCAGATCAGCAAGGCGGCGATAATTTTGATCGCGACCGGCAGCATGATGTAGACCACGATCAGCGCCGTGCTGCTGTACTGGCCCATGCCGGGATTGAAGCCCAGCATGGCCGCCACGGGCAGCGACCCTGCCGCGCCGATGGCGGTAGCCAGCTTGGTCGACAGCGCCCACAGGCCGAAATAGGCGCCAGTGTCGCCGCGCGTGTCCTTGCCTTCGTCGGAATTGATGATGTCGGCCAGGACCGACGGAGGCAGGCCATAGTCGGCGCCGATGCCGAGGCCGGTGACGATGGCGATGGGCACGAACCAGACGAAATCGCCGGCGCCGAGGAAGACGGCGAGCAGCATTGCGGCCGCGGTCATCACCATTGCGATGAACCAGGCCGCAGTCTTGCTGAGCCGGCGCGACAGCATCAGCCACAAGGGCACGCTGAGGGCGGCGGAGCCGAAATAGACCAGCAGGATGATGCCGGCCTGCAGCTTGTCGCCCTTCAAGACATGCTCGACGTAGAACAACATCACCGAAACGGCGACGCCGAGCGCCGAGCCGTTGACGATGAATACGAGCAGCAGACGGCGGAACAGCTTGTTCTTCATCGGCGCGAAGAACGGCACGAGGGTCTTGAGCGTGAAGCTCTTGTCCATGTTCTGCGTCGGCCGGGCGAGCCACGGCATCAGCCCGACCAGCCAGTTCCGGAAGTAGCGGACATGGGTCTCGGGTTCTTCGCGGACGACGGGCGGATGCACCGACGGCGGCGACCAGAGGAGCGTCGGCAGGGCGAAGAGGATGGCGATGGGGATGAAGATCAGCCCCATGTAGACGTAGCCGGCATGGTCGCCGAGTTTCGCGGTGAAGTATGTCGGCAGCACCACGGCCAGGGTCATGCCCATCAGACCGAACACCTCGCGGCCGACAGTGACCCGTGTCCGCTCGTTATAGTCGTCGGTCAGTTCGGCGCCGTGGGCGTGGTAGCTGATCGAAACGCCGGCATAGCCGAGATGGACGACGAACAGCGCGACGAACAGCCAGGTCGCGAGCAGCCCCGGCTGCGATAACAGCGATTGTGGTGGATGGAACAGCATGTAGAAGCCGCCGATCAGCAGCGGCAGCATCAGCGCCACGAAGGTCAGCCGCCCGCGCGGGCCGCGATGGGTGAACTTGTCGCTGATCAGGCCGATGACGGGATCCTGGATGGCGTCGATCACGCGTGTGGCGATGAAGATCAGGCCCATGATCCCCAGAGGCACCTTGAGCACCTCGCCATAGAAATGGCTGACGTTCAGCACCACCGGCAGGGCCGCCATGTTCAGGGGGAGCTGATTGGTGGAGTAGGCGACCAGGCGGTCGAAACTCAATCTCACGGACGTCGTCATCGTGGCGATGCCGGACTTGGGCGCATGCAAGCGGGTTTTGCCTTCCTGTTCGGCACACCGTCGAGCGGCGGGGCCTTTGTTGCCGACAGTTATATATGCCTGAAATGCGCCTGCAAAACGTCTGTGCGCCGGGTTGAGAAGCCTGCGGCACAGTAAGCCAGATAGTACCGCCACATCCGGCGGAACCGCTCGTCGAAGCCCATCCGGCCGACCTGGTCGGCCACCCGGTCGAACCGTCCCAGCCAGGCTTCCAGGGTCCGCGCATAGTCCAAGCCGAAACTATACATTTCGGCGACCTTCAGCCCTGCCTGACGGCATTGCTCGCGCAGGCTGGCCGGCGAAAGCAGCATGCCGCCGGGAAAGACATAGGTCTGGATGAAGTCGGGCTGGCGGCGGTAGCGCTCGAAGAAGTCGTCGGCGATGACGATCGCCTGCACGATCGCCGACCCGCCGGGAGCGACATGCCGCTTCAGGGCCGCGAAATAGTCGGGCCAGTAATGCTCTCCCACCGCCTCGATCATCTCGATCGAGACGATATGGTCGTAGCGCCCCTGGATATCGCGATAGTCGCAGAACTGCAGGTCGACCCGGTCGGCGAGCCCGGCGCGCTCCAGGCGGGCGCGTCCATAGTCGAGCTGCTCCCTGGAAATCGTCACGCCGGTGACCCTCATGCCGCGGCGGGCTGCGACCTCGGCGAAGCCACCCCAGCCGCAGCCGATCTCGAGAATGCTGTCGCCCTGGCGGGCGCCCAGCCGATCGAGGATGCGCTCGTACTTGGCGATCTGCGCGGCCTCCAGCGGCTTGCCTTCCTCGCCCTCGTAGAGGGCGGAGGAGTAGGTCATCGAGGGGTCGAGCCAGAGGCTGTAGAACTCGTTGCCGAGATCGTAGTGGGCGTGGATGTTCTTCTTCGAGCCCTCGCGCGTATTGGCATTCCGGCGATGCAGCAGCCTGCGCATCAGGGTGTGCAGCGCGCTGGTGCGGCTTACCTTGCCGAGTGCCTTTTCGTTGGCCGCAAGCAGGCGGATCAGGGCCGGCAGGTCGGGCGAATCGCAGAAGCCTTCCATGTAGGCCTCGGCAAACCCCATATCGCCGTCGATCAGCACCAGCCGGAAGAAGCGCCAGTCCTTCACGTCGACTTCGGCATGAGGATCGGCCTGCGGGCCGCCGAAGACATGAACGCGGCCGTTGGGAAGCCTCATGGTGAGGCGGCCAAGGGACAGTCGATCCAGAGCTTTCAGGACGAAGCGGGCAGCGAGCGGCATAGCGGTAAAAAATGTCGCCCGCTTCGGTTTCGGATGCAAGACCCGGCGGCCTCAGACCTCCTCAGGATGCGGTGAGCTTTGCTTGTGCAATCGGTTGCACGAGGGACGGCGGGTGTGCCCTCGGCGCGTCATGAGCGGGGGCAGGTCGCGGCCGGCCGCATTTCCAGGGACTGCAGGTCGGCGGTAACGGTCAGCAGCCCGGTCTCGACGGTAAGCCGGTCCAGCACGCCGTTCTCGAGGACCTCGGCCGAGACGGCGAACAGCGGCTTCTGTGCCTGCTGCCGGCCGCGCGTGAAGGTCATGTAGACGGGCCAGGACTTGACCTTGGGAAGGGCGACGGGCTTGTCGGCAGGCCGCGACCCGCGCAGCCGGCCGTCCTCCAGCTCCGTCACGTCGATCAGGAAGACGTCGCTCATCACTTCGGTATCGAACATGAGAGCGGGGAAGGCGGCGGCCTTGGCCTTCAGTCGCTCGATCAGGTGGTCGATGGCGGCGACCGGCATCAAGGTCGGCGGCGGCAGGGTGAACTGGGCGGGCGGTCCTTCGGGGTAGGCGATCTCGGCACGGATTTCCTTCTCGGATTTCTGGACGCGCCCCTTGGTCTCGCGCGCACTGCCGTTCTGGACCTGCACGGTCCGGTAACGCAGCGCATTGCCCGTGCGCAGCTCCTGGGCATCGAGTTTGGAAGAAAGGTTCATCTTCCAGGAGGCGGTGAGTGCGATCTCCGTCAGGATGTCGCGCTTGAGGTGCCAGCCGGCGCAATCCTGCGTCAGGTCCTGTACGGCCGTGCCGATGCGGGGCGCATTGGCTGCCGTGCCCAGCCGAAGCGCATATTCGGCGCGATGCGGCTGCATCTGAGCGAAGGCGCCCGATGGTGCGACGGCCAGGGCCGCGAGGGCGAAACACACAAGTCGACGCATGAGACCACCTTGCGCACGGGGCTGGGACAGGTCAATCGTGCGCGCCATGAATTGGCGGGAGATCGTGGCGGGATTCTGGCGTGGATTCGCGCCGCCGGCGGTGGCGCCTGCAATGGTGCCGGAGGCGGAGCAGGCCGATCTCGTGGAAGTGTACAAGGGCGCGCGTCGCATGCTGCTGAAGCGCCAGGGCAGGGTCTTGAAGGAATATCGGATTGCTTTGGGATTCGCGCCGGAACAGCACAAGGAACGGGAAGGCGACGGCCGCACGCCCGAAGGCAGTTACACGATCGATGCCCGCAATCCCCGCAGCTCCTTTCATTTGTCGTTGCGCGTCTCCTATCCCGACGACCGTGACAAGGCGCATGCCGCGGCGCTCGACGTCCCGCCCGGCGGTGACATCTACATCCACGGCCTGCCCAATGGCTGGCGCAAGCTCCGGACACCTCACCCGGTGTGCGACTGGACGACCGGATGTGTGGCCGTCACCGATCCGGAGATCCGCGAGATCTGGTCCCTGGTGCCGACCGGCGTGCGGGTCGTGATCTATCCATGAGGTTGGCCATGACGTCGGCCATGAATGGTCTTGAGTTCACTTGCGCCGGCGAGACGCTGCAGGCGCTGCCGATGGGCGCCCTCTACTGGCCCACGGAACGACTGCTGGCGGTTGCCGATCTGCACCTGGAAAAGGGTTCCTCCTATGCCGTCAATGCCCGCAAGCTTCTGCCGCGGCATGACACGCGCCAGACCCTGGATGCGCTCGCCACCCTGATCGACACGATGCGACCGCGGACCGTGGTTTGCCTCGGCGATTCCTTCCACGACCGCGACGCCGTTGCCCGCCTGCCCGAAGAGGAGCGGGCCGGGATCGAGCGGCTCGCCGCCCGGGCGCGCTTCGTATGGATCGCCGGCAACCACGACCCCGCGCCGCCGCCCGCCGGTTGGGGCGATGTCGCAGAAGAGATCGACCACGGCCCCCTGGTATTTCGCCACGAGGCGCAGTTCGGTCCGGCCAACGGCGAAGTCTCCGGCCACTTTCATCCCGTGGCGGCGCTTACGGTGCGAGGCCGCGGCCTGCGGCGGCGCTGCTTCCTGACCGATGGCCGGCGTCTGATCCTGCCGGCCTTCGGCGCCTATGCCGGCGGCCTTAATGCACTCGATCCGGCAATCGCCCAGCTCTTTCCGGACGATTACGACGCCCTGGTCGTCGGCCGCGATGCCGTGCGCCGCCTGTCGTGGCGGCGCCTGCGGCCGGATGCGACGCTGGGTTAGCTACTTCGGCAGCTCGTACTTCAGCGTCACCTCGCCCAGGCCCTCGATTCGGCCCGTCGCGGTGCTGCCCGGCGGCACGAACTGGCAGGCGACCATGCTGCCGCTCGACACGATCATGCCCTTCTTCAGCTGCTTGCCGTGCTCGCCGAGCTTGTTGGCGAGCCAGGCCAGCGAATTGTAGCAATGGCCCAGGACATCGCCGGAATGGCCGGTCCGCACGACCTTGCCGTCGAAGGAGATCGAGCCGTCGAGGTTCGCAAGGTCGAGCTTGCGCCAATCCTTGTTCGGCTTGGCGAGCAGCGAGCCGCCGTTCCAGCCTGCGTCCATGATCAGGGCATGGACGGTGAGGCGGCTGTAGTCGGCGCCACGATCCTCGATCAACTCGAAGCCGGCGCGTGCATCGCCGACATACGGTGCGATTGAATCCTTGTCGTAGCCTTTGCCTCTAGGCTTCGGCACATCGGCATTCACGGTGAGGATGATCTCGAGTTCGACGCCGAGGCGGGTCCAACGATCGGCGCGGACAGCAGCCTTGTGCTCGAAGACTCGCTTCTTGCGGATCGGTCCGTAGGCAGGGCCGCGCAGGCCGGTCTGTTCCCAGATTTGCGGCGAGGTCAGCGCGATCTTGTAGCCGACACAGGGGCCTTGCTTGAGGACCTGCTTCTTCAGGAACGCGTCTTGGATCTTGTAGGCGGTGCGCTCGTCTGCAGGCATGAGATGTTCGGGCCACCAGCCGACGACGGCACGCGCCTTGTCGACCTGGTTCAGCCAGTTCGCGACCCTGGCGATACTGAGCGCCATGCGTTCCTCCCCTTGCTTGATTTCAAGCGGCCCGCATAGTGCCACCATGATGGCAGAAGCGGCGAAACATTTTGGCCCGGTCCGCGCCGGAGCCGTGGTCGGTGTTGTCCTGGCAGGCGGCGAGGGGCGACGGATGGGGCCGGGCCCCTTGAAGCCGCTGCGGCCGCTGGCCGGCCGGCCGATGGTGGCGCATGTGGTCGAACGGCTCCGCCCGCAGGTCATGGATCTGGTCGTCGTGGCGAACGACCCGTCGCCTGCCTTTCGCAAGCTCAAGGTTCCGGTGATTGCCGATCCGCCCGACATCCAGCAAGCGGCGCAGCGCGAGGGACGGCGGCTGGGGCCCTTGGCCGGTATCCTGGCCGGAATGGAATGGTCGCTGCGGGAGCATCCGCACGCCGGCTGGATCCTGACGGCGCCGGCCGACGTGCCCTTCCTGCCGCTCGACCTGACCGTGCGGCTTTGCGGGCTGATGCATGTCCCGGAGCCCGACGTGCTGATGGTCCGGCATGGCAAGCGGCGCGAGCACACGCTCGCCGTCTGGTCGGTCAAGCTCGCGGGCGATCTCAGGCGGGCGATACTGGAAGAGGGGGTGCGCCGGGTCGACGAGTTCGCGCGGCGCTACGTCTTTGAGGAACTGGTCTGGCCGGGCGGTGGGGCCGCACACTTTCTGAACGTGAATACGCCGGCGGAACTCAAGGTCGCGGCAGGTCGGCTGACTGGAGCTCGATCACGTTCCCGTCGATGACGACCTTGCCGGCATTCTCGAAATTCACGGTGATGCGATGTCCGGCAATCGACTGGATCTGGCCAAGGCCCCAATCCGGTCGGTCGGCGTGACGCACGAAGTCTCCGGGCGACAATAAGGCATTGCCGGGCTTGTCGAACAAGTTTGCGTGACTCCAGGCTGGGGCTACGGTAGCCCGCGTGTGAGGGCCGGTGAGCTCAAGCTGGCCTATATAGTCCCGTGCCGCCCTGTCAGGGAGAGTTTTCATGAATACGACCCGCATTGCCATTGCTACGGCTCTCGCTGCCGCCCTTGCACTGCCGGCCACCGTCCAGGCGCAAGGCAATATGGAAAAGTGTTACGGCGTGGCCAAGGCCGGCAAGAACGACTGCCAGACGGCGAACTCGTCGTGCGCCGGCACGTCCAAGAAGGACAACCAGCCCGACGCCTGGATCGCGGTCCCGAAGGGAACCTGCGACAAGATCGTCGGCGGCAAGCCGACCGCCGGCTGATCGCCATGGAAGCGGTCGCCGGCATCGGGCTGCGCGGACCGCACCTCGCGGAGATCGCGCGCGACCGGCCGGCTACCGGCTTCCTCGAGATCCACGCCGAGAACCATCTCGGCCGTTCGCCGGCGGTGCAGGCGGTCGAGCGGCTGCGCGAGCACTACCCGCTGTCGGTCCACGCGGTCGGCCTGTCGCTCGGCTCGGCCGACGGCATCGACGCTGGCCACCTGTCGCGCGTCGCCGCGGCGGTGCGACGCCTGCAGCCCGCCCTGGTGTCCGAGCACCTGGCGTGGAGCCGCTTCGGCGGGCGCTACTTCAACGACCTCCTGCCGTTGCCCTACACCGAGGAAGCGCTGGCCGTCGTCGCCGCCAACGTCGACCGCGTGCAGCAGGCGCTGGGGCGACGCCTCTCGATCGAGAACCCGGCCTGCTACCTCGGCTTCCGGCACTCGACGCTGTCCGAACCGGAATTCCTCGCCGAGCTGGTGCGGCGCACCGGCTGCGGCCTGCTGCTCGACCTCAACAACGTGGTCGTGACCGCGCACAACCTGCGGCTCGATCCGCGGCGGTGGCTCGACCTGCCGGCCGAAGCGATCACCCAGTTCCACCTCGCCGGCCACGCGGTGAACGATGCCGACGGCGAGACCATCCTGATCGACGATCACGGCTCGCGGGTGAGGGGCGGCGTGTGGACCCTGTTCGACGAAGCGGTGGCGCGCTTCGGGCCGCGGCCGACGCTGGTCGAGTGGGACACCGACCTGCCGCCGCTCGCCGTGCTGCTCGACGAGGCGCGGACGGCGCAGCAACACCTGTCGGCGGGAGCGGCGCGTGACCGCGCTGCGTGACCTGCAGGCGGCGTTCGCCGCGCACCTCGCCGGCGAAGACGACGGCGGATTGGCCGGTGCGATCGCCGGCGATTCGATTCCGGCAGTGGCGCGGCTGCAGGTGCACCACAACCACGTCCGGACAAGTCTCGCGTCGGCGCTCGCGGCGACCTTCCCGACGGTGCAGGCGCTGGTCGGCGAGGACTTCTTCAAGGCGATGGCCCGCGCCTTCGTCGCGGCGTCGCTGCCGGCCCAGCCGGTGCTGGCCGAGTACGGCGAAGGCTTTCCGTGCTTCGTCGCGGCGTGGGCGCCGGCCCGCGACCTGCCGTACCTCGCCGATGTCGCCCGGCTCGACTGGGCGCTCAACGCGGCCTGGCTGGCGCCGGAGGAGGGACGTCTCTCCGCGGTCCAATTGGCCGGGCTGCCCGCCGGGCGATTGCCGCTGCTGCGGCTCGCCCTGTCGCCCGGCACGACCCGCCTGGCATCGGCTCACCCGGTCGACCGGATCTGGGCGGCATCCCAACCCGACGCACCCGAGGGCGAGGTGGCGCTGGACGGCGGCGTGCGGCTGGTCGTGCTGCGCCAGGGCGACGACGCGGCCTTCGTCCAGCTGGAGGCCGGGGAGGCCGCCTTCCTCGACGCCGTCGCCGAGGGGCTGACCCTCGAGGCGGCTGCCGGTCGCGCGGCCCGCGAACAGGGCGACTTCGATCTGTCATCCGGCTTCGCTCGGCTCCTCGGCTTGGGATGCTTTGCTGCGCTGCAGCATTGACCGCCGCAGAACGCCTGTATTTGCTCATTTTCTGCACGCAAATTGCAGACCCTGTTCATGCTGCACCGCACGACAAGCCATCGCCAAGCGGCTTGCGGCGTCACTGACCATCCCTATACTCCGCGCGCCTTGAGAGCCGCCTTCCCCTAGGGCGGACGTGTAGTCGCTGCGAGTGGAGTTGCCCGACGATGTCGATCACGTTGCCGCAGAATTACCGGCCGACAGAGCGCGAAGCGTTCATGAACCCGATGCACCAGGAGTACTTTCGCCAGAAGCTCCTGAAGTGGAAGGCCGAGCTCATCGAGGAATCGAACCAGACGCTGCAGAACATGCAGGAAGAGAGCCTGGCCCAGCCGGACCTCGCCGACCGCGCGACCGCCGAGACCGACCGCTCGCTGGAGCTGCGCACCCGCGACCGCTTCCGCAAGCTGATCTCGAAGATCGACCAGGCGCTGAAGTCGATCGACGACGGCACCTACGGCTACTGCGAGGAGACCGGCGAGCCGATCTCGCTGAAGCGCCTCGAGGCCCGGCCGATCGCCACGCTGTCGGTCGAGGCGCAGGAGCGCCACGAGCGGCTCGAGCGGACGCGCCGCGACGAGGGCGCCGACTGAGCGTCGGTCCTCGTTGTCCTGAATTGAAGAAGGGCCCGTTTCCGGGCCCTTCTTTTTTTCAGGCCTTCGCCTCGGCCTGCAGGTCCTGGCGGCGCAGCGCCCGGCCGGCGCGGCCGTCGCCCGGCTTGCCGTCGCGCCACACCACCGCGCCGTTGCACAGCACGACGTCGATGCCCCGGGCCGCCGAGATCGGCTTCTCGAAGGTCGCCGTGTCGATCACGGTCGCCGGATCGAAGATGCAGATGTCGGCGTAGTAGCCGGGCTTCACCTCGCCGCGCTTGGCGAGCTTGAAGCGCTTGGCCGAGTACGACGTCATGCGGCGCACCGCGTCCTCCAGCGGGAACAGCTTGAGCTCGCGCGAGTAGTGGCCGAGCACGCGCGGGAAGGTGCCCCACAGGCGCGGGTGCGGATGGGTGTCGAACGGGATGCCGTCCGAGCCGATCATCGCGCCGGGATGCGCCATCGCGCTCTGCACGTCCTTCTCGTCCATCATGAAGTAGATGGCGCCGGCCGGCTGCAGGCGGTCGGCGGCGTCGTGGATCGAGCAGCCCATCTCGCGCGCGATGTCGGCGAGGTCGCGGCCGCTCACGCCCTGCACGGTGTCGGACCAGGTGATCAGCACCTTGTCGGCCCGGTCGAGCATCTCCTTGCGCAGGATCGTCGAGCCGGCGACGTAGGGATAGACGTCGAACGCGATGTCCTGCTGCTTCATCGCCTCGCTGAACTTGGGCAGCGTCTCCTTCATGCGGCCGAAGTTGGTGCGGCCCGAGCACTTGTGGTGCGAGACGATGACCGGCGCGCCGGCGCGGCGGCCGATCTCGAAGGTCTCGTCCATCGACTTCAGGATGTCGTCGCCCTCGTCGCGCATGTGGGCGGTGTAGACGCCGCCCCACTTGCCGAGCGGCGCCGCCACCTCGGCGACCTCGTCGGTCGAGGCGGCCATCGCCGGCGGGTAGAACAGGCCGCTCGACATGCCGATCGCGCCCTGCTCGAGGCTCTGGTCGAGCAGGTCGCGCATCACCTTGACCTCGGCCGCCGAGGCCTGGCGGGCGAGGTCGTTGCCCAGCGCGTTCATGCGCAGCGTCGAGTGGCCGATCAGGAAGGCGCCGTTGATCGCCGGCTTCGCCGCGTCGACCTTGGCGGCGAACTCGGCGAAGCTCTTCGAGACGTTCTTCTTGTTCTTGACGATCAGGCTGAGGAAGTGCCCGACATCGTCGCGGATGAACGGCGCGGCCGAGGCGCCGCAGTTGCCGCACACTACCGTGGTGACGCCCTGGCTGGCCTTCATGGCCATCGTCGGGTTGTCGATCAGGGCGGTGTCGTCGTGGGTGTGCACGTCGATGAAGCCCGGCGCGACGACGCGGCCGGCCGCGTCGATCTCGGTGTCGCCGCGCAGCGAGCCGGGCGCCTCGACCGCGGCGATGCGGTCGCCCTTGAGCGCCACGTCGGCGGCGAACAGCTTCTTGCCGGTGCCGTCGGCGACCTGGCCGTTGCGGATGACGATGTCGTACTGGCTCATCGGATCAGGCCTCGTTGCGGCCCAGCCGCATGTCGGGATCGAAGGGATACAGCGGCCGCTTGATGCGGGTGTACTTGAACAGCTTGAGGTCCGAGGCGGTGCAGCCGTCGCCGTCGCACATCACGATGTGCTTGGCGATCGGCTCGAAGCCGGCCCGGAAATGCTGGCGCGACTTGATCAGCACGTACTTCTTGCGCCGCGGATCGATGCCGCAGTGGGTGAAGACGCCGAGGTCGTAGGGCTCGGCCCGCTTCTCCGACACCACGATCTGCATCTTGCCGGTGTCGAGCACGGCGGTCCGTCCCATGCGGACGGTGGTGCCGGTGGCCATCGGGCCGGTGACGACGAAAGTGCCGTCGGTGATCGCCTTGACGCGGCCGGTGACGCGCAACGGCTTGCCCTTCAGCCCCATCGCCGGCATGTCGATCTTGCCGCCGAGGTCGAGCGTCACCTCGGCGCCGACGCCGGCCTTGATCATCTGCTCGACGCAGCCCGGATCGCAGATCGGGCCGGCGCAGGCGTCCTCGAGACCCTGCTTCATGGCTTCCTCGATCACGCTCATCACGTCCTGCGTGCCGCCCGAGGCGGTGTTGTCGCCGTGGTCGGCCATCACCACCGGGCCGCCGTCGAACGCCTTGGCGCGCGCCACCTGGACCGACAGCGGCTCGGGGTGGAACAGGAAGCCCTCGCGCTTCTCCCACGCGGTGTCGAGGATACGGTTCAGCAGGATCTCGCCCTCGGCCGTGCGCTTGTCACAGACGATGACCGACGACAGGGCGAGGTGGGGGATGTCGGCCTGCGGGAAGCCGCCGAACACCGAGGCGTTCAGCACCTTGCCGGTGTCCTCGGCCTCGTTGGCCATGCCCATCAGGGTCTTCATCGGCTCGCGCGACGGCGTGTGGACCAGCGAGCTGCTCATGATCGGCCGGTTGCCCCACACCATCACGGGCTCGACCTCGCCGGCCAGCAGCCGCATCAGGGTGCGGCCGGCGCGGCGCGCGGTGTCGGCCATGTCGATGTGCGGGTAGGTGCGGTACCCGGTCATGATGGTCGCGCCCTTGATCATGGCGTCGGTCATCTGGGTGTGGAAGTCGAGCGCCACGGCGATCGGCACGTCGGGCGCGATCTTGCGGAGGCGGTTCAGCAGCTCGCCTTCGCCGTCGTCGTAATGCTCAGCGACCATGGCGCCGTGCAGGGCCAGCAGGACGGCGTCGCAGCCCTTGCGGACCTCGTCGACGATCGCCGTCGTCATCTGCTCGTAGGCCGCCTTGGTCACCAGGCCGGAGGGATGGGCCGAGGCGGCCATCGGCACCGTGAACTCGGCGCCGGCCTTGCGGGCGACCTCGATGAAGCCGCCGAGGGAGGTGTTGGTGCCTTCCGCATCCCGGATCGCCGGCTCACCGACCAGGGCGCCCGACCGGGCGAAGGACTCGATGGGGGTGGGCAGCGGCGAGAACGTATTGGTCTCGTGCATCATCATCGCCACGACGAACTTTTTCGCCAATTTTCCCTCCAGCTGCAGTCAAGTCCTTGAAACATCTCACGAAAGCCGATCTGCGCGGGACCGCTAAGGGTTGCAACAGACGCAGAGCAGGCATCCACCATTATTGTGCGTTGCGAAAAGGCAACACTTGGTCCGGAAGTCGAAACGTCACTAAATCGGTGAAATACAGGGCTTTTTTTCCTCTTGTATTTCCTTCGCAGGTGCACCATTCTTGGGGTGCAGCAAACGTCACGTCAGTGACCTCTTTGTTTGCTGTATGCCCGTCTTGGGCGTTTCCTCCCTAAACTCGGGCCGTGCCAGTCACGGCCCTTTTTTTTGCGCGTTTTGTGACCGTGCCTATTCGGCAGCCAGCGGCTGGAAAGCGGTCGCCGCTTCGGCACCGAGCGCCTGGAGCAACCCGGTCATCAGCGCCTGGACGCGCGCCGCCTCCGGCAGCTTCTCGTGCCGGGCCTCGTCCATGTAGAGGGCGCGGTTGATCTCGATCTGCAGGGTGTGGCGACCGATCGACGGCCGGCCGTAGCGCTGGGTGGTGAAGCCGCCGGCGTAGGGCTGGTTGCGCCGCACCCGCAGGCCCTGGCTGGCCAGCCAGGTCTCGGCCCATTCGACGAGGTCGGGATCGCAGGCCTCGCCGTGGTTGTCGCCCAGCACGATATCGACGCGCCGGTCGCGGGCGCCGACGCCCGAGGCCGACGACGGCATCGAGTGGGCATCGACCAGCAGGACGGCGCCGAATTGCCGGAAGGTCTGCTCGACCAGGGTGGTCAGCGCCGTGTGGTAGGGCCGCCAGCAGGTCTCCAGCCGGTGCTCGATCTCGTGCGAGGGAACCCGGCCGCGGTAGATCGCCTCGCCGCTGGCGGCGACCCGCGGGATCATGCCGAGGCCGGCGGCGACCCGGGTGGTGCGGTGGTTCAGCGGGCCGGGCAGGGGCCCCTCGAACATGCCGGGGTCGAGCTCGTAGGGCTCGCGGTTGGCGTCGACGAAGGAGCGGGGAAAGCGGGCGGCCAGGAAGGGAATGCCGAGCGCCGGCGCGGCCGCGAAGAGGTCATCCACGAAGGCGTCCTCGGCCCGCCGCAGGGCGGCCAGGGAGACTGCCGCCTGGGTCAGGAAGGTCGCGGGATAGACCGACCCGCTGTGCGGCGACGCGACCACGACCGGGGCCGTTTGCCGCGCCGGGGGGCGGAAATCCAGGGCCTCGTGCGCGAACGCGGTCGACGGAAACTCCATGAAAGCCTCATAGCGCGGGCCGGGAAGCCCGTCACCCGCCGAGGCGTCATCGGCCCGTCCCGCGCGCCCCACTTGCCATTTGGCAGCCCCCGATGTAGACGACCGCACCTCACGGCGATGGGCGCGTAGCTCAGCGGTAGAGCACTGTCTTGACATGGCAGTGGCCACAGGTTCGATCCCTGTCGCGCCCACC
>Ga0102832_1001689_pt1 | contig 15750 bp, 11 predicted proteins | sample EBPBio282013_DNA_FD_88942 | JGI IMG/M metagenome (GOLD analysis project Ga0102832, IMG submission 88942) | Wastewater treatment Type I Accumulibacter community from EBPR Bioreactor in Madison, WI, USA - Reactor 2_5/28/2013_ DNA (Illumina Assembly) | ecosystem: Engineered > Bioreactor > EBPR >...
GCTGGCGGTGATATAAGCAAGAGCGGCTCTCTGGGCGCGGTGTCTCACATGCTCGCTGGTAATCAGGCTGGCTGCCGCCACGCTCATCACTTCCCAGAAAACCAAAAAAGTTATGGCATTAGCGCTGAGCAGAACAAGCAAGGTGCCTAAGAGCAAGAGCAGTATCAGTCGATAGTAATGATTACTTTGAAAGCGATGCCCCTCTTTATTGTGGGTGCTGTCGATTAAGTCTCTTGTTGACAAGGTCGATGCCAATGCCACAAGAGTTAGCAAGAGAATAAAGGGAATGGCAAGATTGTCGCCGGTGAAGCTGAGAGTGGTAAGACCGAAGTGCTTGAGGGCTGTGAAATTGACCGGTATGCCCGCTTGATAGTTGCCTATTGCGCCTATACCAGCTGCCAGCGCACCACCGGCAGTGAGCGTCAATGCTAACCGATTGGAAAGTTTTGTTTTGAGTAAGTCGGCTATAATTGTGAAGGCTACGCCGATTGTCCAGGCAAGGCAGGCAAGTCCGTAGAAAAGAATGCAATTTGGTGGGGCCATTAAATCGAATAACATCTAGGTAGGTTTACAGGGTGCTTTGGTGCAATTGTATTGCACGGACCGTCCTTTTGGAGCTTAACAGCCGAATGTGATCAGGTTGTGATCGACGTCGATCACAACTTGATCACTTTTGCTTGCTAACGTTTAAACAGCTTTGCTCTTTACTAAGTCGGTAGCATTAATGACTGCGCGAGAAACCTGGGAATTTATTCAAGCCAGCGTCACAGGTCAATTTAAGGCTATCACCATTCCTGATGCGCCAGAACGGGCTGTTCCAAGCGACGGTTTTCTGGGGCTGATCCAAAATTTTAGATACGATATAGTGTCGGGCTTCATTGTCTTTCTGATCGCACTGCCTCTGTCTCTTGGCATTGCTATGGCTTCCGGGCTGCCTCCTGTTGCCGGTTTGGTTAGTGCCGCTATCGGTGGTGTCGTGGTCAGCCAGTTGAGTGGTTCTTTTGTCACCATCAATGGGCCGGCTGCCGGCTTGATTGTTGTAGTAATTTCAGCCTGTGAAGCGCTTGGCGGCGGCAGTCGAGGCTATCACGCCACGCTTTCGGCCATAGTCGTTTCAGGCTTTATTCTATTTTTGCTTGGACGTATGCGTTCGGCTGAAATCGGCAAGTACTTTCCAGCTACTGTGGTGCATGCCATGTTGGCTTCCATCGGCATCGTCATTATCATCAAACAGCTACCGACCTTTCTTGGCTCTCAAATCAAGATAAGAGAACCGCTTGAGATATTTCATCAGTTGCCGCATCTATTAGCCGATCTCAATCCATTTATATTGCTTGTCAGTTTGGTTAGTTTGATAATTTTGATTATCCATCCGCATATTCGATTTGCGCCTCTTAAGGCGATACCGGCACCGCTTTGGGTGGTTTTGACTGCTAGTTTGATGACTGCTTTTCTGACTGATACTAAAACCTATGAGCTCTTGGGGCATACATTTAGGCTTGTGCCCGACAAATTACTGGTGCGTGTGCCGTCAGATCTCAGTCATTGTTTTGCCTTTCCAGACTTTTCGGCAATCAGAATGCCGCGCTTTTGGCTTTGTGTGCTCAGTATCAGCTTTGTGCAGTCGGTTGAAACTGTACTTTCTTGTGCGGCTGTTGATAAGCTCGATCCGTTCAAAAGAAAAGCCAATCTCAGTAAAGATCTCTGTGCCGTTGGTCTTGGCTCGATGGTATCAGCCGGGCTGGGCGGCTTACCTATTATTGCCGAGATTGTTAGAAGTACGGCTAATATCGCCAGTGGTGCGCGTACACGCTTTTCTAATTTCTATCATGGTCTTTTTCTTTGCTTGTTTGTGGCTCTAGCCTCTGCCCTGCTCAACAAGATTCCGTTGGCTGCTCTTGCCGCTTTGCTTATATTTACCGGTTTTAGATTGGCATCTCCTAAAGTTTTTAAAGAGACCCATTCGATTGGTTACGAGCAGACGGTGATTTTTGTCAGCACAATCTTTGTCACTCTCGCCACAGACCTTCTCATCGGCGTCTTCAGCGGCATCGCTCTCAAGCTATTGTTGCATCTCTTCCGCGGCGTTAAGCCTTCCGAGCTTTTCAAGGCTACTGCCTATTTAGAAGATGGCGCTGAAGGTGATCACTATCTGCATATGGATGGTGCTATTGTCTTTTCAAATTATTTTTGCATCAAGAATCTTCTCGATCAGATAAAGACCGGTGGTCAGGTCTTTATTGATTTTAGTGCCACTACATTTATTGATCATACGGTCATGGAGCACTTGGCTGAGTTTAGGCAAGATTATGAGCATGAAGGCGGCAAAGTTTGCTTCGTCGCTTTGGAGAAATTGAGTTCGGTCTCGGACCATCCCCAGGGTAGCAGGCGTTTGGAGCGCAAGCGCTAGAGTTCAAAACAGACAAAAGGCAAAAGCTAAGGAAGAGAGACCCTTTGCCCTGTCGGTAAGAATTGGCGACTAATCGGTTAGAATAGAGACGAGCCATGGCAAAGATACTCATAGTCGAAGACGAAGTTGACCTCGCTGACCTTGTAAAGGGTTGGCTGGTTAAAGACCATCATTTGGTGGAGATTGCAGCGGACGGCATCGATGCTCTAATCAAGATGGAAACCAGCAAGTATGACGTGGTATTGCTCGATTTGATGTTGCCCAGCATGGATGGTCTGGAGATTCTTAAGAAGTATCGCAAAGGCGGCGGCTCGGCAGGGGTGATTATGATCACGGCCCGCTCTCATGTCGATGACAAAGAAGTAGGGCTTGATGCCGGCGCTGACGACTATCTCACCAAGCCTTTCCAGCTAAAAGAACTGGCTGCCAGAGTGAGAGCTGTTTTGCGCCGCAATCATTCGCCGGTTTCTGATGTCTTGAAGTTTAGAGATTTGACTATAGATCCGCATGAATTCCGGGTTCTTAAAGGTGACGAGGAAGTGCATCTTTTGCCTAAAGAGTTTAGACTTTTAGAGTTTTTAGTGCGTCATCCCAATCAGGTTTTTTCAGCCGAGGAGTTATTAGCCTCTGTCTGGGAATCGGATACTGATGCTCTTTTGGATACAGTGCGTGGTCATGTAACTCGTCTGCGCAAAAAGCTTGATAGCGAAGGCATGAGCTCGATTATCGCCACTGTATATGGTGTGGGCTATAAGCTTGGTCCAGATAATGCCTAGTACAGAACTAAAGCTGCGCAAAAGACTAACGGCGCAGTTCGTTTTGCTCTTTGTTGCCTTATATTTTCTAGGTGGCAGTGTCGCCATCTTTATGTTCGCCAATAAACTTGATGCCTCTTTAGATGAAGAGCTGCACGATGTGGCCAACGGGGCCTTGCCTGCTGTAGAAATTAGCGCCGGCAAACCATCTCTCGTGAACTGGTCAAGGCGGGTGGCTCTCCGGCATGATCAGCTTTTGTCTACCATTCAAGTTTTTGATAAAGAAAAGAACTTGCTTGAAGAGTTTGGTCCTGCCGGAGTGAAGCGTCTGGTTTTTGGCAATGTGCAAGAGAAAGTAACTTTGTCCGGCAATGATGCCAAGTCTGCGCCTTTGCTCTTGCGGTCTTTCTATACCGATCTTTATGAAGGCAATAAGTCAATCGGCTACCTACAAGTGCAGGTCTCAGTCAAACAGCGGGACGAGGCTCTCAAGCAGATAGTGCTGACCATGTTGGCTCTTACGCCCTTTCTGGCTTTATCTGTAGCCATGTGCGGTTCATGGTTTGCCGGCAATGCTGTCAAGCCGGTGGAAGCGGCTATGAGCTTGATGCGGCAGTTTGTCATGGACGCAGCCCATGAGATCAATACGCCTGTTTCGGTTATTGAAGCAAGCTTGCAGACCATCTCGGCTGAGTTGGAAGAGTCTTCCGCTGATAAGAAAGTGGCGGAGCAACAAAGTCGCCAAATTGCCGAGATCTCGCGCTTGCTCAAGATTATTGAACGTTCCACCAATCGTATGAAAAATCTTGGTCAGAGCCTGATTGTACTCAGTCGATTGGAATCACCACAGTATACTTATCTAGAAGAAGAGCTCAGTATCAGTCAGGTGATTGATTCGATTTGCGATGCCACCAGGCAGTTGGCTCTTAGTCGCGGTATCAGCTTTAACGTAGAGTGTGAAGTGGAGTATCTGGCTCTGAAAATGCGCGGCAATCTCGATGCTCTGCAAGGTATGTTGCTCAATTTGCTTTCCAATGCAGTCAATTATTCGCGACCAGCTGGGCATGTCACGCTAAAGATTGCCTATGATGAGGGGCGCTCAGTGGTTAAGCTGATAGTTTCCGACGATGGTCCCGGTATTGCAGTCGAGAGTCAGGCGCGCGTCTTTGAACGGTTTTATCGGGTTGATAGTTCGCGTTCTCGCAACTTGGGCGGTTGCGGTCTCGGTCTTAGTATCGTCAAGGCAACGGTGGAGCGTCACGGCGGTAATATCAGCCTCACTTCGGTGCCAGGCGCCGGTGCCACTTTTACTGTAGAGTTGGCTGTGGCAAAGAGTTAAGCTCTTTATTCGCGGTTGAAGCTTTTGATGATTTCTGTGTCAGTGGCATTGATTTGTTTTGAAAGAGCGATACCCTTGTCTCGCCACTCTTTTGCCTTAGCCATATCGGCTTTAATGCCTTGATCACCATTGGCATAGAGATTTGCCAAAAGCTTGCAAGCATTGGGATTGGTGCGCGCTGCCATTTTTAGCAATGCTTCCGCCTTGACCGGATCTTTACGACCGGCTATGCCGGACAGAAGATAATTGCCGGCGCGGTAGGCATTGCGGCAATCACCTTGGGCTGCCGCCATTAGTCTGTACTTGAGGGCAATAGCCATACGTTCTCGATCTTTCTTGTCGTTTGAATAGATCGTGCCCATGCGGCATTGGGCTTCAAGATAACCTCGGTCTGCGGCCGATTTCAACCAATATAGGGCTTCGGGGGGAATTTCTCTGCCATTATGGCCGCTTCTTGGTTGGTTGCGGCTGTTGTAGCCGATCAGACCGGATAGTCGGCAGGCCGCCTCGGCATCGCTGGGCGCGGCCATGCGGTAGTACTTTTCAGCAGCTTGGAAGTCTGAGGTGCCGGTCAGCCCTTCTTCCAGCAAGGCTCCCAGGCGCGTGGCACTCTTTAGATCGCCTTTGGCCAGGGCTTGCCGATAGCATTTTTCGGCCAGGGCATAATCTTTTGCTTTTTGGGACTTAGCAGCCTGTTTGGTTAGTTCTTCAATTTGGGTTTGGCTTTGCTGTTTGGCGGGTGGCTTGGCAAAGCCGGTCAAGCCAGGGCTATCGAGACCTAAATAGACCAGACCCGCACAGGCGAATGAAAATAGATATGCGTAGAATTTTCTCAACGTTGTTACCTTTATGCTGTCTATTTTAGACTTTATGGCACAATAACGACATGTCATTAGATAGTATGTGGTCAGATAACAAGGTACAACGATGAAAGATAAAACCATCAGTGAGAACACAAGCATCGAGCTAATGGAGCGCATTGCTTCGGCGCTTGAGATGATTTGCGAAAAGCTCACCGGTATTGAAGGCAAGATTGAAGATTTGACTTATGAAATTCAATCTCACGGCAGCGCCATGAATGAGTGTTTGGAAGTGGTTGCCCAAGCTTATGAACAAGATGGCTTTGGCTGCGGAGAATCGGGACAAGATTTGCCCTTCTCGGTGGAAGGACAGACAGAAGGCGGCTGCGGCGGCGGCGGTTGCGGAAGTGGTGGTTGCCATAACTAAGTCGTCTTTGCTCTTGCTTGGCGCACTGTGGCTGGCCGTGCCCGTCCAGGCAGTGCAAGCGCAAGAGTCGGCGCCGGCGAGTCAGAAGATTGTTCTGCCTCGCACCCGCACCAATGCCCTCTTAGAGGTGGGCATAAAGTGCTTGAAAGAGTCTAAGTACGAAAAGGCGCTTGAATGCTTTCAAGCCTCGCTAAAGCATGATCCCGGCAACGCCTATGCCTATTATTTTAGTGCCATTTGCTATAGAGAGCTGGGTGACAAGGAGAGAGCACTTTCCTACCTGCGCTTGACGGCAAGCCGCTTCCCCTCAGAGGAAGTGGGCAAGCTTGCCCGCACCACTTTGAGTGAAGTTTCCAGGCTGACTGCCGCCAACCAGGCAGCCATTGTCTGGCCAGGCACCGGCAGTCTGCCTCGGGAAACTTGGGTGCCCTTTCGCCGTCAGGGCAGCGGCATGTATGTAGAAGGCAGTGTAGATGGTCATGCCTGCTCGCTTTTGGTAGATACCGGTGCCGAGCTTTGTTTCTTGCCGCTCAGGATTCTCAAGCGACTTGGGCTGTCCGCTCCAACCGGTAAACCTAATTCGCTTTTGTATGGAGTCGGCGGCGCCGACGCCCTACCGGCTTGGGTCTTTAAAGGGCGCTTGAAGGTCGGCAGCATTGAAAAGAGCAATTTCCCAATCATGGTGGCTGATGTCGGTGTCAATACAGCCATACTGGGGCAGCAGTTCTTTGAAGGTTACGTCTATAGAATTGATACCGCCGGTAATGCTATTGTCTTAGCTCGAAAAGAACAGCCCGCAAATTCTGCCGCTTCTAAAGCTCCGGTCGCGGCCGCGAGTATGGTTGTAGATAAGAGCGGTCGCTATGTCTATCAAGTGCCCTTCAAGAGAAGTGGCCGTTCCTTTATTGTAGCCGTGCAGGTGAATGGCCGCACTCTCGACTTTGTTTTTGATACTGGGGCGGAAGTATCACTTATCAATGCCACGATGGCCAAGCAACTGGGTTTATCGGTGCAGCAGGTTTCAGGTGCCGTCATGAGCGGCGTGGTCGGCAGTACACCTGTGGGCGTCAGCCAGGTAGATTTGAAACTTGGACCGATTGAAAGAAGCGCTATGCCAGTGGCTATAACCGATGCCGTCCAGAGCGGCACATGCTTGCTTGGGCGTGATTTTTTAGGCGATTGGCATTTTGAAATTGATGAGAGTCAGGGGCTCATCAAATTTACTCGTTATTGAAGCGATTGCCTTTAGGAAATGCGAAAGACCGGACCCCGAGCCTTGAAGGGTAGATATCGTCCTTGCGGCAAAAGATAGGCATGTTCGCGTTTGACAATTAGGTTGTCGCAGAAACCGTCGGTGATTATTAGAATCGGGCCCTTCTTTGGGAAGTCTTCCAACCTTTCAATTAGGTCTATGCCCGGCTGCAATATGGTACCGCCACGTCCCCGCACCCTGAGACGCTGGGCAATGGACTCTGCTGCTACATAACCCTCATCATAGGTGGTGGCATCGCAGAAAATCAATCGCACCCTTGGTACATCTCTAGACATGCTATAGCTGGCGATTGCACCTAGAGCTTTGGCAAGAACCTTGCGATCCATTGAGCCGGAAGTATCGAGCAAGACGGCAAAGGTTCTGCCTTCTAGAAGGGTTTCTTCTGGTACATGGCGTGGTCTTGGAATATCGGGGCAGCTGGCCTGGCGCCTACTAGGCCTGGCAAAGGTGCGTCTTTTCTGCAGCGGGGCGAAGAACAGGTCGAACCATTGTGCCAGTTCTACGTCCCAGGGAATTGGTGGCTGACTCAAAGCTTCAATTTCTTCGATAAGTCCGGCAGGCAAAAGTCCTCTAGCCATTTGTCGATGATAACTGAGACCTTGGGCTAAACATCTTCGATAGAATTCGTCTAGTTCGGTGCCCCTTGAAGAATAAGAGTAGTCGCCGCAATCGCGGCGTATCATATCGCAGCTGTCTATGCCCCGCAGAGTAGCCAGTTTGCGATATTGCCGCAAGTTCTTGCAGATAAGCAGATAGACCGATTCGGCTGATTGCCCTTTCAGTGAACTGTCATGAAGACCGCCTAGCGCTGGAAATTCGCCTATTCCCATTTCTACCAACCAACCGTTGATCACATAGTCGCACGCTACATTCCAAAGATAAGGATCTCGCCCTTGCAGACGAGACTCGTGTTGCAGTCCCACATTCAAGAGTTCATGGGCGATAACGAAACGAGCTTGGGCTTCATTTAGTTTGGCCTGAGGATTGAAATAAATTTCTTTGGCTTCGGAATCGACTGCCGCTACTGAGATATTGAGGCGCTGACAAATGGCAGCATCTTCAATAATATTGAAGGCGGCGGCCATGGCTCCTAAGAGTGGATAGGAGCTAATAAACCATGAGCGTGCTTGCTGCGCGGCAGTGTGCAATTTTTCTGAGGCGCCTAGATAGGGTTCCAGGCCACCGGCGACGTTGACGGCGCTGGTTACAGCGTCCATTAGTCCCTCGCCCAGCAATTCTTCATAGGTTTTGCTGCTGTACTGTCCGCAGTATCCAAGCGGCGCCGAAGCTATGCCTTGAAAGTCGCAGTGGTTGCCACCGGCCGTGCCGAGCCCGCTCAGGTCTGCAGTTATTCCTTGTTCGCAAAAAATTCGGTAAAGTGCTTCTTCGTTTGTGGCTGGAAGTTCAAATTGTCCGCAGGCATATTCGGGCGGTTGTCCCAGCTTTAAGTCTTTGAGAAAACGGGTGACAAAGGCGCAGCAAGCGGCATTCCATTCTCTTTCGTGTGAAACTGCCTTTAAATGTCCAAAACCTAGATGCAAGAGGGCATGGGCCAGCACATAGGTCCAGGTTTGAGTCTCGGCTCGCCTCGTCGGATGGCAGTAAAGTGTACCGCCGGCGGTGGCGACAACATAGCCGTTCGGCGGACAAATGTTATTGTTACCTTTGCTGTTGCACAGATAAACCGAGGCAGCGAGCGGTGCAAACAGTGGATGCTTCTTCAACCTCTGCCAGCCCTCTAAAAGTGCAGCTTCCGCCGGATTAGGAAGATTCTTAGGTTTTGCTTTGGGCGCCATCTTTCCTCTCCACTAGGCGAGGGAGGTCTCTCACCACTTCGACGAGAAACCAAGGTGGCAAGGTCTTGCCGGTTTCGTCTTCGGCTACAACCATCTGGGCTATTTCCAGACTAATTACCGAAAGATCTTTCAGGAGAGCTTTGGCGGTATGGGCGAATTCCCTGTGTCTTCCGGTAATTGCTTCCTTTTCGGTAGGCAGTTCTCGTAGAAGTTGAGTGCGAAAAGATTGGGCTAGAAAGTAGAGTAGGTCTCGGTCTTCGGCTTCAGCCGGCCACTTTATATCTCCCGACAAGATTGCGCTTAGTTTGAAGCGATTCTTCACTTGTTTGTTGAATGCCTTAAACTGGGTGGCGTGTTGCGGCGACAGGCAGCCATAGGCAAGTAATTCGATGACCTTATCGTCTAATTTGTCCCCGTATTCATGCAGGGCGTCGCTGAGCATATGCCAGGAGCGCGGCGTAGAAAATGGTTCTTCATGTTTAGGTGGTTGGGTCCAAAGCTGGTCTGGGCGCATCTGAATATATTCCACCACCAGCGAGTGTATACTGCTCTTTAGGGCCCAGTCGAGCCAGTCACGGTGTGCCACTCGTAAATGTACATGCACCAATCGATTCATCAGAGCTGAAGACATTGGTTTGACAATGGCGCTGTCTTGAGAGCGATTGCCGGCGCCGATGACAATCGAACCTTCCGGCAGTTGGTATTAGTTCTGCACTTCATGAGAGCAGGCATTAAGTTCATCGAGAAAGAGACAATAAGGATCGCTTCTGGCTATCATCGATGGCGGACAGAAACGGCTGACAGAGTCTATTATCTGCGGTACGCCGATTATGTCTTCGGGGGCGAGCTGGCTGCCCAAGAGCGAAACGCAAGGCAAACCCACAGATTGGGCAAACTGCTGAACGATGGAAGACTTGCCTATGCCAGGCGGTCCCCAGATGAAAACGGGGCGACAAACAGCTACGTTGAGCAGAAAGTCGAATAGTTCGGTCTGGCTGACAGTGACGACTGGGTTCAAGTCGGGCTCCACTTAAGACAAAAGCTGAGTCTTATATACCCAAGCTGTTGGACCGAAAAAGCGGTGGGAGAGAAATTTTACTGATGTTCTTTGCGACCCGCTGCCAGTTTCTCTTCCATTTGTTCTAATGTGACACCTTTAGTTTCAGGGAAGACAAAGAAGACCACCAGGAACTGAACAAGCATCATTGCCGAAAAGAAGTAGAAGGGCAGAGAGCCTGAGGCTTCCGCCACCATGGGAAAGGTGCCTGAGATGAGGGCGTTCATGATCCAGTGTGTGGAGCATCCCAGGCTTTGACCGCGGGAGCGAACCATGGTCGGGAAAACTTCGCTAATATAGACCCAGATTACAGCCCCTTGCGAGAAAGCAAAGAAACCGATATAGGCAATCAAATACCAGACCAAAGATTGCATAAGAGCTTTGTTCTGCATTGTTATCGCCACGCCTAGCAGGCATAGGCACATGCCCACCGAACCAATTAGCAAAAGCTGTTTGCGCCCTAGTTTGTCTATGACCGCCATGGCCAAAAGGGTGAAGACTAAGTTGGTGGCGCCGATGACCACCGCTTGCATGCCGCCGCTGAGCTTGTTATAGCCTGCAAGTGCAAAAATATCGTTGAGATAATAGAGAATGGCATTGATGCCTGTCAGTTGATTGAAAGCACCGGTGGCGATGGCAAGAAAGATGGGAAAGCGATGTCTTTTAGTGAAAAGGCGCTCCTCTTTGTTGGCTTTCTCTTGCGAGACATCGGCCACTATCGCTTGCAATTCCGCCTCGGCATCACCCATGCTGGTCTTCTGCAAGACTTGGCGGGCTTCTTCTATATGCTCTTTGGCCACCAGCCAGCGGGGGCTTCTGGGAATACCCCAGAGCATGACTAGGAACAAAAGGGCGGGAATACCTGAAACGCCTAGTTGCCAGCGCCATTCATTTAAGCCTAAGGGCAAAAGACCAATCATATAATTGCTGAAATAGGCAAGCAAAATGCCGATGACAATATTGATTTGAAAGAGTCCGACCAGTCGCCCGCGCCAATTTGCCGGGGCTAGTTCGGCTATATAGACCGGACCTAGTACCGAAGAGCCGCCGATACCCAGTCCGCCTAGAAAGCGAAAGAATATCAAGGAAGGTAGATCCCAGGCAAAGGCGCAGCCTAAAGCAGAAGCGACATAGAGAAAGGCCGTAATGCGTAAGGTCTCTCGGGCACCAAGCTTTTCGCCAATCATACCGGCGAAAATGGCGCTCAGAACTGTACCCCATAGAGCACTGGCTACGGTCGTGCCCAGCCAGAAAGAGCTTAATTTGAAAGTCTCGGTGAGAGCGGGGGTGGCACATGAAATAACCGCCGTATCGAAGCCGAACAGCAGCCCGCCGAGGGCGCCCACCACCGAGCATTTTAGTAAGTAGCCATTGAAACTGCTATTGGTCATATTTACCGCATAAAAACATAAGATATGTAGGAAAAATTATAAGGCCGCAAAAGAGAGCCGGCGCAATCAGTTTGAAACAATTGCCCCCTAAGCTGCAAGAGATGATTTTCTTTCAAGTGCCGGTGAACTTTATGCCTCAAGATGGTAGAGACAACCCTAAGAACGACAGCAAAGACAAAATTGAGCCGGTACAAGATCGAGCCGCTCAGCCATTTTCAGAGTCTGTACTTACTTATTTGCGCGAGACTCCGCCGGTTAAGCCGACTAGTCAGTCTGATTTGCCGCCGGGTTTGGCTAAAGCAACCGACTTACTACCAAAAGAATTACTAAGCAATCCGATTGGCGAATTAAATAGAGGCATAGCCAAGTTAGATAACATTGAATCGATAAAGGTCAGTCGTAACCCTGATGGCAGCAGGCATGTGTCCATTGATTTGGAACACGGACTGTCTGCCCCGGCGCCCAATGTCATGGTCGGCAGGCAAAGACCATTGCGCACACGCATCGACGAGAAAGTCAGTTTTGATGTAAAGAACGACGGTGTTAATTTGAGTTTGTATAACATCAATGGTCTTAGTACCGATGTACAGGGTCCGCTTGGGCGGGTACGCAATAGCCGCACACAGTCGATGACCATCCGTCCTGGTGAGAACGGCTATGTCGATTCGACCGGCTCAGCTAGAGTCTTGGGCAGAGAGATAACCAAGTCGGTGCGCATGGGCAAAGACGTTTTTGCTCCCGATGACTTTATGCATAAGGTTTTAGATGGTGATTTTAAAGATCTGACCGGGGCTTTGCGTCTCTATCAAGACCGTGGTGAAAATCTTGGTTTGAGTATAGACAGAAAAGGCAAAGATAGATTAGATATAACCACTGATGGTGGCAAGCCGGGGCAGAAAAGACAGTTGCAGTTGAACACCGAACTGAAACATTTAGGAGTAACGGTTAGTGGCCTGGAACTGGATAATATCGTTTCTGCCAGTCTGAAAAGCGGCAACAGTGTCGGTCTTGAGAATATCAGCGGCATCAAGGCCCAGGTGGAGAAGTCTATTTTTGGTCTGAAGACGGCAATGTCGATTACCCCTGAGCGCATGACTGTAGAAAATGTAAATGGTGAACCAGCACTGCGCTTTGACCTGAAGATTGGCAAAGAGCCTGCTTCCTTTACTGTGCCTGTGCGGAAACTGAGAGAGGAGGCAGCAAAGAAAGTCGCCAGTTAAAGACCAAGTAAATGGAAGAATAAGCTAAGAGCAGACTAGACTAGGAAATTTTGACTAATCAGTCTTCTAATACAAATTCGCGGCGACCTTTGACTATGGTGCTTTGAAAAAACTGCATGGCATGTTTGAATTCTTCATCGTTGCCAAAGATATGACCGCCGCCTTTTACTTTGATCAAGCGGCAGGGCACGCCTTTCTCTTTTAGTTTGTCGTAGAGTTCCTGGCTCTGGGCGAAGGGAACGACATCATCGATATCGCCATGTACGATTAGAAAGGGTGGGTCGTCGGAGGTGATGAAATTGACTGGACTGGCTGCTTTGGCTAAGTCAGGTTTCTCGGTTTCGCGACCGCCTAGAAACTTAGCCAGCGGACCGTTTTTGTCGTCCCAGTCTATTTTTGTGCGTGAACCGGACTGTTCCGAAACAGTCATCAAATCGCTCAGTCCGCACCAATTAAGGACTGCCTCCACCGAAGATTCTTTGTTTTCAGCGCTATTGGTCGTGCCCAGAAGTGAAGCCAGATGTCCGCCGGCAGAAGAGCCGATGATGCCGATGCGTTTTGAATCCAGTTTCCATTCGTCGGCGCGGGCTCGCACGAGGCGCAGCGCGCGCGTCGCATCTTGCAACATCGCCGGATGCCGATAGCCGTTGGAGCCGAGCCGGTATTTCAGCACAAAACCGGCGATGCCCATTTCATTGAACCAACGCGCATAATGCGAACCTTCATGATCCGCAAGATGACTATAACTACCGCCTGGACAAATCACGAACGCCGCGCCAGTGGCTTTTTCCGGGGCGGGCAAATAAACTGTGAGCGTCGGGATGTCTTTCGTTTCCTGGCCCAAGGCGCCCGGAGCGCCGTCTGCCCAAAGCGGGAAAGTAAGATTTGTCTGGGCGCTTACACAGGTAGCAGTAGAGAACAGGCACAGCAGCTTGGTCCATGGATTCATGGCCGGAGCATAGGATTATCGCCCGCGCAGTTCAATGCTGCCGAAGGACCCGCATGGTCATGTGTAACTTTCCACGTGCAGCGAGGTAGCCCGGCTGACAAAGTCTCCGGGTGCGCTTCATTCATTCTACCATTGCTGCTGTTATTGTTATGAGTCTTTCCCACGCGCCGGCTGCTGACAAAACCGATCGTTATCTTGCGGAAGCGCGCCGGGTGCTCAAACAAGTCCCGTTGATTGACGGACACAACGATGTGCCGTGGCAGTATCGCAAGCGCGAAACCAACTTTGCTGGAATTGATCTGGCTCGCGATACAACCGAACTCAAACCCGCCATGCATACGGATATTGCGCGATTGCGCGTTGGCGGAGTCGGAGGGCAATTCTGGTCCGTTTATGTTCCCACCAAACTCTCCGGTGCCGATGCGGTGCAGGCGACGCTGGAGCAGATTGATATCGTCCATCAGATGTGTGCGCGTTATCCCGAGACGTTTGAACTCGCGCTCACTGCCGACGATGTCCTCCGCATCCATAAAAAAGGCCGCATTGCCTCACTCATCGGCATGGAGGGCGGTCACTCGATCAACAACTCTCTCGCCACGCTGCGACAGATGTATCGCTTGGGGGCGCGTTATCTGACGCTGACACACACGCAGAATACTGATTGGGCTGATGCGGCGGGCGATGTGGCCAAACATCGCGGGCTGACTGTATTCGGCGAAGAAGTTGTTCGCGAAATGAACCGGCTCGGCATGTTGGTGGATTTGTCGCATGTCACGGACGATGTGATGCGCGCGGCGTTGCGGGTGTCGCGGGCGCCGGTAATTTTTTCCCATTCTTCGGCTCGCGCGATCTGCAATCACGTTCGGAATGTGCCGGACGACGTTTTGCAACTCACCGCGACCAACGGCGGCGTGGTGATGGTTTGTTTTCTGCCGGCGTACGTGGTGGAGCGGGATCGCGTTTATTCAGAAATGGCCCGTGCCGAGCGTAATCGTCTTATCGAACAGCATGGGGAAAACGTTGCGTTAGTTAATGCCGGACTGGTCGAGTGGCGCAAAAAAAATCCCGATCCCAACGCCGCGAGTTTGAGCGACGTGGCAGATCATATTGATCACATCCGCAAAATCATCGGTGTGGATCATATTGGGATCGGCTCGGATTTTGATGGCTTCACTGGGGCGGTGCGTGGCTTGGAAGACGTTTCCAAGTACCCTGACCTGATCGCTGAATTGCTCCGGCGTGGTTACTCAAAGGATGATGTTAAAAAAATTGCCGGACTGAATGTATTGCGGGCCTTGCGCGGGGCGGAGCGTGTAGCCAAGGAACTTCAATCGCGCCCTTGATAAGCAAAATCACGAAGCGGAAACATTCAGTTAAAATCTTTAACCTTCCGATCATCGGTGGCCAGGCGTGCGATTCATTTTTGACGCTGCGGGCTGGTTATTCTACGGTGAGCGCACGTGCAAACTTCAGCCGCTGATTCACAGAACTTGGTTGTCACTCAAGCCCGCGCCATCCGCGCTGCGTTGCCGCCTGGTGGTTTGTTCGCCGGTCAGGAATGGCGGATTTCGCCCACTCCGTTTCCGCTCGGTGACAAGCTGGCCAAAGAGGTCGAATCGCTCGGGCGCGTGTTGTTGCAATTTTATCGCGCGGTCAATCTGCTCTATCGCAAAAGCGCCGAAGGTAAAATGCCCGAGTGGGTGGCGCGCTGGCTCGATCTTGGTAAACCTGCGGAACTCATCGCGCGGCAACGCACTGCTGGTTTTAAGAATGATGTGCCGCGCATCATCCGCCCCGACCTGCTGATCACTGAAGACGGCCTGCGCGTCACGGAATTGGATTCCGTCCCCGGCGGCATTGGTCTGACGGCGTGGCTCAACCAAACCTACAGCAAATCCGAAATCCGAAACCCGAAATCCGAAATCTTGGGCGGTGCTGATGGAATGCTTCGTGGCTTCGCGAGTATTTTCGGCCCGGCGGCACACGTTCATGTAATTGTTTCCGCCGAAGCCGCCACCTATCGTCCCGAAATGCAATGGCTCGCACAACAACTCGGCGCTCGTTTTGCCGTCCGCGATGCCAGCTATACCAGCTTCGCGGAAGGTGATGCCGTCTATCGTTTCTTTGAGTTGTTCGATCTCTCCAACGTTCCCAACGCGAAACAGATCTTTGAACTCGCAGCCGAACACAAAATCCTGGTCACGCCCCCGCCCAAGCCGGTGTTTGAGGAGAAAATGCTTTTTGCGTTGTTATGGAATCGCAATCTGCAAGGCTTCTGGCGGCAGGAACTCGGCGAAGGTTTCCTGGCGCGACTCAAGAAGCTCGTGCCTTAC
>Ga0102832_1001690_pt1 | contig 15733 bp, 11 predicted proteins | sample EBPBio282013_DNA_FD_88942 | JGI IMG/M metagenome (GOLD analysis project Ga0102832, IMG submission 88942) | Wastewater treatment Type I Accumulibacter community from EBPR Bioreactor in Madison, WI, USA - Reactor 2_5/28/2013_ DNA (Illumina Assembly) | ecosystem: Engineered > Bioreactor > EBPR >...
AGCACCCACCACAGCGCCATGCCGGCGATCGCCCCCAGGAACGGCACCAGCGCGAACTTGTCCGAGTAGAAGACGGCGATGACGAGGATCGCGCCGAGGTCGTCGACGACGGCGAGGGTGAGCAGGAACGCGCGCAGCGCCACCGGGAGCTTCTTGCCGACCACGGCGAGCACCGCGAGCGCGAACGCGATGTCGGTGGCCATGGGGATGCCCCAGCCGCCCACCGCCTCGGTGTCGGTCTGGCTGGTGACGGCGACGTAGAGCAGCGCCGGCACGGCCATGCCGCCGAGCGCGGCGACCACCGGGACGACGGCCTTCTTGCGGTCCGACAGCGATCCCAGGACGAGCTCGTGCTTGAGCTCGAGCCCCGCCACGAAGAAGAACACCGCGAGCAGCCCGTCGGCCGCCCAGGTCGCCAGCGACAGGTTGAGATGCAGGGCCTCCGGGCCCACCGTGATCTGCGTGAGCTCGTGGTAGGACTCCCGCCACGGCGAGTTGGCCCACACCAGGGCGAGGACGGCGGCGCCGAGCAGCAGCGCGCCGCCCACGGTCTCCTCGCGCAGCGCCCGTAGGACGTAGGACCGCTCCGAGAGCGGCAGCCGGTCGAAGACGACCCGGGACTCCGACACGCGACTCCTCGTGATCCCCGCCCGCGCACGGGCCTTCGTCGACACCGCCCGCGGTCGCGGCCGGCGGCCGACCAGGCTTCCCGGCGCACCTGCGCCCACCCTGCCACACCCGGGCACGGCGAGGGGGCGCCGTCCGTCCGGACGGCGCCCCCTCGGCGCGATGCTGCTGGCCTGCCGGCTCAGTCCTCGTTGGCGGCGCCCGAGGCGAGCCCCTGCCCGATGAGGGTCATCACGTTGGCGTCGGCGAGGGTGGTGGTGTCGCCGGTGGCGCGGCCCTCGGCGACGTCGCGGAGCAGGCGGCGCATGATCTTGCCCGACCGCGTCTTGGGCAGCTCGGGCACGACGAGGATCTGGCGCGGCTTGGCGATCGGGCCGATCTCGTGGGCGACGTGGTTGCGCAGGTCGGCCACGATGTGGTCGCCCGGCTCGACGCCCTCGCGCAGGATGACGAACGCCACGATGCCCTGGCCGGTGGTCTCGTCGGCGGCACCGACCACGGCGGCCTCGGCGACGGTGTCGTGGCTGACGAGCGCCGACTCGACCTCGGTGGTCGAGATGCGGTGCCCGGAGACGTTCATGACGTCGTCGACGCGGCCGAGCAGCCAGACCGCGCCGTCCTCGTCGAGCTTGGCGCCGTCGCCGGCGAAGTACAGGCCGGGCCAGCGCGACCAGTACGTCTCCTTGTAGCGCTCGGGGTCGCCCCAGATCCCGCGCAGCATCGACGGCCACGGCTCGGTGAGCACCAGGTAGCCGCCCCCGCCGTTGCCGACCGGCTTGGCCTCGTCGTCGACGACCTCGCCGGAGATGCCGGGCAGCGTGTGCATGGCCGAGCCCGGCTTGCAGGCGGTGACGCCCGGCAGCGGGCTGATCATCATCGCGCCGGTCTCGGTCTGCCACCACGTGTCGACGATCGGGCAGCGGTCACCGCCGATGACGCGGCGGTACCACATCCACGCCTCGGGGTTGATGGGCTCGCCCACCGACCCGAGCACACGCAGGCTGGCCATGTCGAAGCGGGCGGGGATGTCCTCGCCCCACTTCATGAAGGTGCGGATCGCGGTGGGCGCGGTGTAGAGGATCGAGACGCGGTACTTCTCGACCAGCTCCCACCAGCGGCCGTTGTGGGGGGTGTCCGGCGTCCCCTCGTACATGAGGCTCGTGGCGCGGTTGGCCAGCGGGCCGTACACGACGTAGGAGTGGCCGGTGATCCAGCCGATGTCGGCGGTGCACCAGTAGACGTCGGTGTCGGGCTTGAGGTCGAAGACGTTGCGGTGGGTGAACGACGCCTGGGTGAGGTAGCCGCCGGTGGTGTGCAGGATGCCCTTGGGCTTACCCGTGGTCCCCGACGTGTAGAGGATGAACAGCGGGTGCTCGGCGTCGAAGGCCTGGGCCTCGTGCGTGGTGGGCTGCGCGCCGACCAGCTCGTGCCACCAGATGTCCTTGTCGGTCCACTCGATGTCGTCCTGGCCCGTGCGCTTGACCACCAGGACGTTCTTCACCGACGGCGACGCCGCCACGGCCTCGTCGACGGCGGGCTTGAGCGCCATCGGCTTGCCGCGGCGGTTGCCGCCGTCGGAGGTGATGACCAGCACCGCCTCGGCGTCCTCGATGCGCGAGCGCAGCGCCTCGGCGGAGAAGCCGCCGAACACGACCGAGTGCACGGCGCCGATGCGGGCGCACGCGAGCATCGCGACGGCGGCCTCGGGGATCATCGGCAGGTAGATGGCGACGCGGTCGCCGGCCTTCACGCCCAGCGACTCCAGCGCGTTGGCGGCCTGCGACACCTCGGCGAGCAGGTCGGCGTAGGTGATGTCGCGGGTGTCGCCCGGCTCGCCCTCGAAGTGGAAGGCGACCTGGTCGCCGTGCCCGGCCTCGACGTGCCGGTCGACGCAGTTGACGGCGACGTTGATCTTCCCGCCGTCGAACCAGCGCGCGAACGGCGCGTCCGACCAGTCCAGGACGGTGTCCCACGGCTGCGCCCACTGCAGCTCGCCGGCCTGCTTCGCCCAGAAGGCGAGCCGGTCGGCGTCGGCCTCGGCGTACATCGCCTCGGTCGCGTTGGCCTGGGCGGCGAACTCGGGGGACGGCGGGAAGGCACGGTCCTCGTGCAGCAGGTTCTCGAGCGCCTCGTGGCTCACGTCGCTCCTCGGGGTGGGGTACGGGCCGGCGGGCCCGGTGAGGTGTCGGGACAAGCATGTCTACCGGAAGCAGGGTTGCCCCGGGGTTGCAGTGGGGGATCCGGCGCCCCCTCACGGGGGAGGCGCCCCGGCGGTGGTGCCGGGGCGCCTCCGTGCGGCGCCTGCTAGTGGGCGCCGGCGCCGGTGAGGGCGCGGACCTCGAGCTCCGGGTACTTCTCCTCGCTGGTCTCCTCACGGCCGGTCATCGTGCCGAGCCAGGCGCAGAAGAAGCCGAACGGGATGGAGATCAGGCCGGGGTTCGACAGCGGGAACAGCGCCGGCGTCGTCGTCGAGAACAGCGACGTCGGGGTGCCCCAGCCGACCGGGGAGATCACGACGAGGAACAGGCTCATCGCCAGGCCGCCGTAGATGCCCCAGACCGCGCCGCGGGTGGTGAAGCGCTTCCAGAACAGCGAGAACATGATCGTCGGGAGGTTCGCCGACGCCGCCACCGCGAAGGCCAGGCCCACGAGGAACGCGATGTTCTGCTTCTGCGCCAGGATGCCGAGCACGATCGCGAGGATGCCGATGGCGATGGTCGCGAACCGCGCCACCTTGACCTCCTCCGCGCCCGTCGCCTTCCCCTTCTTCACGACGTTGCCGTAGAAGTCGTGGGCGAACGACGAGCTCGAGGCCAGCGTGAGGCCGGCGACGACCGCGAGGATCGTGGCGAACGCGACCGCGGAGATGACCGACATCAGCACGACGCCGCCGATCGAGCCCGCGCCGCCGCCGAGGAACTGAGCCAGCAGCGGGGCCGCGGAGTTGCCGCCCTTGTCGGCCTCGGTGATCGCCTTGCTGCCGACCAGGGCCGCGGCGCCGAAGCCGAGGAACGTGGTCATGATGTAGAAGGCGCCGATGATGCCGATGGCCCAGTTGACCGAGGTGCGCGCGGCGCGGGCGGTCGGGACCGTGTAGAAGCGGGTCAGGATGTGCGGCAGGCCGGCGGTGCCGAGCACGAGGGCCAGGCCCAGCGAGAGCAGGTCGACCGGGTCCTTGTACTTGTTGCCGGGGGCCAGGAAGTTCGGGTTGCCGCTGGCCTCCTGGGCCGCCGAGAGCATGTTCGAGACGTTGAAGTTGAAGTGCAGCAGGACCAGGACCGAGATCAGGATCGTGCCGCCCATGAGCAGCAGCGCCTTGATGATCTGCACCCACGTGGTGGCCTTCATGCCGCCGATGATCACGTAGAGGATCATGAGCGCGCCGACCGCAGCGATCGTCAGGCTCTTGCCGACGTCGGAGGTGATGCCGAGCAGCAGCGAGACGAGCGCGCCGGCGCCGGCCATCTGGGCCAGCAGGTAGAACAGCGAGATCGTCAGGGTGCTGATGCTCGCGGCGATGCGCACCGGGCGCTGGCGCAGGCGGTAGGCCAGCACGTCGGCCATCGTGAACTTGCCCGAGTTGCGCAGCGGCTCGGCCACGAACAGCAGCACCACGAGGTAGGCCACGAGGAAGCCGACGGAGTAGACGAAGCCGTCGTAGCCGAACAGGGCGATCAGCCCGGCGATGCCGAGGAACGACGCCGCCGACATGTAGTCGCCGGAGATCGCGATGCCGTTCTGGATGCCGCCGATGGAGCGGCCGGCAGCGTAGAAGTCCTCCGCGCTCTTCGTGCGGCGGCCCATGTAGACCGTGATGCCCAGGGTCAGGCCGACGAAGGCGAGGAACAGCACGATCGCGAGGATGCGCTGCGAGTCGCTGGTGATGGCGGCAAGAGTCGTCACGTCAGGCTCCCGTGCTGAGGTCGGCCTGCTCGAGCTCCTCGTCGGAGGTGTGCGTCGGGTGCGCGCCGCGGGCGGCGTCCAGACGCTCGACCTCCTCCTTGAGCTCGATGGCCTCGGGGTCGATGTTGTTGTCGGCGTAGCGCGTGTAGGCCCACGCGATGAGGAACGTCGTCACGAACTGGAGCAGCGCGAAGACGTAGCCGATGGTGATGGAGCCCCAGACCTGGGTCCCCATCCACTCGCGCTGCCAGCCGGCGCAGTAGATGAACAGCAGGTACCAGCCCAGGAACAGGGCGCCCATCGGGAAGATGAAACGGCGGTAGCGGCTGCGCAGGTCACGGAACTTCGGGCTCCGCTCGACCACCAGGTAGGGGTCGTCGTGGGAGGTGTCCGCAGTACTCACGGTGGTACTCCTCGGGTCGGGTCTCGGAGTGCCGCTGTGACCTGAGTCACCCGGCGGGGAGGAGTGTGGGCGCGGTCACAACCGCGGCGCGAGGGGGTCGGCCGCCCGGCGCGACGGGCGGTCGCGAGGGGGAGCCGAGAGGCCCCGGCCCGCCGCTCGCCGTGCGCCGAACGGTCCGCCACGTACGCCCACCGGTCGACCCCGTCCGCGACCCGATGCCGCGAGTAACTGGTGTCGTTATCGGTTCTGCGGGCCCGAAACCGATGACAACGCCAGTTACTCGCCGCCGGGAGGTGCTCAGGCGCGACGGGCCTGGATCTCCTCGGGGCCGTGCAGGCGCGCCATGGCGGCGTCGCTGACGAGGCGCTGCGAGCGGTCGCCTGTGCGCAGCGAGACCAGCACGCTGGTGGCGAAGGCGAGCGGGACGGTCCAGGCCGCGGGCTGGCCGAGCAGGGCGCCGACGACGCCGGTGAACGGGCCGGCGGCGAGCACCGCGACGACGGCCGCGAGAGCGGCGCCGCCGCCGACGAGCAGGCCCGCGAGCGCGCCCTTCTCGGTCAGGCGCGGCCACCAGATGCCCAGCACGAGCAGCGGGCAGAACGTCGACGCCGCCACCGCGAACGCGAGCGTGACGGTCTGCGCGAGGTTGGCGCGACCGGCCACCAGAGCGAGCAGGAAGGGCACGGCGATGGCGATGGCCGTGCCGAGCCGGAACCGGCTGACGCCGTCGCCGAGACGGCCCTCGTGGCGCAGCAGGTCCTGCGAGAGCACGCCGGCCACGGACACGCACAGCCCGCTCGCGGTCGACAGGAACGCGGCGAACGCGCCGGCCGCGACGAGCGCCGACAGCGCGTCGCCGAGCCACCCGTCGAACACCACGGAGGGCAGCACGAGCACCACCGTGTCGGCGGCGTCGGTGCCCGCGAGCTCGGGCGTGTAGATGCGGCCGAGAGCGCCGAACACCGGCGGGAACAGGTAGAACACGCTCAGCAGAGCGAGCACCGCGAGGACGGTGCGGCGGGCTGCCCGGCCGTCAGGGTTGGTGTAGAAGCGCACCAGCACGTGCGGCAGGCCCATCGTGCCGAGGAACGTCGCGAGCACGATCGAGTACGTCGTGTAGAGCGGGTACTCGCGCTCGCCGTAGCCCGAGAGCGGATCGCCCCAGCCACCCTCGGTGAACACCGGCGTGCCGTCGCGGTACCACGCCGCCACCAGCAGCACGGCGGGCAGCGCGATCGCGAACAGCTTGAGCCAGTACTGGAACGCCTGCACGACGGTGATGGAGCGCATCCCGCCAGTGGCCACCGTGATCCCGACGACGACGGCCACCACGACGGCGCCGGCCCAGACGGGGGCGCCGGTGAGCGCGCGCAACGTGATGCCGGCACCCTGCAGCTGCGGGAGCAGGTAGAGCCAGCCGATGAGCACGACGAGGATCGACGAGGCGTACCGCACCCTGCGCGAGCGCGTCCGCATCTCGGCGAAGTCGGGCAGCGTGTACGCCCCGCTCCGCCGCAGCGGGGCCGCGACCAGGATGAGCAGCACGAGGTAGCCGACGGTGTACCCGACGGGGAACCAGAGCATGTCGACGCCGTAGGAGAGCACCAGGCCGGCGATGCCGAGGAACGACGCCGCCGACAGGTACTCGCCGCCGATGGCGGACGCGTTGAGCGTGGGGCTGACCGACCGGGACGCGACGAGGAAGTCCGACGTCGTGCGCGACACCCGGACGCCGAACAGGCCGATCGCGAACGTCGCCCCGACCACGCCGAGGATGGCCAGCAGCGGCCACCACGACGTCACGTCACGACCTCTCGACCAGGTCGACGAACTGCGTCTCGTTGCGCTCCGCCGCCCGTACGTACCACCACGCGGTGAGCCAGATGGCCGGGAAGACCAGCACGCCGAGCAGGATCCAGCCGACGGCGAGCCCGCCCACGCGCGCCTCGCGCAGCGGAGGGTCGAGCAGGAACAGCAGCGGGATCCCGCCGAGGACGACGAGCAGCCCGACGCCGACGATCACCGCGAGCCGCAGCTGCGCGCGCCGCAGCGAGCGGATCATCGTCACGCCCAGTGCCGTGCTGTCGTTGACGTCGCGGCGGACGCCGCGCTTGGCCGCCGAGCGGGCCGCAGCGGTGCGCGGATGCGTGATCGCGACCCGGCGCTGCGGCTTCTCGTCCACGCCTCAGCGCCCCGGGCGCGCGCTGCGCACGAGGGTGTCGCGCAGCTCGCGGGTGTGGCGGCGCGACACCTGGAGGACGGCGTCGCCCACGCGCACGCTCATCCGCCCGCCGTCGTTGCGCACCTCGTCGATGGCCCGCAGCGGCACCAGCCAGCGGCGGTGGATCCTCACGAACCCGGCCGACGACCACTGCTCCTCGAGCAGCGCCAGCGACACCCGCACGAGGTGCCGCCCGTCGTCGGTGACGAGGCGCGCGTAGTCGCCGTGCGCCTCGACGTACCGGACGTCCGAGCGCTTCACGAAGCGCGTCACGCCGCCGAGCTCGACGGCGATCGTCTCGTCGTCGTCGGCCGGGGCCGGCGGCGCTGCCGCCGGGGCGGAGCGCGCGCGGCCCTCGATCACGCGGCCGACGGCCTCGGCCAGCCGCTCCTCGCGGACGGGCTTCATCACGTAGTCGACCGCGCGCAGGTCGAACGCCTCGACCGCGTGCTGGTCGTACGCCGAGACGAACACGACCGCGGGCGGCTCGGTGAAGCGGCGCAGGATGCGGGCGAGGTCGAGCCCGTCGAGGCCGGGCATGCGGATGTCGACGAACAGGGCGTCGTAGACGCCGGACTCGATGAGGCGCAGGGCCTCCGCGCCGTCGCCCGCCGTGTCGACGTGGCCGACGCGCTCGTCGCGGCCGAGCAGGTACGACAGCTCTGCGCGGGCCGGCGCCTCGTCGTCGACGGCCAGCACGCGCAGGCCGGCGGTGGCCGCGGGCTCGCTCATACGTGGACTCCTGGGGCGTACTTCGGGACGCGCATGGACACCTTGGTGCCCAGGCCGGGGGCGGTCTCGACGACCAGACCGTACTCGTCGCCGAACACCTGGCGGAGGCGCTCGTCGACGTTGCCCACGCCGATGGAGTCGGCGTCGCCCTCACCGGTCATCGCGCGGCGGATCTGCTCGGGGTCGGCGCCGACGCCGTCGTCCTCGACCGAGATGGCGCACTCGGCGCCGTCGTCCTCGGCCAGGATCGTGATGCGTCCGGGGCCGGCCTTGCGCTCGAGCCCGTGGCGCACGGCGTTCTCCACCAGCGGCTGAAGGCACAGGTACGGGACTGTCACGGGCAGCACCTCGGGCGCCACGCGGACGGTGACCTGCAGCCGCTCGCCGAACCGGGCGCGCTCGAGGGTGAGGTAGCGGTCGATCGAGCGCAGCTCCTCGGCGAGCGTCGTGAACTCGCCGTGCCGCCGGAAGGAGTAGCGGGTGAAGTCGGCGAACTCGAGCAGCAGCTCGCGCGCGTGCTCCGGGTCGGTGCGCACGTAGGACGCGATGGCGTTGAGCGCGTTGTAGATGAAGTGGGGCGAGATCTGCGCCCGCAGGGCCCGCACCTCGGCCTCGGCGAGCCGCGTGCGCGAGGCGTCGAGCTCGGCGAGCTCGAGCTGGCTCGACACCCAGCGCGCGACCTCGGTGGTGGCCCGCACGAGGTTGGCGGTCGCGTGGTCGGCGACGCACACGAGCGTGCCGACGACGAGGTCGTCGACCACCAGCGGCGCCACGATGGCCTGGTGGCCCAGTGGGCCGACCTGCGGCACCACGACCGCGTGACCGTTCTCGAGGACCTCGGCGACGTCGTCGAGCACGAGGACGTCGGTGCCGGCGCCGTCGCCGCCCAGCACGCGGTCGGTGCTCGTGAGCACGACGCCCGCCGACCCGAGCAGGGCGCGCACGTGCTTGGCCGCCCGGCCGACGGCGTCCTCGGTGAGGCCCTCGCGCAGCGCGGGCGCCGCGAGCGACGCTCGGTGCAGCGTCTCGAACGTGGCCCGGTCGGCCTCGGTGCCGAGGTCGCGGCGGCGCAGCAGGCGCACGGCGACGAGCGCCACGGCCACGACCGCGACCACGAGCGCGGCGACGAGCGCGGGGGTCATGCGCGCACGCTAGCCCGCGCCCCGCCCTGGCGCGGCCCGGCGGAGCCGCGCGCCGTAGCGTGGCGGCATGCCCCAGGACGTGCTCGAGCCGCTCGCCGGCCTGCCCGGCGTCCAGGAGGCCGTCGACGCCGCACGGTCGGCCGTCGACGCCGTGCTGTGGGACCGCGGCGTGCGGGCCCGCGCGGGGGAGGTGGTCGCGGCCTCGCGGCTGCGCGGGGGCTGGGCGTCGGCAGCCATCGACGGCGCCGAGGTGCGGCCCGACGCGCTGGTGTCCGGCGACGCGCTGGACGGGTCGCCGATGGGCCGCGTGGTCGCGTCGGCTCTCGCGGTCCAGGCGGAGATCCCGCGGCAGGTCGACGTGCTGGGACGGGCCCCGCTGCAGGCGCTCTCGACGCTGCATGCCGTGGCCTCCACGGGCTTCGTCGACGACGACCAGCGCGGGCGGCCCCGCGCGGACGAGCGGGCCGACGACCCGCTGCGCCTCGGACCTGTCCCGGACCACGCCGAGGCGTCGCGCCGGATGGCTGCGCTCGCCGGCGTCCTCACGGCGCAGTCGGCCGCGCCGGCCCTGGTGGTCGCGGCCATCGCCCACGCCGAGGTGGCGGTGCTGCGCCCGTTCGCCTGGGGGAGCGGACTGGTGGCCCGCGCCACCACGCGGCTCGTACTGGCCGCGCGCGGGGTCGACCCCGACGGGCTGACCGTCCCCGAGGCCGGTCTCTACGCCGCGGGCCGCTCGCGCTACGCCGATGCGCTCAAGGCCTACGCGACGGGCACGCCGGAGGGCGTGGCGCAGTGGATCGTGCTGCACGCGGAGACGGTGCGGGTGGGGGCGCAGGAGTCGCAGCGGATCGTCGCGGATCTGGCCTGACGCCGGTGCCGTGCCGGAGCGGCCCGCACAGCGAACGGCGCCCCGCTAGCAGGGGCGCCGTCGCGGGCACGGCTCCCGGGCGATCAGTGCGCTGTGAGTTCCGTCCGGTCGGGTGCTTCTGCGAGCTCTCCCGGCCGTGACGCCCGTTACGAGGGTGACCGCAGCGTGGGTATCCCGAGGTGGTGCCGTGCTCAGTACTCGTGTGGGCCCGTCGCTCGTCGGGCCCGGACTTCTCCGGTCGCCTTCCGTGCAGTGGTCGGCCCCTTCGGCCGGCTCCCGTGGTTCTTGTGTACTCCGATCCGCAGGCAACCGGAAGCCCCTGTGCCCCTTGACTTTCCGGTGATCTTGGACTCGCGCGGATGCGTCGGTCCGGCGGATCCCCTCAGGCCCCGCCGCCGCTCCAGCCGTTGAGGCCGAGGTCGTTCGCGGGGATGCCCGGGCACGTCGCGACGAGCGCCCTGCGCAGCGGCCCGAGCGGCAGCCGGAGCCGCTGAGGCGTGGGGGCGCTCGACATCGACTGCACCCACAGCGCCGGCGGCGACGGCGCATAGCCGCACTCGACGCGCCATCGCGCGGTGACCGTCCCGTCGGCACCGACGACCGCGGCGTTCTCCATGCCGACGATCGGATCGAGGCCAGAGTCGCCGATCGACACGCGCAGCGGTCGGGGCGTCGAGGTGCCGAGCCGCAGGGTCACCGGGATGTCCCAGGCACCGGAGCCGTCCGGGGTCGGCTCGCCCGTGCTCGCCACGACGTCGGCGATGCGCAGCGCCGGCATGCCCTGGCACACCTCGTCGTGGGCCCGCTGCAGCGCGTCGGTCTGCGCGCTGTCGAGCGGCAGGGCGAGCTGCGTGCCGAAGCGCTGGTCGGCCGTCGTCACGTAGGCCGACAGCCCGGTGATCATGGCGACCTCGTCGCCGCGGATCTGCTGGGCCCTCGGCGCGGTGAACGGGGTGCGGCAGTCGCTCACCTGGAACGGCAGCGCGACGTCGGCGGTGCCGCCGGCCGGCACCCGCGCCGCGGCGCCGATGTCCGGCACCAGCCACGGGGCGTCGGCCCACGCGCTCGTGACCGACACGTCGTACGCTGCCGGGGTCGTCACGGCCGCCTCGACGGTGATGCGCCCGCGGTCGCGCTCCGCGCTGATGCGCCCGATCTCGACGTCGAGCTGGTCGGGCAAGCGCTGCCAGCAGGCCTGGCCCAGCGCGTCGTACCACCCGGAGTACTCCATCGACGGCGCAGGCACGTCCTCGCGCACCACCCGGCCGTAGGCGTCGGTGGCGCTGATGTGCAGGACGTACTGTGCAGCGGCCGGGCGGCCGAACGGAAGGTCGCAGCCGACCGCGGCGGTCACCCGGAACTTCGGGAAGATGCCGCTGCCCACCGGGACCGCGGCGACCTCGGTGCTCCGGATGCCCGGCCCGCTGACGCCGATGACCTGCGGATCGGTCCACCCGCGCTCGTGCTGCTCGAGCTGGTACACCGCCGTCGCCAGGCCGCCGTCGACCGCAGGAGCGGGAGCACCGTCGAGATCGTTGGCGACCGCGAGCGCCACGATGCCGGTGGTCGGGTCGACGTCGGGCAGCCGGTTGTGGGCGGCGACGCCTGGCACGGCGACGCCGACAGCCACCACCGCGGCACCGGCCATGAGCCACCGGCGGTGGCGCTCGGCCCAGAAGTACACGCCGCTGGCCCGGATGCGCTCGGCCCAGGACGGTGCGTCGTCGCCGCCGGCGAGCAGGTCGCCGTCAGGCGCTGCGGCGTCGAGGCGCTGCGCCGTCTCGATCACGCCGCCGAGCTCGTCGAGCTCGAGCCGTCCGTCGTCCCCCATGCCCCGCAGCGTAGGCGGAGGCTCCGATCCTGACGCGCCGATCCGGGGCGACCGCGTGCTCTGGTCAGCCGCTCGCGCGGTCGGCCGCAGATCCCCAGCCCATGGTCACGAGGTCGCCGTCCAGGAAGCCGGGGCAGGTCTGCACGAGGGCCGAGCGCAGCGGCTCGATGCCGAGGTCGAGCAGCTGCGGCCGCGGGGCGCCGGACTCGGAGCGCAGGCGCAGCACGGGCGGCGACGGCACGTAGCCGCAGTCGACGTCCCAGACCACGTCCTGCACGGAGCCGTCGGCCACGACCTCGGTGGTCGTCGGCGTCGTGCCGCGCCAGCCCAGCGTGTCGTCGACGACGTCCGCGGTGAGCCGCTCGGTGCCGGTGACCGAGCCCAGCCGGATCCTCAGCGCAAGGGGGTAGAGGCCGGTGGCCGGGTCGGGCGCTGTCGCCGGGACGGCGTCGAGCGACTGGAGGCCGATCGCCGGCACGCCCCGGCAGACCGTCCGACGCGCAGCGTCGAGCTCTGCCACCGCACCCGGCTCGAAGAGCACCGGCAGCTGGGCGCCGAAGCGCTGCTCCGACGTCGTGATGTAGCTGCCGATGCCGGGCCGGCGCACGGTCGACGCGTCGCCCTGCAGCACCTCGACCCAGACGCCGTCGTCGCCGGCGCGGCAGTCGGTCACAGCCAGGCGAATCGGCAGCACGGCGGTGGAGCGGGCTTCGACGGGCCGCGGCACGTCGGCGGGGCTCTGCGCGAGCCAGGCGCTGTCGGCGTAGGCGTTGGACACCCACAGCGAGAACGGGTTCGGGTTCGCGACCTCGACGGCGACCTCGATCTCCGCCAGGGCGCGGTCGCCGCGAACGGACTGCACGTCGATCCCCAGGCTCGCCGGCACCTTCTCCCAGCACCACTGGCCGACCGTCTCGCTCCATCCCCCGTACGCCGGCAGTGGTGCGTCGACCGTCGCGGTCGCCGGTCGTCCGTAGGCGTCGGTCGCGCTCAGGTGGAGCACGTAGTCGCCGCGGAAGAAGCCGTCGTACGCCGGGGAGTCGCAGCCGGCAGCCGCCGCCACCCGGAACCGCGGCAGGTCCGACGTGGGCGACGGGACCTGCTCCGAGCGCGAGGTGCGGATCCCCGGACCGCTGATCCCGTCGATGCGCAGGCCGCTCCAGCCCTCCTCCAGCGACGTGACCTGGTAGACCGACCCGAACAGGCCGCCGCCGTAGCCGGTGACCCCGGGGTTGCCGTTGGCCTCGTCGGTGAGCGACATGACACTGACGTCGATGGTGGGGTCGGGGTCGGGCGGCCGGTTGGCCACGACGACGGCGGGGACGACCACCGCCGCCACGGCCGCGACGGCGCCCGCCGTCATCCAGCCGCGATGCGCTGCGGCCCAGGCGAACGCGCGCGATCCGCGAGCGCGCTCGCCCCACGTCGGGTGGTCCTCGCCGCCCTCGAGCAGGTCCGGGGCCGGGACGGCGTCGAGCCGCTCCGCCGTGTCGATGACGCCGCCGAGCTCATCGAGCTCGAGCCGGCCGTCGCGGTCCCCCATGCCTCGCAGCGTACGAGCCGGCGGGTACGCGTCCGAGCACGATCAGGACACGAACGTGGTCGGGGCCTGCGCGCCCGGGCACACCCGCTGCACCTCGCGCACGAGGCGAGGATCCTGCGAGGCCCACCGCCACGGGTAGTCGCGGCCGTCGGCGTTCACCTGCAGCGACACCGTCATCGGCGACACCGACTCCTGGCAGAAGAACGCCCAGGTGCCCTCGACCCTGCCGCCGCGGCCGACGGGCTTCGGGATCGCCTCGCCGAACAGGTCCTCGGACTCGACGAGGAGGCGTCGCGCCAGGCCGTCGGAGCGCACATCGAGCACGACGGGCATGAGCACCACGGCGCCCGACAGCTGCGCGCGGCCGACGTCGACCAGCGAGATCGTCGTGCGCGGGACGCCGTCGCACACCTGGTCGAGGCCCTCCTGGATCGCCCGCGCCTGGGCGTCGTCGAAGCGGATGGCGGTGAGGCGGCTCTCCCCGCTGCCGGGCAGCGTGACATCGAGCTGCAGCCCGGGCTCGAGCGCGGAGTAGCCGCCGCTGACATCGTCCGTGGATGCCCAGCGCGGCACCTGCGGGCTGTCGCACGACCGCACGCGCAGAGGCACGTCGAGAACGACGCTGCCGCCCGCCGCGAGGCTGGCGGAGTCGACGAGGACGACGGCGACCTCCCCGTCGTCGACGGGCAGCGCCTGCACGAGCGCGTCGGCCGGCAGGGTGCTGGTGATGGCGATCGACAGCCGCATCATGGCGCACGCCGGGCCCACCACGACCCCGACGTCGTCGACCGAGAGCGCCTGCTCGCCGGTGGTGGCCCAGCATGCCTGGTGCACCGCGCCCGACCAGTCGGCGCCCTCGGGGAGCGGTCGTGACTCGACGACGGTGCGGCCCCACTGGTCGGTGCGCGACACCCGCAGGCCGTACCTGTCGGCCGGGGCATCGAGGGCGTCGGCCTCCGAGCAGTCGAGCGCGGCCTGCACCAGCACACGGCCGCCACCGAGATCGCGCGACGTCGCCGAGCGCAGGCCCGGCCCCACCACGGCCTTCACGGTGACGTCGTCGCCGGGGCGGACGCCGGTCACGACGAAGCCTGCCTGCACCGTGCCGCCGACGAGGTCCGTGCCCACCTGGCGACCGTCGGACTCGACGGTCGCCACCACCTCGAGGTCGTCCGGCGGCGCCTGGCCCGTCCACGACAGCGCGAGGCCGATCACGGCCGCCACGGCGATGCCGAGGGCCGACCGGCGCACCCACGGGTGGGCCGCCAACCAGCGCCCGGCCCGCGACCCGGCGAACCGCTCGCCCCACGTCGGATCGTCGGGATGGTCCTCGCCGACGACGTCGAGCTCGGTCGCCGACTCCACCGCCTGCCCGAGCTCGTCGAGCTCGAGCCGTCCGTCGCCGCTGCCGCCCATGCCGGCCGTCCCCGGCTCAGCGCCAGCCGAGGGCCTGCGCCCGGGCGGGGTCGACGTCGGTGCCGCATGCCTGGGCCGCCGCGCGCAGAACCCGCACATCGTCGACGAGAACACGGAACGGGACGACCGTGCGGTCGGGCATCGTCACGCGCACGGGCAGCGGCGCCGGCGACATGCCCGCCACCTCGTCGCAGCTCGGCGACACATACAGGCTCGGGAGGAGGCCGGCACCGCCTTCCAGCGAGGTGGGCTCGGCCGCCCAGCCCCGGTCGAGGCCGGTGCTGACCTCGACCCGGGAGCCCTCTCCCGCCGGCGGCCCGGCGAACCCCACCTCCGCGATCCCGATGCCGATACCCGTCGTGCGGACGCGCAGGATGGCCTCGGCCGTCCAGCCGCTGCCGGCGCGGGCAGCCCTCACATCGGACACAGACACCTCGGGCGGCGCCGTGCCGTCGCAGACGGCCGGGCCCAGGGACGACGCGATGCGCTCGCCCCCGAGCACGGGGAACGACGCCGTGCGCGCGGCGTCGCGGAAGCTGAGCGCCAGCGCGACGCCAGGGGCGCCGGAGTCCTCCGCCGAGGGGTTGGGCAGGGCGCCGAGCGGGGTCAGCGCCGGGGCGACCGAGCAGTCGTGCACGTCGAGCCGGGTGGTCAGCCGGCCCGTCCCTCCCGGCGCGAGTGCGAGAGCCGGGGACCGGTCGACCGCGATGGAGCCGGAGGCCGTGCGCCGGGTCGCGATGATGAGCGGGAGCGGGGACGCGTTGCGCACATCGAGCCCCACATCGGCCAGCGTCGTCCCGGGCAGAGGTGTCACGCTGCTGAGCGCCACCTCGACAGCCGTTGTGGCCGACTGCGACATGCACCAGTCGGCCAGCACCCGGGCCAGCCCGGTGCGCGGCCATGCCGCCGGCGGGGTGGGGAGCGCCCCTTCCACCTCGCCCGCACGGCCCGTCACGGAGTAGGCGCCAGCAGCGGCGGACGGCAGGGCCGGATCCGTGCAGTCGACCGTCGCAGCGGCGACCGCCGTCGCACCGCTCTGCGTCACGG
>Ga0102832_1001692_pt1 | contig 15727 bp, 16 predicted proteins | sample EBPBio282013_DNA_FD_88942 | JGI IMG/M metagenome (GOLD analysis project Ga0102832, IMG submission 88942) | Wastewater treatment Type I Accumulibacter community from EBPR Bioreactor in Madison, WI, USA - Reactor 2_5/28/2013_ DNA (Illumina Assembly) | ecosystem: Engineered > Bioreactor > EBPR >...
GGCTCGAGGTCCTTGTAGACGGTGAAGAAGTGCTCCATCTCCAGCAGGGTGAGGTTGGGCAGGTCGGTGAGCTCCCTGATGTTGGCCTGTCGCTCATCGGCGACCGGGATGCACAGCACCTTGTCGTCGCCACCCATCTCGTCGCGCATCCGGTACATCCCGATCGCTCGGCACTCGATCAGCGCGCCCGGGAAGGTCGCCTCCGGCACCAGCACCATGGCGTCCAGCGGATCGCCGTCCTGACCCAGGGTGCCCTCGATGAAGCCGTAGTCGTTGGGGTACTGGGTGGAGGTGAACAGCGTCCGGTCCAGCCGGATCCGTCCGGTGTGGTGATCCATCTCGTACTTGTTCTTGGTGCCCTTGGGAATCTCGATCGTCACATCGAAATGCAGATGCGGCTGGATCTTGGGGCGTGCGAACGAAGGCAGGTCCATCGATGTTCACCTCGGGCTCTCTGTCATGATGGGTGTGCGGCTGAGCCTATCGCCAGCCGCGACAAAGGAGGAGAGGCGAGATGCCGGGTCGGACGGGCGGCACCAGCCCAGCCGTGTCCCGTCCGGGATTTGCCCGGGCCGCCCACACTGGAGCGGTGGGTTCCAGGATCATCGTCGCCGCCGCTCTGGCCGCGCTGCTGGCGGGCTGTTCGATCGTCCCGCCCACGCCGGCTCTCGAACCAGGCGAATCCCCGCCCGCGGCACAGACCTCCTCGTCGCCCGCGGCTCCCGCTTCCGCGCCTCCGGTTGCCGCTCCGGTCGCCGATCCCGTCCCACTGCCGGATGCGAAGCAGTTGACCAAGGCCCTGGCCGCGGTGTCGAGCGGCGGGGTGGGAACCGCGGCCGTGGTGGTGGTCGATCCGGCCAGCGGAGAGACGCTGGCCAGCCGGGACGATCAGCCGCTCACCCCGGCCTCCACCATGAAAGTGCTGACCTCGCTGGTGGCGGTCGACACCGTCGGCCCGGAGACCACCTTCACCACGGCGGTGGTCGCGCCCAAACCCGGACGACTGGTGCTGGTGGGCGGCGGCGACCCGCTGCTCACCGACAAGCAGTCGGAATCCGCCGCCAAGCCGGCATCCCTGCAGGCGCTGGCCGAGCAGACCGTGACCGCGCTGCGGGCGGACGGCGTGACGTCGGTGCGGCTGGGCTATGACGACTCGTTGTTCGCCGGCCCGACCTTCCACCCCTCCTGGAAGCCGGCGTGGAAGGTGTACACGGCCCGGATCGGCGCGCTCTCGATCGACGGCGGCCTGGAAAGCCAGTGGCAGGCGCACTCCGACCCCGCCAAGGTGGCCGCCGTTGCCTTCGCCGCCCGGCTCAAGGCCGCCGGCATCGCGGTGACGAAAATCGCGCCCGAACAGCCGTCCGCCGCTGCCCAGCCGGTGGCGTCGGTGCAGTCGGCTCCGTTGTCCGAGATCGTCGGTCAATTGCTGCGGTTCAGCGACAACCACGCTGCCGAGGTGATCTCCCGGCACGTCGCGCTGGCCACCGGCGGCACCCCGAGCTTCGAGGGTGGCGCGGCGGCGGTGACGGCCTGGCTGAAGGCCCACGACCTGTGGGCGGCCGGCATGCGGATCGACGACGGCAGCGGCCTGTCGCACAAGTCGAAGGTGAGCCCGTCGGTGCTGGCCGACGCCCTCGCCCTGGTGCTGGTGACCCCGCGATGGGCGGCGGTGGCCAAGGGGCTGCCGGTCGCCGGCGTGAACGGCACCCTCAAATCCCGCTTCAACGATCCTGCCGAGAAGGCCGGGCGCAAGGTCGTCCATGCCAAGACCGGCACCCTGCTGGGAGTGGCGAGCCTGGCCGGCTACGTCACCACCTCCGACGGCGCGGTGCTCACCTTCGCGGCGATGGCCAACGACGCCGGCCGCGACAGCGCCTACAACTGGCTGGACCGCACCGCAACCGCGTTGGCGAAATGCGGTTGCCGCGCCGACTCGTAGAGTGTGCGCATGCAGCAACTGCCGTACATCGACTGGGATCAGGCCGCCAAGGTCGGCGGGCAGCTCGCCCACCCCGGACCGGAGCTGACGCCGGGCCAGATCGCGCAGGTGGTCGATGCGCTGCGCAGCGCGGCGGCGAAGGCGCCGGCCCACATCACGGAGGTCTCCGGCATGGCCACGCCGGCCCCGGCCGACACGCTGGTGGTGGATCGCGCCGGCTGGCTGGCGGCGATGGCGGCCTCGGCGCGGGCGATCATGACCGGCCTCGGTGCGCCCCAGGCCCCCGAGGGCGGTCTGGACAAGGTGCGTGGCCGCACCCTGGGGCTGCAGGCCGGTGGGCTCTTCGCCGCTCTCTCCAGCCGGATCCTGGGCCAGTTCGATCCCTTCGGCCAGCCCAACCGGCTGCTGTTGGTGGCACCCAACGTGGTGGCGATCGAACGGCGGCTGGGCGTGAACCCGACCGACTTCCGGTTGTGGGTCTGCCTGCACGAGCAGACCCACCAGTACCAATTCGGCCAGGCCCCGTGGCTGCGTGAGCACCTGCTCGGCCTGATGGCCGAGCTGCTGAACGACACCGAGCCGCTGCGGCAGTGGCGCGCCGGCGAACGCCCCCGGAGCATCGCCGAGGCGGTGATCGCTCCCGCCCAGCGGGAGAGCTTCGACCAGGTGACCGCGATCATGTCGCTGCTGGAGGGTCACGCCGACGTGATGATGGACCGGGTCGGCACCGCCGTCCTGCCCACGCTGCCGGTGATCCGGCGGGCGTTCGAGCACCACCGCGACCGCGGCGGCTGGTCCGCCATTCTCAGCAAGCTGCTGGGCGCCGATCTGAAGCGGGCCCAGTACCGGGACGGCGCGAAGTTCTGCCAGCTGGTGCTGAAGCGGGCCGACACCGACCTGCTCAACCTGGCCTTCAGCCAGCCGGCGATGCTGCCGAGCCTGGCCGAGATCCACGATCCGGAGCAGTGGCTGCACCGGGTGGGCCAGTGAACTGATGGCCCGGCGCGAACTGGGCCCGGCGACGCTGGCGGTGGTTCAGGCCGTGGAGCGGGTTGCCGCCGGGCCGCTGCTGGTCGCCTGCTCGGGCGGTGCCGACTCCCTCGCGCTGGCTGCCGCCACCGGCATCGCCGGAGGCCGCCGCGGGCTGGCGGTGCGGGCCGTGGTGGTGGATCACGGGTTGCAGCCTGGTTCGGACCAGGTCGCCGCGCGGGTGGCCGACCAGCTGGCGCCGCTCGAGACGACCCTGGTGCGCGTGCGGGTCGAGGTCGCCGGCGAGGGCGTGGAGGCCGCCGCCCGGAAGGCCCGCTACGGTGCGCTGGAGCAGGCCGCCGCGCCGGAGGAGCTCGTGCTGCTGGGCCACACCCTGGACGATCAGGCCGAGACCGTGCTGCTCGGCCTGGCCCGCGGTTCGGGCACCCGCTCGCTGGCCGGGATGCCGGCCCGGCGGGGACGGTTCGTCCGTCCGCTCCTGGGGCTCCGGCGAGTGACCACGCGAGCCGCCTGCGCCGAGCTCGGCCTGGAGCCATGGGACGACCCGCACAACGCGGCCCCCGGCTTCGCCCGCGCCCGGGTGCGCCACAGCATCCTGCCCGTCCTGGAAGCCGAACTCGGCCCCGGCATCGCCGAGGCGCTGGCTCGCACCGCCGAGCTGGCCCGCGCCGATGCCGACCTGCTGGACGCCTTGGCCTCGCAGGCCCGGGACCGCCTCGCCGGCGAGGGCCTGGACGCCGGCCGGCTGGCCGAGCTGCCGGAGGCACTGCGCGGCCGGGTGGTACGCGCGTGGCTGGCCGAGGCGGGCGGGCGCGACCTGTCGGCTGCCCACCTCAACGCGGTCCTGGCGCTGGTCACCGACTGGCACGGGCAGGGTCCGCTCGACCTGCCGGGGGTGCGGGTGGGCCGCCGGGAGGGCCGGTTGCACGCGAGCGCGAATCCGTCGGGCCGGACACGCTGACCGGCGACGAACTGACCGGTAGGGTTGGTCCACGTGGAAGCCACCGACATCGCCGGGGATCTCACCCGCGTCCTGTACACCCATGCCGACATCGAGCAGCGGCTCGTCGAGCTCGGCGCCCAGATCGACGCCGACTACGCCGGCAAGAACCCGCTGCTGGTGGGGGTGCTCAACGGCGCGGTGATGGTGATGGCGGATCTCTCCCGCAGCCTGAAGATCGACTGCGAGATGGACTGGATGGCGATCTCGTCCTACGGCTCCGGCACGCAGTCCTCCGGCGTGGTGCGGATTCTGAAGGATCTCAACACCGACCTGGAGGGCCGCCACGTGCTGGTGGTGGAGGACATCATCGACACCGGCCTGACCCTGACCTATCTGATGCGCAATCTCGCCTCGCGCAAGCCGGCCAGCCTGGCGATCATGGCGATGTTCCGCAAGCCGGACGCGATGAAGACCGACATCGACGTCTCCTACGTGGGCTTCGACCTGCCCAACCAGTTCGTGATCGGCTATGGCCTGGACTACGCCGGCCGCTACCGCAACCTGCGGGATGTGGGGATTCTCGCCCCGCACGTCTACAGTTGAGCGGTTGCGCGGGCGCGCGAGGTTTGGGCCGCTTCGGTATCGTCCGTGATGCCGTCGGCATGTGAAGGTAGGAATGAAGAACAATCGGTTCCTGAAGTCGCCGTTCATCTGGATCGTGCTCGCGTTCCTCGCGATCGTGCTGATCTTCGACGCGGTCAACAGCGCGGGCGGGTACGCCCAGAAGCCAACCTCCGAGGTGATGGCGCTGCTCGACGGCGACACGCCGCTGGCCGAGGTCGTCCTGGTCGACGGCGAGCAGGTGATCCGGGTCGAGACCAAGGAGAACCCGCCGCAGAAGATGCGCGCCAACTGGGTGGGCACCCAGAGCGAGCAGATCATCGAGCGGCTCAACCAGCGCAAGGCCGCCGGCACCCTCGATCGCTGGGACGGCCAGAACCCGCAGCCCAGCATCTGGAGCACCTTCCTGTTCACGGTGCTGCCGCTGCTGATCATCGGCGTGCTGTTCTTCATGATGTTCTCCAACCTGCAGGGCGGCGGCAACCGCGTCCTCGGGTTCGGCAAGTCGAAGGCCAAGCTGGCCAGCAAGGACACCCCCAAGACGACCTTCAGCGACGTCGCCGGCTGTGAAGAGGCCATCGAGGAGCTGCAGGAGATCCGCGAGTTCCTCGCCGAGCCGGCGAAGTTCACCGCCGTGGGGGCCAAGATCCCCAAGGGCGTGCTGCTCTACGGCCCGCCCGGCACCGGCAAGACGCTGCTGGCCCGCGCGGTCGCCGGTGAGGCGGGCGTCCCGTTCTTCTCGATCTCCGGCTCCGACTTCGTCGAGATGTTCGTCGGCGTGGGCGCCTCCCGCGTCCGCGACCTCTTCGAGCAGGCCAAGGAGGCCGCCCCGGCGATCGTCTTCATCGACGAGATCGACGCCGTCGGACGCCATCGCGGCGCCGGCATGGGTGGCGGCCACGACGAGCGCGAGCAGACCCTGAACCAGTTGCTGGTCGAGATGGACGGCTTCGACGTGCACGGCGGCGTGGTGCTGATCGCGGCGACCAACCGTCCCGACGTGCTCGACCCGGCGTTGCTGCGTCCGGGCCGCTTCGACCGGCAGATCCCGGTGGAGGCGCCCGACATGAAGGGCCGGCTGCAGATTCTGCGGGTGCACTCGGTGAACAAGCCGATGGCCCCCGACGCTGACCTGGAGGTGGTGGCCAAGCGGACGCCCGGCTTCACCGGCGCCGATCTGGCCAACGTGCTGAACGAGGCCGCCCTGCTGACCGCACGGCTGAACCTGCGGTTCATCGGCAAGCCGCAGCTGGACGAGGCGATCGATCGCGTGATCGCCGGCCCGCAGAAGCGCACCCGCGTCATGAACGAGCGAGAGCTGCTGATCACCGCCTACCACGAGGGCGGCCACGCCCTGGTCGCGGCGGCCATGCCGGGCACCGACCCGGTGCAGAAGGTGACGATCCTGCCGCGCGGCCGGGCACTTGGCTACACCATGGTGATGCCGGACGCCGACAAGTACTCCCAGACCCGCGGCGAGCTGCTCGACCAGCTGGCCTACATGATGGGCGGCCGCGCCGCGGAGGAGCTCGTCTTCCACGACCCGACCACCGGCGCCAGCAACGACATCGAGAAGGCCACCAAGCTGGCCCGCGCGATGGTCACCCAGTACGGCATGACCGAGTCGCTGGGCGCGGTGCAGTTGGGCACCTCCGATTCCGAGCCCTTCCTGGGCCGGGATTTCGGCCACACCCGCGACTATTCCGAGGCCGTCGCGGCCCGGGTGGACGCCGAGGTGGCCACCCTGATCTCCGCCGCGCACCAGGAGGCCTTCGATGTGCTGGAGGCCAACCGCGACGTGCTCGACGAATTGGTGCGCCAGCTGTTCGAGAAGGAGACCCTGGATCGGGAGCAGGTGGCCACGGTCTTCGAGTCGCTGAAGCGCTGGCCCAAGCGTCCGGCCTGGACGGGCTCGGATACCCGGGTGCCCTCCACCATTCCGCCGGTCGATCCGCCGCCGCTGCCCGAGCCGCAGCCCCTGCCGGTGCCGCAGCAGCCGGCCTGGACGCCGCCGGGCCCCGAGCAGCCGTACGGTCAGCAGCCGCCCTACGGCCAGGCGCCCTATCCGGGCGGCTACCCGACCGATCCCTACGGTGCGCCCCCGCCCTACGGCGGTTACCCGCCGCCCTACGGGCAGGCCTATCCGCCGCCGGAGTCGTATCCGCAACAGCCGCCGTACCCGTATCCGCAGCAGCCCTACGGGCAGCCGTACGGCGACCCCTACGCCCAGCAGCCCTATGGCCCGCCACCGGGCGAGGCCGCGGGCCAGCCCAGCCCGAACCCAGCCGAGCCCGGTGAGCAGCCGGATGGCGGCGAGCCCAAGCAGGGCTGAGCGGTGACACTCGACCATGCCAGGATCGCGGCTGCCGTCCGCGAGATCCTGATCGGCATCGGGGAGGATCCCGACCGCGACGGCCTGCGCGACACCCCGGATCGGGTGGCGAGGGCCTATGCCGAGATGTTCACCGGTCTGGGGGCGGACGCCGGGGAAGTGCTCGCCACCACCTTCGAACTGGGTCACGACGAGATGGTGCTGGTGCGCGACATCGAGGTGTGGAGCACCTGCGAACACCATCTGCTGCCGTTCACCGGGGTCGCCCACGTGGCCTACATCCCCGCCGCCGGCAAGATCACCGGCCTGTCCAAGCTGGCCCGGTTGGTCGACGTCTACGCCAAGCGCCCCCAGGTGCAGGAGAGGCTCACCTCCGAGGTCGCCGACGCCCTGGTCGAGCACCTGCAGCCGCAGGGTGTGATGGTGGTGATCGAGTGCGAGCACCTGTGCATGACCATGCGCGGCGTCCGCAAGCCCGGTTCCAAGACCGTCACCAGCGCCGTCCGTGGCACCATGCGCAACCCCGCCACCCGCGCCGAGGCGATGAGCCTGATCATCGGCTGATTGACCGTATCCGGCGGTCGCCCGGCCCTACCCTGAGGGTGAGGTGACCAGATGCGTACAGCTGCCGCGGAGATGAGGTCCGATTCCGGCGCTCGGCCGTGGATCGAGCGGGTCTCCGCCGACGACCTGATGGCGCTGGCGAGCGACGGCACGGTGCGGATGCAGGTCGGCGCCGTGCTCTTCCTCCGGACGCCGGACGGCTGGTCTCCGGGGCGACTGATGGCTGAGCTCGCCAGCCGAGTGCTCGTCATCCCCAGGCTGCGCCAGCGGCTGGTCCGGCTGCCGCCCGGGTTGGGGCGTCCGATCTGGCAGGACGTAGCCGGCTTCCGTCCGAAGGACCACCTCGCGATGGCGGCGTGCGAAGGCGGGCAGCAGGGAGTTCTCGAACTGGCCGCGGACCTGCTCGTGACACCCCTGCCCACAGATCGGCCGCTATGGACGGCCCGGCTCGTGACCGGCTTCGCCGGCGACGAGGCGGCAGTGGTGATCGTGCTGCACCACGTCCTGGCCGATGGGATGGCGGCGCTGGCGATGCTGCGGGAACTGGCGAGCGACGCTGGCGGCGAGCCATCCCGGTCGTTCTCGGCTGCGCCGAGCCGGAGGGCGCTGCTGGGCGACAACCTGCGAGGCAGGCTGGCCGCCGTGCGAGAGGTGCCCGGCGGGCTGGTCAGGCTGGCGGCGGCGGTGGCCGTGCTGGGATCCCGCGGCGCTCCGGCTGCCAGGACGTCACTGAATCGGCCCACCGGAACCAGGCGTCGCGTCCTGGTGGTGTCGTGCGGGCTGGCTGAGGCGCGCGCCGCCGCCCGCGCGGCTGGCGCCACCATCAACGACCTCGCGTTGGCGGTGATCGCCGAGGGCTTCGCAGGCCTTGCTGCCACCCGGGGCGAACGGCTGGAGCACGTGGTGATCTCAGTGCCGGTCTCCGCCCGGCGCTCGACCGATCCCGGGTCGCTGGGCAACCAGGTCGGCGTCCTTCCGCTGTCCATCCCGGCCGGCGGCGAGCGCGCCCAGCGGCTGCGAGCCATCGCCGAACTGACCGCCCGGGCGAAGCGGTTGTCGCCCGCCGCCTCGTCGGCGATCCTCGGCCCCGGGTTCCGCTGGCTGGCACGGGTGGGGCTGTTCCGGTGGTTCACCGACCGCCAGCAACTGGTGCACACCTTCGCATCCAACCTGCGCGGACCGGCCGAGCCGATCCGGCTGGGCGGTCTCGAAGTGAAGCGGATCGTCCCGCTCTCGGTCACCACCGGCAACATCACGGTCGCCTTCGGAACCTTCTCCTACGCCGGTGGCCTCAGCACCGTCGTGACGGCCGACCCCGATCTCGTCCCGGACCTCGGTCGGCTGGAGCTCCTGCTGGCCGACGGCCTGGCTGGTTGTCTCGCGACCGCGGGCTGAGGCTCAGCCGACCGCCTTCGCGACGAGCGCGCGCAGCTTCTGAGTCACTTCCTCGGTGACGCCGAGGACCGCGTAGGCGGTGGGCCAGAGCGGGCCGTCGTCCAGCTTCGCGGATTCGTCGAAGGCGACCGTGCCGTAGCGGGAGTTCCACCGCGACGCCGGCTGATAGAACACGACCACCTTGCCTTCGCGGGCGTAGGCGGGGAAGCCGTACATGGTCTTCGGGTCGAGGTGGGGCGCCAGTTCGGTGACGATGTCGTCCAGCAGCTGGGCGACCTGCTTGTCGGTGCCCTCCATCGCTGCGATCGCGTCGGCGCAGGCCTGCGCCTCCCGCTCGCGCTTGGCGGCGCCCTTGAGCCCCTTGCTCGCGCGCAGTTCGGCGGCGCGCTGCTTCATCGCCTCGCGTTCGGCGTCGCTGAAGCCGTTCTTCTCAGCCATCTCAGTTCTCCTTGCGCTTTTCCTGGATGCGGATCAGGTTGCCGGCCGGGTCGCGGAACGCGGCGTCCCGCACGCCGTAATCCTGCTCGATCGGTTCCTGGACGATGTCGGCGCCTGCGGCTTCCAGCTGCGCGAACGTGGCATCCAGATCATCGGTCGCCAGGTTCACGCCGAAGTAGGAGCCCTTCGCGATCAGTTCGAGGAGGAACTGGCGCTCGTCGTCGCTCAGGTCGTGGCCGACCGCCGGCGGGTGCAGGACGATCGCGGTGTCGGGCTGGCTGGCCGGGCCGACCGTGATCCAGCGCATGTCCTGGTAGCCGACGTCGAGCCGTACCTCGAAGCCGAGGACGTCGCGGTAGAACGCCAGGGACGCCTCGGCGTCGGTGTGCGGGAGGAAACTGGAGTGAATCGTGATGCTCATGGCTCCACGTTAGGAGGCGGTCGCGTCCGGCGCTTCTCGATTCCTGACCGGTCTGGTGATCTGCTTGGCGATGCAGGGCAGCATTCCGGGACGGAACTCGGCACCACGCTCCCGGAACACGCTGGGGGGCACGCCGACCAACTCGGTGAATCGCGTGCTGAAGGTGCCGAGCGACTGACACCCGACCGCGAAGCACACCTCGGTGACGCTCAGGTCGCCACGGCGCAGCAGCATCATCGCGCGTTCGATCCGCCGCGTCATCAGGTACGCGTAGGGGGATTCGCCGTAGGCGCGCTTGAACTGACGGCTCAGGTGCCCCGCGGACAGGTGCACCCCGCGCGCCAGCGACTCGACATCGAGCGGTTGCGCGTACTCCCGGTCCATCCGGTCCCGGACGCGACGCAGCAGCACCAGGGTCGCGAGATCCGGCCGGTCGGTCACACCGTCGATGGTCCCAGGTCGTAACCCCGGTTCCAAGTGCTCCGAGCCTTGCCTGGGCCGGGTGTCGTTCCGGATGCCGCCCATCGTGCGCCGGGCATCTCGCGCGGCGACCCGGGCGGGATGACTCGATAGGGTGCTGGCCGTGAGTGTGCTGCCTGAGGCCGGTCGGACCCTGGTGATGGGGATCCTCAACGTGACGCCGGACTCGTTCTCCGACGGGGGAGACCACCTGGGGTTCGAGGCGGCCATCACGCAGGGGCGCCGACTGCTGGCCGAGGGTGCCGACATCATCGACGTCGGCGGGGAATCCACCCGCCCGGGAGCCGAGCGGGCACCGGTGGCGGTCGAACTGGGCAGGGTGCTGCCGGTGATCCGGGAGCTGGCCGCGGCCGGAGCGGCGGTGTCGGTGGACACCATGCGGGCCCAGGTGGCGGCCGATGCCGTGGCGGCCGGCGCGGTTCTGGTCAACGACGTCTCGGGCGGGCTGGCCGATCCGGCCATGCTCGGCACGGTGGCCGGGCTGGGCGTCGGCTACGTCGCGATGCACTGGCGCGGGCATTCGACCGTCATGCAGCAGCTCACCCGCTATGACGACGTGGTGACCGATGTCGCAGCGGAACTCGCCCAGCGCCGGGACGCCGCCCTGGCCGCCGGTATCGCTCCCGAGCGGCTGATCCTCGATCCCGGCCTCGGGTTCGCCAAGACCGCGGCCCACAATTGGGAGCTGCTGAGCCGCCTGGACGAGCTCGGCCGGCTGGGCCAGCCGTTGCTGGTCGGCGCCTCCCGCAAGCGCTTCCTGGGTGAGTTGCTCGCCGAGGCCGACGGGTTGCGTCCTCCCCGGCAGCGGGACGACGCCACCGCCGCGTTGACGGCGCTGCTCGCCGAGCGCGGCGTCTGGGGGGTCCGGACGCACACCGTGCGGGCGCAGCGCGACGCGATCGCGGTCGCGGACCGGCTGCGGAGAGGCTAGTCCTACCCATCCCGTGGTGGTCTGCGGGGCGGTTCCCGGGCTCCTCACGAGGTTGCTGTCTGTGCCCGCCGCGCGGGCCCACCGCTCCGGCCGGGGTAATCCGCGGCCCGGCTCCGCGGCGCGGATCTGTCAGGTAGGGTCGAATCCGGAGGTGGCCCGTGGGTGATCGAATCAAGCTGACCGGCATCGAGGTTCTGGCCCGGCATGGCGCATACATCGAAGAGAAGTTCAGCGACCAGCCTTTCGTCATCGATCTGGATTGCGTGCTCGATCGCGGCACTCTGGCCGACCGGCTGGAGACCACCGTGGACTACTCCGAACTGGCTGTCGTGGCCGCCGATGCCGTGCGCGCCGACTCCGTCGACCTGATCGAGACCCTGGCGGACCGGATCGCCGCGGTGTGCCTGGCCCGTTATCCGGCCATCGCCAGGATCACCGTGACCGTGCACAAGCCGGAGGCGCCGATCGCGGTCCCGGTGCGGGATGTGGCGGTGCAAGTGAAGAGGAGGAGGCAGTGAGCATTATCGACTTCGATATCGACACCCTCTCGGGCATGGCGCCGCTACGCCACGTCACCTATTCGCTGGGGTCCAATCTCGGCGATCGTCTGGAATATCTGCAGGGCGCGACCAACCTGCTGAAAGCCACCCCCGGAATGAAAATCACCGGGGTTTCATCGGTCTACGAGACCGACCCGGTGGATCTACCGGATCAGCCGAACTTTCTCAATATCGTCGTGCAGGCCGAATCGACCTTGGCCTCCACCGTCATGCTGGAGCGTGCCCACGCGATCGAGGATGCCTTCGACCGGGTGCGCACCGTGCGGTTCGGGCCGCGAACCATCGACGTCGATCTGATCGTGGTCGGCGACCGGGTGCTCCACAACGAGACGTTGACGCTGCCGCACCCGCGCGCCCATGAGCGTGCCTTCGTGTTGGTGCCCTGGCTCGAACTGGAGCCGGAGGCGGTGCTGGTCGGCCGTGGCCGGGTGGCCGATCTGCTGGCCGGGCTGGACGCCTCCGGAGTCCGCCGGCGCGACGACCTGCGTATCGAGATCGAATGAGCCCGGCGGCACGGCCGTCGGTCGGGCTCACCGCCTGGCGGTCGGTCGGCTTGGCGGCCCTGGTCGGTGCGGCGGCCACCGGTGCGCTCTACTTCGTTCTCGACCGGCTGAGCCTGCCGCTGCCGGTGCCCCCGCTGCTGGGGGCCGGCGTGATCGCGATCGTGGCCGGTATCGTCGGCTGGCAGTCCTACCTGACCTGGCGCGCCATCCATCGTCGCCGGCGTCCGGTGCAGCCCAGGACAGCGGTGGCACTGCTGGCGCTGGGAAAGACCGCGCTGCTGGCCGGTGCCGCGCTGGCCGGCGGCCACGCGGCCATCGCCCTTCACGCGCTGACCTTCCTGGAGGCGGAGTTGCCCAGGGCCCGCGCGATCGGGGCTGCCTGGTCGTTGGTGGCCAGCGTGGGGCTGGCCGTGGCCGGCCGCCGGCTGGAACGAGCCTGCGAACTGCCGCCGGAGGACCCCGACGCCACGCCGGATCCGGAGCCCGACGATCGGGGCCAGCCGGGTTAGGCTGACGCCTGTGAGCACCATCACCCCGGCTCGGCGAACTCGGCAATCTGCTCTCGGGCGCTATTCGTGGCTGACCCTGGGCGTTACTCTGCTGCTCGCCTCCGCATTGCTGACCGGCGATCTCTGGCTGACCAGAGCTGGCGCGGTCGTGGCCTTTCTCGGCGGCCTGATTTCCTGCCTGCTGGCCTGGCGGGAAGTGAACCGCCAGCGTGCGTCCTTCGAACTGCGCTCAACCCTGGAATTGCGCCAGCACGGCGCCAAGCTGCGGGCGGAACGCGAACAACACCGGCGGGTGCTTGGCGTGCTGCAGCGGCGTAACCAGGATTTGCGGGGCAGGGCCATCACCGCCACCGCCGAGGTGACGCAACTGCGGCACGAGGTGACGCGGTTGCAGGACGAGAATGCCGATCTGCGACGCGAATTGGTGCGCCTCGACGACCTTCGCAGCGCGGAGGTGCTGGCCTTGCCGCGGCGCGCCACCGGCGCGATCTCCCCGCGCGAGGAAGTGCTGTGGGCAGAAGGCGATCTGCCGACCGTGGTCGACCTGAAAGCCGTCACCGCGGCGCCCTTCGGGATGCAGCGCCAGGGCTGAGCCGCTCAGCGCCGATCGGGCCGATCGCCCGATCCGACGCGTTGCCGCAATCGGTGAACTGCCGGCCGACGACCTCCAGCCCGCTTCCGCGAACCGGTGCTCGGCGTGATCTGGTCGTGATCTATGAACGGCCGGCGGGGGATATAACGGTCTGGCACGGCGCGCCTTTTACATAGTTGGGCGATGGATGTACCGTGGGGGACGCTTTACTGCAATCACGCCTATTCCGGAGGAATGCCCCATGGCTCAGCGCGTTGAAATCGTGCTCACCGATGATCTTGATGAGAGCAAGGCCGATAGCACGGTGAGTTTCGGCTACGCCGGTAACAGCTACGAGATTGATCTTTCCGACGCGAATCGCGTGGCTCTGGAAGAGGCTCTTGCGCCCTACATTGCCGCCGCCCGGCGGGTTTCCGCTTCGCGCCGGCAGGCTCGCCGCCGCACCGCGGGCGGCACGGCCAGCGCGACGGACATTCGCGCCTGGGCACTCGCCCGGGGCATGGAGGTCTCCAGCCGCGGCCGGGTCTCCGCCGAGGTGCGCGAGGCCTACGAGAACGCGCATCGCTGAACCCCACCGAGCCCTGTTCGCCGCCGGTTCGCTCCGGTCCGCGGTGAACAGGGCTTCGTGCTGTCCGCAGGAGTTGCGCCGCAGGCGAACATGGGAACTCCTGGCCGTAACAGTGGGTTGACTACACTGAGACAGTCTTTCGGCGGTCAACCGGACCGTCGCAGGACGCCAGCACAGCTGGATTAAGGAGTACTGCTGCGATGTTCGACCGGTTCACCGATCGCGCCCGGCGGGTCATCGTCCTCGCTCAGGACGAGGCGCGCATGCTCAACCACAACTACATCGGTACCGAGCATCTGCTGCTCGGCCTGATCCATGAAGGCGAAGGGGTCGCCGCCAAGGCGCTCGAGTCGCTGGGCATCACCCTGGAGAAGGTCCGCGACCAGGTGGAAGAGGTCATCGGCCAGGGCCAGCAGGCACCCACGGGGCACATCCCGTTCACTCCGCGCGCCAAGAAGGTGCTGGAGTACTCGATGCGCGAGGCCCTCCAGATCAACCACCCCTACATCGGCACCGAGCACATCCTGCTCGGCCTGATCCGTGAGGGCGAGGGCGTGGCCGCCCAGGTGCTGATCAAGCTCGGCGCCGATCTGAACCGCGTCCGCAGCACCGTGCTGCAGATGCTCTCCGGCTACCAGGGCAAGGAGGCCGCCACCGCCGGTGCGCCGGACTCCGGCCCGTCCCAGACCGCCGCGACCATCCTCGACCAGTTCGGACGCAACCTCACCCAGGCCGCCCGCGAGAACAAGCTCGACCCGGTGATCGGGCGCGAGAAGGAGATCGAGCGGGTGATGACGGTGCTGAGCCGTCGTACCAAGAACAACCCGGTGCTGATCGGCGAGCCCGGCGTCGGCAAGACGGCCGTCGTCGAGGGGCTGTCGCAGGCGATCGTGCGCGGCGATGTCCCGGAGACCCTGCGCGACAAGCAGATCTACACCCTCGACCTGGGTGCGCTGGTGGCCGGCTCCCGCTACCGCGGTGATTTCGAGGAGCGCCTGAAGAAGGTGCTCAAGGAGATCAAGACCCGCGGCGACGTGGTGCTGTTCATCGACGAGATCCACACCCTGGTCGGCGCCGGCGCGGCGGAAGGCGCGATCGACGCGGCGTCGATCCTCAAGCCGATGCTGGCCCGGGGCGAACTGCAGACCATCGGCGCCACGACGCTGGACGAGTACCGCAAGCACATCGAGAAAGACGCTGCCCTCGAGCGCCGCTTCCAGCCCGTATTCGTCGGCGAGCCCTCGGTGCAAGACACCATCTCGATCCTCCGCGGGCTCAAGGAGCGCTACGAGGTGCACCACGGCGTGCACATTCAAGACACGGCGCTGGTCGCCGCCGCCACGCTCTCGAACCGCTACATTGCGGATCGCTTCCTGCCGGATAAAGCCATCGATCTGGTCGATGAGGCTTCCGCGCGCCTGCGCATGCAGGTCGATTCCAAGCCTGAGGAACTCGACAGCATTGATCGCGAGATCATCCGTCTGCGTATCGAGCAGGAGGCGCTCAAAAAGGAAACCGATGCTGCCTCGCGGGACCGGCTGGTCAAGCTGACCGAGGAACTCGGCAACCTTGAGGAACAGTCCACCGCGCTCACAACAGCCTGGCGCGCCGAGAAGGACAAACTCGGTGAAGCCCAGCGCCTCAAGGGCGAGCTGGAACAGGCGCGCTCGCAACTCGAGCAGGCCCAGCGCAAGGGCGAGTTCCAGCGCGCGGGTGAGCTGGCCTATGGCATCATCCCCAGCCTTGAGAAGCGTCTGAGCGAGATCGAGGCCAAGGCCGGCAACGACAAGGGCGCGCTCTCCTCCGAAGCCGTGACCCCGGATATGGTGGCGCAGGTCGTCTCCCGCTGGACCGGGATTCCGGTCGATAAAATGCTGGAGGGCGAGCGCGAGAAGCTGCTGCGCATGGAACAGGAGCTGGCCAAGCGCGTCGTGGGGCAGG
>Ga0102832_1001694_pt1 | contig 15715 bp, 9 predicted proteins | sample EBPBio282013_DNA_FD_88942 | JGI IMG/M metagenome (GOLD analysis project Ga0102832, IMG submission 88942) | Wastewater treatment Type I Accumulibacter community from EBPR Bioreactor in Madison, WI, USA - Reactor 2_5/28/2013_ DNA (Illumina Assembly) | ecosystem: Engineered > Bioreactor > EBPR >...
AAAAATAGTATAACCTTACATTTGAATAAAAAAAGAAACGATGAATTTGTTCATTCGACAGGCTTATAAATTTAGTTTAAGCAAGTTCAATTCGCAAAAAGATTACTATAAAATATTAGGAGTGACACAATCTTCAGGGGAGAAGGATATTAAAAAGGCGTTTAGGTAATTGGCAAAAAAGTACCATCCTGATGCGAGTACAGGTAATGAGGAGAAGTTCAAATAAGTTAATTAAGCGTATCAAGTGCTAAGCTAAGCCTCAGTTAAAAGATAGTATGATTAAGCCAGGAGTTATTCTCAAAGGCCGCAGGGCAATCAATCATATGGAAACCAATACGGTGGGGGACAGTCATCATATCAACAACAGCAATCAGCTGGCAATTACCAAAATGGCCAATATTACTACAACCAATCTTTTCATCAATCCTACCAACATCCAAATCAGCAATATCGTGGATATACTCGACCCGATGGTTGGCAAAATCAAAAATATCGTTAAGACATCATGAATGATATTTTCAAAGAGTATCAACGAAATAGATCGCAATATGGATCCTTCTAAAATATGTACCAAAATCATCAAGAAAATATCAGACAATACACTGAGTAACTTAAAAGAAGACAGGAAAAAATTCGTAAAGCATACTAAGCTTAATAAATGAGAAAGTAACAATAATGGAGAGATTATCAATAAAAACAAATGAAAGATCTTGAAGAAAAAATTGTACAAAAAGTTGTTGGACTTAAAGAAGGATTGACTAAAAATATGTAAGGTTTTCTTAAAGTTGGTGACTTTCTCAAAGACACGTTGAAAGGCACGATAAAAAATGTCAAAGATGCATTAAAAGATAAAGACAACAATGGTAACAAAAAGAAGTGAACTGCTTTAAATACAGTACCCCAAACAGTTAAGTTATGCTTACTTTCAATTTGATTTTTTAAGAATAATGAGTTGAGTTTCTGATTTTGATGGAGTATTTTAGATTGATTTTTAAAAAATTGTGAAAATTCCTATAAAATTAATTTTTTCTAATAAAACTAGCAAAGTTTCCAACAGATTCTTTTTTTATCGTTTATAATAAATTGTGCTGTGCATTTATAAATTAGCATTAGAAAAAAGTTAAAACAGAAAACAAAAAACATTTCAACCCCTTCACTTAACTACATAACAACATAACAACATTACAATATCACCAAATAAAACACAATAAAGAATGTACCAATCCTCAATGAAACGCTCAGCATATCAACAGAAGTACAATTACAAGATCACAGCGAAGTAAATATACACACGAGATCGATCGATAAATATTTCATTAGTCAAACACATGTTATATGAAGGGTCATTGATTTAAACCAAATAACTCGTTGCCATCATTCATTAGTTTCATTCTATTTTGAGTATTTGATTGTTTTATAAACAGATTAATAACCCAATGTGGTGAAAGTTAACGATCCTGTTATTATTGTGGGGGATATTCATGGGCAGTTCTTTGATCTTATTAAAGTACTTAATATGATAATTTAGGTATTAGCGCTTTTCTCATAAGAAAAAATCAACTCTTAAAAATACATCGATATAACCAGTTCAGGAATGAAACGATAAAACACCTTTGTATTCTTGGGAGACTATGTTGATAGGGGTATCATGGCGATTTAAGTTATGAGTTTGTTGATGTTGATGAAAATTGCCTCACCGAAAAATGTTGTAATGTTGAGGGGAAATCATTAGTCAAGAATTATGGGCGAACTTTATAATTTTAAACAGTAATGTATCGAAAAATATGGTCAACAAATCTTTTAAATGTTTATGGATGCTTTTGATGCCTTGCCAATTGCGTGTATTGTCAATGAAAAGTATTTTTGTGTGCATGGTGGAATTACTGATAAAGTCAAAACTGTACTTCATTTCTTAAATAAAGATTGATTAAATTCAAAAAATTGACAGATATGATGAGATACCCTTGTCAGGACCATATTGTGATTTTATTTGGTCAGATCCAACACCAACGCCAAGTGGTAAAATGAAAGGCAAAAGTGTATTTAATGACAGTCGATAATGTTCGATTTATTTCGGCGCTTAGCTGGCAGAATAATTTTTGAAAACAAACAGACTGCAGACAATCATTCGTGGCCATGAAGTGTTCCAATAAGGATACAAAAGTTTTAACTGGCTGAATAAGTAAGCTCCACAAGCCATAACAATATTTTCAGCACCAAATTACTGCAACAGTTACGGCAACAAAGGCACAGTGATGAGAATCGACGTACTTTTTATGTTATTTTGATAGTGCGACAAGGTAAAAATCAGACAGTACAATCAGTAAATTCCATAAAATTACCGTTTGGCAGATAAGTTATAGGTATTCAGCTGGTCATTGGAGTACATTTTTAAGACACTGAACACATTTTCAGCATGTATGGTTGACAGAATCAGTGAGCTCCTTATCGAATAATTAGTCGATGAACCCCATGAAAAGCAATTGGCTGCATTTTTGTACTACGACCAGCATCGAACTTCTAAAGCCCTATAGAAATAGTCTGATAAATAAAGGTATTTCACAAAGAAATTCTCAATAAAAGACATTTAATAGCAATAGAAGCGTAGGCCACATAATGAGAAAGAGCAAAAAGAGTTTTTGTTTAACAGGAGTCAAGAATATTTCAAGGAGAGTCATCGTGTGCCAACAGTTAACAGGTTCAAAGATCCTATTCATGATAAAAAGGGAACAATTTGAAAAATAAAGTAAAAAAGTTTTAGTTTCAAAAAATCCATTACAATAAAAGAAAAGATATTTTATTTTTGTGTCATTTTTACTTCCATCGTTATTATTTCCAGATTAATTGATCGATCGATTTATTAAAATTCTTTCCTTTCTCAATAAAAAAAAGGTTTAAATCAATAAATTAAACGAAATAAAAAAACGATCATTCTTGAATAGATTAATTCTTTATCTACTATTATTAAACATTTCTAACCTGACATTATTTAATCCTTTCTTTTAATCTTGCCATAGCATTGTAGACTTATGACTTGGTTTCCTTGGCATAAACTTACAACACGTTGTAGTATTGACTGCCTTATTTTTCCCTTATTTGGAACTTGCATATCCTACGCTAAAAGTTGACCTTATGAACTAATGTTTGGAACTTGCTAAATTACCTGTGATAGAGCACATAGCCATCGAATGCCTTCATGTTCAGCAACCTTTAAGTAGTCTCGCTTTGCAACGAACACGGCAACTCAAAGTTAAAATCCAGTGCCTTAACTCTAAGACTCCACTTGACCATAACATCATCCCTTTTACACCGATTACACGACACAACATTATTCTCACTCAAAATCGTTGTCGTCGACTTATTACACGACCCACAATAAAATGAGAAATAGTTCAATATCTCATCTTCACTCTTGTTATACATAAACCCTTAGGTACGGAACTTTAACGTACACTATACAAATGGGTATGGAGAGGCGAGTTTTTACTTTGCTTATTGACCATTTTATTTGATGTCTAACAAATCACTGAGTTTATTGAGTATGATATGATCGGGTAATTTCTTGGTGGTTTATTTGTGTTCGTTCTTGTCTTGGAATTGTTGTTGTCTATTTTGTTGTTGTTGTTGTTTTGATCTGTAAGTGTTATTGTTATTGCCATTGTTGTTAGCATTAAACACAGCCCTTCTATTACTCTCCTACAATTGCTAAGCATTTATCTAAGTGATTTTCGTCTTCTTAGTCGAATGCAACTCAATATACTTGTAATTACCTTACCTAACTTGTGGAGTGTACTTAATCTTCATCAATGTAAATTGGTAACATTTCTACTTTTATATTGGTTACTTCACTTACTACCATAACATCAAGTCAATGACGTCATCATAGTTGTCGTGGATGTTCACCTTCCTGTACTTTGGTTTCTATATCAAAAAGGTTACTCTCCCCTGGACTGTGAATAACGTGTTTTGTTATGGCTGTGAGGAGGATAGGTGGCTGATTATGTTGCGCTTGGTGCTGATGGGGGTTGTAGCAGTTTATGGAGAGGACTGGTTGTTATTGTTTTCTATTGTGTTGTTGATTTACTGCATTCTTTATTGTTTAATTGGTTGTGGGATTGTCGCATTTGGTTGTTTATTATTGACTTAATTATTGCCATTACTGACGACATTGTTACTAACAACCTTACCCCCATTCAACAACAAAACCTTACTCTCCTTCCTGAACCTCAACTCATCATCATTGTTCTTCTTATTCTTCTGCAACACAAACCCCGTAAATAAATACTACGACCCTAACTTCAGTTGCAAGAACAACTCCTCAGCTACCTGGTCGTAACATACGCATTGGATTTATTTCTCTTACTCGTCTTGTAATAAAAAACATAATATGTTCTTACCAATGTTATCGGGAAGTTTTGTTACTCTTGCCTTCAAATGGGCGTTCCTTAATCTTGTGTTGTTTACTATCTCTCTGATTGTGTAATGTTTTGGGGTTGTGTCAATTTCATTATTCCCGTTGGGGTTTTGATAATTCTTTTTTGTTATAAGACAAAAGTACATTAGCTTTGTACAAATTACAAGGCATTGGCTGCCCAATCGTTTTGCTAACCTGCGCATTGACCACAGTGTAATTCTTAACAACCACTTACACCCTTTCATCTTCACAAGTGACTTCAATGTCATCCTTGCCACATGATATCACACTGTATTCTTTAATCTGCTATTGTTCAATCATAAGCTTTATTCTTTATCTTAGTTCGCACTTTATTTTTGAGTATCCGTCGGAAAGTTCGCTGCTAAAATATATATGGCAAAATTTGTTACTAGTAATAGCCCAGGTAGTTGGTTTGGGTTTATAATAGCTGGACGGTTAGGTGTTGTCCAGGCAACATTGTGTTACTCATAATGGTCTGGACAGCATCAATCGTCAACCTTCCTTATGAAGATGCAGATGAAAACATTTCCTTTAAAATTTTATATCTGTCTACGATAATTTAGTTTACTTTTATAAAAATAGCGGGAATTACATTCTAATATTATTAAAAATCAAATTATCACTTAAATTTTATGAACAGTTTAAAAATAAAAGATTATCATTTTCTTTTACCATTGAATTGTTGTTTCTTTTGGTGAGTTTGTGCGACTGGGGTTCCTTCAACACCGCTGATTAATTTCAAGAAATGTTGACCAGCAATACATTTGTCAAATTTAACGCCAGTTTTGATGAGTTCCTTTACCAAATGGTCTCTGCCTCCCTTTTCTAAGATTCCTAACAAAATGAATGAGGCCTTTGACTCTATGACAGTTTGAATGTGCTTGATAAAAAGTTTGGCAAATTATTCGCAGTAAAATTCGACGAAGTCTTGTTGGATCAACAACAATGACTTAAGGACTTTACTTCCATTGGCATCAGACAAAATGCTTTCGTTGAAGGTATTGTTAGTAAGGGATTATTTAGCAACCTTCAAGAAATATTGTAAAATTAAAGTAACGAAAGTTTGATATGATTAATGATGATCTTTTTTAAATGAAAAAAGTACCTTCTTGCATTGATTTTTCAATACCAACAATAAGTTTGCTTTCAACTGGGTTTTTAATAATTGCATGGAGATTTTCTTCAACTTTCAAGAAGTCAATCAAAGGATGATAAAAGTTTTCTCTGAGTTCTTTTTTTCTTTGTTCTTCAGGCTTTTTACATTGAGTTCTTTCAGCATGTGGTTCATATTTACCTTTTATAAATGAAAAAACTTACCTAAAATGTTGAAGTTGTTATTTCTTGGACTGAAAAGAGAGAAAATGATACTGAAAACCTTTTTACATTCTAACATTTGTGGGATAAGTTGGAGCAATTATTATTCGAAACTTTTGATGGTAAGGACAGTATCGTCAGTGTCAATCATAAGTTTAACCAATGAGACATAAGATACGTTATTGGCCTTAACGATTTCATCAAGGTGACCTTTATATTGTTTAATGATGCTCTTTTTGTCTTTAGATGAGCAATTATTGATAAGCTCGATAAAGAGTCTGACACCTTCTTCATCGTTAACAATTGTAGCAACATTTTGCTCGAGTAATTCAATGGCTTTTTGTTTTTCTTAATCGAACATAGTTGGCAATCTTAATCTCAAGATGATTTTAGATAATTGGAACCAATAATATTGTTTTTAGATGGATCTGATGGCCATGTTATCCAAACTTTATTGGGTTTTAATTTCAGTTTATTGCTTTGATTTTTCGTTCAATTCGTAAATCTTTTGCTTCAATTTCTTTACTGTTTATGATTCGGGGGCTGAGAGAATGAAGTTTTACAAAATTTGGGCTCCTTCTCTGTTGTTTTGTAATAATTCCAAGTCATCAACCAAACCTGGAAGCTCGAATTATTTACTAACTTTGGCGATCATATAAAGGGCATAGTTTGACTTGATTAATTCTTTCCAGCTCTTTATTATTTACTTGTAAATTATTGTTTTAGTTGCTGGGGATCCCCATTTGAATAAAAGTTGAGCAACACGACTTCCTTGCTTCTTTTGCATAAAAGATGTCAAGAAAGGACGGACTTGTTCGAAGATTTGAGTTGATTTGTTCAAACGTTATTATTGAGGAATGTCCAACAAATGTTGAATTGTGGGGAGATGTTGGAGTGATGATGGTGCTTTGGCTGCTGGTGCTGAATCCTTTGTAATGATTTTAGTTTTGTTGTTATAATTTTGTTTAAAATCGCGCTTTTCAGAGAAGTCATTCTTTTTGCCTGTGAATTATCTTTTGCCAGCGAATTATTTTTTGCCTGAGAATTACCTCTTGCCACCGGTGAATTATTTCTTTCCATGGAATTATTTCTTTCCATTGAATTACTTTTTGCCTCTGAATTCCTTTTTACCACTGAATTACTTTCTGGGTTGTCTTTGGGGAGCTTTCATTTTTCTTTAAAAAGATTATTATAAATTTAGAATGTTGTTGTGGGATTTTATTATAATTTATACTTTTATTTTACTATAAACGTTTATTTTTAATTTTCTTATTTTTAAATGAAAGGATTCAAATATTATTAGCCTTTTTTATAAAAATATAAATTTTTTTATTTTGTTAAGTTAAAAATTAAAGACTCGATGAAATGATATTAAAAAATTGATAGAACTTAATTTTAAAGTAAATTAATCGTGTAGGATAAATATTTTCAACAAAGGAATTATTCAATTTAAAATTGTAAAAAAGTTAACTTCTTTGTTTTTGTATGAATAAATATTAAATAAATATATTGATATAAAATTAAAAAATTCTAATTTCTAAGGTTAGAGTATAATTTCATCTTATAAGTCAACTAAAAAATCATAGGAAACCTTCATTACAGAAAAAGATAGTAAAACAACATAGTGTAAATAATGTCACATATTTTCAATTTTTGATTTCTGTTCAAATTTACCAGCCTACTAAATATTATTATGATTCGTTCATCCATACATCATCGATAAACATCATGCTTCTTGATTTCTACTCGTCTAAATTATAAAGGTAAATTACATAAAACTTCAAGAATGGAAGATTCTTATTCGACGACAGAAGTTGCCTCTCCTTCTTAAATGCACTCTGAATTAAAAATTTAATCACTTTATTCTTGAATTAAATTTTCTGATAAGTTTTTTTAGAAACTATATTAATTCTTTTTAAACTAAGAAACTGAACTTTTATAATTTAGTTTCTCATCTATAATTTATGTTAAGGACTAAATTTTTTTTTCATCCTTTTTTACTTCCTCTATATTTTGTAAATATTTTTCCTGAAACTTCATCAGTTCTTCCAATTACTTCAATGCATTTTAAGAAAGATCCCAAATTTTTTAATCCAATTATGACTGGATATTTTTTTCAACATTCTAATTCTGAGCATTATCACTTCCTAAAACCCTATTCTTTGAAATACTTTTGGGTCTTTTTCTCCTATACTTATTAAGAAGGTTAGAAATTTTATCAAAAGAAACCAAGGGCTTTATAAGATTTGAAACAAAATTCTCATAGATTTCGCTTTCATCAAGAAATTCACTGACTGAATCTGAAGTGAAGGACATCAAAACATAAAGGTATTCTTAAATAAGCAAGAAATTTACTTGAATAACCTTAACTAAGTCCAATACGTATTTCATTGAGTTTTTTAAGTTTCCCATCAGCGACAGATGCCAATTTGAAAACAAGGCTCAATTTGAACTCTTTGTACTCCTTTCTAAAGGATTAACTGATATGTTTATTGAGTTTACGAATACTTTTCCTTAGTCTTGAGTAAAATTGATTTTTGATAAAGATTTAAGTCCTAAGATTATTTTAAAAAAACTACATTCCATCAAAATGCTAAGCTATTGCAACCCATTTATTTCCTAATCTTTTGTGGAGTTTTATAATTTTTTCCTCATCTTCTTTTTTCCATTGGGTTTTAGGCTTTTTTAATCTTAAATGGTTGACATATCTTGAGTTTAAAAATAGAATACCTGTCTCGGCACTGTTTTTAATTTCGTGCATTTTTTCCAAATTTTTGTTTCATAAGCTTAGCAATGTCACACCATTTATCAATTTGTTCTTATTCTTTGAAAAACATTAATGCTTGATCTTATTATTTTGTCCACATTTTTCTTTCCTTCATTTTTTTAAACAAATATTTATAATTATGCTTTAAAAAATACATACATTTATCTTGATATTTTTAATACAAAACTTTATATTTTGAATAGCTCAGGAAAAATATAAATAAAATTTCCTTTCAGAAAAGTTTACGATAAATATGTACAAATTTGTTTTAGTAATTCCTTATTAATAACTTATTGATCTAAATCGGTATGAAATTTGATTAAAATAGTTAATTTATTTATTGATTTTTGATCGTAATATTTTTGCAAATTGATAGCTTAGTGGCAAAGATCCAATTCAAGGTTATTTCTTTTTAGTCTGAATAGTTCCTACTTCAAACAAATAGTCAAAAGATTTATTAATGATTTTTTAAGCGTTTTTTTAAAAATATGTGAAAAAAAAATAAAGTTGAAAATTTTTTGTTCATTAGTCTAAAGGAATTGTAAAACCATCTATTAAAAAAATTTACTTTATTGATTTAAAATGAAGTGAAAATTTTAAAGATTCATTCCTTGAAGAACAACATTCAAATAGATGAGGACAAGAAACATTGTGAAGGCATTCGTTTTTATTCCATATAAAAGCAAAAAAATAGTTTCTTTTGTAAATAATTAAAGGGACCATTAAAGATAATTTTTTGAAATATTCTAGAACTTTTTATCGACCAAAAAAGTCAGGTTATTCCTTTTGTTTTATAATTTTCGTTTCTTTCACAATGTTTCATTCTTCATTACAATCATCTTTAGTGTGAAATATAGAGGTCAAAAAGGAAACTGTACTTCTTATGAAAGAAGCCTTTCAAAACTAAATCAACGTATTATTAAGCTTTATTTTTAAACATTTTATTTTTAATTTTATCGATAAAGTTATCATATATGGATAGGCCTATTTTTTTTATTAAATTTTAACAATGTTTTTCATAAAATTTCATGCATATTGCAATTTCGCTTTTATAAAGGCAAGAACAACTAAAAATAGCTTTACCATCTTAAAGAATGTTTTTTGTACAATTTTATTCTATTTTTTTGCGAAACGTTAATTTCCTTAAATTCTCCTCTATTTTTCAAAAGGAGAATATCAATCTGAGTTTATTTTTTTTATCCTTTACCTTCTAAAAAAAGTCATTTAAAAATTAGCAAATGACAGGTCTCAATGAATTCAAAGATCGTTTTTTAGAAGAAATTATTGCTGAATTAAGCCGGGAAAATTAATCGATAAATAGTTTGGTTTAATATCTTATCTTTTAACAAATACAATAAAATAATCTGAAAAAGCTCTCTTATATTTTCCTCCATATTAGAATCGAAATCTTTTCAAGATAAAGCAAATGATAAATATAACAATGCAACAACCCTTTTCCAAGGGACTGTGTGCATATTTTAAAGAAAATTTTTTGCTTTATACTTTAAGGAAGGCTATTTGGAACGTCATTCCAGAAGACATTAAATTCGACTTATTAGACCTTTAAATCAACTTTTTAGATGAATACAATTTAAAAAAATACTGAAACTGTCCTTTTTCTTAGGATTTTTAATAAATAATTTATTTTTTCATTCAAATAATTTTTAAAAATCTGATGAAATTTTAATTTATAATAATAAATTTTTATGCAGATATTTTATTGAATTATTCCGCTCAAAATAAACTGAAAAATTAATAAATTAATAAATTTGTCCAAATACAATTGAATAATTAAACTCGATAGGAAACCACGATATCTTTAAAAGTTGCTGATAAAATTATTTTAGCTAATAGGTTATTTTAATCATAAAATATATAAAAATGATCGAGTAGATTTAGGTCACTTAAATCCAAAAGAACAGGTTGATACATCAGTAAAAATATAAGATACAATTAACCAGACTACGGCCGAAAATTAGAGATAAAACTTGATAAATAAATAAAAAATTAGTTAAAAATAATTGTGTTAAAAAACTTATGCTTCTTTTAGATTGAAATGATTTTATTATCGATTGTTTGTTATAAACACAAAAAACAAAAAATTTTAGAATTTCAAAATCAAATAAATTTTACGTTTTTTTCATAAAGATGCCAATTCTTCTTAATATTAATATTAAAATAAAAGTTTCAAGTATATGAATTTTATAAATTTCGAATCAAAATATTCATTTTATAATAAAAAATTCAATCATGCCATTCACAATAATTATAAAATCTAACTGATTCTGACTATTCAAAAAATAAAACTTAGAAAATAATGTATCTTTTAAAATAAATGATAAATTTGTTTAATTCACAAAGAATAATTTTTAATTTTTACTAGACAAATAATATGAATTTGTAGAACTAGGTTTCATAAACTCAAAAAGATCAAGATGATAAATAAATCAAAGTTGTAGATACATAAGTTTCTATCAGCGTGAGAGATTAGATCGTTCAATAATAAAAAAAGCCACAACAGGGACATCCGTCAATTTCATATCGCCCTTATATTGACGGTCTTCGTACATTAGCAATCGTTACTGTCGTAATCTTTCATGCTTTTCCTAAATTCATGACAGGCGGCTTCATAGGAGTTGATGTCTTTTTCGTCATATCAGGGTACCTCATTTCAGGCATCATCATTAAACAAACCCGCAAAGAAAAGTTCTCGTACGTCGACTTCTACTGTCGCAGGATCAAACGTATTTACCCTGCTTTGCTCTTGGTCTTGGCCTTCGTGCTTTACTTTGTCCCAAAGTATTATGGACCATCGGAACTCGAGTTCACACTGAAGACATTGGACGCTGCAACACTATTTGGAGCCAACTTCCAAGTCCTGGTTCATGAGAAAGGGTACTTCGACTCTGACATTCACACGAACCCTTTACTGCACTTGTGGTCGTTGGGTGTCGAAGAACAGTTTTACATTTTCTGGCCCTGTCTCATCTCAGTCTGTCTTGGCAAGTTCAAGAAACACGCTCTGTTCGGACTGTCGTTTTACACTGCAGTTTCATTCGTGTTTGGTATTGTCAGTGTGTTAATGAACACTAAATTCGCCTTTTACTTTCCAGTGTGCAGATTCTGGCAGATGGCTGTCGGTGGACTGGTCTCTTACTTGGGTGTGAAGATTCAGAACAAAAACATCAACGAGGCACTTTCGATTGCAGGCACTTTGTCGATTCTGGTGACAGTTTGGATCCTCAACGATCAAAGTCTATTTCCTGGATTCTGGGCCTTGATACCGACTGTGGCTGCAGCTTGCATCATTCAGGCTGGTTCCTAACCTTTCATCAACAAACACATTCTGTCGAGTAAAGTGTTCGTGTTTGTCGGGAAGATAAGTTACCCGATGTATTTGTGGCATTGGCCTTTGTTTGTGTTTTCGCGATATTTTTACCCTGAAGGCAGTACATCAATTTTCAGTAAATTGTACGTCATTCTAATGATCACTCTGGGCTTGAGTGTATTGACATACTTTTTTGTAGAAAATCCAATAAGGGAAATAAAAACAAGGAAACTTGTAATTGTTCTTTTGATATTAATAGTTACAGCAGGTATTGTGTCATTTAGAAATCTGGGATTAGCAAGAACTAATGTAAATAAATATGACAAGGAACTGCTTTAGAGTCTAATGATAAAAGCCGAAAGATAAATCGTTCCTCGTAATAATTAAGATTTTGTTGAAAGAAACGGGAAAATGCATCCAAATCTCAGCAAAAGTCCAAATCGTTTTTCACCGACGATATAATCAATAAGAGTTGCAAACTGGGACTAATTTGAAGACTAAGCTAACGGAGGAGAACTAATTTTAGAAAAGAAAATAAAGGACGAATCAAAGTATTTCATCAAAGACAGACCAAAATTGAGCAACTTTTAGGTTGCTAATGAAGGAAAGTAAAACCAAGTGTTTATCGTCGGTGACTCGCACGCCATGAAAATAAGTTACAGATTCCAACAGCTCCACAGGAACAGTATCGCTCAAAACAAAACAGACTCTTTCCCAACAGTTGTATCTATGATTCAAAGAGGAAGATAACTGGACTAAATGAATAATCTTTTAAACCTGACTCGATTAATGATAAAATAACACAAACCGAAAAGGATTTTATTGGCCTGTCATTGGATCGTTTATGTAGATAAAGTCCAATACCTGTTTATATGGAAAAGAAACTTAAAAATATCTTCAAAGACTTTTTTGCCTTTGTGAAATAAGTCCAAGATTTGGGAGTTGAAGTCAGCGTGCTTACTATCGACATGCATGATGTAAAATACGATGCTAGAAAAATGATCGATTTTAATGGAATCATTGAAGAGAATATCAAACCTATAAAAAGGAGTGATTTTAGAAACAAATTTAAACGCGTAATCGATGAGTACGAGAAAAACTTAAAAGAATTGAAAGTTGATATGATTGACCTGACTGACAACTTGTGCTGGGAAGATACTTGCCACGTACTTTCTCCTCTGGGATACTCAGTGTATGTTGATTAGAATCATTATGGTAAGCTGTACTCGAGACACTGGATTTCAGCTGTCGATCATTTGGTTTAATTTTGATATTTTTAATTTCAATAGTTAATTATAACATTTCTTAACAAGTTTAATAATAAAATTCGAAACTATTATAAGAATTTATCAATAAAAGGTGTATCACAAGAGTTGATTTAATATTTTTAATCATCTTTTGTTTACTTAAAAAATTGATAGTCTGTTTGTTTATTTTTACTTAATAAAATAAAGAAATTAATATAAGCCACTAATTGATTCAATACATTTTATTAACAGTCAATCAATAATCTTCAAAAATCTTTTGGTTAAGTTCAAACAATAATAATAAAAGTGAAAATTGATTTCAAATAGATTTGTATCGAGAGATCATTTTTTATTCATCGCCATGAGTCAAAAGTCAACGACATCGAAGATTTCGTCATCATCATTCATTGAGTTCTAGTCACCAAGCTCGTTTCTTCTTTCATTGAAAAAGGCAATGCCTTCTTCGAGGTAGAATTTCTCTTTTCCAATTCCAAAGTATGCTTTGATTGCTCCCAAATAATCATTTCTGACAAACTTATCTGCTGCAACTTTAGCTCTCTGAAAGTACTCAATATACTTTTCATTCTTTTCACTTCTACCTTCCAATTCCTGTAAACGAATTTTTTTCCATATCATGACGTCCAATTCTCTTTTGTACATTCCAATAAACTCAGGAAATCTCTCTTTCTTCTAATACTTCAACTCTAACAATAACAGAATGAGATAAATGGCAGTTCCTCTTTTGTTGTGGTTTTTTCCTTCATATCTTTCGAAATCGAAATTATACTTCTTCAATTCTTTTCTCAAGTAATTCGATGGTGTTTTCACAGTATATTTTCCATGGTTGACTCTTCTGAATCTCACAGTAGCAGTTCTTGTTGGATTTGAGGTTGGTAATTGATTGGTTGATGGTTGAGATGGTCGGCTTCTTGTTCCATCTTTTTTAGCTTTGCGAATCTTCTTACTTTCTGAATTTATTAAAAGCTCGCTCACGACGAACTCACTCTAACTTTCAAAAGAAAAGATATAGTTGCTTGAAAAATCAGAGTCGGGGACGGCGGGGGCGAATTAAATGGTTAGTTTTGAGACTTGTGGTTGCTCTTCCCTTCGTTTGGGCAAAGCCGAATCCGAAGTGGAAGAGAAGTCTCCTCTCTAACCACTTAATTCACTCGATTATCTGATGGCCGTAGGGCCCTCGCCGGATTTCAAAGGTTTCTTTTCCTTTTTGATACTCTTTGAAGATACTCTTTTGGCTTCCTTTCTGGTAGGATTAGTTGATTTTGCCATTTTGATTTTTTGTTTGGATAATTTATTAATGATAAACTAACTCGCTAACTTTCTGCATTTATAGTTCGATTTCAATATTTTCTGATCATTTCTTGTCTATTAATGGTATCAACCCATCTTTGTGGTTGTCATTTAAAAATTGCCAATTTTTTATTCTGTAAGATGTCTTTAATAAGATTTAGTCTTTTAGAAGTCTTAATTTGATAGATTTCATGAAAATATGAAAGAAACATTTCTTATTTTTCAAAGTTGAAAATTTAGAAAATCGACTGCTTTAATATCTAACAGTCAAAAATCAAAAAGAATGTCAGAAAGAAAAATATAAACGAAGATTTTAGATTTTTTTTGAGATTCCTTTATCTTTTTTCATGAACTGATCATAATGTATTTTTAAAAATCGCAGAAGTCGATAAATTTGACGATTAAAACTGTTTTATTAAGAGAGTTGTCTCTTAAATTTTACAAAAACTTTGCTAAAATTTCTTTGATATTTGTCTTATATTCATAAGCATCTCAATCTACATATAGATATTGACGTATATTAAAATGTTACAAAATCTTATTAAGATGCCTTAGCAATAAAGATGCTAATCCTTGTCATTACCTAACTCACAATTGGCAGAAAAATAAGAAAGAAAAAAATATTTCCATTTTCGTATTTTTCGATAAAATTTGAATTCTATTTAAAAATTGTCAATAAGATATGGCCTCTTATATTATATTTATTGTTCATCAAATGTAAGGGTAATTCATCAAACAAAGCTTTTTTATTTTTAGAATCTTTAATTAAGAAAAAAGGTCTAAATTTAATCTATTAACTATCATTTGGTTAAAATTATAAAATTGTGGATGTTATGTTATAAAAAGATAAATAATCTTTTGAGGTCTTTAATGAGATTTACACTTTCTTTATTTGAATTTTGAATCTTTTAACTTTGAGTAAGTTAAAATGAAGGAGAGATCTTTCTGAATTCACTTGATGGAATTTTTTTATGAAAGAAATGTCCCATGCTAAGAAAATCATTCGAATATGGATTATCAGGCTAAAATTTTAGAAGCTTACTCCACGAAGAGTTCTTTACTCTTCATATTTTTATCTTTTTCTTTTAATCTTTTTTACAGTATCTTTTTGAAAAGGCTTTTCAATTGTTTCCTCGAAATATTGCTTGACATTTCCCACGACCCAAAATATCGGCTGCTTTACTATATGTTGGCTTTTTTCATTTGGTTATTATTCTGGCTTTCTTCTATACCTTTCGATTGAAGATTTACTGCTGATTTGAAGATTCTATAGTTTCGAGATGATCAACTCAATACAAATTTCTCTGTATTTGATA
>Ga0102832_1001696_pt1 | contig 15698 bp, 17 predicted proteins | sample EBPBio282013_DNA_FD_88942 | JGI IMG/M metagenome (GOLD analysis project Ga0102832, IMG submission 88942) | Wastewater treatment Type I Accumulibacter community from EBPR Bioreactor in Madison, WI, USA - Reactor 2_5/28/2013_ DNA (Illumina Assembly) | ecosystem: Engineered > Bioreactor > EBPR >...
CCTTCCTTCCGGCTGGCGGCGCTCGACCAGGACTTCATCCTGGGCGACACGACGCGCGGCGTGCGTTTCCTGCTCGAATACGAGAAGGCCGAGGAACGGCTGCGCGCCTGGGGCGTGCTGTCGACCATCGTGGTGTTCGGCAGCGCCCGCACCCGCCCCGCCCCCGAGGACCCGGCGCCTGCCGACGCGGCACCGGCTCCCGCCGCCTTCGCCCGCCAGGTCGAGCGCAACGCGCGCTGGTACGGCGAGGCCCGGCGCTTCGGCCGCATCGCCTCCGAACGGGGCGGCGCGCTCAAGAACAGCCACGGCGGGCGGCGCAACGTCATCGCCACGGGCGGCGGCGGCGGCATCATGGAGGCCGCCAACCGCGGCGCCGCCGACGCCGGTGCGCCGTCGATCGGCTTCAACATCCGCCTGCCGATGGAACAGGAACCCAACCCCTACACGACCCCGGAATTGACCTTCCAGTTCCACTACTTTGCGATGCGAAAGATGCATCTCGCCATGCGCGCCGCCGCGCTGGTCGTCTTCCCCGGCGGCTTCGGCACGATGGACGAGCTGTTCGAGATCCTGACGCTGACCCAGACGCGCAAGGCACCGCACGTACCGATCGTCTGCTTCGACCGCTCCTACTGGACCCGCGTCCTCAACTTCGACGCGCTCCTGGAGGAAGGCATGATCGCCGCCGCCGATCTCGACCTGTTCAGCTTCGCCGACAGCGCCGAGGAAGCATGGACCACGCTGGTCCGGCGCGGCCTGACCACGGAATTCGCGACCGGCGACGACTAGGACGGCGCGCCCCGGTCGGCTAACATTCCCGCCCCTTTGCGGAGTTTACCGATGGCCGATCAGAAGCATGGACACGGGCATGGACACGGGCATGGTCACGATCATCACCACGATCACGACCACGACATGTCCGAACTGTCCGAGACGCAGCTGCGCGTGCGCGCCCTCGAGACTATCCTGACGGAAAAGGGCTACGTCGATCCCAAGGCGCTCGACGCCATCGTCGAGACCTACGAGACCAAGGTCGGACCGCGCAACGGCGCACGCATCGTCGCCCGCGCCTGGACCGATCCCGCCTTCCGCGAGGCGCTGCTGAAGGACGCCACCGCCGCGGTGGCGACTCTCGGCCATGTCAGCCCGGTCGGCGACCACCTGGTCGCGGTCGAGAACACGCCGCAGCGCCACAACATGATCGTCTGCACCCTGTGCTCCTGCTACCCGTGGGAAGTGCTGGGCCTGCCGCCGGTCTGGTACAAGTCGGCGCCCTACCGCTCGCGCGCCGTCAAGGATCCGCGCGGCGTGCTGGCCGACTTCGGCGTCAGCGTGCCGAAGGACATCGAGATCCGCGTCTGGGACTCGACCGCCGAGACCCGCTTCCTCGTGCTGCCGATGCGCCCCGCCGGGACCGATGGCTGGGACGAGGAAAGGCTGGCCGACCTCGTGACCCGCGATTCAATGATCGGCACCGGCCTGCCGCTCGACCCGGCGCAGGTGCGGTCATGAACGGCATCCACGACATGGGCGGCATGGACGGCTTCGGCAAGGTCGAGGTCGAGCAGAACGAGCCGCCGTTCCACGAGCCGTGGGAAGGCCGCGTCATGGCGATGCAGCGAGCGATGCTGTACGCTGGCGCGTGGCACATCGACCAGATGCGCTTTGCCCAGGAGTCTCTGCCGGCACACACCTACCTGCGCGCCTCGTACTACGAGCGCTGGTCGCTCGGCCTCGCGAAGAACATCCTGGCCGGCGGCTTCGCCACCGAGGATGAGTTGAAGGCCGGCCACGCCGCGACCCCGGCCAAGCCGCTGCCGCGCAAGATGACGCCCGAGATCGTCAATGCCGGCCTCAAGCGCGCCTCCTTCTTCAGGCAACAGCAGGGACCGGCCCGCTTCCAGCCGGGCGACCGCGTGCGCACGCTGAACATCCACCCGTCGGGCCACACCCGCCTGCCGCGCTACGCGCGCAGCAAGACCGGCACGGTCGAGCGCATCCATGGCTGCCACGCCTATCCCGACGCCGTCGCCTCGGGCAAGGGCGACGATCCGCAATGGCTCTACACCGTCGTGTTCGACGGCAAGGAGATCTGGGGACCCGACACCGACCCGACGCTGACCGTCTCGATCGACGCTTTCGAGCCCTACCTGGAAGCGGTCCGATGACCCAGCCGCCGATTCCCGTCCCCGGCCTGCCCTGCGACGCCGAGGGACCGGTGTTCCGCGAACCGTGGGAGGCCCAGGCCTTCGCCATGACGCTGACGCTGCACCAGCGTGGCCTCTTCACCTGGCCGGAATGGGCCGCGACGTTGGGGGCCGAGATCAAGCGCGCCCAGGACAACGGCGATCCCGACACCGGCGAGACCTACTACCGCCACTGGCTGGCGGCGCTGGAGCGGCTGGTCGCCGAGAAGGGCGTCGCCGACGCCCGCACCCTCGCCCGCTACCGCGACGCCTGGGACCACGCCGCCGACCGCACCCCGCACGGCCAGCCGATCGAGCTGCGGCCCGACGACTTCCCGCCCGCCTGAGAGTGCCATGCCCGCTTCGTACGAGACCCATCGCCGCCAGCTCGAACTGATCCTCGTCGCCTGGGGGATGGCCGCGCCGGCCGCCGCCTCGACCGCCGAGATCATGAGCTGGGCCGATCTCAACGGCATCGACAGCCACGGCATCTCGATGGTGCCGGTCTATGACGAGCGCCGGCGCGACGGCAAGATCGACATGCGCGCCGAGCCGCTGGTGACGCGCGAGACGCCGGTCTCGGCGCTGATCGACGGCCGCGGCGGGCTGGGCCACGCCAACGCGCGCAAGGCCATGGAGCTGGCGATCGACAAGGCGAAGACCTCGGGCATCGGCGTCGTCGCGGTGCGCAACTCGGCGCACTTCGGCGCCTGCGGCTTCTACGCCGAGATGGCCGTCGAACAGGGCCTGATCGGCATGGTGACGACCTCGGCCAGCGGCATCCAGGTCGCGCCGACCTTCGGCGCGCAGGCGCGGCTCGGCACCGACCCGATCGCCTTCGGCGCCCCGGGCCGGCCGGGCGAGCCGTTCCTGCTCGACATGGCGACCACCACGGTCGCCGCCGGCAAGATCCGCAACAAGGCCAACGAGAACCTGCCCGCCCCGCTCGGCTGGCTGATCACGGCGGAAGGCAAGCCCAGCACCGACCCGCGCGAGGTCAGCAAGGGCGGCTTCATGACGCCGCTCGGCGGCACGCCCGAGGGCAGCAGCCACAAGGGCTACGGCCTCGGTGCCATGGTCAACATCCTGTCGTCGGCGCTGTCGGGAGCGACGCTGATCACCGACCCGATGCACACGAAGAAGCCGGGCACGCAGGACATCGGCCACTTCATGCTGGCAATGGATCCCGGCCTGTTCCGCGATCCCGCCGAGTTCCGCGCCGACGTCGCGGCGTTCTGCGACACGCTGCGCGCGACCAGGCCGGCCGACCCGGATCGCCCGGTGATGGTCGCCGGCGATCCCGAGCGCAAGAACGCGGCGAAGCGGCGCAAGGACGGCATCCCGGTCGGCGCCAACCTGCTCGACAAGGTGCGCGAGATCGCGCTGGCGTCCGGCGCGCCCTGGATCATGACGAACTAGGAAGGACGGCCGGGCCGCTTCAGCGGAAGCGGTACCGGAAGTCGCAGTACGGCGCGCCCTTCATGATGGTCTGGGTGCGCCGGAACTCGAGGCTGTCGCCCGCCACGTCGGCGATGTGGAAATCGGAGTCGCAGAGCAGGATCGTGCCCAGCTCGGGCTCGCCAAGCGCGCGGAAGAACTCGGCGTACTGGCAGCGCGTGACGTTGTACTCGCGCACCGTGCCGTCGTCCTTCAGCATCTCGCGGTCGACCGCCTCGCCGATGCGTGGACGCATGTCCTCGGCCCACACCGCGTCCCATTTCTGGCGCGGCGTCCCCGGCTTGGCCTCGCCGATCCGGTGATAGAGATCGCGCGCCCAGGTCCGCAGCGAGTCGCCGACGATGCGGTCGGCCTTCTCCTTGCCGACCTGCTCGCGCAGCGCGCGCAGGATGGGCACGATGACGGCGGCCTGCAGCTTCGCCTCGTCGAGCAGGGAAATCGGCTTGCTGTCCATGTCGTTGTCCTCCCGCGATGACGTTGCCCGGGCGGCGGCACTTCACTCCGCCAGGGCAACCGATCTCAGGCGCGCCCGCCGCATCGGCTTCAGGACGCCGATCGCCAGCAGCGCCGCCACGGCGTTCATGGCGACGGCGACGCCGAACACCGCCTGCCAGCTGCCCGTGGCCTCGACCAGCGGCTCCGACAGCGGGATCAGCAGCGCGGCGACGCCCTTGGCGGTGTGCAGCATGCCGGCGTTGGTGGTGGCGTAGGTCGTGCCGAAGTAGTCGGTGCAGGCGGCCGGGAACAGGCTCGCGACCTCGCCCCAGGCGAAGAACACGACGCTCGCCAGCAGGACGAACATCACCGGCTCGTGGCCCCATCGCGAGAACGCCCAGATGCTGACGGCGCCCAGCGTGAAGGCGAAGAACATGGCGTTCTCGCGGCCGATGAAGTCCGACAGCCAGCCGCACAGGGGCCGCGCCAGGCCGTTGGCGATGCGGTCGAGCGTCAGCGCGAAGGTCAGGGCCGGCAGCGTCAGGCCGGCCAGGCTGACCGGCACCTCGGCGATCTTGAAGTCGATCGCCATCGAGGCGAGATGCGCGGTGAAGGTGAGGCCCGCCGCGGTCACCAGCAGCGAGGTCACGTAGAGCAGCCAGAACAGCGGCGAGCGCAGGGCGCCGCGCGGCGAGGCATCGCGCGCGGTCTGGGCGACGTGGGGCGCCGGCAGGTGTTCCTTCTTGCCCGGCTTCACCAGGACCAGCGCGGCCAGCATGACGACGATGCCCTGGACCAGGCCGAACCACAGGAAGGCGCTCTCGTAGCCCGCGCTCTGGATCGTGTTGTGCAGCGGGATCACCGTGAAGCCCGAGCCGAAGCCGTAGCCGGCCACCGTCAGGCCGGTGGCGAGGCCGCGCCGGTCGGGGAACCACTTCAGCGCCTGGCCGATGCAGGTGCCGTAGACGCAGCCGGCGCCGATGCCGGCCAGCGCCGAGCCGAGGTAGAGCAGCGGCAGCGAACTGGCGATCGAGTTGAGGCTCCACGCGATCGCGACCAGCGCGCCGCCGACCAGCGCCACCGGGCGCGGGCCGAAACGGTCGACGAACCAGCCCTCGAACGGCACCAGCCAGGTCTCGGACAGGATGAAGATCGTGAAGGCGACCTGGATGGCGGCGCGTCCCCAGTCGTACTTGTCGTCGATCGGCTCGACGAACAGCGTCCAGCCATGCTGGAGGCTGGAGATCATCACCATGCAGAGGATGCCGGCGGCGAGCTGCAGCCAACGGTTCGACAGGACGGACGAAGAAGCCATTCGCCGGTCATTCTAGGGGACGCCACCCCTTGCCGGCATCCCCATTCTGTCGGAACGTCCCGGCAAAGCGGAGGAAACGACGATGACGGCGACGGTTCAGCGGCAGGTGCGGTCCCATGTCCCGGACGAGGCATGGCTCGCGAAGCAGGCACGCGAGGAGATCCTCGAGCCCGGCCTGCCGATCGTCGACCCGCACCACCACCTGTGGCAGCACGCCAACCACCGTTACCTGCTCGACGAGCTGCTGGCCGACACCGGCAGCGGCCACACCATCACCCACACCGTCTACATCGACTGCCGCTCGATGTACCGCGCCGCCGGCCCGGCCGAGATGAAGCCGATCGGCGAGACCGAGTTCGCCAACGGCGTCGCGGCGATGAGCGCCAGCGGCATTTACGGCCCGACGCTCGCCTGCGCCGGCATCGTCTCCTACGTCGACCTGTCGCTGGGCGAGCGGGCGCGGCCCGTGCTCGAGGCGCACGTGGTCGCCGGCAACGGCCGCTTCCGCGGCACGCGACACGCCGGCGGCTGGGATCCGAGCCCCGACGTGCGCAACAGCCACACCAACCCGCCGCAGGGTCTCTACGCCACCGCCGCCTACCGTGCCGGCGTGGCGCAGCTGGGCGCGCTCGGCCTGACCTACGAGGCCTGGCAGTACCATCCGCAGCTCAAGGAAGTGACGGCGCTCGCCCGCGCCGTGCCGCAGACCACGATGATCCTCAACCACTGCGGCGGTCCGCTCGGCATCGGCCCCTATGCCGGCAAGAGTGACGCGGTGTTCGCGAACTGGAAGGCCGACCTGCAGGAGCTGGCGCGCTGTCCCAACGTCGTGGTGAAGCTGGGCGGCCTCGGCATGGACATCGGTCCTTTCGTCGCCCACATGCAGCGTCCCGCCCCGCCCTCGTCGGCCGAGATCGCCGCTGCGTGGAAGCCGTGGATCGAGACCTGCATCGAGGCGTTCGGGCCGGATCGCTGCATGTTCGAGAGCAACTTCCCGGTCGACAAGCTGTCGACCGGCTACGCCGTGCTGTGGAACGCCTTCAAGCGCCTCGCCGCCGGGGCGTCGGCCAGCGAGAAGACCGCGCTGTTCAGCGGCACGGCCAAGCGCGTCTATCGCCTCTAGCTGTCATCCCGAGCGCAGCGAGGGACCTTTCCTCCCTGCGAGCCGGCGCGCTTGACCGGCGGCGCGGCGCGTCGGACGGTTCGCCGTCATCGCAACAGGGGGAAACGACCGTGAGTGCAAGCCAGTCCCGCTGGGAATCGTCGGCACCGATCCGCTATCCCGATCCGGACGTGATCGTGCTCGACCCGCGCTTCCGCTCGCTGATCGTGCCGATGGCGGCGATCGAGCGGATCGCCACCGGCTGCCGCTTCACCGAGGGGCCGGCGTACTACGGCGACGGCCGCTACCTGCTGTTCTCCGACATTCCCAACGACAAGCTGCTGCGCTGGGACGAGCTCACCGGCACCACGGCGACGCTGCGCCATCCGGCCGGCTACCCCGACGGCAACACGCGCGACCGCCAGGGCCGGCTGGTCACCTGCGAACTGGGTAGCCGCACGCTGACCCGCACCGAGCAGGACGGCTCGGTGACGGTTCTCGCCGCGTCGTTCGAGGGCACGCGCCTGACCGGTCCCAACGACGTCGTCGTGAAGTCGGACGGCACGATCTGGTTCAGCGACAACGGCGCCGGCATCCGCGGCAACTACCTCGGCCACAAGGCGCCGAAGGAGATGCCGTACCGCGTCTACAAGCTCGACCCGGCGACCGGCGCGCTCTCCATCGCGGTCGGCGACATGGAGCGCCCGAACGGGCTCGCCTTCTCGCCCGACGAGACGAAGCTGTACGTCGTCGACACGCCGGACGGCACCAAGACGACGCGTGTCTACGACATCGTCGACGGCAAGGCGGTGAACGGCCGGCTGTTCTTCGACGGCACGCCGGGCTTCGCCGACGGCATCCGCGTCGACACCGAGGGCAACGTGTGGGCCGGCTTCTCGGGCGGCCCCGAGCAGGACGGCGTCGCCGTGTTCGCGCCCGACGGCACGCTGATCGGCCGCATCCTGCTGCCCGAGCGCTGCGCCAACCTGTGCTTCGGCGGTCCCAAGCGCAACCGGCTGTTCATGACCGCCAGCCAGTCGGTCTACGCCCTCTACGTCGAGGCGATCGGCGTCGCCGGCGGCTGATCGTCGATCAGGCGCTCGCGCCCGGCCACTTCTGGCCCCAGCGGTCCTGGTAGACGAACTCGTCGAGCGGCGCGCGGCCGACCGGGCCGAACTTGCCCATCGGCCAGCCGATCGGGAGGATGGCGTAGGAATGGACGCCAGGCGGCAGGCCGAGCGCCGCCTCGGCTTCCTTCTCGAACAGCAGGTGGCGGGTCGTCAGCGTCGTGCCGAGCCCCAGCGCGCGGGTCGCCAGGATCATGTTCTGCACCGCCGGGTAGATCGACGCCCCGGCCGAGCGGTTCGGGGTCGGCCCGTCCTCGAGGCAGGCGACGATCCAGACCGGCGCCTCGTGGTAGTGCTCGGTCAGGTACTCGACCGCGTCGTGCTGGCGCTTGTACTTGTCCTTCGTGACGCCCGGCGGCGGCTCGCTCGAGCCGTAGCGCGGACCGATCACCTCGTCGTAGGCCTTCTTGTACCAGGCCTGGACCGCCTTCTTGATTGCCGGGTCCCTGACCACGAGGAAGCGCCATTTCTGGGTGTTGCCGCCGTTCGGCGCCTGCATGCCGGCGCGCAGGATCTTGGCGATCAGCTCGTCGGGCACCGGGTCCGGCTTCAGGCGGCGCATCGCGCGGCACGAGTACAGGATCTCGAAGAAGTCGGTCATGGCAGGCTCCCGCGGCAGGTGACGTTTCCCTTGCCCCTCATGGTACGGTGCCGGGTGCTCTCGGGGAAAGGTCGTCATGAGGAAGTGCGCGTTCATTGGGGTGGGAATCGCAGCCGTGCTCGGGCTGGCCGTGCCGGCCAGCGCGCAGGACACGGTCAAGGTCGGCAGCGAGACCAAGCGGGCGGCGGGCACCGTCGTGTCGCTCACCGCCGGTGACATCGCCTGCTACATCAAGCTCAAGGACGATCGCGGGACGATCTTCGAGGAAATGGCCGACTTCCCGATCTGCGAGCAGCGCGCCCTCGTCGGCAAGCGGGTCGCGCTGACCTACGCCCTGAACAAGGTCCAGTCACCAGACTGCCAGGGCGATCCCGATTGCAAGAAGACCAGGACCGTCGCGCTCGTCACGGCCGCCCGCGTGGCCGCCGCCTCGGCGCCGCCGGCCGCGCCGGCCGCGAAGCCGCGCACCACCTGGTGCTCGGCCGACGAACTGGTGGTCTTCAACTGCGCCACCAATACCCGCATCGTCTCCGCCTGCGCCTCGAAGGGCGCCACCGCGACCAGCGGCAGCCTGCAATACAGGTTCGGCAAGCCCGACGGCGCCGAGCCCGAGATCGTGCAGCCGCGCGACAAGGTCGTGCCGTCCAAGGCGGCGCTCGGCAGCAACTTCCCGCTGTCCGGCGGCGGCGGCGCGTGGTTGCGCTTCACGGCCGGCGATCTGGTGACCACCCTCTACAGCGCGATCGGCAAGTTCGGTCCCAATGGCGCGGTGCAGGAACGCGGCGGCCTGGTCGCCACCAAGCTGGGCAAGGAGGTCGCCTCCTTCAAGTGCGTCGGCACTCCACGGGGCGAACTCGGCCCCGACTGGTTCCAGCGGGTCGGCATCACGGATGGCGGCCAGGACTTCGAGATGCCGGAGTAGGCGCCCTCCCCTTGTCCTCCCCCAAGCAGGGCCTGCGGGCGAACGCACTCGGGCTGGTCGACGTCGTCGGCCAGTCGGTGGCCAATATCGGCCCGTCGCTGACCCCCGCCATCAACATCGCCCTGATCGCCGGCTGGGCGGGCGACGGCTCGTGGCTGAGCTTCGCGGTGGCCACGGTCGGCATGCTGTTCGTCGCCGGCAACATCGCCGTGCTGTCGCGCCGCCACACCCTGTCGGGCTCGTACTTCCTGTACGTGGCGCGCACCTTCGGCCCGCTGGCCGGGCTGGTCACCGGCTGGTTGCTGATCGGCGCCTACCTGATGACCGGCGTCGCCATCGCCATGGGGTTCGTGATCTTCCTGAACCACCTGCTGCAGGCGCTGGGCCTCGCTCAGGCCATGCCGCCGCCGGCCGCGGTGTTCGCCGTCTTCGTCGCCGCCACCGGCGCCGCCGCCTTCCGCAGCGTCAACTTTTCCGCCCGCTTCGGCCTCGTGCTCGAGTTCGTGTCGATCGCCATCCTGGTCGCCATGACGATCGCCGTCGTCGCCCACCGCGGCATGGTCATCGACACGCGCCAGTTCGACTTCTCGCGGTTCAACGTCGGCGGCGTGATGACCTCGCTCACCTTCGCCGTGTTCTGCTTCGTCGGCTTCGAGAGCGCGGCGACGCTGGCCGGCGAGACGCGCGATCCCGGCCGCAACGTGCCGCTGGCCATCACCACCAGCGTGCTGGCCACCGGCTTCTTCTTCATCGCCATGGCCTACATGATGGTGATGGGCTTCGACGACGACACCCGCAAGATCGCCGACAGCCAGTCGCCGCTCACCGAGCTGGCGCGCCGGGCGGGCCTGTCGTCGCTCTCGGTCGTGCTCTACCTCAGCGCCCTGATCAGCAGCTGCGCCTGCCTGCTGGCCTCGCTGAACGCGGTGTCGCGGCTGCTGTTCTCGATGGCCCGCTACGGCCTGCTGCCCGACGCTCTGGCCCGCGTGCATCCCGGCTCCCGCGCCCCCACGGTGGCGCTCGGCGTGTCGCTGGCCGGCATCCTGGGCCTCGGCCTCGCCATGCTGATGGCCGGCGTGTTCGGCGCCTTCGAGGCGGCCGGGGCACTGGCGACCTTCGGCTTCCTGGTGATCTACCTGCTGATCTGCCTCGCCGCCCCGCTCGACCAGCGCAAGGCGGGCACGCTCGGCCTGCGCCACGTCGTGGCCAGCCTCGGCGGCGTGGCGGCGATGGCCTTCGTCCTGGTCGGCTCGGTCTACCCGGTACCGCCGTGGCCGCAGCGCCTGCTGCCCTACCTGTTCATGGTCTACGCGCTGCTCGGCGTGGCCTGGTTCTACCGCGTGCTGCGCCGCAACCCCGGCCTCGGTCCGCGGCTGGTCGAGAACCTCGAGGCGTGAGGGCGGCGCGAGGCCGCGACCGTTGAGGCGGTCCCCGCGTTCGAGGCAATCTGCCAGCGCATGATCGCCGCCACCCTTCCGCTCGCCGCCATCGCCCTGCTGGGCGCCCTGCTCCGCCACTTCAACCCGGCGATGGAGCAGACCCGCCAGGCGATCAACAAGCTGGTGCTGTACGTCCTGCTGCCGGCGCTGGTCTTCCGAACCGTCATGGAGAGCCGGCTCGACGACCTGTTCCTGCAGATCCCGCTGGTCGCCGCGACCGGCGTACTGGGCTGCCTCGCGCTCGGCTTCCTCGTCTTCCACTTCCTGCCGATTCCCGGCCCGACCAAGGGCGCGATGATGCTGGGCGCCGCCTTCGGCAACGTCACCTACCTCGGCCTGCCCGTCCTGCTGGGCGTCTTCCCCGGCCAGGTCGAGCAGGTCTCGGAGGTCTCGGTGCTGTTCGAGATCACCAAGTCGTCGCTCAACCTGACGCTGGGCGCGATGATCGCCATCGGCTACGGCAGCCAGGAGCCGATCACGCTGCGCAACACCTTGTTCGAGGCGCTGAAGCTGCCGCCGATCTGGGCGCTGGCCGTGTCGATCGCGTGGAAGGCCTCCGGCATCCCGTGCCCGGCCCTGGTTCTCGATACCGCGTCGATCCTGGCGGTCACCGTCAGCGGCCTGATGATGCTATCGCTGGGCATGGCGCTGCGCTTCAAGCCGACCCGCCTGATGGCCCTCGCGGTCCCGGTGGCGATCATCAAGCTGGCGGTGTCGCCGCTGATCGTGTTCGCCGCCACCGGCCCGGTCGGGCTGGGCGGCCTCTACGGGACCGCGGCGGTGCTGGAAGGCGCGATGCCCAGCCAGCTCCTCTCCTTCATCATCGCCGGCAAGTTCAAGCTCGACGAGGAGACCCTGGCCTTCGTCATCATGGTCGACACGATCCTGGCCTTCGTCACCCTGTCGGTGGTCCGCTCCGTCCTGGCCGGGTGACCGTCACTTGCCACAGATTGGTCATTTTTATATATTCCAATCAAATAATTAAGACTGTTTATTAAACCAATAGATTAGCTTCCTCCCCTCGAGGCTGACCATGAACACCCGGACCTTTCTCACCCCCGTCCTGCTCGGGGCCGTTGCCCTGTCCCTGACCGCCTGCGGCGACACCATGGGCGAGCGCGCGGTCACCGGCGGCGCCATGGGCGCCGGCACCGGTCTCGCCGTCGGCGCGGTCGCCGGCTGGCCCCTGCTGGCCCCGGTCCTCGTCGGCACCGCCGTCGGCGCCGGCATCGGCGCGGCGACGACCAAGACCAAGGACTGATGCCTGGCCGTCCGGCTGGCGGCACGTCCCGTCACCGGCCTATCATCCTCGGCAGCAACAACGGCCCAGAACGCGCTGCCTTGATCCGGACCCTCACCGCGCCGCTCGTCGGCGCGTCGCTTGCCCTGTGCGCCGGTGCGGCCGCCGCGGCCGACCTGCCGGCCAACGGCTGGCCCGCGCCGTTCGGCGGCTCCTTCTCGGCCAACTTCACGGTGGCCACGGAGTACACTCAGTCGGGCATCTCCCAGACCCAGCTCACCCCCGCGGTGCAGGCCGGTCTCGACTACCGCGGGCCCACCCTGGAGGCGCCGGTCCCGCTGTGGCTCTACGCCTCGCTGTGGGGCAGCAACATCGACTTCCCGGGGATCGGCTCCGGCGCCGAGATCCAGGTGCTGGGTGGCCTCAAGGGCCGCCTGCTCGACCGGAAGCTGTCGTTCGACATCGGCTACGTCGAGCATGTCTATCCCGGCCTGCTCGACGTCACGGGGGCCTCGCTCGATTACGGCGAGATCAGCTTGAGCCTCGGCTACAACTTCGGCTTCGCCACGCTGGGCGCGCGCGTGCGCTACAGCGGCAACGGCATCGCCGACTCCGGCGTCAGCTGGAACCGGCGGCTGCTGGCGGCGGTGCCGCTGCCCTTCCTCAAGGTCAACGACCGGATCTCGTTCGAGGCCTACGGCTCGGTCGGCAACGTGTGGATCGAGAAGCCGCTGGCCGCCGGCATCCCCAGCCCCGACTACTGGTACTGGCAGTTCGGCATCATCACGCATCTCTACGGCATCGATCTCAACCTCGCCTACACCGACACCAACATCGAGCCGGCCGGCTGCCAGTACACGCGCTACTGCTCGGCGCGGGTCTTCGCGGCGCTCACCAAGGTGTTCTGAGTCACGACGGACCGCCCGAAAGGCCCCTCCTTCGTCGCCGAAGGAGGGGAAGGTCGGGGTACCGGCCTGTCCCGCGACGGTGCGTGGGGCGGACCCACGGGACAGGCACTTCCCGAGTCTAGCCGCTCGAGGCTACGGAACCATGACCGTCGCTGTGGAAAGCCTATTCCGGCGTCGCGTCCAGGGCGTAGCCGGTGGCGCGGACCGTGCGGATCAGGTCGGGTCGGTCGTCGCCGTTCAGCGCGATCCGCAGGCGCCGGATATGGACGTCGACGGTGCGAACCTCGACATACACGTCCTTGCCCCATACCGCGTCGAGCAGTTGCTCGCGCGAGAACACGCGCCCGGGATACTCCATGAAGTGGCGCAGCAGGCGGAACTCGGTGGGACCGAGATGGACCGGCTTGCCGCCGCGCGTCAGCCGGTGCCCGACCAGGTCCATGTACAGGTCGGCGTAGGACAGCGCCTCGTCGGCCAGCGCCGGGCGAATCCGGCGCAGCACGGCACGGATGCGCGCCACCAGCTCGGCCGGCGAGAACGGCTTGGCGACGTAGTCGTCGGCGCCGGCATCGAGGCCGCGCACCCGGTCCGCCTCCTCGCCGCGCGCCGTCAGCAGGATGATCGGCACGTTGGCCGTGGCGGTCTGGCGGCGCAATTGGCGGCAGAGCTCGATCCCCGACATCAGCGGCAGCATCCAGTCGAGCAGGACGAGATCGGGAACCTCGTCGCGCACCGCGGCGAGCGCTTCCTCGCCGTCCAGCGCGACCGAGACGCTGTAGCCCGACTGCTCGAGGTTGTAGCGCAGCAGTTCGACCAGCGCCTGCTCGTCCTCGACCACCAGCACGCGCGGCCGCACGGCGTGGCTGCCGGCGGAGTCGCGCCGGGTCGGCGCCTGCGCCGCCATGCTCAAGACACCGCCTCCGCGGTGTAGGAGCCGCTGCCGCCCTTGGGCCGCACCGTGTCGAAGCCATGGCCGGTGCTGCGGAACACCACGAGTTCGGCGATGTTGGTGACGTGGTCGCCGGCCCGCTCGATGTTCTTGGCCATGAACATCAGGTGGGTGCAGGCGGTGATCGTGCGCGGGTCCTCCATCATGTAGGTCAGGAGCTCGCGGAACAGCCCGGTGTAGACCTGGTCGATGTCCTCGTCGCGCTCCCAGACCTCGCGCGCCTTGGCGACGTCGCCGTGCGCGAAGGCGTCGAGCACGTCGCCGAGCGCCCCTCGCACAAGCCGCCCGAGGCGATCGATGCCCGAGACCGCGGCCGGCGGCGCGCCGTTGGTGTTCAGCACCAGGGCGCGCTTGGCGGTGTTCTTGGCGTAGTCGGCGATGCGCTCCAGCGAGGCGGAGATGCGGATCGACGACAGGATGACCCGGAGGTCGACCGCCATCGGCTGGCGCAGGGCCAGCAGGCGGACGGTCTGCTCCTGGATCGCGATGTCGAGGGCGTCGATCCGCGGGTCCTCGGCGATCACCCGCTCCGCCATCTCGGAATCGCGGGTTCGCAGCGCGAGGAGGCACTGCGTCAGCTGGCTCTCGGTAAGGCCGCCCATCTCGCTGATGGTGGCATTGAGCTTCTCCAGCTCCTCGTCGAAACGCTTGAGGGTATGTTCGGGCATGTCCCTTCTCCTCAGCCGAAGCGGCCGGTGATGTAGGCCTGGGTGCGACTGTCCCGGGGAGTCGTGAACAGCGTCTCGGTGGCGCCGAACTCGACCAATTCGCCGAGATACATGAAGGCGGTGAAATCCGAGACGCGCGCCGCCTGCTGCATGTTGTGGGTGACGATGACGATCGTGTAATCCTGCTTCAGTTCGTCGATCAGCTCCTCGATCTTGGCGGTCGAGATCGGGTCGAGCGCCGAGCACGGCTCGTCGAACAGGATGACCTCCGGCTTCACCGCGACGGTGCGCGCGATGCACAGCCGTTGCTGCTGGCCGCCCGACAGGCTCTGGCCGTTGGCGGCGAGCTTGTCCTTGACCTCCTCCCACAGCGCGGCGCGCCGCAGCGCCTGCTCGACGCGGTCGTCGAGCTCGGACTTCGGCAGCTTCTCGTAGAGCCGGATCCCGAAGGCGATGTTCTCGTAGATCGACATCGGAAACGGCGTTGGCTTCTGGAACACCATGCCGATGCGGGCGCGCAGCAGGTTGATGTCCTGGTCGGGACGCAGGAGGTTGTCGCCGTCGAACAGCACGTCGCCGGTGGCGCGCTGCCCCGGGTACAGGTCGTACATCCGGTTCAGGATCCGCAGCAGGGTCGACTTGCCGCAGCCCGACGGGCCGATGAAGGCCGTGGTCTTGTTGGCGTAGAGCGGCAGCGAAATGCCCTTCAGGGCCCGGCTGTCGCCGTAGAAAAATTCGAGGTTGCGGATCGACACCTTCTCGGCGAGGCCGGCAGTGTCGATCCGGGCGTGGGAGGCGACGGGAACGGCCGTCGACGGGCCCTGCCCGTTGGTCGATGCGATGCTCATGACGACTTCCTTCCGGCGGTGAGCGAGCGGGCGACGATCGAGAGCGCCAGCACCGCCAGGGTGATGAGCAGCGCGCCGGCCCAGGCCAGCTTTTGCCACTCGGCGTAGGGCGACAACGCGAACTGGAAGATGACCACCGGCAGGCTGGGCATCGGCTGGCTCATGTTCACGCTGAAGAACTGGTTGTTGAGCGCGGTGAACAGGAGCGGCGCGGTCTCGCCCGAGATGCGGGCGACGGCCAGCAGGACGCCGGTGACGATCCCTGCCCGCGCCGCGCGGTAGGCGATCCGCTGGATCATCAGGGCCCGTGGCAGGCCGATCGAGGCCGCGGCCTCGCGCAGCGTGTCGGGCACCAGGCTCAGCATGTCCTCGGTGGTCCGCACCACCACGGGGATGACGATCACCGCCAGGGCGACCGCGCCCGCCCAGCCCGAGAAGTGGCCCATCGGCGCCACCAGGATTTCGTAGACGAACAGGCCGACCACGATCGACGGCGCGCT